>Ga0307378_10003738_pt1 | contig 22111 bp, 21 predicted proteins | sample UN1MG_FD_202238 | JGI IMG/M metagenome (GOLD analysis project Ga0307378, IMG submission 202238) | Soil microbial communities from Risofladan, Vaasa, Finland - UN-1 | ecosystem: Environmental > Terrestrial > Soil > Coastal area > Acid sulfate soil | place: Finland: Risofladan, Vaasa | collected...
ATGATAATACTAACGTAACAACTGAAACGCTTACTTTCTTTAACATAATGGACCTCCTTAATTCTTTTTTTATATCATATCACTACTAACTATGGAAAGGCAATTCCCATGCCATTAGAGGAGCAACCGAAGCCCATCTATCTAATTCATATTTTTAGTTTTTGTACTTTCTTATGTATTTAAGACGTCAGAATACTCGGCATCTTGAGACGAATCGTACCCCAATAGTCAGGCAGCATTTTATGTGAAGTATCATTCCTGTAATACTCTTCTTCCGCTTGAATAGGTGTACGGTATCCATGTGCCGAATGAAGGTAACTCCTGTTATAATATTCAACCCACTTCTCCAGTTCACAACTAAGCTCTCTTTCATTCTCCCACTCCCTTAGCCAAAAGAGCTCTTCTTTCATTGTTCTTATCATTCTCTCTGTATCAGCGTTTCCTTTAGGGTTGTTGTAGCTAGTAAATACTTGCTCTACTTCAAGATTAGAGCAGGCTTTCATAAAACTAAGTGAAGTAGGCTGACTCCCGTTATCACTTATAAGCTTTAATCCATGACCCCTTACTCCTACAGGGAACTCTCTGTTTAGTCCTTTCTCTAAAGCTTCCAGCCACTCAGCTGTTCTTGCTTGTTTCCCACTGTAGTGTCCTACTATCTTCTTCGTATACCAGTCCAGTACTATTACTACATAAACCCAGCCGCTTTCAGTCATGACCTTTGTCATATCTATACCCCACCACTGTTTAGGTCTGTCAGCTCTAGGCTTTGGTCTTTCTGATACTCTCTTTGCTATTAATCTTGTATTTGGCTTTACAGTAAGGTTATGCTCTCTCATAAGCCTGTATACACGCTTCTTATTTACTATTAATCCATCTATATATCTCAGATATGCCCATACTCTTCTATAACCCCAGAAGGGATGGTCTGCTTTAATATTTTTTATCTTATTAACTAGATGCTCGTTACGGAGTGTTACAGAGTAAGACTGCTTTCTCATATGAACTCGTCCTCTGTTTTTTTTAATTCAACGGTAAGTGAGCCGATTATTTGTGTTAGTTCCTGATTCTTCTTACGAAGACGATTTACTTCTCCAAGGTCTTTCTTAGAATCAAATGCTTTATGAGCTTCGGATAAAAACTTATCACGCCAGATGTAGTATTGATTTTGATGTATTCCGTACTCGTTACATATCTCTGATACGGGTCTTCCTGATAGACCTTCGAGAACTATTTTAGTCTTTGTTTTAGAGTCCCATCTCCTTCGTTTCATTGCTCCCTCCATATACTTTTCAAAGTATTTTACCAACTTAATTGTACTTCGTTCTTAATGGGGAGCAGTATACTTTTAACACATATTTAACACGTTATTAAATCAGAATTCATATTGAACTACTAAGATATAATTAGAATAGCAGAAAATTTAGTCAGATACGGTATTATTAAATAGGTGTGTTTTCAGAGTGGGATCAATTGGGAACTTTACATTCGAGACTAGTGAGTTCATTATTATATTTGAATATGTCTCATAGGAAAGGGCGTAATCATAATTGAGGCTATTGTCCTCTACTGCTTAAAACAAAAAATCCAAGATGGAAATAAACAAAAGTTATTACACAAGATTTTCTGAATACGTAATTGTTTCACCTGAGTGGAAAGACAGATGGGCTCGGATAGTTTCAGGTGTATTAAGCCCTCTCTCAATAGCAATCGCCGCGGTTGCCGTTGCAGGTTATGCGATTAATGATGAATCTGCGCTTAGCTGGATTGCTCTTTATATAGCACTGTCCATATTGCCGCCAACTCTATATATAATGTATTTGGTTCGAAAAGGGATAGTCACGGATTTTCATCTAAATGTAAGAAAAGAAAGAACTAAACCATTTCTAATAATGACAGCAAACACGGCAGTTGTATTTTTAGTGATGTTGCTGCTTGGGGCACCTAAGCTAATATTAATAGTCATAGCCACAGCGGTATTACAGTTATTTTTTATGCTGCTTATTACTCTGAGATGGAAGATAAGCGGCCACTGCACAGCGGTTGCAGGACTCGTAGTCCTCGCACTAGCGCTTTTTGGCGAAAACCTACTACCCTCCACTCTACTAATTCCCCTGGTAGCCTGGTCTAGGATACGCCTCAAAAGGCACACTCCGGCTCAGACTGTAGCAGGTTCGTTTATGGGCGCCGTAATAGTTAGCACTCTTTTATATTTTACCAATATCCTCTAGAATCAAATCTCACTTTTCATATTAATGAGGCATTAATACGATCATCATGTTTTCTTAATAATGCTTTGTCATTATTATGATATCTGCTATTTAATTATCCCATCGTGCTTGTTGGGAATCTAAAAGTTATGGGTGAGTCTCCGCCCGCAAGACTCACCCTTTCTTTTATAAGAAGAATTTATGTGCTTAGTTGATAGATCAAATAAACAAAATCTTAACACAATCTTAACATTTCTCATTTACCTTTATTCGTATTGCACGTTAAAAGGAGACAATAGAATGGCAATTGAATCAATTGACAACTTATTGATAGAATCTAAGTTTGAGACACTGATTTCTAAATCCAAGATTTACATCAAAACCAGAAATGGAAAGGAACTTATATCGCTTAGTAAAGATATTGAGGACCTAAAGGAAAAAGTTAGTGCAAATCTGGATAATAATGCCGGCGGTCACAATATCAATTACTTAACATCTCTTAAACTCACGCTTTCAATACTAGAAAAATTCACTTCTTCAGTTGTATTAATGGAAAACATGAAGTCCAAAAAACCACTTTGTGAACAGTTTGATACAAAGCAGATGCTGGATATTCTGTTGCTGAATATTAAATGCTTGATAGAATGCGAGAACTGGTCAGAGAATCTTGACACCGAAAAACTCGAAAAAGATTACGCATTTATTGAATCACTTGAAGACCAGAATAAAAGAGTGCTTTTAAGTTACCTAATTCAAGACTGGCACAATATGGATGAGGTTCTAAATTTACTTAAAATCGGCGAAATTTATAAAAACATTGCTGAGAAACTGGTAAGTTTGTCTTTGATAACCAATTATATACAAAAACAGAATTAAGAACTTGGACATTGATCTATCTTAGAGAGTCTTAGCTAGGTTTAAAATCAAGAATGCGCTCCACTATTCGGGGTACATTATTCTCATAGTTTGCCTGACAGATAAATGAAGAATTGATCCAATTGTTGAGACTTTGAGAGAAATCCTTTCCAATTTTATCCACAACTGGAACACCTAAGCCTCTAAGAGCCTCTGCATTACATTCTTGTTCATACTGACGCTTCATAGGGATAACCAAGAGCTTCTTTCCCAAATAAAGCGCTTCTGCAGGGGTATCAAATCCGGCGTTGCAAAGTAGCCCCTGGCAACTTGAGAGGCTTTGAACAAAACTACTATTTTCCACTTGCCGAACTGTGACGTTGTCCTGAGTAAAGGGCTCCCCTTTGTAATGTTTTGAAAATACTTCCCATGGAACGTCTACTTTCTTTAATATCTCAATTATGTAACGTTCATCGTAAGAAGGTAGATATACGGTATAATGTCCGTTATTTGTGACATCTGAATCCCTTACTTCTTCACGGATGATGGGGGTGGTAATGAAGTCGTCGTATTCCTTAAAATGGAGTCCTATTAACTCATCCCCCGGCGCATACCATTTCATAAGAAACTGTTGAAATCGGTTTTTTCGATCGGGTCTTGGAACCTTAGAAGATAGTAAAGAAGCTTGATGAGAAATACATATGTGAGGTTTGCCTTTTAACTTTGCGGCCCAGGCAGTAATTGGCTCAAAATCACTTATTACTAGATCATATTCGTGAACGGGCAAACTATAAATATCTGAAACTAGTTTACGTGGGTTAGTAGATCTAATCGATTTCCAGTAATCTATGCCACCCTTCTTACCAAATATAAAACCCAACCCGCCCAGTTTATACTTAACCTCAAACCCCAGATTAACTTCATGATGAGTACCACTCACCAGTACATCGACTTCTGCCTTTTTAACAAGGTATTTAAGAATCTCTCTAGAATGAATAATATGACCGTTACCGGTACCTTGAATGCCGAATAGAATCTTCATTTTATCTTGAATTACAAATTGATTATCGGAATAACATAGCTCGCCTGAGAGAAATGTACCTGATACTAATTTATTTCAACATATTTAGCAACTACTCTAATATACAACTACTCTCTGGGAAACCATCAGGTCAGGGTTACTATGACGGTAAGAGATACCTTGATTGGGTTTGGTCCAAACCAGAGCCTTAGGATTTTGCCAGCAGTGTAATTGATTCTATATGATAGGTCTGTGGGAACATATCAAAAGGGCGAATCTTGTTAATTTTGTAACCTAGCTCGGTCAATTTTTTCAAATCCCTTGCTAAAGTAGCCGGATCACAAGATACATATATTATTTTTTCAGGACCTAGTTTAACTAAACCATCTATAATCTCTTTAGCTCCTTCTCTTGGAGGGTCCAAAACTACTAAATCAAATTTCTCTTCTTGATCATTTAATATTGTAATGGCATCTTCAGATGAAGCATTTTGAAAAACTATGTTTTTAATGGAATTAAGTTCTATATTTTTATTGGCAAGTTTTACAGAGTTTTTGCTAATCTCTACACCGAGAACGTCTTTTGATTTACGTGCAAGAGGAATAGAAAAATTGCCAATTCCGGAATATAAATCAAGCACTGTCGTATTCTCAGTTAATTCAGCCCACTCAAGCACAGTTTTGATCATGAGCTCATTAACCTTGCTATTTACCTGTGTAAATGCTGAAGGTGTTGTCATAAATTTATTATCTAAGATGCTAAACTCAAATCCGGTTTCCCCTATTCCGCCGATAGAGACGTTTTCAGTCTCCACATGCCTTGTAAGGTGTCTATGTAGAGTCTTCAATGTATCACCCTTTCTACTATGTACCGGGACTAGAGTTATCTGTGACTTAACCCCATTTGAGGAAATATGTATCTTATCAAGCGGGAAATGAGGATCTCCGAGCGAAACCAAGACTTGAGATATGCGTTTTATAGTTTTATTGACGATGTCTGTCGAGATTGGGCAGGAATCTATAGGAACCTTTCGAGTGCTTCCCTTTTGGTTGTAGCCTAAATGCCACTGGCCTTTGTAGAACCATGCCGAAAGAGTAACTTTATTTCTAAACCCAAATTCGTTCGGGGAAGATACGATAGGTTCTATCGGAGTATCGTGCAGACCTCCTAATCTACCCAGAGTTTCCTTTAAGATATGCTCTTTTTCTCTAAGCTGTGCTGGATAATTTAAATTTTGAAGCTGACACCCTCCACACAGATTAAATACCGGACAACTTGGCTCAATCCTATCTGGAGAAGGTTTAATTATTTTAGAAATAATTGCCTCAGCGTATTTACCCTTATCCTTTATAATTTTTATTTCAAGAATATCTTTCGGAAGGCCGCCTCTCACAAAAAATACTTTTCCGTCCTCTTTTGCAATACCCGATCCCCCAAATGCTAAACTCTCTATTTCTATCTGCAATTTTTCCGCCCTTAAATTAGTTTATGAACATTGCGTCTCCGTAACTAAGGAAACGGTAACCCTTTTCCCTGGCTTCATCATACGCATTAAATATATATTTATAATCTGAGAAAGCTGATACCAGCATAAGCAGCGTGGAGCGCGGTAAATGAAAATTAGTAATCAGCGCATCCACAACTTTAAATTCAAACCCGGGCACAATAAATAGATCGGTTTTCCCCATTTGAGGTACCACTTCACCATTTTCATTTACTGAAGATTCAAGTGTTCTTACTACTGTGGTGCCGACAGCGACCACTCTTCTGCCCTGTGCTTTGGCCTTATTAATAGCCGATGCGGTAGTAGTGGATATTGATCTGAACTCTCCATGCATTTTGTGATCTTCGATATTCTCAACTTTGACCGGCTTAAAAGTACCTATTCCAACGTGAAGAGTAACATATTCTATCTCTACACCCTTATTTTTAATTTCATCTAGAAGTTCTGCAGTAAAATGAAGCCCCGCAGTGGGTGCTGCTATTGCGCCTTTTTTATCGGCATACACTGTCTGATAAGAAACTCTATCAGACTCCTGAGCTTCTCGGTTTATATATGGAGGGAGGGGCATTTTGCCATATAGCTCAATGTAATCGTCAACAGGCTCATCAAATTCGATAAACCAACTGTTTATTTCATCTTTCGATAATTTTCCCTTGAGACCGTGGGCAAACTCAAGCTCATCATTATTTTTTGGGTTTTTAACTAAACACTCCCAAATCTTTTCTCCAAGCTTATGTACTAGCAAGATTTCAACTTCCTTGCCCGATTTCCGTTTCCCGTAAAGTCTTGCGGGAATGACCTTTGTGTTGTTTAGTACGAGTACGTCTCCGGGGTTGAGGAAAGTGGGGAGTTCATAAAAGTTTCTATGATCTATCTCACCGCTATTCTTGTTTAAGAGAAGTAACCTGGAATTGTGTCTTTGAGCTTTAGGATGATATGCAATTTGTTCCTCTGCCAGGTGGTAATCAAAATCTGATGCTTTCATGGAGGACCTAAACACTATCCCTTTTTGTCTAAAAGTTTCTGCACGGACAATCTGAGAGCGTTTAGCTTTATAAATCCTGTCGCGTCTGCCTGATTATAAATGCTGTCTTCTTCAAAAGTTGCAAGGTCCTTTTGGTATAGAGAATATGGAGATTTTCTGCCCGCGATAATAATGTTGCCCTTGTAAATTTTCAGCTTTATAGTTCCGGTGACATTTTTCTGAGATTCTTCGATTGCAGCGCGTAACATATTCATCTCGGGAGAATACCAGAAGCCGTAGTAAATCAGTTCAGAGATTTTTGGAATAAGAGAGTCCCTTAAATGCATAACTTCCCTATCCATTGTTAGTGATTCTAATGCCCTGTGAGCAACATGTAAGATAGTACCGCCGGGGGTTTCATAAACGCCTCTTGATTTCATACCTACAAATCGGTTTTCAACCAGATCTACCCTTCCAACACCATTAGCACCGCCAATTTTATTGAGCGTATCTAATAGCTGAGAGGGTTTTAATTCTTTACCGTCAACTTTAGTTGGCACACCATTTTCAAAATCTATATCTATGTATTGAGGCTCATCAGGCGCGCTTTGTGGAGAGACAGTCATTTCAAACATATTTTCAGGAGGCTCATTCCATGGGTCCTCTAGAATACCGCCTTCGTAGCTAATATGAAGGAGATTCCTATCACAGCTATATGGTTTCTCAAGAGTCACCGGTACTGGGATATCATTTTTCTTTGCATAGTCTAATAAAGCAGTTCTTGAGTTTAGATCCCATTCCCGCCATGGGGCAATTACTTTAATATCTGGGTCCAAGGCATAATAAGTTAATTCAAATCTGACCTGATCGTTTCCCTTGCCGGTAGATCCATGAGAGACGGCAAAAGCATTTTCTTGCTGGGCAATCTCTATTTGTCTTTTGGCAATTAGAGGACGAGCAAGGGAGGTTCCGAGCAAATATACCCCTTCATAAATTGCGTTGGCCTTAATTGCAGGAAATACAAAATCTGAAACAAATTCCTCTGTAAGATTTTCAATGTAAACCTTGCTTGCGCCGGTTTTCATTGCTTTTTCTCTTACTTCATCAAGGTCTTCTCCCTGACCAACATCGGCAACATAGGCTATGATTTCAGCATCATATTTTTCGGCTAGCCATTTCAAGATAACCGATGTATCAAGCCCGCCTGAGTATGCTAAGACAATTTTATTTTTATCACTCATTTACCAGAACTCCTCCAAAACCACTAGGGAATAGCATTTTTATGTTTATAAAACTCTAATTTATCCCGGCTTTTCCAATACAGAAAACGCCCAATTCAGTGTTAGCAGATATAAATTTCTCTAAGGTTGTCCCTCTTTTTCTTGATCCTCAGCAGGCGGTCTCAAATCATGCAAGTAAAATTTGACATTATGACCATTATAAAACTTCTCAAGTGTATAACCTATGTACTCTATTTTTTCTAAGTCATCTCCATTGTAGGCTGCTTTCTTCACCTCATCTGATAACTTGCATTCCACAGCCACGTCTTTAGTAGGGCTATCGTTAGAGATGAACATTATTTTCAACTCTTTTTCAAGCTCTAAGTCATTAGGAGTTACAAAACCCACAGCCATTTTAGAATCTGCGAATTCCATTACTATGAGCCTTACAACACTGTTACCTTTGCCATCCGGACTACCTTCAACATTGAACTTGTAGCCGTAATAATTCACAACTTTGCCGGCCTCGTTAAAAGAATTCAAATTCCAATAGTCTTCTGAATCCACCATGCACATTATTTGAAGCATTTTTTGTCTCCGATCAAATTATTTCAGTGTTAAAATTTTGAAACATTATACCTTCTCAGAGAAATATTAACACTGTTTTGCGCCCTATTTATTCAAAGCAATAAAACTCAGCTGGGTACTGACCCCCTTACCTTCTCTTCTGTAAGAATAAAAACTATCGTTACACTTAGTGCAAATATCGACAACTTCGATGTCCACCACACCAGCCTTTTGCAATCCAATCTTATTTGCGATGCTAAGATCTAAAACGTATTTGGAGTTATTTGTTTCAGACAAATACTGACTAGTATTTTCAAATTTCTCATTAAAAAGAGATGCAACATCCTCTCCTACCTCATAACAGCAGTTCTTAATAGAAGGCCCTATTACAGCAGTTAGATCCGAGGGAGCAATTGCATACTTAGATTCTATTATATTCACGGTATTAACTGCAATTTCAGACCATGTACCGCGCCATCCGGCATGAGCAGCAGCTATAACGGATTTCCCCTTATCAACGATCAAAATTGGAACGCAGTCTGCCGTCCTAATGGCAATACCCGCCCCTTTTAAATTAGTTATAAGAGCATCTCCTTGTGTTAGGTTATCGTGATTTTCCATATCTTCTACGATAATTACATCTGTGCTGTGTATTTGCTTAAGCTGAGCAATTTTTGGCAATTTGTAATATTTTTCTATCTCCTTACTATCTGTGCCAACGGTCCTATCAGCAAAACCATGCACAATGCCGTCAAACGAAGCTAGTCTTTCAGATTGAACAAAACTCATTTTTATGAATCATCTCCATTTTGTTTCTCAAGATATTCTAGCGCTTGTTTCATATCCTCTGGAATTTGTGCTGTGAATTCTACCCACTTGTCATTCGCTGGGTGAGTGAATCCTATCTTTGATGCATGAAGGGCCTGGCGGCCGATAATTTTCTCAGCACTTGATAGAATTATATTTTTCTGCCTTTTGTGGCCATAAACCTTATCCGCTAAGATCGGATAACCATTTTCAGAAAAATGAACTCTTATCTGATGTGTTCTTCCGGTTTTAGGTTCAGCCTCGACAAGACTTGCTGATTCAAATCTTTTAAGAACATTCCAGAACGTAAGAGACGCTCTTGCGGATTTAGATTTAGATGACATTTTAATCCTGTGTATAGGATCCCTGCCTATAGCAGAATCGAATGATCCTGAGTCCTCTTTAAGATTACCCTCAACTATGGCTAGATAGCGCTTTTTAATTGTTCTGGATTTAAACTGATCGACAAGAGAATTGTGGGAATGATCATTCTTTGCAACTACAATAACCCCAGAAGTGTCTTTATCCAGCCTGTGGACAATGCCGGGTCTTATTTTCCCGCCGATACCTGAAAGATCATCGCATTTGAAGAGCAAAGCATTTACTAGCGTTCCGCTTTTCACCCCAGCTCCCGGATGCACAACCATCCCGGCGGGCTTATTAACAACGACTATCGAGGAATCCTCATAAATAATATCGAGATCGATATTCTCAGGCTCAGCATCTATAGATACTGGGGCAGGAATATTTATATGAATGATCTCACCCTGATCACATTTCTTAGAGGGTTTTATCGCTTTACCGTTAACTAAGACATTTTGATCATCAATCAGCTTCTTTATCTGTGAGCGAGTATGCTCGGAGAGGAAGTGTGATAATACAATATCAGCCCTTTTACCGGATAATTCCTGTGTAACTTCAAATGTTTCTTGTCGTCCCTGTTCCATGATTATTGTCTAATTATGATTCTCTTATCTTTTATTAGCTCTTCTGCACTTCCCTGGTTTACCGATATCTCCAAAAAATCCAAGCTTCCGATGATTGCTAATAGCTTACCTTTTTCTACATCCTGATAAGACTTGGCAACGGTGTCAATGATAAATTCTCCTATACAAATCTCTCTAGGGTTTTTAAGCATGCAACTTGCAATATTTGTTATTAAATTCCCGAATGAATCAGTATATACAACCGCTCCAATTATTTCGTTATCATTTATAATAGGCTTATTAATATCTAAGAAAACCGGAGAGTTAACATTCTCACCCATCTGACTTATATCAATTCCTAAGGAAATATGAGCTGCAGCCGGCGCAAATATGTCTCTTCCGTGAAATGTGCTGCTAACATTGCTAAGCATATAGTCCGTATTTGTGATTTCGTAGACATCGATGTTCTTGGAATTTTCTAATACAAATGAAAACACCCCGTTATCGGGACCTATAAAAGTTCCATGTTCAGACTTAATCACAATTGGCTTTCTTGCGCTTCCGACTCCAGGGTCAACGACAACAATATGAATAGTCTCTTTTGGAAAGTATTTGTAAAAGCTCCCCAGTGTATATGCAGCCTTAAAGATATCGTATTTAGGTAATTCATGGGTGATATCCGTGATAACGGCCTCAGAATTTATATCTAAAATAACACCTTTCATAGAACCAACATAATGGTCGTTTATTCCAAAATCTGTTGTAAGAGTAATTATTCGCTTCACTTTGGTTTGCCCTTTAATATCAGTAGTGATAAAGTGCTTATTAATTAAAATAACTCAAATGTGAGTCATTGAGAAATGAAGCTAACTATTTTGGGATCAGGCACTTGTATACCAAACACAAAAAGAGGGTCATCAGGATATCTTTTAGAAACTTCTGATTCTAAAATTCTCTTAGATTGCGGAAGCGGTACAACATGGAAGCTTGAACAAATTGGCATTAACTATTTAGAGATTGATCATATATTTTTCTCACACATCCACCCTGATCATACGGGCGATTTAGCACCTTTCTTATTTGCAACAAAATACTCTCATTTCAGAGAACGGGAGAAACCTCTGTATTTGTGGGGAGGAAAGGGTTTCACTACTTTTTTCAATGCTTTGAAAGAAGCCTATGGAAACTGGATTACCCCAGATGGACTTAACGTAGAGGAACTCAAAGGTGGGTCAGGTGATTTCGGTGATTTCAAGATTACTGCTACCAAAGTTCCTCACATTGAGAGTAGTCAGGCATACAAAATTGAATCGGAAGGAAAGACATTAGTATATTCCGGGGACACGGATTATTCAGATTCTCTTATTAATCTATCTGTAAATACCGATCTTTTAATTATAGAATGTGCGCTAGCAAATGACAGCTATAAAATGAGAGGGCACCTTACTCCGAATGAAGTGATAAAAACTATAAACGCATCAAACCCACAAAAAGTTGTGATAACTCACCTCTACTCAGAATGTGATGAAGAAAAAGTAGTTCAGACAATTAGGAATAATGTGGATGCTGAGGTAATAGAAGCTCGGGACTTATTGGTAGTAAATATATAACAAAGATACCCCATATTATTTCTTGACTTAGCAATAGAGATAATTCAGTATATAAACGAGCATACGCTCGGTAAAGTTAGTCAAATCCGTAAGCATCATTAAAATTAATATGTACCAAAAAACATAGGAGGCTTATTAATGGAACTTTTAGAAGCAATTGGAACAAGAAGGAGTATTAGGTTTTACAAACCGTGGCAAGACGTGGAAGATTGGAAAATTCAAATGATGCTTCAAGCCGCAAGATATGCATCATGTCAGGGGAATTGTGGTTCCACTGAAGCAATTGTAATCGATAAGAAAACATATCCTAAAGAAAAGTTTGAGCAAATAATTGAGTGCGCATCGCCTTTTAACGAGCAACCTCTAAGACAGGCTCCAATTGTGATTGCATGGGTCATCAATATGGATGCATGGTATAAAGAGCTTGTAGAATCATTCTCGGTTCTATTTCCCGCAAGAGCTGTTACCGCGGCATATGGATGGACATATAAAATTCTTACAGAATCTACATACCCAAGATTAATGAGCTTCCCTAAAGATAGGGCTGAGGATTTGCTTAGAATAGAAGCCGGGCAAGCAATTGCTAACTCACTTCTAGTCGCAACAGAGCTTGGCTTGGGCGCTTGTCTTCTCGCAACAGGGAGAAAGCCTGCGGAATTTCCGAAAGTTTTAGGTACACCTGAGAATGTTGTTCCGATATGGCTTATGGCAGTAGGCTATGCCGCAGAGACCCCTGGGCAAAGGCCGAGAAAAAGATTTGATAAGCTATTTCACTATAATGAATACGGCACACCGCTTAAACAAGATGATGAAGTGAAGGAACAGCTCAGGGAAGAAAAGATGATTCAGCCAATGGCTCCACATCCGGGAAGAGACGAAGAGTTAAAACATCTTTGCAAAATGTTCGGACTTGATGAAGGAATGCCTGATATGCCTAAGGATAAAATTAAAGCTCTTTACGAAGAAGATTCTATTTATTACGGAGAAGTTCCAGAAGGTCTTGAAGATAAGGGAGTTTAATCAAGAAATATAAGATTTTTGGGGTGAGAGAGCTAAAGAAAAAATTCTTTCACCCCATACTTTTATTAACAATTTAATATCAGATCAAGCTACGGTTATTTCTTCATCGAGATACACATTTTGTACGGCGTTAAGTATCTCAACCCCATCTTTCATTGACTTCTGAAAGGCTTTGCGCCCAGTAATAAGACCCATGCCACCAGCTCTCTTATTAATAACTGCAGTTCTCACTGCTTGTGCCAGGTCATTACCTTCATCACCAGTCGAAGCGCCGCCGGAATTAATTAATCCTGATCTTCCCATATAACAGTTTACAACCTGATAACGTGTAAGGTCGATAGGATGATCAGTGGTTAGTTTAGAATAAACTCTTGGGTCAGTCTTTCCAAAATTTAGCGCTGTGAACCCGCCGTTATTCTCAGCTTGTTTTTGCTTGATAATGTCTGCTTCAATTGTTACACCAAGGTGATTTGCCTGCCCTGTTAAGTCAGCAGATACGTGATAATCAGCCTCTTTTGTTTTAAATGCCGGATTTCTGAGATAACACCAAAGTATTGTGACTAGCCCAAGAGTGTGGGCATATCTAAACGCTTCTGTAATTTCCTGCAATTGACGATGGCTCTCTTCGGAACCAAAGTAAATAGTAGCACCCACTGATACAGCACCCATTTCAAACGCTTGATCTACATTTGCAAATAAGATTTGGTCATAGGTATTTGGGTATGATAGAAACTCGTTGTGGTTTAGTTTCACAATAAATGGAATTTTATGCGCGTATTTTCTTGAAACTGAGCCCAGGACACCCAGCGTGGATGCAACACCATTACAGCCGCCTTCAATCGCGAGCTTAACAATGTTTTCAGGGTCAAAGTAAATTGGGTTAGGAGCAAATGAGGCTCCCGCGGAATGCTCTATACCTTGGTCCACAGGCAAAATGGACAAATAGCCCGTTCCAGCAAGACGGCCGGTATTAAAAAGAAGCTCAAAGTTTCTGAGAACAGAGTTAGGGCGATCAGTGGCAATGAAAATATCATCAACAAATGATGGTCCGGGTAAATGTAGTAGTTTCTTTGAAACAGTCTTGCACTTGTGATTAAGAAGGTAATCCGCTTCTTTTCCTAAAAGTTTTACAGTTGAATCAATGCCCTCTTTTGTTTTAGCCATTGTTTTAGCCAGCTCCTTAGTCTTATTCAACTCCTTATTAGATTTTTATATTATTTTGCCTTACATATATTCGTAATGAAATATAAATTCTCTAAGATCAAAAACGGTGAACTCAATCAAATAAGGGGCTTTAAAAAAATTAATTTGCCGCAAGAGAAATATCTTTCTCTTTATTATCCAGTATTGAAATACCGGGAAGCTCCGCTCCGCCGAGGAATTCTAACAAGGCCCCTCCGCCAGTTGAGATATGGGTAATTTCTGAATCAAGCACTTCGGCATTTCTTATTGATGCTATTGTTTCTCCGCCACCGACAACCGTTGTCGCTCCCCGCCATGTAGCAAGAGCTACGGCACGAGCTACCTGAGTGGTTCCTGCTGAAAAATCTCCCACCTCAAAAACTCCCATCGGCCCACTCCAGAAAATAGACCCGGTACCCCTGATCTGATGGGCAAACAATGCAGCTGTCTTAGGGCCTATATCAAACCCCTGCAAATCATCTGGAATGTTGTCATCCATTACCATACAATTTTTTCTTTTTTCATATCCACCTGCTACAATATGGTCTACTGGAAGATAAATCTTATCTCCGTATTTATCTAAGGACTCTTTTGCCCAATCCAGCATATCATTCTCTACTATTGAATTGCCTATATTCATTCCTTTAGCTTTCAAGAATGTATACGCAACACCACCGCCAATAAGAATTTTATCCGCTTCTTCTATCAAACTCTTAAGAGCGTGTATCTTATCCTTGATCTTTCCGCCGCCAACTATCACAACAAATGGACGCTCTGGGTTTTCACGAATCCTGGTTAGGAATTTAAGCTCTCTGCTCACCAAGAAACCGGCAAGCCTATGCTCAAACTCAAGCGCCATTCCATAAGTAGAGGCGTGCTTTCTGTGTGATGTTCCAAATGCGTCATTGACGTATATATCCGCAAAAGAAGCTAGCTCTTTGGAAAATTCAGGATCATTGTCGGTTTCTTCTTTATGAAACCTTAGATTTTCAAGAAGCATTACTTCGCCGTCTTTAAGTGTATCGATAGCTTTTTTTACTTCACTGCCGATTACATTCCCGGTGAAAATCACTGATTTTCCCAAAAGCTCTGACAATCTGGCTTGAATAGGCTTTAAAGAGAGTTCTGGTATTGAGATACCCTTAGGTCGCCCAAGGTGGGTGCCAATAATTACTTTGGCTTTTCTTTCTATTAAATAATCAATCGTAGGTATTGCTCTTCTAATTCGGTAATCTTCACTGATCTTCCCGTCTCTTATAGGAACGTTAAAGTCCACTCTGACGAATACTCGTTTCCCTTCAAATGTTGAATCCGGCAGATCAGATATTACCAACTTAGGCATACTCATTTCGCCCTATCCCCAACATATTCTATTAAGTCCACAACCCTGGATGAATATCCATATTCGTTATCGTACCATCCGATAACTTTTACCAGGTTGCCTTGCACTACAGATGTTAATGGTGCATCGAATATTGCAGAATGAGGATCACCGATAAAATCTGAAGATACTAGCTCTTCGTCTGAATATCTCAAATAACCTTTAAGCTCACCCTCGGCTGCCTGCTTATATTTTTCATTAACCTCTTCTATTGTAGTACTTTTTTTCACTTCACAAGTAAAATCAACTACCGAAACATCTGCTGTAGGAACTCTCATAGCAACAGCGCTCATCTTTCCGTCTAATTCCGGGAAGATAAGTTTTATAGCGCTTGCAGCACCCGTACTCGTTGGTATTATCGACATTGCAGCGGCTCTAGCCCTTCTTAGATCTGAATGAGGCGCGTCAAGTATCTGTTGGTCATTGGTATAAGAATGCACTGTAGTCATCTGGCCTTTTACTATTCCAAAATTTTCGTGGAGCACTTTTACAATCATTGAAAAACAGTTAGTGGTACAAGAAGCATTTGAAATAATATTATGTTTAGCACTGTCATACTCTTTTTCATTAGCTCCTAGCACTACTGTTAGATCAACTTCACCTTTAGCAGGAGCAGTGATAATAACTTTTTTTACTGTTTCGCCCAGATGTGCAGAGACTTCTTCTTTGCTTCTGAAAACTCCGCTGGCTTCAGCAATAAGTTCTGCGCCCACTTCATGCCATGGTATGTTTGCAGGATTTCTTTCAGAGAACACTTTTATCGGTTTCCCGTTTATTATCATATGTCCATCTTCAGATTTAACATCCCCCTTGAACGGACCGAATATTGAATCATATTTAAAAAGATGTGTAAGAGTTTTAGAATTGGAAATGTCATTTATTCCCACAAATTCTATCCCTTCCCTCTCTAAGCCTATACGAAGAATATTCCTTCCGATTCTTCCGAATCCGTTAATTCCAACCTTAATTGACATTGATTAACTCCTCCGAAGAAAGCTACCCTGAAATAGCCTTAAGTCATTTTCTTTACTTCTAATTTCTTTACTGCTAAAAACTACCTTTCTCAGCAAACGGAGTCAAGAATTTGCACTGATTTTGACCAAGAAGATAGGAGAATTATAAAGAAAGTGAAATCATTAAACTAAAATAAGACTTGTATTTAATAATATTCCCTGATATTTTCAATTTCCATGGATAAGAAAAAAGTAGCCATACTAGGAGCAAGCGGATATACGGGGAGTGAACTCTTAAGGTTTTTGCTTGTTCATCCAAATGTCGAAGTTGCACATTTAACAGCCGAGAAGCATGCCGGAAAGATGATCTCAGATGTCTTTCCTCATTTAACTGGATTTTTGGGCTTGGAGCTGAAACCGCTTAAGCCTAAATCAATTCCTAAAGATATAGATGTAGTATTCGCGGCACTTCCTCATGGGACTTCGGCAAAAGTAATTAAAGAGTTGTTTGAGAGAGATATAAAGATTATCGATCTGGGCGCAGATTTTAGGATCAGCCCTAAGAATTATAAAAAATGGTACGGTGAGCATCCATGCCCTGAATTAATTAAACAAGCCGTATATGGAATCACTGAATTAAATAGGGATAAGATAAAAAAAGCAAAACTAGTAGCTAATCCTGGTTGTTACCCGACATCTTCAATACTAGGCCTAGCTCCAATTTTGAAAAATAAAATCGCGGACGAGTCTTCAATAATTGTAGATTCTAAATCCGGAGTAACCGGAGCAGGAAGGTCTCCATCTCTTGACTATCATTATTCTGAAGTAAATGAGGGAATTAAAGCGTATAAAGTTGGAGAGCACCGTCATATGCCTGAAATTGAAGAGGCGCTTTCTAATTATTCAGGGCTTAAGGTAGACGTATCTTTTACGCCTCACCTTATACCTATGGACAGAGGGATATTATCAACAATTTACGTAAATCTAAAGAAGAAGATCACAACTAAGAAACTAATTGAGTTATATGAAGAGCATTATCAAGATGAGCGTTTTGTAAGAATATCATCTCAAAATACATATCCTTCAACAAATCAAGTGCGCGGGTCTAATTATTGTGACATAGGAATGAAGGTCAATAGCTCAAATAATACTGCTGTAATTGTATCGGTAATTGACAACCTCGTTAAAGGCGCCTCAGGCCAGGCTGTTCAGAATATGAATGTGATGCTTGGATTTGAGGAAGATGCAGGGATAGAAACTACCCCTATTTTTCCATAAACTCAGATTACTTAACCTGCCTTATTCTATCTACAACCTTAGGAAAAACAGAAGCTGCATAATCTATATCTTCTTGTTCAGTGAATCTTCCCAGGCTAATTCTGATAGAAGAAGCGGCTTCTTCCCTACTTAACCCCATCGCAGATAACACATGAGAAGGGTCTACTGCGCCCTCAGAGCACGCGGAACCTGTAGAAACTGCCACACCTTCAATGTCCAGATTCATAGTTAGAGACTCCCCCACCGCGCCTAAAATACTTAAATTAAGAGTATTCCCTAGCATATTTTCAATTGACCCGTTCAATTTGATGTCCTTAATATTTTGTTTGAGACTTTGTAGAAGCCCGTCTCTTAAATTTCTAATTTTGACTTGATCATTCTCCATCTCTTCTATTGCGATTGCGCTGGCAACACCTAATCCCACTATCCCCGGTACGTTTTCAGTACCGGAGCGCTTTCCCCTTTCCTGACCGCCCCCATGAATTAAAGGGGCCAATGAAATATTCTGAGACAAGCTATCTCTAACAAAAAGAGCGCCTACTGATTTGGGGCCGTAAAATTTATGCGCGGATATTGAAAGTAGATCAGCGGGAATTTTATTAATATCGATATCAATCTTACCTGCAGCTTGTACGGCGTCTGTGTGAAATAGAGCTCCCCTTTCCTTAACAATTTCAGCTATCTTTTCTACCGGGAAAATGACACCCGTTTCATTATTCGCATACATGCAAGAAACAAGGGCTGTATTATCCTTGATGCTGTCTCGTAGTTCATCTAAATCAATCAGCCCGTCACTGTCTACATCTAAATATGTGACTTCAAATCCTTGTCTTTCTAAGAACATAAAGGACTCAAGAACACATTCGTGCTCAACTTTTGTTGTTATTAAATGATTTTTGTTATCACTCAGGCCTTTAAGGGCAGTGCTTTTAATAGCAAAATTAGCGCTTTCACTGCCTCCAGAAGTGAAGATAATTTCCTTCGGATTAGCTGAGATCAGAAGAGATACTTGCTCCCGGGCCTTATCTAACGCTTCCTTCCCCTTTCTCCCAAAGGAGTGAATACTGGAGGGGTTCCCGTAGTACTCAGTAAGATACGGCATCATCTCTTCTAAAACTCTTGGATCAATTGGCGTTGTCGCGTTGTAGTCCAAATATATATTCTTCATGTTGCCCATTTTCAGATGTACCTACTGCCTATTTGATTGTGCTTCAAGCAGTGACTCATATTCCTCAATAATGATTGAAATAAATTCTAATGCAAGTTTGGATAATTTCCTATCCTTATGCCATGCGGCAACTATTGCTCTTGTTGGAGACTGCCCCTTAATCTCCCTATACTCACAGCTCTTAGAGGTATCAGTCATTACTAGCATCTTGGGGACCAAAGAAATCCCATTACCAAAAGAAACGCAGTGCTGAATAGTAGACAGATTCCATGTGCGGCATATTATTTCCGGATTTATCTGCCTCTCATAACAGAAACTTTTAATCTGCTCTCCAAGACAGTGCTCTTCATCTAAAGCTATAAAAGGGATGGACTTTAGATCGTCAATCTTAATATTCTTTATTTTTGATAAAGGATGCCCCGGGGACAATGCCAGAACTAAGGGGTCATTAAAAAGAGTTTTAGTCTCAATCAGAGGATCTTCAATCGGCAGACTCATGATCGCAATATCGATATCTAGATTAATTATGCTTTGGATAAGCCTATCGGTTAGATTTTCATTTATTTTTATTCGCGAGATAGGAAATCTCTTATGATATTTATCCAAAGATCCAGGCAATAGATAAGGAGCGATTGTGGGTATAAAACCCACACTGAGAGTTCCGGAACCCGAGTCCACATCTTCTAGAATCGCAGATTTAATATTACCGGCTTCTTTCAAAATCAGTTTAGCTCTAGGGAGAAGAGCTTTTCCAGCCTCAGTTAACGCCGCTTTTCTGCTTAACCTTTCAAAGAGTTCCTTACCCAGCTCGTGCTCAAGCTTAATTATTTGCTGACTAAGTGAGGGCTGCGCGACATAGCACCTCTTGGCCGCCTTACTGAAGCCTCCGGTCTCCGCAACAGCTACAAAGTATCTTAATTGATGTAGTTCCATTATTGCACGCTAGCCTTATAGGCAAAGACTATAGGATACATAGTAAATTAATATTAGACAACTATAGCTCAAACTGTTTATTATATTGTTGGTCTAGGATATTAATCTTATAAATAAAGAAGCATTCAAGGAGATACGAAATGGCTAAGAAAGAAACGCTTACTACAGCTCACGGCAATACTATGGAAGATAACAATACTAACAGTGAAAGCAAGTGCCCGTTTACGGGTGGAGTGCTAAAGCACAGCGCTGGCGGTGGCACTTCAAATCGAGACTGGTGGCCAAATCAGTTGAAGTTGAACATTCTCCGCCAACACTCTTCTCTATCCAATCCGATGGGCGACGCGTTCAACTACGCACAGGAGTTCAAGACCCTAGAGCTGGATGCAGTGAAGAAAGACATCTTCGATCTGATGACCACGTCCCAAGACTGGTGGCCAGCCGACTACGGTCACTATGGGCCGCTCTTCATTCGGATGGCGTGGCACAGCGCAGGTACTTACCGCATCGCCGACGGCCGTGGCGGCGGGGGCTCCGGCACCCAGCGCTTTGTGCCACTCAACAGTTGGCCTGACAATGCGAACCTCGATAAGGCACGCTTGCTGCTCTGGCCGGTCAAACAGAAATACGGTAAGAAAATTTCTTGGGGCGACCTAATGATCCTCACCGGCAACTGCGCGCTTGAGTCAATGGGATTTAAGACATTGGGTTTCGCTGGCGGACGTGAGGATGTTTGGGAGCCTGAGGAAGACATCTATTGGGGTTCTGAAGCCCAGTGGCTTGGAGACAAGCGTTACACCGGTGACCGGGAACTTGAGAATCCCCTCGGCGCCGTTCAGATGGGCCTGATCTACGTGAACCCGGAAGGTCCAAACGGAAATCCTGATCCGCTCGCGGCAGCCCATGACATTCGCGAGACCTTCGGCCGCATGGCTATGAATGACGAAGAGACTGTAGCGCTTATTGCTGGCGGACACACATTCGGCAAAACCCATGGAGCAGCCGATCCAAACCAGTATGTTGGTCCAGAACCCGCAGCTGCGGGCATTGAGGAGCAAGGACTAGGCTGGAAGAATACGTTTGGCAGCGGTAATGCAGACGACACTATTACCAGCGGCCTCGAGGGCGCATGGACTACAACGCCAACAAAGTGGAGCAACAACTTCTTCGAGAACCTGTTCGGTTTTGAGTGGGAGCTAACGAAGAGCCCAGCCGGTGCGCATCAGTGGAAACCCAAGGATGGGGCAGGCGCCGGTACAGTGCCGGATGCGCACGACCCCTCAAAGAGTCACGCACCATTCATGCTTACGACGGACCTCGCTTTGCGGATGGACCCTATATATGAGCCAATTTCAAGACGCTTTTACGAGAATCCGGATCAGTTCGAAGACGCTTTCGCCCGGGCATGGTTCAAGCTTACGCACCGCGATATGGGTCCGCGCGCGCGCTATCTCGGCCCTGAGGTGCCGGCGGAAGAGCTGATCTGGCAAGACCCTATCCCAACCCTTACACATGAACTGATTGACAATCAGGAGATCGCTGCACTGAAGGGTAACATCCTTGCCTCAGGACTGTCTGTGTCCCAACTGGTATCCACCGCTTGGGCGTCAGCATCAACGTTCCGTGGCTCCGATAAACGCGGTGGAGCGAATGGTGCACGTATTCGCCTTGCGCCGCAGAAGGATTGGGAAGTCAACAATCCAGACCAATTACAGGCAGTGCTGGAGACGCTTGAGGGCATCCAAAAAGAGTTCAACGACGCCCAGACTGGGGGTAAGATGGCCTCACTCGCCGACTTGATCGTTCTGGGTGGATGCGCAGGCATAGAGCAGGCGGCAAAGAATGCCGGTCACGATGTGACGGTACCCTTTACGCCGGGACGTGCCGATGCGTCGCAAGAGCAAACCGATGTGGAATCCTTCGCCGTACTCGAGCCGGCTACAGACGGATTCCGCAACTACTTGAAGACCCAATACGCCGTATCGGCAGAGGAAATGTTGATTGATCGGGCGCAACTCTTGACGCTGAGTGCTCCTGAGATGACGGTTCTCGTTGGAGGCATGCGTGTACTTAACACTAACTTCGCTCAGTCCCAACATGGCGTCTTCACTAAACGTCCAGAGGTGCTGACCAATGACTTCTTCGTCAACCTGCTCGATTTGGGCACGACATGGAAGGCGACTTCGGAGGCCGAAGAAGTGTTTGAAGGTCGTGATCGTACGACAGGCGAACTCAGGTGGACCGGTACCCGTATTGATCTCATCTTCGGTTCGAACTCAGAACTCCGGGCTCTCGCTGAAGTCTATGGAAGCGAGGACTCTCAAGAGCGGTTTACGCAGGACTTTGTGGCGGCGTGGACTAAGGTGATGAATCTTGACCGCTTCGATCTGGCTTGATTTCAGTTTTTAGAAAAAATGGCTACATTTATCCGTGAGAGGGTTCCTGAGAGAATCATGATGAGACATGTATATCACTGTCATAAAGCTAACAGCTCATATGGCCGAAGCCTGGCAGA
>Ga0307378_10003739_pt1 | contig 22109 bp, 18 predicted proteins | sample UN1MG_FD_202238 | JGI IMG/M metagenome (GOLD analysis project Ga0307378, IMG submission 202238) | Soil microbial communities from Risofladan, Vaasa, Finland - UN-1 | ecosystem: Environmental > Terrestrial > Soil > Coastal area > Acid sulfate soil | place: Finland: Risofladan, Vaasa | collected...
TATCGCTTCCTCTCTGAGTAGCTTCTCATTCATACTGACCTCCTTTACGGAATATCAGTATAAGATGACTTTGGCTACTCTACGATGTTATGATATTTATGACTCTACGATGTCCTGATAGTTGTCACTCAGTAATTAGGTAACACTTTCTGTAATTATATTGAAGATAAAAGCGTCATTGCGAGCGACCGAAGGGAGCGTGGCAATCTCAACCTTTTTTTATGAAATTGCTTCATCTCACTCTATGAGATTGCTTCGCTCCGCTCGCAATGACATTATGAAAGTGTTACCGAGTTATTGAGCTAGTACAACAGGCCCCTTTTTCTCCCAAAACCTTTTCTAATAACAGAATGGGAGATGCTTACCACCATAATTTAAGTATAGAATATTTCGGGGAGATTGAGTATATTAGAAAACTTAAAGACAGTCATTGTCTAAAAATTCTTACCGAGACTCGTCTCATTATATCATGTAACGTTTGAAAAATATTTATTTTAAAAGGATAGTGTCATGAATGCTCTTGAGATTGAAGGAATATCTAAAAAGTTTGGCGATTTCTATGCTGTCAAGAAATTGTCTTTTATGATTCTCCCGGGAACGATATATGGACTTCTGGGGCCAAACGGAGCGGGAAAAACAACCACGATTCGCATGGTGATGAACATTATCATTCCCGATGAAGGCTCTATCAAAGTTCTCAGCCGGAGGATGGATGAAGAGATGAAAGAAAGGGTAGGCTACCTCCCTGAAGACAGAGGCCTTTATCCCAAGATGAAGGTCGGAGAGCTTCTTATGTTTCTGGCTGAGATAAAGGGGCTCAAAGGCACTGATGCTCGAAAGGAGATCGATTTCTGGCTTGAGAGGTTCGATCTCTCAGATTGGAAAAGCAAAAAGGTTGAAGAGCTTTCAAGGGGGATGCAGCAGAAACTTCAATTTATTGTGACCGTCATCCATCAGCCCGAGCTTATTATTCTCGATGAACCCTTTTCCGGTCTGGACCCAATTAACACCAAACTTTTAAAAGATATCATGCTGGAGATGAAGAAAAAAGGTCGAACAATCGTCTTCTCCACTCACCGCATGGAACAAGTCGAGATGATCTGTGACAACATCTGTCTAATAAATAAAGCTGAAAGGGTGTTGGAGGGAAATTTAAGCCAGATCAAGAAGCAGTACGGGAAAAATACAGTTATACTGGATTACGACGGCGAAGCAGATTTTATTAAAAATTTCCCCGAGATTGAGAAAATCGATGACTATGGAAAATTCATGGAAATCAAACTGAAAGAGACGTTTTCCCCCCAGGATCTCCTCCCCAAGCTGGTGGGGAAAATCAGTATCAACAAATATGAAGTAAAAGAGCCAACATTGAACGCTATTTTCATCGAAAAAGTCGGAGGAAAGGAAGTCAAAGATGAGGAAGATACTATCAGTCATTAAAAGAGAATATATTCAGATTGTAAGGACCAAAGGCTTCATTATAGGCACTATCTTGGGTCCGGTCTTCATGCTCGCTTTAATCGTGGTCCCGATCATTGTTTCCTCAGCTTCTGTGGAAAAGCAGGAAACCATAGGAGTTGTGGATTTAACACATGAAATTTTTATGGAACTCGACAAGAAACTGGATCATAGAGACTATAGGCTCAAGGATGGGTTTCGCCGTTACGTCCTTGAAAAATTTGAGGCTTCTGCAGGCACTGAGGAGTTAAGGCACGAGTTAAGAGAAAGAGTGTTAAAGAAGGAGCTCTCAGCTTATATTTATATCCCTGAAGATGTCTTAGAAATTGGAGCTCGCGAATCAGCAGTTAGAGATTCCGAACCGGAGGAGGTAAAAGCCGAATATGTCTCCGAGCACACTACTGATTTTGAAAAGTTGAGAGCTCTCAACGGGGCACTGAACAATGTTGTCATCGAAAAAAGATTGAAGAGAGAAGGATTGGATCCTCAAAAAGTCGCCCAGTATATCAAGCGTGTGGAGCTACAGCCCATAAAAATAACAAAAAAGGGAGAGGAAAAAGATACTGCGGGAACTTTTATGATTTCATATTTCCTGGCTCTTATCATCTATATGGCAATTTTAATTTACGGGCAAGTCATCATGAGGGGAGTTATCGAGGAAAAAAGCTCAAGAGTGGTGGAAGTAGTGCTTTCTTCTTTAAGGCCGTTTCAGCTCATGATGGGAAAGATTTTGGGAATCGGCGCTGTGGGCTTAACTCAATTTTCTATCTGGACTTTGTTTGGAATCGGTGCTTCCGCGTATAGTACATCGTTTATCCCTGCTGGTGCAGATTTTGCTATGCCCAGCATTCCTGCCCATGTCTTTGTCTATTTTGTGGTTTTTTTCATCCTGGGCTATTTTCTTTTTGGAACCCTTTTTGCAGCCATAGGCTCCATGGTCAATTCAGAAAAAGAAGCCCAGCAGTTGGTTATGCCGGTAACCATGTTTTTGATTATTCCGATCATGCTCATGATATTTATCATAAGGGCTCCTGACAGCTCGCTCGCTGTATTTTTATCCTTTATACCGTTTTTCGCCCCGATTTTGATGTTCTTGCGCATAACTGTTCTTCTTCCTCCGTTTGGGCAGATTGGAGCCTCTATCGTGATTCTCATCCTGACTATTCTTTTGATGGTATGGCTTACAGCCAAGATTTATCGAGTTGGGATTTTAATGTATGGCAAACGACCTAAATTTGCCGAAATAGTCAGGTGGATAAAATATAGATAGGCCTGCAATTATTATTCTTTGGTTTTGTCCCAAAGTGACGGGATTAATGTTCATGCAGTAAAAGAGATTCTCCAATTGTCATTGCGAGTGACCGTAGGGAGCGCGGCAATCTCATAGAAAAAGGATTGATTTCTTTTATAAGAGATCGCCACGTCGTTTCACTCCTCGCGATGACACGGAATCCCGTCACTTTGGGACAAACTCTATTCTTTATTAGCCCTCATGTTCAGGGGAAAAATGTGTATTGTCATAAATTTATTTTTTTAGGGGTGAACCTTTTCGAGAATTGTTACGTAATAAACTCTGAAGACATAATCATGAGGCCGGGAATGCAAAGATTAAAAAGAGATGATGAGGAAAATAAGGTATTGATTTGGCTGGAGTGAAAGAACCGGTTTCAGTTCTTTTTCTAAGAAAATCGCCAGAAAAATTTAAAATGGAAGAAAAGAGAGAGATAGAACATGATGACGTCTACACCCTTGTGGATAAAATCAAGGAAGGAGACAGAGAGGCTTTCATGACATTAACCGGTCTTTACCAAAAGAAAGTTTTCTTGCTGGCTTTTTCTTTCTTTCGTAATAAGGAAGATGCTCTGGATATTGTTCAGGAAACCTTTTTAAGGCTTTACGAGAAGATAAGAATGTTCCAGAGAGGGAAAAATTTTCAAAACTGGCTTTTACAGATTGCAAAAAACCTGTGTGTAGATTATTACCGGAAAAATTACAGCAAAAGTAAGGAATGGGATAGGAATAAACCCATCGACGAGATGAATTTGCCTGCTCAGAATTCGTATGACCCGTTAAGCTCATCAGACTTAAGAGAAATAGTTTCTACTTGTCTTAAAAAGCTGGCAGAGAAACAGAGGATGATATTTGTGATGAGACACTACAACCAGTTTAAATACAGGGAAATAGCCCAGATATTAGATATTTCCCTGGGAACAGCAAAGTCTCTTCATTTTAAAGCTGTTCAAAACTTAAGGGGCTTGATGGCCCCCTATTTAGGGAGACAGCTATGATGGATTGTAAAAAAATTAAAAAAGATTTAGTAGCCTTCCTCTACGGAGAGCTTCGAGAAGATGAAAAAGAGCTTATGAAAGCTCACCTCGATGCCTGCCCCGATTGCAGGAAGGAACTGCAGCATATAAAAGAAGTCATCAAAGGAGCAGACTCTCTCCAGGAAGATATCGAGAAAGCCATGGCTTCTGTAGATTGGGAAGAGCTCCCTTCAAGGATTACTGAAGCTGTGTTTGAGAAGGAAGCTCCTCTCCCTCGAGAACCATGGTTGGCAGGTATTTCAAGATTCTTGTTTCAACCCAAATTGAAGCCTGTTTATGCGGCTCTCCTCATAGGTGTTCTGCTGGGTTCTATTATTACTATCATGGTTCTCAGGGCTCCTGTTCCAAGAGAGACAGATGCAGGAGAATACTTCGTATCTCAAGATTTCTTGGAAAGAGTGGAGCTGGAAATGGCCAGGAGGGAGACATTGGGCTATCTTGAAGAGAGTCAATATCTGCTTTTGGACTTTATCCAATCTCCTTCTGAGAAATCGGCAGAATTCTGGCAGAGTGAATTTGCTTCCCAGAAGGCAAGAGGTCTTCTCGCCAAGAAAAAATACATCAGTCCTCAACTGGACAAATTTAAGATGGCCAAGGCGAAAGCGATCTGTGATCAGATTGAATATCTATTCTATGAACTGACACAGATAACCGTCCAGCTCTCAGAAGAAGAGATCGGCAAAATCCAGAATATGATCGAAGAGAAAAATCTTCTCCTTAAGATAAAATTATTGAAGAAAGAATTGGAACAAAGTGAGGTATAAGATGAGAAAAGTAATCATAAATATTGGAATTCTTCTCCTCGCCTCCTTGCTTCTTCAAGCATACGCTCAGGCACAGCCCGATGAGAGACTTTTTCAGGAAGCAAAGATCCTTATCTTTGATAAGGAGTGGAAAGATGCTCAAGAAAAACTAGAGGATCTCCTTGAGAAGTATCCGGACAGCCCCTGGTATTCTCAGGCTGTTTTCTACAGAGCTAAATGCTTGAAGGAACAGAAGGGGAAAAAGCTGGAAGCATTGAAGGCATTCCAGGACTACATTAAGCAAAAAGACCGGAGCAAAAGTTTAACCGAAGATACCGAGCTTTCGATCATTGACCTTGCTTACGAGCTTTACAAGGATGGAAAAAGGTCCTACCTGGATGAAATAGAAAAAAGGCTTTCCAGTTCAAACAGAGTGGTCAGATATTTTGCCGCCATTAAACTTAGTCAAGTGGAAGAGAAGAAAGTTGCGTCCAGAGCAGTTCCTATGTTGAAGGAAATCATCAAGAAAGAAGAGGATGATGAGCTTAGAGACAGGGCAAAAATAGCCCTTCTCCGGGTTGACCCTGGTGCCTTGAAGGATTTAGAAGAGGAAAGACCCGTGAGAAAAGCAAAGTTATTGAAAATAAGAGTTTGGAAAGACGGTGAGCTGACGCTTAGAATCAATATTCCCTGGGCTCTGGCTGACCTGGCGCTGGGCTCTATTGAAGAAGAAGAAAAAGCCTCATTGAAAAAAGAAGGCTATGATTTGGATACAATCATGAAAACTCTCGCAGAAGCCGGGGAAATCATTTACATAGAAAATAAGGAAGAAGGAACTATCATCAAAATATGGATAGATTAATTAAAGGAGGTATCCGATGAAAAAAGTTGCTAGTTTAGTTTTAATCGTTTTTGTGCTGGGTGTTTTTCTGCCTAATCTTCTTCTGGCAGATAGTAAGGATGATATCCAGACGATCAAGAAAGCAGTCAAGAAGAATCCGGACTATAAGGCCGGAGAGGAAGTGAAGTGGTTCAAGGTGCTTGTCACGGATAACAAAACAAAGAAAGACAAGGTTAAGATCACGCTGCCGATTTTCTTAATTGAAACTCTTCTCAAGTGCGTCGATGAAGATGACCTGGATATCGACGGTGATGAGTGCGATATTGATCTCAAAGAGCTGTTTGCGGAACTGAAGAGACTGGGTCCGGCGGTTCTCATCGAGGTTATTGAAGATGATGAAACAGTGAAGATTTGGTTTGAGTAAGGTCGAAATAAGCCCGTAAAAGCAAAAAGGGAAATGGATTATCATTCCATTTCCCTTTTTTTACTTTTTTTAGCGAATAAATATAGCTACTAACATTCTCCTTATATGAAGCTGGTTTAGTGTTCTAAAACATTTTTTACTCTTAACAATAATGCTTCCTTTTGGATAGGCTTCTTTATATAATCAACGGCACCAAGTTCAAATCCCCTTTTTTCGTCTTCGCTTCTAGCCCTGGCTGAAATAAAAATCACAGGTGTTTCAATCCCTTTTTGATTCTTCATCTCTAGGAGCTTAAAGCCGTCCAGGTTTGGCATGCTTATATCGGAAAGGATGAGATCATATTGAACCTCTCCCATGCGTAACAGAGCATCGATCCCGTCTTCTGCAGTTGTTACTATGTAACCACTATTTTCCAGGAGCCGGGATATCAGAACTCGAGTAACTTTGTCATCCTCAGCAACCAGGATTTGCCTTTTATCTTCTTTCTTTTCCTCAGGAAGCTGAGCTTTAGGAGCAATTATCTCTGGTGTAACTTTCTGGAAATCTATCTCCTCCACCAGAACCTGTTCATAAACATCTCTTGGAGAAAAAATTAAGCTTTTTACTTTTTCGAGAGCATGATGACTGATCAAGTAATCTCCTCTTTTCTGGGCAAAGGATCTTATTTCTGAAATTGAAAGATTCGAGCGTACCATTTCATAGATTTCAGGGTCAAAATTTAAGATTTCATATATCCCTTCTCGTCCGTAATAACCGGTATTATTGCATCTAGGACAACCAACAGGGTGAGCAACCTTTTTGAGGAATTTCGTCCGTATATGACAAGAGCATTTTTTTCTCTTTTTCGGATATTGGCACAGTTTCTTTACAATAAGGACAGAGCCTCTTTAACAATCTCTGGGCTGTAATCCCTATAAAAGAATCTGCCATTGTTCCCCTGTCTACACCCAATCTTTCAAGACGGAAAATAGCAGTTGTCGCGTTGGAAGTGTGCAAGGAAGTAAGAGTCAAGTGACCTGTGCTGGCAAAATTCATAGCTATCGTAGCAGAATAATTATCCCTGACCTCACCCAGAAATAATACGTCTGGGTCTTGTCTTACTACTGATTTAAGAAGAGCTTCAAAAGTAACTTTACCTTTTTCCCTTACTTGCTGCAACTGCCTTAAGAAGGGTATCTCTTTTAATGGGCTTTACAAGGTAATCAGCACCACCTACAGAAAATGCTTTGGCCTTATTCTGTTCATCTCCAAGGGCAGTGAAAAAGACTACTGGGATATATGCAGTTTCTACATTTTCCTGCAGCCTGGAACAAACTTCATAGCCGTTCATTTCAGGCATCATCACATCGAGCAAGATAAGGTCAGGCTTAGCTTCATTAACTTTAAGAAGAGCATTTTCTCCGCTGTCGGCAGTAACTACACTATAACCGCTGTCAGACAGTACTCCCTCTATTAGCCGCAGACTAACCTGATTATCATCTGTGATCCAAATGAGAGGTTTTTCAGACCTACCTGAAGACTCGCTCTTCATAGACTCCCTCAATTCTTAATGGTTAATAGTTCAATGAATATTAAGCATAAACATGTCATTTCAATATCGCTTTTCATTTTTTCCTGATTGATTACACCTTACAAAAATTAATACAAACGCAATTATTCCAGTGTCATCGCGAGGAGCGAAGAAGATTCCTTCGCTTTGCTCGGAACAGGCTGTGCGATCTCGTAGGAAGAAATTGTCATTGCGAGTCCCGCAGGGGCGAAGCAATCTCTTACGAAAAGGTTGAGATTGCCGCGTCGCTACGCTCCTCGCAATGACAATTTATTGTATGCGATTGCCACGCCCTTTCAGGGCTCGCAATGACATTGTAAAAATATATATTGCGTTTATATTAGTTTATTTTCATCTTCTATTGGCTAATTTCGCCTTCTTTTCAGATAAATAATCTTCTAATCTCTTAAATTCCTGTTTTAAAAAGGCAAAAGATTTGTTTGCTTTCACGATATCCTTATCCCCTCCGGCCATTTCCATCTGGGATGAAGCCTCTTGAAGAAAAGTCAGGCTTAAAGTTGCAGACGAACCTTTTAAGCTGTGACCGAGCTTTCGAATCAGCTCAAATTTCTTATTTTCAATAGCAACCTGGAGCTTCTCAATTTTTTGGGGAAAATCTTCGAAATACAAAGCTAGCAGCTCTCCCAAAAAAGACTCATCTCCTCCCACCCTTTCAAGAGCAGACTGATAAGCAATAGGAGTATTAACTTTTTCAGAATATTTTTCTTCAGCCATTTTTTATCCTTGTTCGTGATTTAACCGGAAATTTTTTTTGGTGTTTTTTCATTTTGGAGACTACAAAGTCAATCTTCTTTATTAGTTCCTCTGCCCTAAGGGGCTTTGCTATGTAATCATCCATACCGGCATCCAAACAGCGCTCACGATCACCTTTCAAAGCGTGGGCAGTCATGGCAATAATCGGAATATGAAATCCGGTCTTTATCTCTTTTTCTCGGATGGAAGCAGTTGCCTCGAACCCATCCATCTTGGGCATCTGTACATCCATCAGGATGAGGTCGAAACGATCCTTACTTAGAGCTCGAAGAACCTCTTGACCGTTGTTAGCCACAGAGACTTTGTGGCCCTTGTTCTCAAGGACATGAACAGCTACTTTTTGATTGATGACATTGTCTTCGGCCAGGAGTATGCGAAATCGTTGGCGGGACTCCCTTACTATATGCCTGGTAATCAAAGGAACCTTCTCTTTTCTTTTGGGAGCAGTGCCGAGCACAAGCATGATGGCATCCAGCAGCTCTGACTGTTTTATTGGCTTCGTCAGGTAAGCTGAAATACCCAGCTTTTGGCAGCGGGCTGCATCACCCCTAACGCCGGCAGATGTAAGCATCACAATAGAGGCTCCAGCAAGGTTTGGATTTATTTTAATCTTCTCAGCCAGAGTGAATCCATCCATCTTAGGCATATGAGAGTCGATAAGGAAAAGAGAGAAAGGTTTGCCTGTCTTCCTGGCTTGCTCTATAGCAGCTAATGCCTTTATTCCGCTTTCTACAGCTTCGAGTTCCATATGCCAACTGGAGAATATCTCTTTGATGATACGCCTATTTGTGGCGTTGTCGTCTACTAGCAGGACACGAAGATTTTTCAGGTCTTCGAGTATGGCAGGAATCAGTTCTTCTGGCTTGCCTTTTTGGAGGCCAAAACGCACGGTGAAGTGAAAAGTACTACCTTGTCCGACTTTACTCTCCACCCAAATCCGTCCTCCCATAAGTTCTACAAATTGCTTTGATATGGCAAGACCTAGCCCGGTCCCGCCGTGTTTTCGGGCCCTGGACCCGTCTGCTTGGATAAAGGCCTCAAAAATCAATTGCTGTTTCGCTTTAGGAATACCGGTTCCAGTATCGGTTACAGCAAAATGCAGAGTAGTCTTGTCTTTTGTCTGTGATGCTTCTTTGGCGTTCACCACAACTTCGCCTTTTTCTGTGAACTTGATGGCATTGCTGACCAGGTTGACAAGGATCTGGCGCAGACGGCCCGGATCTCCGATTAGTCTTTCGGGGATATCGTGCGGAATGAAATAGGCAAGTTCCAATCCCTTATTGTGGGCTTGTAAGGCAAGGGAAGAAAGCATGCTTCCAATAGAATCGCGCAAATTAAAGTTAATGGGCTCGAGTTCTATCTTTCTTGCTTCAATTTTAGAGAAATCAAGAACGTCATCGATTATACTCATCAACGATTCGGCCGATGTATTTATTGCTTCGAGGTACTCACGCTGCTCAGGTCCGAGTTCTGTCCCAAGAGCAAGCTCTGTCATACCGAAAATCCCGTTCAATGGTGTGCGAATTTCATGGCTCATGTTGGCCAAGAATTCGCTCTTAGCACGATTAGCAGTCTGAGCTTCTTTATGGGCTGAAACCAACTTAGTCACATCAATAAGATTGATAACGATTCCATCATATTGCTTATTTCGGTAGATGGGTTGGAAACGTAAAACTGTTTCCAGATTAGCTAATGGTCTTTGGGCAACAACGGGTGGAGAGTCTATGTTTTCCTTGAAATTTTTGATTAAGCTTCTTACTGACCTAGCTGTTTCACCCAGATAAAAGTCAAAGATCGTCTTGCCTAAAACTTCTGGTTTATCTTTATTAATCAAATTGAGGATATACTCGTTCACTTCAACAATTTTGTCCTGACTATCAGCAAATACAACTCCTTCTTCCATGCCAGAAATCATTGTCTTAAGTTTAACTGATTCTCTCTGGATAGCCTCTTCTGCCTTCTTGCGTTCTGTGATATCTCGGGCAATACCCAGCACTACAGCTTTATTTTTAATCTTTACAGGAAATGTCCTTATTTCCACCGGAACCTGACTGCCATCTTTTCGATTTAAAACAAACTCATCCGGTCCGCTTGCCTTTCCCAGAAGATTTCTCGCCAGCCTCGCTGCTGCTTTCGGAATTTGTGTTGGAGATAGAAGCTTTAACTTTAAGAAACTTTTTCCGATTAATTCCTCTTTTTTATACCCTACTATCTCTTCTGCGGCCTTATTTCCGTCGACAAAGTTGCCTTTCAAGTCGTTTAAGTAATAACCATCCGGGGCTTCTTCGAATAATATTCTTAACCTTTCTTCAGAGCTTCTTAATTCTTCTTCAGCCTTCTTGCGCTCTGTTATGTCTTTTATGTAAATTCGAGTTCCAATAGTTTTTTCTCCTTTTTTGTTCGGATATACATCTATTTCAAGGTGCTTAATAGAGCCGTCTTTCGTTACTCCTCTGAATTCATAATTGGATGGAACACTTTTACCTTGAACGCGGTCCTTATGATGTTTTGCAACAATTTTAAGATCATCAGGGTGAACAATTGATCGGATTGATAGTTCTTCCATTTCTTTCACGGAATACCCATACAATTCTGCAGCACTTTTGTTAGCGTACGTAATATTTCCCTCTTCATCATCAATCAAGATAGAAATACCTGCTTTCTCAACCAACTCCTTATAGCGCTCCTCAGTTCGCTTGCGCTCTTTTTCCATTTCCATGTTACGCAAGGCGAAAGCAATGCCCCCCGCAATTTCACTGAACAAGGCTTGCTCTTCCTTATCTGCAATAAAGTCGCTGGGGACTGAGACTGATAACAGGCCAAATATCTCTCCTCTGTATTCTAACCTAATAGTAATAGCTCCCTTACCAGCATATTTCCTAGCCAGTGGGCAATCAGCACAGGTGGAGGATGGATCAACTATTGATACAACCTCCGTGCGCTTTAAAGCTTTCTGACCACAAGCAGTTGACTTTCCGCTCTTCAGCATCTCAACCATGGGCAAGAAATCCTCACCTAAACCAGCTTCAGCAGTTGTTACAAGCATCCCTGATTCATCCAATAGAGCGATCCAGGCATTATAATAGCCGCGAGTTTCGATAAGGTTCTCACAGACGCCCTTGAGCAGTTTGTCGCGATCTCTTTCCCTTGAAATGAGTTGGTTGACGTTTCGGATAGAGAGCAGCACTGCGTTAAGGTGTTCTATTCTCTCCTCTGCCTTCTTGCGCTCGGTGACATCATTTCTGACGTCATCAATCATCATGTTTAAACCCACGGCAAGAGAATCAAGACCATCATTTTGGGGTGAAAGTTCAATCTGGACAGAGTAATCGCCCCTTGCCACTTTCATAACAGCCTCGATCATCTCGTTTATTCGGGCTTCTGATGTTTTATTCATCATTTGCCTACTGTGGGCATAAATTGTCCATCTCCGATAATCTGCGCCTGTATTCCTCTGTCTGGTTTAATCATGCCTCACTCCTTAAGCCAGGCAAGAGCTTCTTCCTTTGTCTTGAAAAAACGCATATCTTTCTTTTTGGAAGCTCCCATGAAAAAGGATGCCATCACTCTTAAAAGTGTTACCTAATTACTGAGCATGAAAACCACTAATATTCTTTAGATGAGGTTGGTTTTATTTTTATTCCTAAACTTGAAAGCTTTATCTTTGAAAAGCTTTACGCAAGCATCTACAGCTTCAGCATAATAGAGGACACCCTTCTTCTTCGATATTTCCTTTAATGCCTTATTTAAGCCGAGAGCTGCTCTATAGGGCCGGCGTGAAGCTATTGCCTCCACAACGTCAGAAACTGCCAAGATTCTCGCTTCCATAAGAATATCTTCACCCGATAGACCTGCAGGATATCCGGAACCGTCCATTCTTTCGTGGTGTTGAAGCACGATTTGGGCTACAGGATATGGAAATTCTATTGTCTTTAAAATATCGTAACCGACATTGGGGTGAGTCTCAATCATACTGTGGTCGATTTCGGTTAGCCGCCCTGGCTTGCTGAGAATCTCGGAAGGTACCAGTATCTTTCCGATATCGTGAACAACCCCAGCCATGCGGATTCCTTCAACCTGGTCCCCTGATAGTCCAATCTCTTTAGCTATCGCGCAGGCCAAATAGGTCACTCTCTGTTGGTGGCCCGCAGTATAAGGATCTCTCATTTCTACTGCTGATGCCAGAGCATAGACCGTTTCCTCAAGGTTTTTTCGTAATCTCTCGAAACTTTGCCTACGTTCCTCTTCTGCCTGCCTGCGCTCGGTGATATCTCTTAGAATTCCTATTTCTTTTGCTTCTCCCTTTTTCCCTATGTTTACCGTGTTTGCCTCGACTATCCTCTCCGCCCCATCCTTTGTTATGATTCTGAATTCGCTTCTGCGAGGCGCTTCCTGTCCTTTTTTATTTGTCTTTTCCCTTTCCTTAAGAAATTTTTTATCATCTGGATGGACAATATTCCAGAAATTGAATTTCTTGTTGCCCAGCTCTTCTTTTTTCAGGCCAGTAAGTTTTTCAAAAGCGGGATTGGCGTATTGAAAGCCATCTTGCGAGATTATATAGATAGCATCGTGGGCATTCTCTACCACGCTCCGATATCTCTCTTCACTCTCTTTTAACATATTCCCCACTTTATAATGGTAAAGAGCCATCTCGATGGCTGTATACAGCTCCCTATCCTCGAAAGGTTTGAGAATAAAGCCGAATGGCTCGGTTATCTTTGCTCGCTCCAGCGTTTTATCGTCTGCATAAGCAGTGAGATAGACTACAGGAATATTGAGACGAGAGCTTATTGCGGAAGCAGCCTCAGTGCCGTCCATTTTGCCTTCGAGCACAATGTCCATCAGCACTAAATCGGGGTGTATCTCTTCTGCCTTTTTTACGGCTTCCTCTCCAGAAAGAGCAATTCCGGAAACAGCATATCCGAGCCTCTTTAATCTGAATTTTATATCATCGGCAACAATTTGTTCATTTTCGACTACTAAGATCTTTACGCTATTCATTATAAAGCTTATTCTTTATCATTGCCCCAAGACGTGATGGGGTTGGGCCTTCGGGGTCAGACCTTGCCCTCGGGAAGAGACGTTTCTCTCCCTTTGGTTGCAAAAATTCCCGTGTGATAAGGACTGACCCCACAAAGTAACAGCAAAATCATGCCGCACTGAGCTGAAGTGTAGAATTTTTTGCTCCCCCCTTTTCTTGAATTGGCTGACCTCCTCCAAAGGAAATCAAGCTGATTTAGTAATCGATAATACTTTATGTATTTTGCTTTTTAGAACTATATTTTCAACAGGCTTAACAATATAATCATCACAGAATGAGCCTAATGCTTTTATCTTGGATTCATCCTCATCTTTTGCAGTGAGCATAATAACGGGAATGTTCTGTGTGTTCTCATTTTTCTTCAACCTTTTCAATACTTCAAGTCCATCTATTCCCGGCATCATTATGTCAAGAAGAATTAAATCCGGTTTTTCCTTACGAGCGATCTGTAATCCCTTTTTCCCCTTCGTTGCGGTGATAATCTCATAGTTACTGATGGCCTCTAAATTTTTTTTCACAAAATAGCAAAAGTCTTCTTCGTCATCAACGATAAGTATTGTTTTCTCCATTTTCTAAAACCTCCTCTCAGTGAAAGGGTAAGACAATCTTAGCCGTAGTTCCCTTTCCCGGTTTGCTCTCTATTAGCAAATCACCATTATGGTTGTTTACAATCATCTTGGTCATGGACAATCCGAGGCCTGTTCCTTTCCTCTCTCTTTTTGTTGTAAAAAATGGCTCGAAGATTCTTTGCAGATTCTTTTTCGAGATCCCCTCGCCCGTATCCGCCACCTCGATTACACAGAGTTTATCAGCGAGGGAAGATTCTGAAGGCGCCATTTTGTATGTTTCGATCATGATCGTTCCTCCCTTGGGCATGGCCTCGATGGCATTCATCAAAAGATTAAAGAAAACCTGCTGCATCTGGTTTTTGTCGACTTCCAAATACATTTTTTCTTTGGCAAAGTGAGTTTTAATTTTTATTTCAATCAAAGGAGTTCTGTATTTAAATAATGATAAGGTCTCTCTTATTAAATCATTCGGATTTATCCTTTCGGTTTTCAGTGCAGACGGCCGGGAAAACTTTAATAAGTCCTGTACAATTGTATTGGCTCTAAATGTAGATTCCTTGATCTTATCTATTGCTGTTTTTACATCAGAGTCAACTCTCTGTAATTTCATTTCCAGGAATTCTGATCCTCCGAGAATAATTCCTAATGGATTTTTTATCTCATGTGCGATTCCGGATGAAAACCTTCCTAAAGCTGCCAGCTTTTCAGATTGTATTAGTTCCTGCTGTGTTTTTTTTAACTTCCTTTCCATCCTGTGTTTGTAGAGAGCTATTTCCATTATGGAGCGCAATTCTTTATCTTCGAAGGGTTTGAGGATATAGCCAAACGGCTCTGTCACTTTTGCCCGTTCAAGCATCTTCTTATCTGCGTAAGCAGTGAGATAGACAACAGGAATATCGAAACGGGAGCTTATGGCGGAAGCGGCTTCAATGCCATCCATTTCTCCTTCAAGAACAATGTCCATCAGCACCAAATCAGGCATGATCTCTTCAGCTTTTTTTACAGCTTCTTCTCCAGATGTGGCTGTGCCGGGAACAGAATATCCAAGCCTCCGTAAGCTCATTTTTATATCCTCGGCAACAATTCTTTCGTCTTCAACAATAAGGATTTGTTTTTTCATCTTTTTTTCTATGAGATTGCCACGTTCCCTATGGTCACTCGCAATGACATAGGATCAAGCAACTTTGCGACAATGCCCCTTATGGAAATATTTGATTTCATTAGCTATTCAAGCTTAAACTTTTTCTTGTGAAATAAATTCAAGCAAGCATCCACCGCTTCTGGATCATAAAGGATGCCTTTATCTTTGGAGATTTCCTCTAAAGCCGTATTAATACCTAGAGCCGGCCGGTATGGTCTTGGAGAAGACATGGCCTCAACAATATCAGCAACTGCTAAAATTCTCGCTTCGGGAAGAGTATTTCTACCCAATAGACCCGCAGGATATCCAGAACCATCTATTCTTTCATGGTGTTGAAGCACGATTTGAGCAACTGGATAAGGAAATTCTATCGCCTTCAATATGTCATAACCAAATTGGGGGTGCATTTTAACCATGTAGGATTCAAATTGGGATAAGTGATCGGGCTTGATGAGAGTCTCAGGGAGTATTTGTATTGTGCCGATATCATGCACATGTCCAGCCACGCGGAGGCCGTCAACCTGCTCTTCTGGAAGGCCCATCTCCTCAGCCATATGACAGGCCAGGTTGGACACCTTCCTTTGGTGACCGGCCATATAGATATCTCTCATTTCGAATGCTGAGGCCAGAGCTTTGACGGTTTCCATCAGGTTTTTTCGTAGTATCTTTTCCCTGTCTTTAAACATGTTTTCCATTTTTCGTTTGTAAAAAGCGACCTCCACTGCTGTTTGCAGGTCCTTATTCTCGTAGGGTTTAATGATATATCCAAACGGGTCGGTTATTTTTGCTCTCTTTAGTGTCTTACGATCTGAACAGGCAGTAAGATAGACAACAGGAATATCGAAGCGAGAGCGTATTAGTGCCGAAGCTTCAATGCCGTCCATTTCTCCTCCCAGAACAATATCCATCAGCACCAAATCAGGCCTCATATCCTCTGCTTTTTTTACGGCTTCCTCCCCAGAGACGGCTGTTCCGGGAACAGAATATCCGAGCCTCTGCAAGCTGATTTTTGTATCCTCGGCAACAATTCTCTCATTTTCAACAATAAGGATTTGTTTTTTCTTCATTAGCAATTATTCAAAATCAAATCTTTTTTCGTAAAATAATATCAAGCAGGCATCAACTACATCAGGATCATAAAGAATACCCTTGTCTTTGGTTATTTCCTCCAAGGCCATTCCTATACCAAGAGCTGGCCTGAAAAGACGGTAGGAAGACATAGCCTCGACTACATCAGCAACTCCCATAATTCTCGCCTCCAGAAGTATTTTTGCACCCTTTAAACCCGCTGGATATCCAGAACCATCTATTCTTTCATGATGTTGGAGCACGATTTGGGCAACTGGATAGGGAAATTCTATTGGCTTCAATATTTCATAACCGATCTGCGGGTGCATTTTGACTATAACGAATTCAAATGGGGATAAAGGATGAGGCTTGATGAGAATCTCAGTAGGTATTCGTAATTTACCAACATCATGAACTGGTCCAGCCAGACGAATTCCATCAATCTGATCTTTTGAGAGACCCATCTCTCTGGCTATAGCACAGGCAAGCTTAGTCACCCTCCTCTGATGACCCACAGCATAAGGGTCTCTCTTCTCCAGTGCTGATACTAAGGCATTAATCGTTCCCTCGAAGGATTTTTGTAATCTTTCATAACTTTTTTTAAGTTCTTCTTCTGCCTTCTTTCGCCCGGTGATATCTCTTAAAATTCCCACTTCTTTAGCTTCTCCCTTTTTCCCTATTTTTGCTGTATTTGCCTCAACTATCTTCTCCGTTCCGTCCTTGGCTATAATCCTGAATTCTCTGCCGAGAGGCACTTCTATTCCTCTTTTTTTCCCCTTTTTCCTTTCCTTAATTTCTTTTAGGTCATCAGGATGAATAATATTCCAGAAATTAAATTTCTTGCTGCACAGCTCTTTCTTTTTCCAACCGGTAAGTTTCTCAAAACCAGGGTTAGCGTATTGGAAGGTATCTTGAGTGATTATATAGATGGCATCGTGTGCATTCTCGACAACGCTCCTGTATCTCTCCTCACTCTCCATTAACATATTTCCCATCTTATGCTTGTAGAGAGCCATCTCAATATTTATCTGTAGGTCCTTATCGTCGAAGGGTTTTAGAATATAGCCGAATGGCTCTGTAATTTTTGCCCTTGCCAGCGTTTTTTTGTCTGCATGGGCAGTAAGATAGACAACAGGAATATCGAGGCGAGAGCTTATTGCGGAAGCAGCTTCAATGCCATCTATTTCCCCTTTAAGGACAATGTCCATCAGCACTAAATCAGGATGCATCTCTTCTGCTTTTCTTACGGCTTCCTCTCCCGAGACAGCCATTCCGGAGGCAGAATATCCGAGCCTCTGCAAACTCATTTTTATATCCTCGGCCGAAACTCGTTCGTCTTCAACAATTAAAATTTGTTTTTTCTTCATCGTTTAACCTTCAATCTAATATGAAAAATGGTTCCCTTCGTTCTATCCAGCTTGATGTCACCACGAAGCTGATGCCCAGCTAAAAGGCGAACTGGATGCAAACCTAATTAATCTGTCTCTCTAAAATCCAGCTCCTCTGTGTTCTAATATATAGTTATTCACCGAGGATTTTTTTGATTTTGGTAATGAGTTCCTTACTATCAAATGGCTTGAGAATAGCCCCTTCAGATCCTAATTTATTTGCTTTCTCCTCAAGCTCATTTGGCGGTAAAAGACCAGACATCAATATGATAGGAATTAACATTGTTCCATTGGATTTCTTCAAATTTTCAAAAACTTTATCCCCTCCTCCCCCTGGCATCATAATATCCAGCAAGATCAAATCAGGTCTCTCCTTGTATGCCTGCTTCACTCCAATTGCAGCATCTGAGGCAGCTATTACTTGATAACCGCATGTCCTTAACCTTGTTGATAACATTTTTAATAGATCTGGCTCATCATCAATAATCAGTATCTTCTTTGCCCTTTCTGCTACTTTATGTTCTTCTTTTTTCTTTCCTTCAGCCGGTTCAGAGGGTATTTTCTTCTCATGCTTTAAGCCAACTTCATCTAATGTAGACTTTAACTTGACAAATTCAACTTCTTCTTTAATTTCTTCTTTTTCCTTTTCTATTTCTGGCCTCTGCTTTCTTTGAATACCAATATCCGACTCAGACAGTGTTTCTTCAGGTTTTTTCTCTAAATCTTCTATCTCATCAACTTTCTCGTGTTTTTTTCTTATATTTTTCTCTATCTTTTCATAAAGCTCTTTCGATTCATATGGCTTTCTGATGAAATCACATATTCCCTCCTTAAAACATTCTTGCTTAAAACCGGTGACGGTCATGGCAGTGAAGGCAATAATCGGAATTTCTTTGGTTTCAGGTACCTCCTTCAATTTCTTGGCGGCTTCCAGCCCATGCATTCCAGGTAAAATCATATCCATTAGGATTAAATCAGGTTTCTCTTCCTGGGCAAGTTTGATTCCATCCTCTGCATTGCCCGCTGTTATCAAATGGTAAGCTCTTGCCTCCAGTCTGCTTTTGATCATTTCAATCTGTTCCGGTTCATCCTCTATTAATAATATCTTATAGCCAAATGTAGCCTTCCTTACCTTATTTAATATATCTTTTTCATCTCTTGCTTCATCGGGATAAGAAATGACTCCTGTAGCTAAATTTATCTTTCCTTTTAAATCTTCCTCCATAGATAAATATCGCCTTAATTCTTCCTTTACTCTTCCCAGGACCGAAGTGGCATCATCCTTTCCGGTTTCAGGAAGAATGAGCAAAATCTCCCCGGTATTGCTGGCAATTACCATGTCGCTACTTCTCCTCAGGGAGTTTTTAATTAATTCTTCCATTTTTTTAAGAATCTCCTTTGCCTTTTCGGAACGATCCTGAATTAATTCTTTAAACCTTAGAATCGAAATCATAATCACGGAAAAATAAGTTTCTTTCTCCTTTGCACTGCTAATCGCATCGGAGAGATATTGGTTAAGCATCTCTTTAGAACTCCATTTGGGCAGGGGAAAGATAAACCTTGTTCCTTTACCTACTTCACTTTCAACTCGAATCTTCCCTTTATGCAACTCAACAATACTTTTGACAATAGAAAGCCCCAGGCCTGTGCCTTTCTCCCCGGGTCCTTCTTTGCGTCCGAACTGCTTGAACTTGTCAAATACATTAGGCAGATCTTCTTTTGAGATACCAATACCGGTATCAGCAACAGTGTATTCGACTATGTTTTCGTTTTCCTGGACAGAAATCTCTATAAATCCTTCGGAAGTGAATTTTATTGCGTTATCGACCAAGTTGCTTAAGACTTGAATTATCCTATCTTCATCGGCATATATATATATTTCCTCTCTGGGATACTTTATTCTTAATTCCAGATTTTTCTCTTTTGCTCTTGACCCGAAAGAGGAGACAACCATTCGTATCGTCCTCGCAACATCAACCCTTGCTTTTTTTAACTCCACCTCACCGGCTTCTATCTTGGATATATCAAGAAGGCTGTTTATGATTCGTGCTAATCTATCTATATTATTCTTTCCAATGGTAAGTGTTCTATTCTGTTCTTCATTTATCTCGCCCTGCACCCCATCTAAAACGAGGCTTAAAGCTTCTTTGGTTATGCTGAGTGGAGTGCGCATTTCATGGGAGACAGTGGCGATAAATTCATCCTTGATTTTTGCTATATGCTTGCGCTCGGTGATATCCCGAATCAACATAAGACAGGCAGGTTCATCTTCCCACTCTGTTTCCATCATGCACATTTCCCCGGTCCCTGGCTCTCCGCTGGAACGGATAATGTCAATCTCAGCTGATTTACCCGCTATTACAGGAAAACCAAACATTTCACCAATGAATTCCTTTGCCTCATAGCCAAATACATTTTCCGCGCTCTGGTTGACAAAACGCACAATTCCATCCCTGTTAACAATAATGATACCATCAACGCTCTTGTCTACTATATTGTGGAAATTTGCCTTACTGGTCTCCAAGGCCTTCTTTATCTTTTTGCGTTCAGTAATATCACGGAAGGCTAGCACCACTCCACTGATGTACCCTCTCTCATTTTTGATTGGTGCGCCGCTGGCATCAATGGCTATTTCCGTTGCGTCCTTGGCTATCAATAGAGATTGGTTTTCCAGCCCGATGACACCACCTTCCTGGAGTACCTTCGTTACAGGATCCTCTGCTGGTTCGCCTGTTTCTTCATTTATAATATTGAAGACATCCTTAAGAGGTCGACCTAAACCCTCTTCCATTTTCCAACCGGTCAAGGTCTGGGCAATATGATTCATGAATGTCACATTACCCTTCGTGTCGGTGGCAATCACTGCCTCACCAATGCTTTTGAGCATTGTGGAAAGCCATTCCTGCGTCTGCTTTAAATTCTTCTCCATTTTGTGTTTGTAAAGTGCTATTTCTATTATGGAGAGTAATTCTCTATCTTCATAGGGTTTGAGAATATATCCAAATGGCTCTGTTACTTTTGCCCGCTCGAGCATTTTCTTATCTGCATGGGCAGTAAGATAGACAACAGGAATGTCAAAACGAGAGCGTATTACCGAAGCAGCATCAATGCCGTCCATTTCCCCTTCGAGCACAATGTCCATGAGCACTAAATCAGGGTGTGTCTCTTCTGCTTTTTTTACGGCTTTCTCTCTGGAGAAGGCTATTGCAGGAACAGCATATCCAAGCCTCTCCAATCTCATTTTTATATCCGCGGCCACAACTCGTTCATCTTCAACTATAAGGATCTTTTTTTTCATTTCTTTTCAATTAAATATGCGCCTTCAGCAACTATTCAAACTTAAACTTTTTCTCGCGAAATAATTTCAAGCAAGCATCCACCACCCCAGTATCATAAAGGATACTTTTATCCTTGCTGATTTCCTCTAATGCAATACCGGTACCAAGTGCCGGTCGGTAAGACCGGTAGGAAGACATAGCCTCAACAACATCAGCAACAGCTAGGATTCTCGCTTCAAGAAGAATCTCTTCACCCTTTAGACCCGCAGGATATCCAGAACCATCCATTCTTTCGTGGTGTTGAAGCACGATTTGGGCAACTGGATATGGAAATTCTATTGACTTCAATATGTCATAACCGAATTCGGGGTGCATTTTAACCATAAATAATTCAAATTGGGATAAGCGATCAGGCTTGATGAGAACCTCAGAAGGGATTTGTATCTTGCCAATGTCATGAACAAGTCCAGCCATGCGGATTCCATCAACCTGCTCTTTTGAAAGACCCATCTCCTCAGCTATAGCGCAGGCCAGCTCGGTCACTCTCTTTTGATGACCTGCAGTATAGGGGTCTCTCCTCTCGAGTGCTGAGACAAGGGCATTAATCGTGTCCTCGAAGGTTTTTTGTAATCGCTCAAAACTTTTTTTAAGTTCTTCCTCTGCCTTCTTGCGCACGGTGATATCTCTTAAAATTCCCATTTCTTTTACTTCACCCTTTTTCCCTATGTTTACCGTATTTGCCTCAACTATCCTCTCCGCCCCATCCTTTGTTGTAATTCTGAACTCGTAGCTGCGACGAACTTCTTGTACTTTTTTACTTGCCTTTTCCCTCTCCTTAATTAATTTTTTATCATCTGGATGGACAATATTCCAGAAATTGAATCCCTTATTGCATAGCTCTTCTTTTTTCCAGCCAGTAAGGATTTCAAAAGCAGGATTGGCATATTGAAAGCCATCTTGTTTGATTATATAGATAGCATCGTGTGCATTCTCTACCACGCTCCGATATCTCTCCTCAGTTTCTTTTAACATATTTTCCATATTATGCCTGCGAAGAGCTTTTTCAATGGTAATCTGCAGGTCCTTATCCTCGAATGGTTTGAGAATATAGCCAAACGGCTCAGTTAACATTGCACGATCCAGGGTCTTTTTATCTGCAAAAGCAGTAATATAGACGACAGGAATATCGAGACGAGAGCTTATTATTGAAGTAGCTTCAATGCCATCCATTTCCCCTTCGAGTACAATGTCCATCAGCACTAAATCAGGGTATATCTCTTCTGCTTTTTTTATGGCTTCCTCCCCAGAGACAGCTGTGCCAGAAACAGAGTATCCAAGCCTCCGCAAGCTCATTTTTATACTACCAGCAACAACTTGGTGATCTTCAACAACCAGTATTTGTTTTTTCTTCATCCTCCCGTCCTAAGTCTAACGTGAAAATTGGTTCCTTTCGTTCTGATAAGTTTGATTTTACAGCGGATTTAATGATTAGCTAAAATGGTAACCAG
>Ga0307378_10003740_pt1 | contig 22107 bp, 19 predicted proteins | sample UN1MG_FD_202238 | JGI IMG/M metagenome (GOLD analysis project Ga0307378, IMG submission 202238) | Soil microbial communities from Risofladan, Vaasa, Finland - UN-1 | ecosystem: Environmental > Terrestrial > Soil > Coastal area > Acid sulfate soil | place: Finland: Risofladan, Vaasa | collected...
TATTGGATACCTGATGCCTTTTATTCCAACCTTGTCTATATCAATATTGCGATCATCTTTTTGCTTTTGGATATCTAACATTGATTTTTACTCTCTCCTATTTTTGCTAAAATAAATGTAACTACTCGGGTTGTCGGGTTCACGGTTCACGGTTTAGGGTTAGTTACTTTACGCTCTTGATATTTTTTGAGCCTGTCGAGAGCCCTCGGCCGTGAGACATGTCGACGAGCCCTTCGGCTTGAGCTCAGGTCGAAAGCTCATGTCGAGTCGCTCGGAGCGGAATGGCCTCCAGGTCGAACGAATAGTTGATAAATCCACGAACGGCAGTCCCGCTTTTGCGGGATTCGTCTCGCCTGCTCGTAAACATCTTTGAATTCTTTGGGCGATATGTATTTTTCATCCAGGGAGATATAGAGCTCGCCCCGCCCGCCTCGCCTGAGCGAGAGCGCTGGCGGGCAGGTCTGAACTTCCGTGCAAGATCGCTTGGCGTATCGCAAAAACCGGATGAACTCCGCATTCGTCTCGGAATCGAATCCCTCGGCAATATTATGCATTGATGAACCGGCAGCATCTTGTATCTGTCCCTTCAGTCCGTAGTCCTTTGCGAATCCTGGCTTCTTTGTTAAATGATACACTTGCTGAGTCAATTCTCGCGCCAGTCGTTCGACCTGGAGGCCATTCGGCTCCGAGCGACTCGACATGAGCGACTCGACATGAGCTCAAGCCGAAGGGCTCGTCGACATGTCTCACGGCCGAGGGCTCTCGACAGGTTGCCAAGCCTCAATATCTTTCCCGCTAGGGCGGGATTCAATTTTCATCGCTTCTTAACCTTGAACCGTGAACCGTGGAACTTTGAACCTGAGTAGTAAAAAATAAATATTATCTAATCCTTACAAAGTCAACAAAAAGATGTTAAAAAACAAACGGCTTTTATCGGTTCAATTTGCCAAACGAAGTAAACCATTCCATAATTTACTTGATTTTTTGAGGGGAAATAATGTATTAGAGTTACAGTATTCGGGGCGTGGCGCAGTCTGGTAGCGCACCTGCTTTGGGAGCAGGGAGTCGAAGGTTCAAATCCTTTCGCCCCGACCAGAAGTGTTTGTTTGTTGAGTTTATTGTGTTTGTTTAGTTGATCAATTCAAATTAGGAGTTTTAGTTAAGAATTTAGATATTCTTTAAACATTTCGGTTCACTTTGGTTTTGTTAAGATGGAACAGGTACTGCTTTTAAATATCACGTTTGAGCCTCTTAAGGTCATCAACTGGAAGAAGGCAATTATCATGCTCACCCTGGGTAAGGTTGAAGTAATTGAAGAATATACCAGGGAAGTCCATTCAGTCAGTTTTGCCATTAAGTTGCCCGCAGTTGTCCGGCTTTTAAGGTTTGTAAAAAGGCCAAAAATACCAGTAAGATTTAGTAGGCAGAATATCTATATTCGGGATGATTACAAGTGTCAGTACTGTGGTAAGCGACTCACTCTGGATGAGCTTACGTGGGATCATGTGTTGCCCAGGGCACGTGGAGGTAAGACAGAGTGGAAAAATGTTATTACCTGTTGCATTAAGTGCAACAGAAAGAAAGGGGGGAGGATTCCCTCAGAAGCTTCAATGGTCTTGATCAAGAAACCAAGCATACCTGAATGGTTGCCTATTTTAAAGGTCACATTACATTTTAAGCATACGCCACAGTCATGGAGGGACTATATTTATTGGAATGTGGAGTTAGAAGAATAAATAAACAAGTGCCTAAAGTGCCTAAAGTTTAAAGTGAGCTAAAGTTAGAAAATGAATAATCTATACAACAAACTTCTTTGTCCGCTTTTCAAATTCCTTAGCGAATTCTGTACTATCAATCATCAACTTTAGGCACTTTAAGTACTTATAACTTTAGTCACTTCCTATGAGTTGGGGCCAGTCAATTGAGGTAAATGTTTTGGATAGGCGGTGGTCATCCTCCATCACGGTGAATGTTAGATCAGGAAAAACCTTTTCAGCAATTGCCTGTATAGGCTTTCGAGGAATAATCTCGTCATTCTCCCCATGAAAGATATAAACAGGAAGCGTGAGTTTTTTCGATAGATATGGGCTGAAATCAGAAAGGTTGATTGCTGGGGCAAGGAGGATGAGTTTTTTCATTCTATCCTGATTTTGGAAGGCATATAGGGAAGACATTAATCCGCCTAAAGAAGAACCTATTATAATTATCCCCTTTTTATCTATAAGGATTTTGTTCAGTTTTGACATCCTGGTTGATACATCACCCACAAAGTCTGGGATAATCATCTCCGGAAAAAGGTCTCTAAAAAATACTGCCTTGTTACCCTGGCTGCTGCTTTCTTGTCCGTGAATAAAAATAGTGGGATTTTTTGCTATTTTCTCCATTACCTTTTTTTGACTCCGAGGTTGGTAATCTTTTTCTCAAGTTCAGCTATTCTTTTTTCAAGCGCTTGTATCCTTTTTTGTCTTTCAATATTGACCTCCTTTTTTGCTCCCTTTTTTTGACCTTTTTGTAGTTCTTTCTCTTTCACTATTCTATGTACGCTCGCGAGACCTATTGAAAATTCATTGGCTATTTTTCTCATGGATTGTCCATTTTCATGGGCCTTTATAACCTTTTGCCTTGTAGTTTCATTAATCTTTTTTCGTGCCATTTTAAACTCCTTTCAAGGTGTATACTTTTTTGAATTTTCAGAGAATTTAATTAAAGGTTTATCTCTAAGTATTGTTACGCTGCTAATATCCAAGGACTCAAAAATAGGGTATATGCTGATTTTATCTCCCTCAGCAATAATATGGTCAAAGGGAACTGATTCGCTGTTGACAAGAACAAGGTCAACCTCTTCAAGTGGCACTCCCAGAGAGCAAATTGCCTCATCAATGGTGGTTGGACTTTTTAGATATAGGCTGAAAATTGTTTTTCTCTTGCTCACAGGAAGATAATCATTCAACTCTTCATAAAGGCGAAAATATGCAGTGTAGCTCATGGAAAATAAAACTTTCCCTTTAAACAGGAGGTAATAATTTGATAATATACTATTATTTTGAGACCACCATAGTTAAAATAACATAATTTTTTTTCCTTTTGCTACTTATTTTTTGCACAGTATCCAACGGTTCACCTCAAAAAACTATTTTCTGATCATATGAAAACAATGATCGCTAACCAGATAATATCCAGGGGAATAAAAGATACACAGGTTATTGAGGCTATGAGGGAGGTGCCTCGACACCTTTTTGTACCTGAAAACAGAAGGGAATCTGCCTATGATGATAGACCTCTTCCAATTGGAGAGGGCCAGACAATTTCACAGCCATATATCGTGGCATTTATGACCGAGGCTTTAGATCTCTCTCCAGAAGATAAGGTATTAGAGATAGGAACAGGCTCGGGTTATCAAGCAGCTATTCTGGCAGGGATTGTGAGAGAGGTGTATACAATAGAGATAATTCCTGGTTTGGGTGAAGCTGCTCGAGAGAGATTGGAGGAGATGGGTTACAAGAACATTACTGTAAAGATTGGTGATGGATATAAAGGCTGGCCGGAAAAAGCGCCTTTTCATGGTGTAATAGTTACCTGTGCCCCAGAGAAAATTCCAAAATCACTTATTGATCAGCTTACTGATGGTGGAAGGATGATTATTCCTGTAGGAGAGAAGAGAGGGATACAGAAGCTGGTTCTTCTTCGAAAAGACAAAGGAATGGTAATAAAGAAGGAGGTAATGGATGTGCTATTTGTCCCCATGGTAAAAGATGAGAAGCTTAAGGCTTGATGATTACCTTTATCGAATCCTGAGCTTTTGCAACAAGGGAGAATCCTTCACTTGCCCTTGCAAGTGGAAAACGATGGGTTATCATATTCTTTACCGTAATAGTTTTTGACCTGATCAACTCAATGGCCTCACTTATATCTAAGGGAGATCCAGCATAAGATGTCGTAATTGTTATCCCATCGTGCCAGATGTCAAATAAGGGCAGAGCGATATCGGTGCCTGGCTCTGGCGGGGCAAACATAAGGATAGTCCCCCCTCTATCAACGGTTTTCCAGGCCATAGAAATTGCCTCTAAGGCAGCGGTAGCAACTATTACCACCTCAGCGAGGCGCCCATTATTGATCTCTTTAAGATGCTCGGGAATGTTATTGTCAGCCAGAATGCCTGCTTTCGCCCCGAATTTTTCGGCGAATACCAGCCGTTTTTTATTTATGTCAGTTACCACCACAGAGCTTGCACCTAAGGCCTTTGCCAGTTTAATATGGAGCAGGCCTGAAATTCCTCCCCCAATTATAAAGACTGTTTGACCTAGCTGTAGGTGTGTTGTTTTTTGTCCTCTTAAAACACAGGCTAATGGCTCAATAAATGTTCCCTCTTCATAGGAGATCTCATCAGGTAAAGGGAATACCCCCCGGTCAACATTGATTCCAGGAACCCTAATGAACTCAGCAAATCCTCCGGGATCAGAGTTTGTTTTTCTTAAGGTGTCACATACCGTATAATGACCACTTAAACAATAATGGCAGGTGTTACAAGGGACATGATGGGATACAAAGACCCGATCGCCTACTCTATATTCTTTAACATTTTTTCCCACTTCAACTATTTCCCCTGTCAGCTCATGGCCGAGGATCTTAGGGGCATTTTTTATTCTATACCATTCCAGGACATCACTGCCACAGATCCCACATGCATGCATTTTGACCAGCAGTTCATCTGCTTTGATTTTGGGTACAGGGATTTCTTCCAGTCGTATATCTCTGTTATTGTAATACATTACGCATTTCATAGTGTCCATTGTCCATTGATCGTAGTCCGTTGGTCTTCGACAACTGACTACTGACTCTTGGCTAATTCCTCGAAAAGTTCCTGAGCCTCTTTAGGTGTGAAATTTTTATGAATAATGTTATTTAGTGCTCTCATCATGGGGACTGGATGAGGGTTTTGCCAGACATTTCTCCCTAGATTAATTCCTATTGCACCCTTTTGAATACCATCATAAACAAATTCAAATACTTCAAGTTCAGTCTCACATTTCGGGCCGCCTGCAATGACAACAGGAACGGGGCATCCTTCTGTTACCTTTTCAAAATCTTGCGGGCAATAATAGGTTTTTACAATCCTTGCTCCCAATTCAGCAGCAATTCGAGAGCTCAGGGAAAGATACCTGGCTGTTCTTTGTTCTAATTCCTTGCCCACTGCGGTTACGGCCATAACAGGGATACCATATGGTTCACATTGATTAACAAGCTGAGCAAGACCCGTCAATGTCTGCTTTTCATAGTCAGACCCCACAAATATAGAGATACCCACTGCAGTGGCATTGAGCCTGATAACTTCATCTATTGATGTTGTGAGAGTCTCATTGGCTAGATCTGATCCAATTATACTGGTACCACCAGAAACTCTCATGATAATTGGGGTTTGGCAGTTGGGGGGAACAGAGGAGCGCACTATACCCCTTGTAACAAAGAGACCATCAGCGTAGGGAAGAAGCCCTTTTATTGTCTCAGATGGTTTTTCCAAAAACCTGGTAGGACCCTGGAAATAGCCATGGTCAATGGGTAAAAATTGACAGCGACCATCTTCTTGAATTAATCTGGAAAGCCTGTTTTCTATACCCCAATCCATATAATCCTCCTTGTTGTAAAGTAAGCACAGTATCCAAAAAAAAGTAAGCAGTTTTCTTCTTACTGTGAACTACTTACTCCTCATTTATTATTCTTAATCCTCTCTTTTTCCTTGAATAAAATCTTCCGTGAGCCTGAATGCCTCGTCATCTGTATACTGTTTTGGAGGATGTTTCATAAAATAGGAGGAAGGAGAGTACAGAATGCCGCCTTTGCCTCTTTCGAGTGCGAGTTTACAGCATCGGATTGCATCAATAACCACCCCACCAGAATTTGGAGAGTCTTCCACTGAAAGCCGCAGCTCTAAGTTCATGGGGATATCACCAAAGAGTTTGCCTTCCATTCGAATAAAACCTATCTTGTTATCTTTCTGCCATGCAACCCAATCACTGGGACCTATGTGGATATTTTCTTTTGCCAATCTCTTTTCAAGGAGTTGAGATTGCACAGATTCTGTCTTGGATTTTCTTTTTGATACAAGGCGGCTTCTGCTGAGCATATTGAGAAAGTCTGTGTTACCCCCTGTATTAAGTTGATAGGTCCTTTCAAGCTTTACTCCCCTGGCCTTAAAGAGGTTTGCTAACACCCTGTGTACGATCGTTGCACCGAGTTGCGATTTTACATCGTCACCGATAAGTGGAATGTTCTCTTTTTCAAATCGTGCGCCCCACTCGTTATTGCTTGCAATAAAGACAGGAATATTGTTGATAAATCCTACCCCGGCCTCAAGGGCACATTGGGCATAAAATTTGGCGGCATTCTCTGATCCTACTGGGAGGTAATTGAGGAGGATCTCAGCCCCAGACTCTTTTATTATGGTAATACACTCTTCCTTGGATGGCTCTTTTTGATCAGATACGATAAAGGTATAGTTATCCTCATAATCTCGCATATGTTCAGAAAAACCGTCTAATATAGAGCCCATTTCAACTGTGACACCTGATCTTGGTATATCTTTGCAGAATATCGTGGTGCAGTTTGGCAGTTCAAATATAGCCTGAGTGACATCTTTCCCAACCTTTCGTTTATCAATATCAAAGGCAGCTACTATTTCGATATCATGGGGTTTGTAGCCTCCAATGTCCCAGTGCATCAATCCAATAGCATCGTTACTATTCCTTCCTTTATAATATTCTATGCCTTGAAGGAGTGAGCTTGCACAGTTACCAATACCCACGATAGCGATTTTGATCTTATCCATCGATAACCTCATTAATCAAATAGCCAAAAAAGCGCAGATCTGAACTCTGGAAACCTCTATAAAAACTAAATTTTTACTATTTCACTAAGGTTGTTTACCCTTTGCTAAACGGTTACTTTTCTATATAAACACGTAAATGATCATGTTTTAGGTAAAATGTCTAAAGGAAGAATGAAAAAATAAAACAATTTAAGATAACTAAAATATCTATTATTTGCAAGAATTTTATTAGAAGTTTATTAGCTTAAATTTTAGGGCAGCATGCCTGGGCTAAAGACAAGGTAAGGATTATTTTAATAGTGGGAAGCAGATTTTTTTAATTTCTGAAGATTAGATGATGGTTAATTTTTAGATGAGCTTAGCTCCGATTCTCCCCCAATTGGAATATTGGAATAATGGAATGTTGGAATGATGCTTGTCTGTGCATTGCACGAAGATAGAGGGCTTTATATGAAGAAAAAAAATAATGTTTAGTTCCACATCTTCTACCCAGTATTCCAGTACTCCCTGGCCCAGATCTGGTTTACAAGGCCTGAGTTCTATAACTTCTGCTCAAAAAATATAACAGAAACAACATCGTATTTCAGGCAAGTCGCTCCAGGGCGGGCCAAGACTCCATCCCCGCTAAAGACGGGATCTTCGACATTCCATGTGGACAGCAAAATCGATAGCTACTTAAAGTTCTTTGATTCCAATGAGTTGTAGAGATTCCAAAGCATCTATTTATTCTTTTTCCACATGAAAGAGATGTCCTTGCCCTTGCGGTTTACTGTCGAGATCCTTACCTTTATTGTTTGTTTGAGCAGAGGAGTTTCCTTTAAAAAAATATCGCTGGAATAACGTATTAAAGGCTGTCCATGAACCCTCTTGCCTGTCATCCTTTAGGAGCCTGCTTAATCCATTGATCTTGGCATCCATATCATCTATGAGATGGAGGGCAAAGGCCTCTAAAAATTTAGGCCTTTTTGGTGATCCAAAGTCAAATTCACCATGATGGCTCAGGATAAGGTGTTTAAGGCGAAGGGCAAGCTCAGAAGGAAAATCTTTTAGGGACTGCAATTTTTCCTCAACCATCACCACACCTAAAACAATATGTCCCAAGAGCCTTCCCTTATTCGAGTATTCTATGGTTGGTTCAAAGGTGAGCTCTTCAATTTTACCTATATCGTGAAGTATCGCCCCAGATAAAAGAAGGTCACAATCGAGGTCAGGATAATGCTCGCTTACTAGTACTGCCATTTCAGAAACAGAGAGAGTGTGTTCAAGAAGTCCTCCAAGATAACTATGATGGAAATTTTTTGCTGCTGGTGCTTTTTTAAATTGTGTGACAAAGTGATGGTCAGTCATAAAGGCATCTATGAGTGTTTTAAGGTGCCTGTTTTGAATGTGGTTAGCCAATGTTTTTAGATCTGAAAGCATGTGTGTTATATCTTTGGGGGTAGATTCCTGGAATATTTCAGGATCGACAGGGGATTTATTTTGTTTTAGCTCATGTATCTGGATTTGGATCTGGTTCCTATAGGTGTTTGCCTGTCCAGCTATGGTAACAATATTACCTTCTTTACAATGGGTTGATATCTCCTCAACCCTATCCCAGACCCTTGCCTCAATTGTGCCAGTCTTATCACCTAAGGTGAGGGTGAGAAATGAATTTCCCTGCCGTGTTTGACCAATCGACTTGCTTTTAACCAGATAATTTCCTTCAATCTTCGCATTTTCTTTGATGTCTTTAATCCAGAGATGTTGCATTTATTTGCCTATATCCATTTTCGTAAATGATATTTCTTTACATGATGTACGCTACAATTGAGCAGATTTTCCAAGATTTGTTGAATAGCAGAGAAATGTATCTTTGTCCAGGTCCCTGAGGAGTAGTTCATTTTAACTCAATTGTCACTCTCCTGCTTTTTTACCCGCATTTGAGACCTTTGCATAACTCATATTTCCTTAAAGAGAATGGGCTTTTCTTCAGTTCCAAGGCTCCCGGGCTGGTCTTTTCAGCAACTTATCTGCGGGGGAGTTTTGCCCCCTCCGCATTGCCCCGATAAATCGGGGCCTGCGGTTTCCCCCACTGATAAGTTGCGAAAAGACAGCGCCCTTACACCAGTCACCTCAGAAAAGTCCACCCTCTTCATTGGGGTGACAAAAATTGTCAGGTTTTGCAAAGCTCTAGCATTTATTCCATATACCATGTGCGTAGAATTATTGCGAATTCCTACACCTTTTTTTGTTGTTTGGCTTCATAGAGGCGTTCGTCTGCTTTATTTAGAAGAGCTTCAGAAGTCTTGATTTCCGGATCTTCGGTAGATGCTATTCCGCAGCTAAAGGAAACAGGAATAATAAAATCTTGGTATTTCAACGGATTTTTATTAAAAAAGCTGCGGAGTCGCTCTGACACTTTCATTGCTTCATTTGAGGTCTGATTGGGCAGAATAATAACAAACTCATCACCGCCATGCCTGAAAGCTATATCGTCTCTTCTGATTATCCCTATTATTTGATTTGCTAAGTACTGGAGCAAAGCATCTCCACAGCTATGACCATAAGAATCATTCACCATTTTAAAATCATCACAATCAATGAATAGCAGGGATAAAGGTGTGCCGTAGCGAGTAGCCCGACTTAGTTCTCGTTCCAATAGGTTCTCCATTTCCCTTCGGTTAAAAAGACCGGTAAGGGCGTCTCTTGTCGCAAGGAAATTGAGCTTTTCCCGGGCGGTGACGTTTGAAAGACAAATGGAGATCTTCACAGAGATTTGGGAAAGAAAAAAAGTATCCATATTAGGTTGAAAGCGGAAGCCCGAAAAATCACCAAGGTTCAAACTGCCGATCACCTCCCCATCAAGAATAAGAGGGATAATGGCCAGTGACTTGGCAAAATACTTTTCATTTTTAGGCAGCAGCCTATAAAAAGGCCTCAAATAGGCATTGACTAACATTGGAGTTTTTTTATCTTTGACGAGGTTTAAAAATACAGCCCTTTCCACAATGTTCAGACGTTCTTTAAGTAATTTTGATGATTCTAATGCCTCTAAAAGATGTGAAATATCGCTCTCGCTAATGATGGAAATCCATACGTGAGGGATTCCAAATTTTTCCTCAATTAACAGGAGTAATTTTTCGAAAAGGTCTTTAAAGTCGCCGATGGAAAGAATGCTCACCTCGATTTCAAAGAGCTTTTTTGCGATTTCTTCATTAATTGTAATGTTTTCCAAGATTTCATTGTTATCAAGCATGATCTAACTCCTGCTAAATCAATAAAATGGTATCTCCATATATTGCGATCTAACTATTTTTGTCACCCTCGTTAAGAAAAAAGTTATATAAAGGTCTCAACGTTTCAGTCTTTGACGCTTTTTTCTATCAATAATGAGTATTCCTCTGGCCTTCGATCGCTGAATAGATCATTTTTCTTTGTAATTATTTTATCTCTTGCCAATCTAATATCAATATCTTTAATTACAGTTTCTTCTTCTGTCTGGGAAGCTTGGAAAAGTATGTCACCATTTGGATTTGCAATTGTTGAAAGACCTGTAAATGATAAATCTCCTTCGGTTCCAATTCTATTTGCAGTAATAGTATAAATACGATTGATGAGCGCATGGATTGGGACAGCCTTCTGAGCGAGACCTGGTAATATAAGATTTGAAGGGTGACAAATGATTTCCGCACCTTTTAGAGCTAATATTCTCCATACCTCCGGGAATATCCAATCAAAACAAACAAGCATGCCTATTTTGCATAATCCTATATCAAAAACTGGCAAGCTAATGTTTCCTGGTTTGAAATAATCTTTTTCATTCATAAATAGATGAAGCTTGCGGTATTTGCCAATATATCCTTTAGGACCAATGAGTATAGCTGAGTTATACAAATCTTTATTATCTCTTTCATTAAAGCCAGATACAATGTATAGGTTAAATTGTTTGCATTTAGATATTAAGTAATTGATAAAAATGCTATTTTCTATCTTTTCCGATGTTTCCCAGGCTTCCTTGAAAGAGGTAAAGTTATAGCCAGAATTACATAATTCTGGCAATACCAAAATGTCTGTGATTTTACTTTGATCAATTAACCCATCAATTTTACGAATCGTTGCTTGTACATCACCCAATACAGGTGCAAATTGAATAAAACCTATTTTCAATTTCTCCTCCTGCTATGTTACCGATAGTGTAAATGCGAGCACTGCCATCCAAAACAAATACATGCTCCAAAGAACTAGAAGTTTGAAATCTACAATATTTTGAGCAATTATCAAAACAATCTAATGAAGTGCGCTTGCATAAACCATTTTCTTCTGCGGTATACTGCATCAACGAACTTTCTCATAAACTTTATTTCATGATTCACAAAGCGGACCCTAGCGAAACATATCACGATTTTCTTCGATAAAAAAACCTGACTCAAATAGAAACCTTGATTGTCTATTTAAAGTTATAGGCCATTGTATCCCAAAAAACAGTTGTGCACAAGAGCACCTATCTCTATTATTTTGCAACAGTAAATTGAGTCAGCAGTACATTAGTAATCTTTCGGCCGTTCTTTCACATCATATGGGACATCAAATGCCTCTGATAGTGCTTGGATAGTGGCATGAAGGTGCTGACCTTCTACTACACATGATACACTGGAAAGGGAGGTACTAATCGCCAGGGAACTGATCCCCACAGATGCTATGGAGGAAAACATCATACCGTGTATGCGGGGTTTTTCACGTAAGTGAGGTGCAAAGACTGTGATTACGACCACATCCGGGGTGTAAGAGATGGCTTTGGCATCAATGGTAGGTTTTAACTCCTCTAATACTTCCAGAGTGTGATCCAGGTCTTTTTGGTCAATGACCACGGCGAAATTGCCACAGTCATCAAGATCGTAACTCTCTACAAGGAGTTCGATATTTATGCCATTTTCTCCCATGGCTTTAAATACAGTGCCTGCAACACTGGCATGATCAGGCACTGACATAATTTTTACCAGTGCACGTCCATCGCTCTGCATAATTCCGCCGATTTTATTGTTTTCCTCCATAGATAATGCTCCTGGCGTTTAAAAATTATTGTAACATTTTAGCTCTTTTGAAACTCCCCCTGGCCTTTATTAAAGGCCACATAATTATCCTTGGTGAGACGCATGAGCATGGAGATGTCTTTTTTTACATCATGCCCTCTAACAGGGGGCCTCAGTGTGCCGCTTCAAACCGTGTGCACGAGCAACTCGTCATTGTCTTCTAGGGACTTTGTCCGTGTGTCCTTCGACTTTGCTCAGGACCATGAGCTTGTCGAATGGCGCCGGTTTGAAGCGGCCTACTAGCTCGTCTTTGTGAGGCCTGCCCTGGCGCGCCGACACAGGAACTTGAGCCTGTTTTTGAGATATTTTCGGGCCTTAGGGTCTATAAAAAATCTTTGCATGCCAGGTCTGGGCCAGGGGCATGATAAAAAAAGACATCCCCATGCTCATTCACCAGGTAATTTCAAAGAGCTAAAATGTTACAAATTATTCCCAGGTTCGTCTGTCTTCGATCTTCTTATGAAGATCGGGAATGGTTCCTCGTGGGACGATTTGAACAACGCCTTTGATAGTCAATAGGTCCTTTATGTCCCTTTCAATTCGGCCAAGAAGAATCTCGGGCCGCGAGGTTTCCTCATTTAATTCCACCAGAAAAGTCATAACATCTTTGTAGTTTTCACGTGTGATTACTACTTGATACTTAAAGACTTCTTTATATTGAGAAATGACTTCATCAGCCTGCCAGGGATGGATGAATGTGCCCCGCACCTTTGTGGCCTGATCAATTCTGCCGAGAATTTTTTTTAACATTGGCCCGGTTCGGCCACAGGGACATGATTCCCGGGCAAATAAAGAAAGGTCTCCAGTGGCCATACGGATCATAGGATAAAAGGTGTTGAAATTAGTGGCAACGATTTCGCCTGCAACTCCAGATTCTACCTGTCTTCCAGTGTGAGGGTCTACCACCTCTACCAAAATATTATCAGGTACATGTAAGCCGGTCATATGATGGCATTCATAGCCGATGCAGCCCAAGAATACCGTGCCGTACACCTGTCGGACAGTCATTTCCAACTTATCCTCAATGCGGGAGCGCAGAGATTCAGGAAGGATTTCTGCACCCACCAGGGAAGTTTCAAGAGAAATATCCTTTTTCAGATCTAAACCCATCCCTTCAGCACGTTGGGCCAAGGTCATGATAAAACTAGGGGTGCCCATGAATCCGTTGACCTTGAGCATCTGCATAATCTTGATCTGCATCAGTGTGTTGCCTACACCCGTAGGGATCACGGTCCCACCAATCCTCTTCACTGATTCATCCAGCATAAAGGCAAGAGGCCACATATGGTAATTGAAGGTGTTAATAATGCGATCCCCCTCTTTGAACCCTACGCTACAAAGCGCCTCTGCCCATGAAGTATCTTGATAATCCCATTCTCCCGGCTGCCAGATGAGTCCAGGATTGATATAGATTCTTCTGATTCTGCCAGGATCGATGATTTCGAATCCCCCAAAAGGCATATCTTTTTTCTGACGTTCTACCAATTCGTTCATATGAAGGATAGGGAGCTTTTCAAGATCTTCCAGGCTCTGGATGTCAGAAAGCTCAATTCCGGCAGAGTGAAAGATTTCTTTATATGCCTTTGAGTTCTGAAAGGCATACTGAAAGGTTTTTAGGAACTTCTTTTCAAGGTTAACTTTTCGTTTTTCCCAATCCATGGTTTCATGCTCTTGGTTGAAAAAACGACTTTCTTTTATGGGGTTACCCATCACAGCTCCTGTGTTTAAAGATTGTATATAATAAGAACTTGATTTTTGATTGAACGTTCGTTTAGGAGTGGCTGGGGCAATTTCATCTTCATCACGGGAATATTTTTCAGAAATAATCCCAGACACTAATAGCGGTTGACTGTTACCTTTTTTCGGATAGTAGTGTAAGGTGAAAATAGTTATATGTCAAGAATGAGAAATTTTTGAATGAGAAATTTTTCCTTTCTTCTCATAAGAGAGATCTTACTCTTGCATAAGGGAGATACAACTGGGAGAAGTCTGTTATATGGCTATAACAAGGCTTGAATTGGGGTGAGGATTAAAAAGAAGATTTTTGGTAATGCAGACTGCAAAAGATATCAGCCCCGACAAGTCGGGGCTGATAGAAACGTAAAAGCTAAAGGATCTTTTTTATTTCCTCTGTTAATGCTGGTACTACTTCAAAGAGATCGCCAACAATACCATAGTCGGCCTTCTGAAAAATAGGGGCCTCAGGATCCTTATTTATAGCGACAATATATTTAGAGGTACTCATTCCAGCTAAGTGCTGAATTGCACCCGAGATACCGCAGGCAATATAGAGATTTGGAGACACAACCTTGCCTGTTTGCCCTACTTGGTCAGAGTGGGGTCGCCAGCCAGAATCCACTGCTGAACGTGAGGCACCGACAGTTGCATCAATGATATCTGCTAATTCCTCTAAAATCGTATAATTTTCTGGCCCCTTCATTCCTCTTCCACCAGAAACAATTCTTTCTGCTTCAGTAAGATCGACTTTGGCTCCCTTCTCCTGGATAATCTCAGCAACCTTTGTTTTCAACTGCGAATCATCAAGGCTAAATTCTGCATCAACAACCTCAGCTGATTTTGACCCATCAGGCTCATTCAATTCAAGAACATTCGGTCTTGCTGTTGCTATCTGGGGTACGCTATCTTTAAAAGTAACTGTAGCGTAAGCCTTGCCAGCATAGATAGGTCTTTTTGCAACAAGGTTGCCATTCTCAAGAGAAAAGGCCACACAATCTTGAACCATGCCTACCCCAAGCCTGGCAGCGAGCCTTCCTGAGAGATCCTTTCCCTGGACTGAAGCGCCTAACAGGATGATAGCAGGCTCTCCTGATTGGGCTAATTGTGCGATAACTGATACATACGCATCGGTGGTATAGGTAGCCAGTCGGTTATCATCAGCGACAATCACCTTATCTGCACCATATTTCCCAAGCTCAGGTGCCTTTCCTTTAATATTAGAGCCTAAAAGTATAGCTGTTACTGACTGGCCCATTTGATCAGCCAGCCTTCTAGCCTCACTTGTTAATTCAAAGGATATTTTTCTTAATTCACCCTCTCTCTGTTCAGCAACTATCCAAATTCCCTGTGCCATTTTTATCTCCTTTAATCTTTGTTAAAATAAGCCTTTGTAACCTAAATAATCTTTGCCTCTTCGTGAAGTAATCGTGTTAGATTGGCGGCCATTTCCTGTGGAGTTTCACCTTCTACTATTTTTCCCGCCTCTCTTTCTTCCGGATGTGTGATTTGCATAATCTGTATCTTTGCCCCGCTTTCTCCAACTTGGCTTGCATCCAGACCTAAATCAGCAATGGTCTTAACATCTAAGGGTTTCTTCTTGGCCTTCATTATACCAGGCAATGATGCATACCTTGGTTCATTTAATCCCTTTTGGGCTGTAATCAAAGCCGGCAGAGGTGACTCGATAACGAGGGTTCCACCCTCAACCTCTCTATGAGCTTTTATGGTCGAGGCATCTTCACTGACTTCCAATTTAAGAACTACTGATATATGTGGAATGCTCAAAAGCTCTGCCAGGATGGAACCAACTATTCCGTAATCATCATCCATCCCCTGTTTACCGCAGAGTATGATATCGTAGTCAAGGTCTTTGATTACTGCGGAAAGAATCCTGGCGATGCCAAGAGAATCACTACCAATAATGGCTGGATCATCTACCAATATTCCTTTATCGGCACCCATGGCTAAGGCAGTTCTTATGGATTCGGTTACCCTTTTCGGGCCTGCCCCTATAATAGTGACTTCACCACCAAATTTTTCTTTGAGGCGTAGGGCTTCTTCAACTGCATACTCATCGTATGGATTTATAATCCATTTTATATTGTCTGTAGCGATTGACATGCCATCTGGGGCGATCTTAATTTGAGTTTCTGTGTCAGGTACCTGTTTTAAACAAACTAATATGTTCACGTTAATCCTCCTTTCTGATATTTCTCATTTTTAAGATTAGCCAATTTTATTGGCAAGAAGTAAAGTTTTTTGGCTTAGAATCCTTACCACTAAAATATTTATTATGTCAACAGAGATTAGGTAAAAGAAGTGTAAAAAATTTTTAATGTCTGTTGATGGTTATCTGTAGTCCGTTACACAGTTATGAAAATATGCTCGAATACATTCCCCTGTGAACTTACATGAATAAGATCTTTAGGTCTCTCTCCTCTGGAGGAAGGGTGTTAGTTTAAGTGAAAGAGGTTATTATGGATACAATGTTCCGTGGGCTGGATAATTTGTTTTGCTACTGACAACCTGCAATGGACAACAAACATGACTAGCTTTTTATGCCATCTATAAAATAATTGCTGATATGTTTTGCAGCGGTTTCTATATCATATTTACGTCTTTTTGATAAAACCCAGAATCTCGACATTTCATCTAAGGCACCAAAGAATGCCCTCTTGCCGATTCCAGGGATTATATCTTTTCTAATTAAACCTTTTTCTTTTCCTTCTTGAATGATATCCCCAATTAAGTCAAGATATTGGACAAATTTTTCATTATGATAATTTTTCATAAACTTGCTACTCTGCCTCAGTTCTACCTGAATAATCTCTGCCATATCTTTGTTATCTTCAATTAGTTTAAGGTGAATTAAAGCAAATCTCTGAATCTTCTTCAATGGGTCACTTTCTAAACTGATTTGCTTTTTCATGTTATCTAATACTTCCTTCATTTTTTCTTCAAAGAGGGCAATAAGAATATCGTCTTTATGCTTGAAATAGAGATATATGGTACCATCTGCTATTCCTGCTTTTTTTGCAATTTCAGATACCTTGGCCTTATAATAACCATTTTTAGCGAAAACCTTAGTTGCAGCGGATATTATCTTTCTATATTTATTGTTATTTTTTTGTCCCATTTCTTGTAAGGTCTGTGAAAAGAAATATTTTAAATGTTCTCATATGAATAATCATTCATTTTTTTAGCAACATCATTTTTTTAGCAAAAGGATGTCAGGCGGTCAATACATTTAAAAGGATATGGGTATTTTTTTAAATGCTTGGGTTGTCAGGTTTAAGATTCAAGCCCGCCCTGGCGCGACTTATTTATTATAATCTGTTGCCACTGTAGTATCTGAGTAACTATTTATATTGCATAATAGACTGACTAATCAGGTCTGGGCCAGGGGTTCACGGTTGGCTTCTCCTCATTCTTCATACCGCCTGCCGGATGGCGGGCAGGTTTCTTGAGATAATTATTGATGATACCGTAATATCTTCTATTTGTCTCATCAGTTTATAGTCCTTGGTAAATCCTGAATTTTTGTTAGATGATAAACTTGTCGAGTCAAGTTACAGGACAGTCGTTCGACCTGGAGGCCATTCGGCTCCGAGCGACTCGACATGAGCTCGTCGACATGTCTCACGGCCGAGGGGCTCTCGACAGGTTGACAGGCCTCAATATCTTCAATACGTTTTTTTCCATTAATCTAACCCCTGGCCCAGACCTGGTTTAGCAGTCCTTTTCATAGAATCCCTAGGCGCAGTGTTCATTAGAACCGTTTTAAAGCGCACGTTACGTCGCACCAGGGCAGGCTTGAAATCAGATTTTATCAGGGAACCCCTGAACTTTGAACCTGAGTAATAACGGATTTTTTTAAAGGGAAAGAGGTAATGCCCGTTAATGAAAGATAAAATTTCCTTTTAAATTGATAAGCCTTTAGTAAAATCTAAATTTGATCTTGACATAATCTTAGCCTAAAAATTATACTTTTATCAAAAAAATAGTCACATTATAGCTATGTTGTAATTATTTTTTTATTTGACCAATAAAGAGAGAAGTAGGATGAAATATAGCCTATTTTTAGGATGCACTATCCCGGCTCGCTCTAGAAATTATGAATTATCTGCACGGGCTATAGCCTCTAGACTGGATCTTGAATTTGTCGATATCGAGGGATTTTCTTGTTGTGGATTCCCGCTCGAGGCATCTGATGAAAGGAGAGCTATTCTTCTTGGTGCCATGAATCTTTGTTTGGCAGAAGAAAAGGGATTGGATATATGTGCACTTTGTAGTGCCTGTGCCTCTATGCTCACAAAGACAGCCTATCATTTAGAGAACGACCAGAGATTAAAGAAACAGGTAAATAAAGAGCTATCAAAGATAGGCAAAGAATATAAAGGAGAAGTGAAAGTCAAGCATTTTGCAAGGATATTGCTGGAAGATATCGGCTTAGAGAGGATTAAAAAAGAGATTAAACAGGATTTGAAAGGATTAAAGGTAGCCACACATTATGGATGTCACTATCTAAAACCCTCATATATTTATGAAGGCTTTGATGATCCTCAGGATCCTCAAACCCTTGAAAAAATTCTTGAGGCAGTAGGTGCCACCAATATCCAATATAGACGAAAAAAGGATTGTTGTGGAGGACCTGTTCTTCTTTCAGATGAAAAAATAGCCCTTAGTGTAGCAAGAGAGAAATTACAATGTGTCAAAGAGACTGAGGCTGACTGCATGAATCTGGTTTGCCCTTTCTGCAGTTTAATGTTCGATGCCAATCAAAAGGGGATAGAGACTCAATTCGACAGTGAATTTAATATACCAGTTCTCTATCTCCCTCAAATAATAGGCCTGGCTATGGGTTTAGGTCGAAAGGAACTTGGTCTTAATCTTCACTCTGTAAGCACAAAGGAATTAACGGCTAAGTTAGAGGCATAAATTAGGGCTTTGCCCTCATTGGAGTATTGGAGCAATGGAGGATTGGAGTGATGGGTTTAATCGAATGATTATCGAATATTGAATATTGCCTATTGACAATTGTGAATTTCCAACATCAATATTCAATCTTTACTATCCACCACCCCAGTACTCCAACAATACATTACTCCATGTGAATGGCAAAGATTGACTCTCACAAAAACTCTGTGCACTAAGATGGAGAGTTAACGAAATATAGAATTCAATGTAGATAATGGAAGGCTATGAATAGGATTAATTTGCTCGAGTCTGATCCTGATTTTATAGTAGAGCTTGATTCATCTGATTTTATAAGTGGTTTTAAAGCTTGTTATACATGTGGCACATGTACAGCAGGTTGCCCTGTACATCGGGCAAATGAGGATTATGACCCCCTTCGCATTATAAGGATGCTCGTTCTTGGTCTAAGAGAGGAGCTATTGAAAGGTGATAAGATCTGGCTCTGTTCTGATTGCTATGCTTGTCAGGAGAACTGTCCGATGGGAGTGAAGATCACAGATATAATAAATCACCTTAAAAACCTTGCAACTCGAGAAAAGAATATCCCTATTGGGGTAAGCACTCAGGAAAAACTTCTTAAGGATCAGGGTAAGATTTATATTATTGATGATTTCGATAATAAAAAGAGGACAAAGGTGGGTCTACCTACTCTTCCTGAAATGGCTGAAGAAGCAAAAAAATTGCTTAAAAAGGAATAAAATGATTTGGGGTTTAACTATAATTTTAGGTGCTTTGATTTGAGGTTGTGTATGTCCAAAAGGAATGTCGGCTCAGTGATGGTGGTAGGCGCAGGAATTGCTGGAATGCAGGCCGCCCTTGATCTGGCAAACTCTGGCTATTATGTATACCTTGTGGAGAAAAATCCGGTCATTGGAGGGGTTATGGCCCAACTGGATAAGACATTCCCTACCAATGACTGCACCATGTGAATTATCTCACCCAAACTGGTCGAGGTCGGCCGGCACCTGAATATTGAGACACTTACCCTGTCTGAGATAGAGCACATAGACGGGGAGGAAGGGAACTTCCAGGTCAGGTTACACCAGAAGGCACGCTATGTAGATCCGGATAAATGCACAGGATGTGGAGACTGTTCCCAGGTGTGCCCTGTGAGCCTCCCCGATGAGTTTAACGAACGGCTCAACTCACGGGCAGCAACGTACATCCCTTATCCCCAGGGAATTCCCCTTGCCTATACCATTGACAAATTAGACCGCCCCCCATGTATCTCTGCCTGTCCTGCCAATATCAATGTACAGGGCTATGTTGCCATGGTTAAGGCAGGCAAATATAAGGAGGCCATTGAGATAATAATGAAGGACATGCCCCTTCCAGGCATCTTAGGAAGGGTATGCGTGAGATTCTGTGAGGAGCAGTGTAGAAGAAAAGAGCTCGATGAGCCTGTATCCATAAAGGAGCTAAAAAGGTTTGCCTCTGACCAGGTGGACATCCTCTCTCTTCCAATTCCAGAGATAATTCCTAAAGAAGAACGTGTGGCGATCATCGGCTCCGGCCCTAGCGGGCTTGCAGCAGCCTATTTTCTTGCACTCGATGGTTACAGATCCACCATATTTGAGGCCTTAGATGTTGCTGGTGGCATGCTTGCAGTTGGCATCCCCGAGTTTCGCCTTCCCCGAGAGGTAGTAGAAACAGAGATTAAGAATATCACACGATATGGCGTTGAGATACAGACCAACTCCCCCATCGGGAAAGACAAGACCATTGATGACCTTCTTACCACAGACGGGTATAGGGCAGTCTATGTTGCAACAGGTGCACATAAAGGGATGAAACTCAATATTCCTGGAGAAGATGACTATGCTACTTTCTCCCAGTGTGCCCCATGGCTCAGGGAGGTAAACGTAGGAAATATCACACAGATAAAGGGAAAGGTTATAGTTCTTGGTGGAGGAAACGCGGCCATCGATGCTGCCAGGGTATCTCTCCGTTTAGGTGCTGATGAGGTCCACATTGTTTACAGAAGAACTCGAAATGAGATGCCGGCCGACCCATTTGAGATTGAAGAGGCATTATTGGAAGGTGTAAGTCTCCATATTCTTGTTAGCCCTAAAAGAGTTATGGGAGAAGATGGAATTCTTAAGGGCCTTGAGTGCCTAAAAAATACTCTTGGTGAGCCTGACAGCTCCGGAAGAAGACGACCTGTGCCAATAGAAGGCTCAGAGTTCTTTATTCCAGCAGATCATATAATTGCTGCAATTGGTCAGACACTTGATAAATCATTTGCCGCTGACACGAAAGATATTGAGTTCTCTGACTATGACCTCTTGACTGTCAACCCGGATACCCTTGCAACAAAAAAGAAAGGGGTATTTGCAGGTGGTGATGTAGTCACTGGCCCCAAGACCGTGATTGAGGCAATCGCACAGGGAAAACAGGCAGCTGCCGCGATTGCTGCCTACCTACAAGGAAAAGAGACTCCCTCATTCACAGAGACTGACCATACAGAGAAGATCTATACCCCCATTGATCCTCACGAACCTCGGAAAGCCCGCGCACCAGTCCCTACTCTTCCCGTTACTGAACGAATACACACCCTTGAAGAGTCCAACCTCTCCATGGATCCGGCAACCGCACAACGAGAGGCTGCGCGCTGTCTTGACTGTGGTGTGTGCTGTGAGTGTTTTCAATGTGTGGATGCATGCAAGGCAGAGGCCATCGATCATGATATGACCGATAGGTGGCTGGATATTACTGTGGGTTCGGTTATTTTGGCGCCTGGGTATGAAACTTTTGATCCATCAAAATATACTCAATATCGGTATGTGAAAAACCAAAATGTGATTACCGCTATAGAATTCGAGAGGATACTATCCGCCTCCGGTCCTTATCAGGGTAATCTTTTACGCCCTTCTGATAAAAAAGAGCCAAAAAAGATTGCATGGCTTCAGTGTATAGGCTCAAGGGATGTGCATGAAGGTGCGCATCCTTACTGCTCAGCAGTGTGCTGTATGTATGCCATTAAAGAAGCAATTATTGCCAAGGAGCATAGCACTAATGGTCTTGATAGTGCTATCTTTTATATGGATATTAGGACATATGGAAAGGATTTTGAGAGATACTATAACCGGGCAATTGAAGCGGGAATCAGGTTCATCAGATCAAGAATACCCACCGTGGAGGAAGTTCCAGGAACAGATGATCTGGAAGTGACCTACACTGATGAGTCCGGTAAAGTTATTGATGAACAATTCGATCTCGTTGTTCTTTCTGTTGGTATGGAGATACCCAAAGAGACGACTGCATTGGCACATAGGTTAGACTTAAAAACAGTACCTGATTCATTTGTGGAATCCACCTCATTTCGACCAGTAAATACCTCCACACCCGGCATCTTTGTCTCAGGCTGCTTCCACTCCCCCAAAGACATCCCTTCATCTGTGACCGATGCAAGTGCTGCTGCGGCACAGGCAGGTGCCCTCCTCTCAGGAAGCCGCTTCTCACTTACCAAGGAACTCCACCTCCCAGACGAGAGAGACGTAG
>Ga0307378_10003741_pt1 | contig 22102 bp, 12 predicted proteins | sample UN1MG_FD_202238 | JGI IMG/M metagenome (GOLD analysis project Ga0307378, IMG submission 202238) | Soil microbial communities from Risofladan, Vaasa, Finland - UN-1 | ecosystem: Environmental > Terrestrial > Soil > Coastal area > Acid sulfate soil | place: Finland: Risofladan, Vaasa | collected...
CAGCTAAATGTCACCATTGCAGCGAACGGTGCGAACTTTGTCACAATAGAGCCGACGAGAAATCCGCAGTTCAAATAGACACAGCATAAATATCTATCAAAGAATCCAACTAATACCGATTTATCAACAGAGGTGACATACTCGAAAACGGCGGAAAAGAATAACTAAAAATTTACTCAGTCTGTTGTACAAAAACCAAAAACAAGCAAATCACATCTCGAACAAATGCTTGATAACAATTATCCATATTTGACTTTGATTAGCCATCGAGTCTTGACGACTCTACAGAAGCGCAAGTATAATGGCCGAATAAAGGCATCAAAAAATCCTTATTTTTTAATCCTACTTAACACGTGGGGATATTAATGGTAGATGACCGGTTATCATACTCCGCAAAAGCGGCTTTGACCGAGCGGGTCAAGGAGCTCACGTGTCTGTACGGCATTGCTCAGATCTCCGGACAGCCAGGCCTATCCCTGAAAGAAATCATCCAGCGCATTGTTGAGCTTCTTCCTCCTGCCTGGCAATACCCCGAGACCGCCTTTGCGAGAATAATTTTGGATGGAATTGCCCACAAGACCCAGGGCTTCCGTGAGTGCTGCCAGAAGCAGACGGCTGAGATTATTGTCGAAGGTGTCTCAAGAGGCGTTGTTGAGCTGGTTTATATAGAGGAAAAGCCCGATCTTGACGAGGGTCCATTTCTCAAGGAAGAACGCAATCTAATCGACGCTGTAGCCAGACAAGTAGCCTTAGTTATCGAACGAAGACAGGCAGAGGAAGATAAAGTGAAGCTACATAGTCAACTTCTGCATGCAGACAGGCTGGCGACCGTGGGGATGCTCGCCGCCGGTGTCGCCCATGAACTAAATGAACCGCTGGGAAATATTCTCGGATTTGCACAGTTGGCAAAGAAGTCACCGGAACTTCCGGCATCGGTCGAACATGATATTAACAAAATCGAAGCCGCCTCTTTGCACGCACGGGAGATTATCCAGAAGCTTCTGGTTTTTGCCCGACAATCATCGCCTCAAAAGGCGAAGGTTAATCTTAATCAGGTAGTGGAAGACGGGCTTTATTTTTTTGAATCTCGATGTGCCAAGGAAGGAGTAGAGCTTATTCGCCTGCTTTCGGCGGACCTGCCTGAAATCACAGCCGATCCGGGGCAATTGAACCAGCTTCTGGTCAATTTGGTTGTCAATGCCTTGCAATCAATGCGGGGAGCAGGCAAAATCACGGTTCAGACACATTTTTACGATCATAATGTTTATCTGATTGTTGAAGATACGGGCATCGGTATGAGTAAGGAAGTCCTTGATAAAATATTTATTCCATTCTTTACAACAAAGGATGTTGGTCAGGGAACTGGTTTGGGTTTGCCTGTGGTATACGGAATTGTTACTGCCCACTGCGGTTTGATAAGCGTTAAGAGCGAACCCGGCAGTGGAACTCGATTTGACATTCAATTGCCGGTGGCAGAGCCGGAAGAGACAGAGGGAATTGCTTAATATGTCGTCTTCTCCAAGGAAAGAGCGAATTCTGATTGTGGATGATTCTGAAAACACGCTTGAGGTTTTACGGCGAAATCTAACAGCAGCGGGCTACCGGGTTTTCACGGCGCCGGGCGTCTCTGAAGCAATTGAAATCCTCGGGAAAACACAATTGGACCTGGTTATAACCGACCTTAAGATGCCCAACATCGGCGGCATGGATTTGGTGAGGCATATCCGCGAAAATTTCAAAGATACTGAGGTGATGATGATTACAGGCTACCCCTCGATTGAAGGAGCAGTAGAGGCTGTCAAAACCGGTGCCGAGGAGTTTTTAGCCAAACCTTTCACTGATGCTGAGCTTTTGTCCGCCGTTCAGCGTGTACTGGACAAAGCAAGGGTTCGAAGGTCTGGACGTGTTAAAACAGACATAGCAATTCCAGCGCACAAAGGTCTAATCGGGAGATCCGAAGGAATGCGCAAGGTTTTTATTGCTATAGGTAAAGCTTCGTCAACATCGGCCACTGTGCTCATCACCGGGGAAAGTGGTACAGGTAAGGAACTTGCGGCCAGAGCTATTCACTACGGCAGCGTCCGGTCTTCTGCTCCGTTTGTACCCGTTAATTGTGGAGGCATTCCGGAAGGACTACTTGAAAGTGAATTGTTTGGGCATGTCAAGGGGGCATTTACAGGAGCAACAGAAACCCGGGCAGGATTTTTCCATGCTGCGGATGGCGGCACGATTTTTCTTGATGAAATCAGCGATATGAGTCTGGCAATGCAGGTTAAACTGCTCCGTGTGCTCCAGGATAAAGAAGTTTGTATGGTCGGCTCCAACCGAACGCGAAAAGTCGACGTGAGGATTCTGGCTGCAACTAACAAGGACTTGCAGGGCTTAGTGAAGAAGGTACTTTTCCGCGAAGACTTATTTTATCGGCTTAATGTCATTACGATTGTTATCCCACCTTTAAGAGAAAGGGCAGACGACATCCTATTACTGGCTCATCATTTTCTAACTGCGTTTGCGGCCGATGTAGGTAAGCCACAGCTCCGGTTTTCCGATGAAGCACTGCAAGGTCTTCACAGTTATAATTGGCCGGGGAATGTAAGAGAATTAGAGAACGTAATACAGCGCCTTGTGGTAATGACCGATGGGGACCTCATAGAGGTCCCAGATTTACCTTCTCTTATGCGTTTTTCGGCTCTTCGAAAAACAGGATTCGACCGAACTCTTGCCCAAGTGGAAAGCGAATACATTACCAATGTTCTGGCAAGTGTGGACGGCAACAAAACCCGTGCCGCAGAGATTCTCGACATTGACCGTAAGACCCTGCGGGAAAAACTCAAAAGAGCCGAGCAGTCCCCGTCCTGAATCCTCACCGCCGAGTAATTTCACCCCAGCGGTTCAAATCTCCCCGCTTGCGTACTGCCTTCCAACGGATACGAGGTGTTAGGGATCCGATCGCATCAAAAAACATTTTTCTATCCAATTCCTTTATTCCATTAGATTAGGCACGAAATCTTCTCGTTGCACTGACTTTCAAACCAAGCATAATCGGATATTTTTTCCATTGTTCAAATTGGGGCATGGTTTTTGCTTTGTCTATTGATAATTAAAATAAGCGCAGAGTAAGGAACAAGATATGTCAGAAAATATTAGATATTTTGGGCTATGTTCAAATTGCAGAAACGCCTCGACTTGTACATTTCCGCGAGATCCTGATAAGCCGGCTTTTTATTGCGAAGAGTTCGAGATTGAAACCACCATTTCGACAATTTCTTACGAAAAAGTGCAGCTATTGGCAACAGGCACTGTCGCTACCAGGGACAAAGATTCAACTAAATTCAACGGGCTTTGCAGCGATTGCGAGAACCACCAAACCTGCACCTTTCCAAAACCAGAAGGTGGTATCTGGCATTGTGAGGAGTACCAATAGTATGAGATTAGACGCCGCCTTCTCAAACAAAAGCAATATCTATACAAACAAAGGAAACCCGAATAAGTGAATTCTACAGACATCCTAAGAATCATGGAAAAGCATACTGAGGACAAAGGTAGACTTATCGCCATTCTCGAAGAAATTCAGGATGAATATGGCTATCTTCCCGAAGAATCACTAAGAATAGTGAGCAACGAGACAGGTTGCTCTTTGGTTGATGTATATGGTGTTGCTACATTCTATCGCTCGTTCAGTTTGAAACCCCGAGGTAATCATCTTATCTGTGCGTGTCTTGGTACGGCCTGCCATGTTCGAGGTGCACCCCGGATTGTCGAAGAGTTAGAGCGGCAATTGGGAATCAAAGCCGGCCAGACGACTGCGGATAAGGAATTTACACTGGAAACAGTGAACTGTCTGGGGGCCTGCGCTCTCGGGCCGGTTGTGGTTATCGACGGCTATTACTTCTCGCAAGTCAGAAAATCAAGAGTTAGTCAATTATTAGATGATGCACGGAATGGATTCGGCAAACTACATATAGAAAAGGATGAACGAATATTCCCCGTTAATGTGAGTTGTCCCCATTGTAATCATAGCTTGGAAGATGAAACCTTTGCCATTGACGGCTATCCGTCAATCCGGGTGACCATATCCTCTGGCCACAAGCAAGGTTGGCTAAGGCTTTCCTGCCTTTATGGTAGTTACAATTTTGTTTCCGAGTTTGACCTCTCCACAGGCTCAGTGGTGACTTTTCTTTGCCCGCATTGCGGTGTGGAATTTCCCAGCACATTGGATTGTTCGGTATGCTACGCGCCAATGGTGCCAATGCTCGTCGATGGCGGGGGTATCGTGCAGATATGCTCGCGTCGCGGGTGTGAGAACCATATGTTGGATTTGGTTTAACTAAGATAATACCAATGGAAACCCGTTGTTTAACACCCGCTTGAGCGGGTGCAAGCTTGCCACTGCGAAAGCAGGGGTGTTTTCAAGAGGCAACAAAGTGTTAAGATTATCTTCTATAAATGAGCTAAAAGAATTACGGAGAGTGCTTTTTGATGCCAGTGATGAAAGCACTGCTTGCATAGTAATTCCCACAGGGACATGCGGTCAGGCCAGTGGAGCCGGCGACCTTATCCGTGTGGCCAAACGTGAGATTCTGACAAAGGGCCTGACTAAAAAGGTCCGTCTCCGCATCACGGGATGCCACGGTTTCTGCCAAATGGAGCCCTCTGTGCTTCTCGAGCCCCGCCGAGTGTTTTACCCGAGAGTCGGCCTCAAGGAGATGGAACGTATTGTCGAGGCCGCAGCAAGAGACGAAGTGCTTACAGATCTTCTTTTCGTAGACCCGGAAACCGGTAAGACTGTTGAAAATCAGGATGATATGCCTTTTTTCAATAAACAAGTTCGTAGACTTCTTTCCTTGAATGAGAAGGTGGATCCTATCCGCATCTATGATTACATCAAAGCTGGTGGATATTCGGTACTGGTCAAAGTATTTAACAAAGGCGACGCCGCTTGGGTAGTGGAAGAGGTCAAGCGTTCCGGATTGCGCGGCCGCGGCGGGGGCGGCTTTCCCACAGGTTTGAAATGGGAACTGCTCGCAAAACAACCGAATAACCAGGACAAGTTTCTTGTGTGCAATGCTGACGAGGGTGACCCCGGTGCTTATATGGACCGCAGCGTGCTGGAAGGAAATCCACAAAGCATTATCGAAGGGATGATAATCGGTGCCTATGGGACCGGGGCTACAGAAGGCATCGTCTATGTCCGCAATGAATATCCGGTTGCTGTTAAGCATCTGAATATCGCGTTAAAACAAGCACGTCAGCTCAACCTTTTGGGTGAAAATATTCTCGGAACCAGCTTTTCATTTGACATCAAGCTGGTCAAAGGGGCCGGCGCATTTGTGTGCGGTGAGGAGACCGCACTGATTCGCTCTATCGAAGGTAAAATGGGTGAGCCGCGGCAGCGGCCGCCCTTCCCGGTACAGAAAGGCATTAACGGCAAACCTACAGCAATTAACAATGTTGAGACCTGGGCAAACATTCCGATTATTTTCAAACTCGGGGCCAGGAAGTTTGCGAATATAGGAACTGAGGGAAACAGCGGCACGAAGATATTCAGCCTGGTTGGTAAAATCAAGAACACCGGTCTCGTCGAAGTGCCGATGGGAACGACTATCAAGGATATTGTCTACAATATCGGCGGCGGCTCGCCGGGCAAGGCCAAGATAAAGGCAGTTCAGACAGGCGGGCCATCCGGGGGATGCATTCCTTCAGATATGTTTGATTTGCCCGTTGATTACGAAAGTCTGGCCAATGCCGGCTCAATTATGGGTTCGGGCGGCATGATTGTAATGGATGAAAATACCTGCATGGTGGACGTTGCCAAATATTTTATGAATTTCCTGAAGGACGAATCCTGCGGCAAATGCTTCACCTGTCGAAAAGGCACACAACGAATGTACGAAATTCTTGATGATATCTCAAGAGGCAAAGGGACACTTGGACACTTAGACCTTCTGAAAGAATTAGCTGAGGCAGTTAAAGATACGACTATGTGCGGCCTCGGGCAGACGGCTTCGAATCCGGTACTGAGCACCCTCCGTTACTTCCGTGACGAATACCATCGTCATGTGATTGATAAAAAGTGCAATGCTTTCGTATGCAAAGACCTGGTGGGTGCGCCCTGCCAGGCTGCCTGCCCCCTGGACACCGAGGTCTGGCGTTATATCGCCCTGATTGAAAAAGGTAAATACGAAGAAGCATACAAAGTCATTAGGGACTCCAATCCATTTCCATCAGTCTGTGCTCGGGTTTGCGGTCGCAAGTGTGAAAACAACTGCAACATTGCTACCAGCGGGGGTGAAGCTATAGCTGTTCGAGCAATGAAGAGATTTATAACAGACCGCATCGATCCCTCAATTTATAAGCCTGTTGGAATTAGCCGCCGGGGCAATGAAGCTCACAGGATAGCGGTCGTAGGAGCAGGTCCCGCCGGGCTCTCGGCCGCTCATTATCTTTCGCTACTTGGCTACAAAGTGACAATCGTTGATGCCGGGGACAGGCCGGGCGGAATGCTTGTTAGTTGTATACCGGCTTATCGACTACCTCAGGATGTGGCAAGCAAGGAAATAGAATCGCTGCTCGATGAAAACATAACTTTAAGGTCCGGGACAGCTTTGGGTCGGGACATAAACATCGACGAATTATTCAGGGATGGCTTCAAGGCCGTTTTCCTTGCGATAGGGGCTGATAAAAGCTGGAGGCTGGGGCTTGAAGGAGAGGATACAGAAGGGATTTATCCATCGATGCAATTCCTTAAGGCTTTTAATCTGAACGGCGAGGAAATGGCAAAGGGGCATGTCGGAATCGTTGGCGGCGGCAATTCCGCTCTGGACGCAGCAAGAGTGGCTATTCGTCAGAAAAAAGTCAAAAGCGTCACGCTGCTCTACCGCCGTACCGCCCAGGAGATGCCTGCATACGCAGAAGAGGTCGAAGCAGCTCTGGAGGAAGGCATAAGACTTGAAACACTCGTATCACCAACAAGTATTCGTTACATCAAAGCTGCCGAGGCTGAGGGAGTGAAAGTCGAAACATTCGTACAGCCTGTAAAAATAGATGCGAGAGACGGACACCTAAACGATATCAAGTGCATTAGAAATAAACTTGGTGATATTGACTCAAGCGGCCGACGAAGACCCGTCCCTATACCCGGTACCGAATTCACTATTGCCCTGGATACCCTGATAGTAGCTATTGGTGAACGCCCGGACAGCGACTGTCTTGCTTCTATGGGTTTGGAACTCGATAAGGCAGGCAGATTGAAAGTCGATGCGAAAACTCTTCGCACCAACCGCAAAGGTGTTTTCGCCGGTGGCGACCTGGTAACGGGCCCTAATACTGTTGTCAATGCAATCGCGGCAGGCAGAAAAGCCGCCAGTGTTATAGACCGCTATCTTCACGGCAAAGATCTTGTTGAGCCGCCCAAAATAAAATTACCGTCGGTTTTCGTAGAACCCGCTGAGGTCAGCGATGAAGAGCTTGAAGATGCGGCAAGAGCAGAACCCCCTACTATCTATGCAAAATCAAGGAAGAACAACTTTGCAGAAGTGGAGATGACATTGTCTGCCGAACAGGCAATGCGCGAAGCTCGCAGATGTCTGAGGTGCGATCTGGAGTTTATAAAACCTGCCCAAAATGAAGAATCCAAATGTGTAGCAGTGGAGGAAAAGCAGGCATGATTACTTTGAAAATAAACGGTTTGCAAGTTTCCGTCGAGAAAGGCAGCACCCTGCTGGAAGCCGCAAGATTTTTGGGATTTCCTATCCCGACCCTGTGTCATATGGACGGATTGTCACCCTATGGGGCCTGCCGTCTGTGCATAGTGGAAATTGGAGATGGAACGAAAGCAAAATTGGTCTCCTCGTGCACCTATCCGGCCGAGGAAGGACTCAACGTACGTACGGCATCGGAGCGAGTCTTAAGAGCACGCAAAATGGTACTGGAGTTGCTGTTGGCTTCCTGTCCCCAGTCCAAGATAATCCAGGACCTTGCCTCTGCACACCAAATACGCCAACAGCGTTTCAAGCAAGAGCACGAGGATTGCATCATTTGCGGCCTGTGTGTGCGTATGTGTGAAGAGCAAATGATGGCCAAGGCCATTGGTTTTAGAGGACGCGGAGAAAATAGAAGTATCGGCACACCTTTTGACATCAAGTCTGATGTATGTCGTCTGTGTGGCGGCTGCATGTATGTTTGCCCGGCCTGCCAGCTTCGCTGCACATACAACGAGCCGGAAAAGGCAATTTGTGGAGGCTGTGCGAATCTAAGTCCGCCCTGCGTGGAAAAAGAACAATTTGACGATATGATGTGCTACATGAGTCCATGCGTAGCCTGCGAGATAAAGAAACACGAACAAAACTAAAGGAGCAACATAAAATGTCACTTACGCTTTCAAAGATAAATGCCTCAGCCGCAACCCTCACGAAAAACAGGACCGAAGGTTCAGTTGTACCTGCTTCCGGCATGTGTGTTACATGCGTTGACGGCTGTATCGGCATGTGCGAGATAGGTAAGAGCGCTTACCGCGGCCACGAAGTTATTTATCCCCAGCCTTTCGGTGTGATAACTACTGCCGCGGAGAAAACCTACCCGGTTGACTATTCGCACTTCAATATAATGGGAACGGCAGTCGGCGCCCATGGAATTGAGGCCGACAGCGACAAGGCCATATTTCCCGCCGTTAGCCTGGAAGTTGCTTTTGGTCATGACAAGGGTATAAAGTTCCGCTACCCCTGGAACATTCCAGGAATAGGTTCAACAAATATTGCCAAAAACAACTGGGAAGGCCTTGCTATTGGGTCAGCGCTTGCAGGAACCGGCCTGACCATTGGTGAGAACGTTGTTGGAATGGACCCGGAAGCAGTTATAAAGAACGGCCGGGTAGTCGATACGGCTGATCTCAAACGCCGTGTGATGCTATATAAAGATAACCAGCGAGACGGTTACGGCGCCATCATAGTACAGGCAAATGTTGAGGATACAAGGCTGGGCGTACAGGAATATGCCATCGAGAAACTCGGGGTAGAATGCGTGGAGCTCAAGTGGGGTCAGGGTGCCAAAGATATCGGCGGAGAAGTTAAAATTACTGATCTCAAAAAGGCACAACTTTTGTACGATCGAGGTTATGTGGTCCTGCCGAATCCGACTGAACCGAATGTTATCAAAGCTTTCGAACGAGGCGCTTTCAAAGAATTCGAGAGACACTCGAGGGTGGGGATGGTAACCGAGGAATCATTTGCCAAGCGGGTGGAGGAACTGCGTAATGCCGGTGCCAAATACGTCTTTCTCAAAACAGGGGCCTATCGTCCGGCGGATCTGGCCAGGGCGGTTATATTTGCTTCGCGGTACAAAATTGACCTTCTAACTGTCGATGGTGCCGGGGGCGGCACCGGTATGAGTCCGTGGCGGATGATGAATGAGTGGGGTATTCCTCCTGTGCACCTGCACTCGCTTTTATATCAATACGCCAAACAAATCGCCGATAAAGGTGAGCATCTACCCGCACTGGCTTTAGCCGGTGGTTTTGCTTTTGAAGACCAAATTTTCAAAGGCCTTGCTCTTGGTGCACCGTTTGTGAAACTCATCGGCATGGCCCGGGCGCCAATAGCCGCGGCGATGGTCGGAAAAACAATCGGGCGGACCATTAATGATTACCAAATTCCTGTGTACATCGAACGTTTCGGCAATTCGAGAGATGAAATATTTGTGACTGCAAGTGCGCTTCGAAAGAAACTTGGGGACAAGGAATTCGAAAATATTCCCACCGGTGCTTTGGGGCTTTACACATACTATGAACGCCTTGCCCAAGGCTTACGCCAGCTAATGGCCGGCAGTCGCAAGTTCACTCTGGAGCATATAGCCAGGGACGATATAGCCACCTTGACACATGAAGCAGAAGAAGTCAGTGGCATTCAGTATGTGATGGACGTGGATAAGGGAAAGGTCGAAAGAATCCTTGACAGTTAAAATCGCACAGACCTGTGCCTTATTACTCCAATGGATACTGCAACAGTGAGTATCTTAGAGTAAACCGGCCGGCTATTAACAACAAAAAAACTACAGCAGAATTACAATCCATCGACGTGATTTCTCTATCTTGCAAAATCGTTATGGGCTGGACCTGACGATCAAAAAGAGCCGTCTTTAGCCAAATGCTCCAATGGCACAAAATTAAACTTACACATAACACTTGATGTTATCCTCAGTATGCATACATTGCAATTCCGACAGGAAATCAGTATAATAGTACTGAAGCTTCGATAAGCGGCTGAACGAAAGGAAAGGCAAATAGCTATGAAGGTGACGAAAGGTATCATTGTACTGTTATTCAGTGTGAGCGTTTGGGCTGCAGGATGGACGGAGGCCGCAGCAAATGAGCCAAAGGAGTTGACGTTCGGGAAATACTACGAGCCTTATGAGCCAAATATTGAGCCAAATGCACCAGGCTATACTTTGCCATTGGAACTGACCGAGATTATCAACTTCAGTAATATTATTGGAGACATTAATATTGAGGGACACATCGATGTGGACTTCGTATCGGCTCTTATCCGGCAAAACGGCTTTGCCATTGTCAGGCCAGGTTACCCTTTTGGGTATAACCTGACTGCGGATAATATCGATACGGTGTACGAGTACTTGTCTGCCCGAGGCATCCCTTTTTTCATGACAACCGATACATTGCTCCACCTCTACCACCTTCTGTTCGACGAGACGCTTAAGGACATCGAGGAGCGTGAGTTCATCCCGGACATAAACGACCTGACAATATCGCTGCTGAACGATGCCCTGCGGCAGTACGAGCAGCTTGGAGGCGAACTTAAGGAAGCCGCCGGGCGGAACGTAGCATATCTGTCTGTTGCACAGATGCTCATTGACCCCAATGCCTCCGTAGCCGCGTTCGTAGGCAAAGAGGTGGCCGGAGAACTGGCCAAGATCGAAGCCCATCAAGGTTTTGCTCCAAGCGATATTTTTATCTACGAGGAGGACTACTCGCAGTATGTTCCGCGGGGCCATTACACCCGTAGCGAGCAGCTCAAGCAATACTTCAAGACGCTAATGTGGTTTGGTCGTATGGCCTTCCTGCTCAAAGGGGGGCCCGAAGGATTGATAAGCGAATACGATGCCAGGATACAAACGCAGCAGGCCTTCTTGTTGGCGAACTCACTCAAGAACGTACTGATTGGCGAGAAGAGCGGGCTTGATATATGGGATCGCCTTTACACAGTGACGGCCTTTTATGTGGGGATTGCGGACGACCTGACGCCGTACGATTATCTTTGGGCGCTGGATCAGGTATTCGGAGCCGACTTCGTGCTTAGCGATCTGGCGAATGCAAGCAACCAATTTGCGCTAAAGACGGAACTGGCCCTGCTGCCTTCTCCAAAAATCTATGGCGGCACAGGCAATATTATATTGGATATTCCAATCACAGACGAATCGCTCAACGAAGTTCTGGACAAGACCAAAGGCATGCGTCTGATGGGCCAGCGTTTCGTGCCGGATTCCTACATGTTCCAGAACTTAGTCTCTCCTGAAGTGGCTGGCTATCTGGGTGATGTGGCGAACCTGCCGTTTACTGCCGGCTTCGACGGGATGGGAGGATTCTGCCGGGCTTATGTGCGAGGTCTGGATGTGATGGCTGTACTCGGTTCACGTGAGGCTCTGAAAGTATTAATCGATGAAGGAGATACTGACTACCGATATTTCTGGAAGCGGTTCGGCGAGATGAAGGATGAGTTCGACGCATTGGGCCCGTCGGAATGGAATCGTAATCTATACTGGTCATGGCTTTACACCCTGAAGGCCCTGCTGGATGAACTGCCTGAGGGTTATCCGAACTTCATGCGCACGCAGAACTGGCAGCGGCGTCAGCTCCATGCCGCCCTGGCCTCGTGGACCCAGTTGCGACACGACACGATTCTCTACGCCAAGCAGAGTTATGCACTTCCAGGAAGTATGCCTCTTACACCACCCCCGGGGTATATAGAACCTGTGCCTGTTTTCTGGAGTCGGCTGTTGGCGATGACACTTATGGCTTCACGCGGCTTAGATGACCTCAATGTTCTTACTCAGGAAACTCGCGGGAGATTCACCGAACTGGAAATACTTCTCCAAAGGATAATCGATATTGTTGCGAAACAACTCACTAATATAGAACTTTCGACCGAAGACCGCACATACATCAAGGCGATGCCGGATACTCTCGATTCGATTGTCACAGGGATGGAGGACATCGCTTTAAAGACAACGCTCGCGGCCGATGTGCACACATACGGGCTTGAGGGACAGGTTGTCGAAGAAGCCACAGGCAAGGTCGATTTGATCGTCGTCGCCTGCCCAATGCCGGACGGCAAGGCCTTCCTTGCTTTAGGACCGGTGCTCAGCTACTACGAGTTCAAGCAACCGATGAGCGACCGGCTAACCGACGAAGCGTGGCGGCAACTGCTCGATTCACCTCAGAAGCCGGAGCGGCCAAAGTGGTATGGCCCGCTAATGAGTACCATTTCAGCCGACCCTTGATCGGGCCAGCTGAAGCTACAGGTATTTCGAAAGAAAATTTTTTAAACGGGCGGTACTGGCGTTGCTTTTATAGTTATGTTTATTAGCGTTAAGTTTCGCACTTCTCAGATGGTGTTAATATGGGCAATTGTAAGCTTTTGAGCCATTTCACGAAAACACAACTAATACTTGTCATGTTCGAGCGATTTACCGAACATGCATTTAATTCGGAATCACAGTTAAACCCGTATTGGGCAGAGAATTCCGCTTTTGAAAAGTGCGAAAGTCAACTTAGCGACAAGACTTTTTATTTATGTCGTAAACCTTTTTTGTTCACACTTGCAGGATGACCTCTTATTCGCCAGCCTTTGGGCCGTCAGGGCCGCAGGGATCGATTTGCTTTAGCTTTTTGTCTTTCAAAGCCCTGTAGCAATCTGGCAGGTCGAATGATTCCAATATGTTCGGCACCAAGGCCGAGAGCGGCCATGAATAGGTTTCCGACTCGGCGATGTCGGAATATGAGGTCAGGGCGTTTTTGAGTGTGACCTGTTTGACCTTGTCCGACAGAACAGCCGCGAAAGTAGCCGGTATTGAACCCCATCCTTTGGCGACCAAGTGCACCTCCTCGTGGCCATTGCTCTTGAGCCACTGGAGTACACGGAGCACATCGCAAGTTCTCTGCCCCGGGTAAGGCTTGCCGAGCATGATCGAATGAATCGCATAGAAGTAGTCGCAGCCGTAGGCATCAAGGTACGAATTCTGATTGCATGTGTCAGGCTGTGATTCTCCGATGCCCCGTACATCACACGTGTAGAAAGCCGAGTCAGGCTCGGCTTCGATAAGCTTCTTGATAAGCGGCTCGTTCCGCAGCTCGGCGTCGCTGGACTGATGAGAGATGTACAGAATGGCCCGCCTCTGACCTTTGGGTGGTCTCGACATCAGACGCTCGTCGGAAAGACGGTACACGACGGCATGAATCCCCGGTTCTGTCTCTATCATGTAGGTCGTCCAGTATTGCCTGGGATATCCACGTGAACGCCAATTGCGGAGGATGCGATACTCGGGTGGCTCTTTAGACCGCAATGCGGCCAATCCTCTGAATCCCAGCACCTGTGAGATACGCCTCTTGAGCATTGGTTCAGAGATGCTTCTACGTCGCTTCTTAGCCAGCGTCTGCGAGACTTCCCTGGTAAATGAATATATTGGGCTGGAATTTAGTTCACAGACCTGTCCCCGCGGTGCACAGTAGAGCGTTTCATCTTTTTCAATCACCAGTTCCGGCTCAATCTTTGCTTCAGATATACGCGTAACATTGTTGAACCATTGATACATGGCCTCACGGCTCTCCTGTGAATAGCCGTGGTAGCCCGGGCCTATGAAGAGTCCTACTTTATCTTTGGCTCCTAATAGGCCGTATAGATGGCCGAGCCGCTGATAAGCCTCTTCGGCGCCGCGGGCATCAAAGTAATCTCCCTCTTTTGCGAGAATGATAACCGGCTTCGGGGCCATCGCGGCGAGAAAATCAGAATGGTCGAGCCCAAGGGCCAATGCCTGCGGCGGGCATTGCTCGGTATCGGCGGGAAGCTCGTTTTCCAGATTCCGCCGAAACGTTATCACAAAACAGCTCGGGGCGGCCATCGTCCAGCGGCTCTCGACCCCGCATAACCAGGTCGTCATTGTACCGCCGCCGGAGTTCCCGGTGACACCGATTTGTTTCGGATCGACTTCTTCCCGTGTCAGCAGGTAGTCCAACGCGCGTATCCCGTCCCAGGCTCGCCAGGAACCAATAAACTCTCCCACCAGGAATTGCTGGTTACCGGCGTACAGATGTTCACGGACTCCAACACCAATCCTTGATTTCAGGTTTTCGTCAGGATACTGCAAGCGCTCCCCCTGACCGATGGGATCATATATCAAGACCACATAGCCCTGTCGTGCTAATCCCTGTGCGAAAGATTGATATGGCTCTGCTGCTTTCCCATTTGATGAATGACCGCAAGTTCCCACGACACCAGGCAGTGGGAATTTTCGCCCCTTCGGTACGTACAAATTGGCGGTGACAAGGAAATTAGGCCGGCTCTCAAAGACAACCTTTTCTATTTTATACGCATCCCGCTCGACGACGCCGGCAATGCGCGGCTTAAGCGGAGTTCTCTGCGGCCATGGCCCGAAGCTCTGCTGTATCTTCTCACGAACGTCACGCACATATGCTTCGGCCTCGGCGCGAGTCTTCAAGCCGGTCCGTCGCTGATTTGCTCGCTTCTCGATACGATGCACGGATTGGACGAAATACTCCTGCAACATCCGAGGAAATCGATTGAGAGGTTTTAGTGAACCGCTATTCGAAGAAGACCCGGCTCGGACCGGGTCCACATACAACCAAGTGGTCATCACAAGAATGAGAACACTGATTGCACTAATATGCGGGACATCGTAACTCGAAAACTTCTTCAATTGCGCTTTTGAATTGCCAACAGAATAGAACATTGTTCAATTCTCCATAGCTCTGTTATGAAATAATTTTTCAGCAGGACAACCTACCTCTTTTTGTTTGCAGTCTTTGCAGACCAAAGATCCTCGCACGAATTCATTGCCGCCAAATGTGAGTAAAAGCAACATAACAATTAACGCCAAAAGAATCCAGCGAAACTTCTCCACGAGCTTCTTCCCAAATACTGAACTTTTCTATTATACTCAATTACAGCGTTGTGTCCAAATCCAGAGCTGTTGTAAAATTTTTATTTCGCTCCCGCCTTACTCAGCCCGTTCACCTCTGAAAAGCGAAAGACCAGAACGGTTTTTCCGTCAACTCAACTTTTTCTTTGAATGGCATCCCATCATTCACCCTGCCGCTGTGACTCGGTCAAGCAAAGACACTTTTTTTCCAATACTCATCGCTTATGCAGAGAAATTTTCCGAAACACTTGAGATTTACAGCTTTAGTGATATGATATTGTCCGGTCAAATGGCCCGTATGAGTATTTGGACTGGACGGTACAGTAAGAATAATTGATTTGGTAAAGGTAGATTACATTTGAGTTGCCAACATTAACAACCGCATCTTAGAGGATCCAAACATGGTAAATGAAAACTATGTTACTCGTCGGAATTCTTTGAGTACCTTCAGAGCAGGGGCGGCCATGCTTTCCTTCGCCGGGCTTGGTCGAGCGTTGCCCGCCGCTAAAAAACACACTCGCCCGGACATTTTGTTTTTTCCGGCCAATGAAATGGGATATTCACGTATCGGCTGTCTTGGAATCGCCATCATGCTAATATTGGTCAGTCTGTTTGTTTCCGCCTCGGCCACGGAAGGCATAAAAGAGACCGTATATCAGGCCAATGGAATAAAGATCGGGGAGGTGACACAAACTCAGGCTATAATCTGGACCCGCCTCACACGCAATCCTGAAATCAACTGGGACGGAGTCGCCTGGCCGGAGGTCGAGTGGAAGAAAACAGGCCCCGACGGACTTGAGGGACACTACGAATATCCCGCTCCCCAGATTCCAAAAGGACACACCCTGAAAGACATGGAACACATCGTTCCCGGCGCTCCCGGTCAAACACGCGTGCTCTACTGGCCCGAAGGTAATAGAGACGCAAAAAAGAAAACACCATGGACATTGGTCGATCCATCTCGCGATTTCACCCGTCAATTTGTTCTTAAGAACCTCAAGCCAGACACTGTGTACGGATTGACAGTCATGGGTCGCGCTTTCGACGGAATTGTCCCCTCTTCCGAGGTCACAGGCCGTTTTAAAACCGCTCCCATGCCGAGTGAGGCGGCGAAGGTTGTATTCACAGTTGTAACAGGGCAGGGTTTCCATCGCCGCGATGATAAAAAGAACGGCCACAAGATCTTTCCTCTGATGCAGGCGCTCAAACCAAGTTTCTTTGCCCACACGGGCGATATTGTTTATTACGACAAGCGCCAGCCGGTAGCCCACTCCGTTGAGCTGGCTCGCCTGAAATGGAACCGTATGTATGCGCTGCCGTTTCAGCGTGCCTTTCATAATGTGGTTCCGAGCTACTTCATCAAGGACGATCACGACACCTGGCAGAATGACTGCTGGCCAACCCTGGAAAACGACCGGATGAGAGATTTCACCTTCAAGGAAGGCCTTGGCATCTTCCTCGAACAGGTCCCGATGGGCGACAAAACCTACCGAACCGTCCGCTGGGGCAAAGACCTGCAGATATGGCTTGTGGAAGGCCGCGATTTCCGAAGCCCGAACACCATGCCTGACGGCCTGAACAAAACCATCTGGGGCAAGGAACAGATTGCCTGGTTCAAGCGGACGGCCCAGGAATCCGACGCGACGTTCCGGGTTTTAATCAGTCCGACCCCGCTCGTCGGCCCCGACCGTGAGAATAAAAGAGACAATCATTCGAACAAAAACTTCCAGTATGAGGGCGACATTCTAAGGAAGTTCATCAGCAGTCAGAAAAATATGGTTGTAGTCTGCGGCGACAGGCACTGGCAATATGTCACCGTTGATGATGGGACTGGTCTTCGGGAGTACTCCACCGGCCCTACAAGCAACGCTCACGCCGGTGGTTTCAAGGAGGAATACCGCGGCCCCGAGCACCGCTACCTGAACATCGTCGGGGGCTTTCTGTCGGGGACCGTGGAAAGAATCGATGCAAAACCTACGCTAACGTTTCGTCACTACAGCGTCGATGGCGATGTTCTCAATGAGGACTGCCTGGTAGCCAAGTGACCGCATACGATGACTTAAAAAACGTTCATTATGGGCATATCGGGGTCATGAGCAGAAAAGGGCAAAGCCGAGCTTGTTTTTTCGGGTGAACTTTTTCGTGAAATTCTTGACCGAATCAGTCGACTTGAGTCAGAGATAGCCGGCATTGGGAGATAAACTTGTTAAAATAATCTATAGAAAGGTTCGGGGGATTTTATGAAGCAATGTATTTGGAGGTTTCGGAAATGAACAACTGTGGAAAGAATCAAATCAAAATTACAAGGCGGGAGTTTGTCTCACGTTTAGGAGCAGGAGCTGCCGCAGCGATGGGAATTGCCGGCGCTCTGCGAGGCTCTGCGGCTCAGTCCCGGCGTCCGAACATCCTGTTCCTGATGTCGGACCAGCATAGATGGGATTTCATGGGCTGCACAGGCCATCCGCTGGCGCGCACACCAAATATGGATCGGCTGGCTGCAGAAGGCGCGTTGTTCGACGCCGGGTACTGCCACTGGCCAGTTTGCGTGCCGTCGCGGATGTCCATTATCACAGGGCGATATGCACGCAGCCACGGTACACTTGGCAACGCCTATGCCCTGCCCCAGGACCAGCAGACCATCGGCGGCTATCTTAAGACCCTCGGCTACCAGACAGCCGCTATCGGAAAAATGCACTTCGTCGATGAAGACCAGCACCATGGATTTGACTACCGTGTAGAGAAAACCGACTATAGCAAAGACATGGGCGCCGAGATCAAAAACGCGAAGATCCGCGCCCGAAGCGGGGAACCCTGGGGCATCTCGACTCAGACGGAGGAGCAGACGTACGAACACTACATCGCCGACAAAACAATCGAATGGCTGGAGAAAAACAGTAACAAACCCTTCTGCGTCTGGTGCTCTTTCGTAGCGCCGCACCCGCCCTTCGTGGCTCCGGAAAGCATCTACAAAATTTACGAAGGCAAGGTCCAACTGCCACCCCAGCCTCCGAGCCCGAATCCTTTCCTGAAAAAGTCACCGCAGGAATGGGCAAGTCTCACCGACGAAGGAGCGCCCATCGTAATGACGGCCTACCTCGCCAGTATTACACTGGTGGATATGAATCTGGGTCGTGTGCTCAAGACCCTGGAAAAGCTGGGTCTCGCGGACAACACGGTCGTTTCATACACGTCCGATCACGGAGATATGCAATGGCAGCAAAGGCGTTTCGGCAAGATGACCATGTTCGACGGGGCCACTCGCATCCCACTTATCCTGCGATACGGACCAAGGATTCCAGGTGGAACCGTCCGGCACGAAGTCGTTGAACATGTCGATTTGTACCCCACGTTTTGCGACCTGCTCGGTGTATCCACACCCCCTACCGTTCAGGGGCGGAGCCTGATGCCCCTGATTGAAGGTAAAACAGCCGGCTGGCCAAATACGGCTTTCATAGAAATGGGCAATTCCGTTATCGTCCGCACCTCGCAGTACAAGTGCAGGTTCGAAGACAAAAAAGCCCTCGAACTTTATGACCTGGAGAAGGACCCACAGGAGTGGAATAATTTGATTGGAAAGCCCGGCAGCGACAAAATCATTGCGGATATGCTGCAGCTCCTGGACGACTGGAAAAAACGGACGCAGCCTGACCTGCGTGGCAAGGTCACACCGTATCGAGAAGGCAGGCCCAACACAAAAAGCAACCGGCGAGCTAGCAGGAAGTCTAAGGCTCCGAAAAACAAGTAGCAGGATTACGGATTGTCAAACACCAGCTTCATCCGGATCCATATTCTTTATGGGTGGTCCTTTTTTGTTATTCCACCGTGAAGAGCACGAACAGCACGAAGTAGTCCGCTATGGAGATTGCGACAAAGTATTGACGGCACCTCCTTTGACGCTGTTTTCAAATGGATGTCTGGTATGTTTTGTGAGCTAATAGACGCGAATAGTTATGGAAAAAGGGGTACAATATTAGAAATCTTGAGGTTAATGTAGTATAATTCTATCGGATACTTTTGAATTTTTCCAGATGGTCTATTAAGGAGATCTAAGATGAAGATGAATCGACGAGCGTTTTTGAAAACGGCAGGCGCAAGCCTTTCGGCCATAGTGACTTTGGATTGCGTTATGACGGGCAATGGCGTTTCCCGTCCAAACATTTTATTCTTTTATCCCGACCAGCATCGCTTTGACTGGACGAGCATGAATCCCGAAATGCCTGACATCACGCCGAACCTGCGACAACTGGCCAAACAAGGTGCTCATTTCACAAGTGCCTTCAGTCCTTCACCCGTCTGTGCACCGTCACGGGCCTGCCTTGCTTCAGGCAGAACATACGCGAATTGCGGTGTGGCCAGCAATGGCATTCCGTATCCCCTGAATCAAACGACCTTCTACCGCCTGCTGCGCGACGCCGGCTATCAGGTGCTCGGATGCGGCAAGTTCGATCTGGACAAGCCGGGCAAGAACTGGGGAGTGGACGGCAAACATAAAAGGGAAGGTAAGCCCTCTCTGCTAGAAGCCTGGGGATTTTCCGACGGGATAGATAATGCGGGAAAACAGGACGGCACAAGCGCTTACAAGAATCTAAAGATACCTGAGCCATACTTTGCTTTTCTCAAGAGCAGAAACCTTGAGAATGCTCACATCAAAAACTTCAAGACTTTGGACCACGATTATGAAGGCCCCTCGATAATACCGGATGATGCTTACTGCGATAACTGGATAGCGAATAACGGATTGAACCTTATCCGTTCTGTTCCGAGGGGCAAGCCATGGTTTATCCAGATCAACTTTAACGGACCGCATCCGCCCATGGATATAACCAAATCCATGTACCAAAGGTGGAAAGATACGACATTCCCGCCGGCAAGAGCGGGTGACGGAAGTGATGTGTCTGCTAAAAGACGTAATTACGGGGCAATGATCCATAACATTGACCGATGGTTGAAAGTTTTCCAGGATGAGTTGAAGAAACGAGGCGAGCTTGAAAACACTCTGATTGTGTACTGTTCGGACCACGGCGAAATGCTCGGCGATCGCGGCATGAGCAGCAAGTCGAAACCTTATCATCCCTCGGCATGTGTGCCGCTGGTTGTGACGGGGCCGGCAATCCGAAAGAATGTGGTGTGCGATAAGCCTGTGGAAACCCTGGACCTTACTGCCACATTCCTGGACTACGCCGGAGTCCCGACCCCGAAAGAAATAGATTCAAGGTCCCTTCGCCCCTTCCTTGAAGGGCGCGCTGTTCTGCCCCGGTCCTATGCTACAAGTTCGCTGGGCGGGTGGTCGCTCGTGTTTGACGGCCGATATAAACTCATAGCTAACCAGCCAAATGAAAATAAATCAAAGAAGGCCAGATCAACCAACGAACTGGTTCTGTACGACCTGAAAACGGATCCTGCCGAGATAAATAATATTTCCGACCAACATCCTGATATTGTAGAAAGACTTCGGCCGTTGCTCCCACCCGTCGGCCCTTACATGAATCTCAAAAAGCAGGCCAGAAAGGATAAAAAAAAGAGCCAATAACGGCGAGTACAATTCTATATAATTATGCACCCATTAAGGATTTCTGTCTGGCAAGAACAAACGGGCTAAACAAACTTTGAAAGGAATCAAAAATAATGATATCGCATTACCTTGCTGTTCTGTCGTTTGTCTTTGTAATGGCCTTGGCCGGCACCGCTCGGGTTAAGGCGGAACCAATTCTAAAAGAAAAGATTGAAGTTGTGCAGAAAGGCCTCATCCTGGACCTCGACGCGGATCGAGGGGTCAAAGTGGTTAATGGTCGAGTCGTGTCCTGGAAAAATCAGGCCGATTGGAAGGTCAAAACCTTCATGGCGACAAGAGACGCCAGCCACAAAAATGGTACAGGACAGCCCACACTAAAAGAAAAAGTGGAAGCCATTAATGGTCATAACACCATCGTGTTTAGACGACAGGAACTTATTAACAGCGATGAAGACGCCTTTGACCATCTTATAACTGGCAGCGGCTACACGTGGTTTGCCGTAATGTCGGTTTACCATCAAGTGTCGGGTCTCAAGGACGTAAATTCATTCTTCGGGAACCTGAGAAATGGTGGTAAATATGAAGGATTCTGGGCTGGACTTATGGACGATAACACACTTTGGGCGGGTTCTCGAAATGCCATCACCTTTGGCCGATGGGATGAGAACAATCCTCAGCTTCTCGGCCCCAAGCTTCAAGAAAACAGCTACTATGTAATCGCCGGTCGCATGGGTGCCGGCACCGGAAAAGTCACCATCGAGCTCTTTGTCAATGGGAGCAAACAAGTAGCTTCCAAACCTTTTCCTGTCAATCCAAAGGCGAACTCGTCTAAAATGGCGATTGGACAGGAACGTGACGCGACGAATCACCCCAGCAAGGAGTCCTTCGACGGTGAACTGGCCCGCTTGCTTATATGGGATCGTCCACTGAACAACCAAGAGCTTGAAAAAACACTGTCTTTATTGAAAAAAACGTACGCAATATCTTCCCGTTAATAATCTTCCAGTAGAATAAGAAATCAGAATCAACAAAATCTTCGAACCGCTGACCATATCCGTGAAGATGAGCGGATTATCTATTTATACTGTAATCGATCTCCCAGTAGAACTTCCCCCGTTTATCGGGATGATTGCCTATCTGGTTCATAGTACGTGCATCGTAAATTCGGCCGTTAATCATCGTGTAGCGGATTCGCTCGGAGCAACGGATATCTTCTAGTGGATTTTCTTGAAGAACAATCAGGTCAGCTAACTTGCCCGGTACCAGCGAACCAACATCGCCATCGAGACCAAGGTATCTGGCCCCACCAAGCGTTGCAACGCGAATAGCTTCCATTGAAGTTAATCCGCCTTGTGCCAGCATCCAGAGTTCCCAATGCGCACCCAGTCCCGCAAGTTGGCCGTGGGCACCGAGCTGCACACGGCC
>Ga0307378_10003742_pt1 | contig 22098 bp, 22 predicted proteins | sample UN1MG_FD_202238 | JGI IMG/M metagenome (GOLD analysis project Ga0307378, IMG submission 202238) | Soil microbial communities from Risofladan, Vaasa, Finland - UN-1 | ecosystem: Environmental > Terrestrial > Soil > Coastal area > Acid sulfate soil | place: Finland: Risofladan, Vaasa | collected...
TGGGTGATGCTCCTGGGCTATCGCTGTCCGAAATGTAACAGTTCGCTGGCAATGGTGGCCGAAGGCAGGTGCATCTGCACTGATTGTAGAAACGAGCTGGATCCCACCGTGACATTCCAGAGATGTCCAGCCTGTGGCGGTGCCCCGCTGTTGCGGGTGAGCAGATACCAATGCCAAAACTGCGGTAGTGTCATCATATCGAAGTTTCTGTTCGACGGCACCGTCTTCGACGCGGAATACTTCCGGCAGAAGATGTCCGAATCAAGGCAGCGGAAAAAGCAGCAGCACGAGCGTGTCCGGCAGATGCTGGCAGACAGTAGGTCCGCCACCCTATCGCTACCGTCGGTTGACCTGAAATCGATGCCTGGCTTGGTGGACGCCCTGAATGGCCTGACCGTCGGGCTCGACACTACCTATGTAACCGAATCCCGCGAACAATTCGATCTAAAACGCTACGAGATGCATATAGAGGCCCATATTCAGCGTTTTCCCGTGAATCTGTTGGAGATACCACCCTTGAGTGAAGATGCCCGGAAAGACCTTATTTGGCGATTTATCGCAGTTATATTCCTGGCCCATACTGGCATTGTCGATATCTGGCAGGATGAGCAGGACATTATGGTGATAAAACATGAAGCTGACACAGAAGGACGCCGAGTTCCTGGAGAATTTAAGGACACTGATCGAATCAAAGGACCTTTGGGTGGAATTGAAGCGTAGCTGCCCCAGTTACATGGTGCTCAAAGGCACCTACGCCCAGAAGATCCATAAGACCTTCAGAGTAACGCGGCAAGGGGTGCGCTGGCGGTTTCAAAGGCTGTTCAACCACGTGTACGTCGAGGCATTTTTGACCATCCTGATGGTAGAAAAGATCTTTGGGACACAGCTGCGGGAATATGCGATTAAGATCAGCAAAGAACGATACACCTTGAGACAGAAAGCCCTGCAAACAGGTTTTCAAGATGGAGCGAGTATTAAGTAGCGCGATTATACACTGCAAGGATAATACTTTTCAAATTCGGTGTTCAGGTACTCGAGACAATGCTGCATGTCGGGAAAATGACTGGCGATAACACCACAGTCCTGCCATGTGGATCCTTGCCGGTGATACCTAAAGACATGCCATTGACTTTGGATATCTTTGAGGTTCCCCTTAACCAGCGTGTAAACATCCTGAGAGGGGCTGGTCACAGTCAATAAGACTTTACCATCTTCTTCGCATTCCTGTCTGATTTCTTTTAGAGCCATTTGATATTCCTCCATTATTTGAACTTGATTATATCATAGCCAGTTACGCTTGAAAGCAAAAAGCTTATATAATCTTGGGTATTACCCTCCTTTATACAAACAAAAACTGCAAGTCTTTCGTTCAAAAAACAAAACTTGCTGAGGGAAGTGACGCACATAAAAGCACCGGGGTAAGACCCGTGTCATTATTAAGCGATTCCCCGACGAGAAACTTGGATCGGCTTAAGGCCGGCCAGAGATTCGCTTAGATAGTTCTCTAAACTGATTTGTCAGGTTATCTCTCGACGAGAGCCTGTTTTCTATAAACATTTGTAAGAAACATTAATCGTAATCAGATGGCACGCTCATTCTATTCAGAGAGCGTGCCATCGCTTTTTTAATGAGGTGTAACTATGCAAGAAGTAATTTGTGCGAAGGTCGATCTGAGATTATTGACCAAAGCCGACAGGCTTTTTACAGGCACTGTCGAAGGCAGGGTTATCGAAATCCTGCAGAATGCAAGAAGAGCAGGAGCAACAGAAGTAAGAATTGCGAACAAGGATGGATTTGTGACTGTCCAGGACAACGGCTCCGGCATCGAGGATTTCCAGAAGCTGTTGGATCTTGGCGGCAGCGGCTGGAATGAAAAAATGGAAGCCGGAGAAGATCCCGCGGGAGTAGGACTTTTCAGCCTGGCACCAAGAGAAGTCTCTATCGTTTCCGGCAATAGAAAAACAGTCATCGATAAGGATGGCTGGACAGGAAAACCGGTGGAAGTGACGCAAAACAAAGGGACCGTAAAAGGTGCCATCGTAAAGTTCAGGGACGACAAGCCCTGGGATCTTGATCTGGTCGAAAAACATGCTGTTTTTGCCGGAATAAGAGTTATTGTTGATGGCAAGTTATGCCACTCAATGCCGTTCTGCAGGGGCAAATCCGCATATTACGAAAATCCGGGCTGCAGGATCGAAGTTGCAAAAGAAATATCCAACTATCACAGGGCATGGTCAACACACTGGTATCAAGGAAGAGTGCTTGTTAATTTCCATGGACAGGTAGTTCAACTTGATCACTGGCCAGGCAAACACAGGCAGGGCCTAACAATACTGGTGGATATAGCAGATCAGACAGATATAAGGTTAATGCTGCCTGCAAGAACAATGTTGGTTGAAAATGCGGCTTCAGAAAAGCTCAAAGAAGCGATAGAGCTGGAGTATTACAAATACTTTCAGAAGCAAAAAACCCACGCTCTTTATTATGAAGAGTTTCTTCGTGCAAAAGAACTTGGTATAGAACTGCCGGAAGCTGAGCCTCAGTACAAGGCAGGTCTTATCTGGGGTGAATGCGATGAGCCTGTAGAAGTCGTTATGCCAAAGGATTTCAGACTCGAAGATTGTTATCTGTGCTTTAACGATGACTGTGAAGATGATACGGCAGAGACAAACGCTCATTTATTGGCGGCTTTGGGAGATTTTAAGGATAAGCCTTTTGTGCCGGTGACTATTGATAACGGTTATATGGGCTATAGCTGGAGTAAGCTGCCGAGAGTAACAAAGGTTGAAGTTTCAAAGGGAAAAGAGCTGCTAAGGCATTTTATCAATTGCGGTGAGTTAGTATGTTTTGACAAACTGTCCATAACGGTCCGAACATCCGATGGTAAAACATTCAATTCAGATGTTGATATGGCTGTGATAATCGAAAAGCCTAATAATAGGCATCGCTGGGTAGATGAGACTGTGTGCGTTACAAAAGATGCGAGAAACCATCTGTCCTGTGAAAATATATGGTTTCACTTAGGTGGTTACAACGATGAAGGTGACAGTTACGATACCCAGCTTTACGATTTTGAAAAAGAGCTTGATGAGTTTTGGAATGAATTGATTGGGCCGTATGAGACGGTACGGCAGCAGCTTATAAAAGAGCTGTATCCTTTGTATAACAAATGGCGGAGGGTGACAATCTTAGAGGACTGCAGCCTTGAGATACTATTCAAGGATGGCAGGAAAGAGCTGGTAAAACCTCCTGTAGAATCCGCTTAATGTAAATCACATTATCAATTGTCAAAGCACATCTCTATTAACTGAGAGATGTGCTTTTTGTTTTTACTCACATCTTATCAAAAGAAAGGAAAGGTGAAACTATGGCTTGGAGACCAACAAAGTACTTGCAAGAGGGCGAACTCGATAATACCTGCCCAAATAAGGTCACGGGGTGGATGAAGTTCACCGGCATGAAAGACAAGGTGACCTTTAACCTGGAAGGCAACTTCCACAGAGACATTCGAGGGGCGAAGATTCACTTTACAGGAGATGCCTATGAAGACAACACAAACATTGATAGCGGTGACTACTTCGACGGTTTTGCCCGGCATCAGACAGGCAATGTAGGTGACATTACGGCAGGCTTGTCGCCCTTTGACTATGGGCGAGAGCCCTATCTTGAATGGTTCGGGCAGGAAAACGGCAGAGTAGTCATCGAATTGGAACCGGCACAGGTTGAAGTAATCGGCATGCCCATACCGGCCATTGAGTCCGACCCGATCTCTCGAGACCAACAGAACCGTAATATGGCTGCATTCCTCGGAAGCCTTGCCCAGGAGATGAATATACCCGTCGAACGTGCAATTTGTGTCGGCGGCGAAACCGTGGTCAAAGCAGACAAGAGAGCTGTGAACAATAAGATCCGCGGCATGAAGTTATTGACAGCGGAAATCCGCAAAAAGCTACCGCCGTTGTATTCGCAGGATGGCAAAGGCGGCAAGGCTGTTGTATATGTTAAGTACTTCACACCAAGCTCAAGCTGGACATGGCTTGTCACTGAGGGTGAACCTGTGTTGGACGAATTTCAGAACGAGGTGGACTATAAATTCTTCGGATTGGTTTTCGGTCACGAACGGGAATTCGGGTATTTTCTCTTAAGTGAACTCGAAGAAGTTCGAGGACCGATGGGACTTCCGATTGAACGTGATTTATGGTTCAAGCCAAAAACACTCCAGGAGATTGCACCGGAGATGTTCAGGGATAACGAAGAAAGCGATTAGTCGAAAATTTCAACATTAACTCAAAGATTATGGAGGTTATTTATGGAAAAGTATTGTCAAAATCCATTGTGTGAGAACACGGCCATTAAAGAAGTGCCTGTTTCGGCGGAAACAGCATCTGACCAGACAAGGGCACTTTGTGCCGCTTGTGAAGAATCTTATAGCTGGGGTGTGCAGCACGGCAGGTGCGAATCACCGGGCCTTAGGATCGATCCCCCACCAGAAGAAAAAGGCGATGAGCCGTTGTTCCGTGTTGTGTACATTATCGATGTGAATTCCAGTGATGTCCGCGAAGCAGCGGAATATACACACCGCATCATGACAGACCCCGAATCCTTGCCGCCTGTGCTGCATGTTATCGACTCAAACGGCAAAAGTACGGAAGTGGACCTGTCTAAGGACAGTGCAGATTGTAATGACAATGATGAAACAGCCGATTATGAGCCGGCGGCCCAATATCTTGCCGATAACGGGGACCGAATATTCACTGGCCCTATGAAAGGGGGCCTATGGAATGGTCGGTGTTTGGATGCCTGCATCATGTCCAGGAAACAAGGTGACAAGGTCGCATATGAGTTTTTGATCAAGTTCGGTGACCAGTATGTCTCGAGCTTGTCCGATGACGAAAAGTGCAAATGGCAGGAGATCAAAGACCATGCTGCCGGCCTATTAAAAGGTAACAAAGAGAACACGAAACAAAAGAATGGAGGCCGCTATGTTTAACAAAGTATACGAAGCAATCGAAGATGTATTGGAGAGCCTCGATGTAGGAGGCGAGCAATCACGGCAATTTGCTGAAGAGATCAGAACCTTAAGAGAAGTAATTGGCTACCCAGAACCTATTAAAGACGCCTTCGATGAGATTCAGAGACGAAGCCAGATAGTCCAAAAGCTAAGGAGATTGGCGATTGAGGCCGAAGGTCTGACTGCTGCCTTACCGACTCTACCTGTCAAACAATGGCTCGATGGCACAGTGGCAGATGCCACAAAGGATGTGTTCTTCGAGAATCATGATCTGGCCGGACTGCTGCGATTCATTGCCGATGTCGGCGTAAGCTATGAAGACTGAGTTGATGTACTCTCAACTGTCATTAGCACCGAACCGTAAATATTAATTAGGGCATCTGTTTGAAATCGGGCAGGTGCCCTTTCTTTTTAGGAGACAACCATGAGAAAGGTGACCGTAAAATTAGAGATACGCGTTGTAATGTTAGTCGATGAGGGTGTAGAGATATCAGAAGTGGTCAACGAATTGGACTACACGGTAAATGATACGACTACTACTGCCGACATTTTGGATACCGAGATCACCGGGTACGAAGTTGTAGATAGTAAATAGTCCACATGCGAACGAACCTCTATTTTTCAAATCAACCCACATGTTCATTTTGAGTAAAAACTATATTTGATTGAAAGGAAGAATCATTATGTCACGCAAGAAAAAACAATTTGAATTAGTCGTCGATGCACGCGAGCTAGCCACCATTTTAGCGGCACTGCGGTTCCATCAGGATGAGAATCTTCGAGCGGGCCCAGATATTCCCGACCGTGCCATCAAGGATATCGCCACCGATAGCGGCTCGTTGAAACCGCTGGATTTCAAGGATGTCAGCAGGCTGTGCGAAAGGATAAATACCTGTGAAGAGGCAGACATAACTCGGAGCCAAAGAATCTGGGTATCGATTGTCATGGATAAAAGTAAAGTAATCCATACAGTTGCACATAATAGCAAATCCCAGGCACAGAAGGCGATGCTGGAGTATCTGCATAAGCAGAAAGATTATACCGGCCGGAACAACTTGCCCGAGGCCCGCCGCTGGGCGACTACAGGCCGGAGAAATTTGAGAGTGGGGATTTGTTCGGTAAAACTACCAGGCAGCACGATAGTCTGAACACGGTAAAACATACGTCAATTCCAAAGGAGCACAATTATGAGTGAAACCAAAGAACAGATCAATATCGCCAGAATCGTTTATGATGCGTATCCGCACGCCGACCTTTTGCCAATCGATGCCGAGAAAGACTGTCGCAACCTTCAGAGCCTATTAGCCAAAGTTACTCGTGAGAACATCGGAGACGGCTTATTCACCTTCATGGTCGTTGAGATCATCGAGGGCGGCGAGAGTACTCTAAATGGAGCGATCCGGGTTTTAGAGCAGGCCAAGGCAGATGTGGAAGCCGTATTGCAGGCGCTGCGAGACGCAGAACAAACAATATGACAATCTTGAATTTGAAAGTGAGGTTATGCCTATGACTGCCTGAACATTTTGTGGGATTAGATGAGTTTAAGCAGCCTCTTCGCACAGTGCGGGAGGCCATTTTTTTGCGCACAATTTAAGTTTTGAAAGAAGCCAATTATGAAAGCGTACAGACATGGTGAGATGATACTGATACCGGTACCGGAAAACCTCGAAGACCAGTGGCAGGCCTTGTTCCAGCAGGCAGGCCAAAAGATAGACGATCCCCGGATAATCGCAGAGGGCGAGATCACCGGCCACAAGCACGAGCTTGAGGGCGGGCAGATTGATACTGTGGCATTAAGCGACAGCGCTTCTGCCAGGGGCACAACAACTTCAGGCTATATAAGCCGAAGAAGCTTCCTGGGCACTCTGGGCATAGGAGCTGTAGCCGGGCCAGTCATCCTGTTAAAAGTGGCTAAGGCAGCGACCTTGAAGCATCCCGAACACAATGCCCTTGGAGTACCAGAAGGCAGGTATGTGGTTTATGCACAGCGGGAGTACGATGAGACCACCAACAGAAGAGTGGTTGACTGACCCTGTGGTCAGACCTGAGAGACAATCATTAAAGGAGATAACACAATGCAGCTTTTAACAATTAAAGGCGGCTGGTCAAGAAACCGCCGCTTTGAGATAAATAACGGATGCGTCCGTATACTGAGAGATGGACAAAAACAGGAGACCACTTTGACCGTTAGGGAAGGACAGGTCGCAGAGGTCGAAGACACAGAGTATCCTGCCGGCAGTCCGGGCGAAAGGATTGTAACAAGAAGTGAAAAAAACGAGATCGAGAGATCCAAACCAGGTGTGCTAAGGACCATCAGCAGGTACAAGGATTACTGGAACCTGCCCACCGAAGGAGTCTTTAACGAGGTTCATGGACTGGAATTGGACAAATACAAAGGTACACTTCGCCAGATTAGCAGAAATGCCCGATTCGTACGGGAAGAATTCGTATATGACAACGGCCGGCAAGCTTATGTCTGGACACCATACAGGAAAAAGTTCCGTTTATACCAGCCTGATGGAAGTCTATGGTTGGAAGTGACTGCGAAAATCAGACCGCCTTGGAAACGGACAGAAGGTCTTTTAGAGAAGATCCTGGATACTCTCTCCAATATAACTTCCTACGGTCATACGTGGAGTAACCAGCCGGACTACGAGATCAGGCTATATGATGCTCGAGGGAAGCAGTCGGGCTATGGGAAAGTGAGCAATCGCCAGCGGGCTGATGTATGGCAGCAAGGCAAAGCCAAACATTATTTCATGATGGGGGTTGCTGTGAGCAAAGAGGTCTTTTACGCAGGACCTGATGAGCTGGATCCGCGCGAGATACTTAAAACAGACAACGCACAGCTCAGAGCGGCACTAATGAAAAAGATAGGACCCGAAAGGCTGATCAATAAGCTGCCGTTTACAGCATGCGATACAGATGGGGATAACCAGTTATTAAAGGCAGATGTTGCTAAAATACTTTCGCCGAACAGTACGCCCATTGAACCTGTTAGATTACGAAGCGGATTTGATGCGCGGTTAGCCATTGCGGTCTTGAAGTGCCCGTCCACCGGACAGTTGTATTATCTGCGAGTCCCGCCGAGACTGAATAAAGTCGAGCATGCCAGGCAGTGGCTGTGCGGCATAGATATCGAATCTGTTGAAGAAGAGTACATCCGGGACCGGTGGTCCATAACGAACGGCGGAGGACCCATGAGTTTAACATCATCGCAGCAGACGATGTTGGACACTGAGATAGCACGGGCTGCACAGCGACCGAGACTGGAGTTTGTAAGTGAAGCGTAAGAGTTGGAAAGGAGAATAATAATGTCAGAGGCACTAAATATCATGTTGGAAGACCTCAATAGCCAAACACAACAAGAGGTCCTTAAGTTCTACGGCTATGAGACTGCGGCAGAAGGGAATTTCGACATAATGCCGCTATTTGTACTGGAAACGGAAGATCGAAAGGAACAGTAACATGAATAGCTACAAAGTTTGGATACACGTTGAACAGGTCGATGAGAGCAAAAAAGAACACCTCACTATTGGCCCGCCTTATGAAGCCGGTACATTTAACAGCAAGGCGGAGGCCGTGAGATTCGTTAAGAACGAATTAATAATAGTCAGGCCGGTCAAGCTGGATCTCCAGAAGGTCTGCCGGGCGGGATTTAAGTTCTTAGACAGCCTGTCTGTGACTGAGCTGACAAGCCAGAAGCAGAACCGGGAAGCTTTCCGTAAAATGCTGAGCGATACTCTCAGTGGGAATGTACCTATCGTTGATGACAGCTGTCCCAAATGCGGAGCCGGCTGTAATGAGCGAGAGCTTATAGAAAGGCAGTTCATCGACATCGAGGCGATACACGTGCATTATCTTTGCAGTCGCTGCGGCAGCAAGATGATCGAAGAGTTTACGCTGGCGGATGTGTTTATTGATAATCCGCCTGCCTTGTAACCTCATTGCCCTCAATTCAACCACTTCAAAAGATCAAATCACCAGTAAGTAAATAGAAACCTCAATTTGAAAGGAAACTCTATGAAGAACAGGAGAATCTGTGCACGCAGTCCGCCGGGATAACGAGCTGTGCCAAAATGTCACTATGTAAGAAAAAAGTCAATCATGAATCAATAAAATTGAAAGGAAACAAAATGAGAATCTTATATGTAAATAATGACGGTGGAGGATTTGCCGATTACGTGGATGTCACTCCAGCCATGACTGTTGAAACATTCTTCGATGAGAAGATGCCAAACAGAAAACCGGATGATTTCCTGATTCGAGTCAATCGACAACCGGTTGCTCGTGACTATGTTTTGCAGGAGAATGATCGTATCACCATAACTCCCACAAAGATCGAGGGAGCGTTAGTTTAGTCACCTCGTATCGGAAATGTCACTTAGGGCATCTGCTTGTCTTTGCGATGGGCGGGTGCCCTTTTTTATTGAAAGGATTTTTTATGGAAGACAGAAAAAAATTAGCCCGAATAGCCAACAGGATCCGAGAAGGCCTGATGCAGCTCAAGTACGGCCGGTACCTGGAACTAAACAGGCAGTTGGCTAACATCACCGGCCAGCTTCAACGGCTTACCACCGAGTCTCGTAAAATGGAAGCTTCAGTGACACGGGGCTGGCTTTCAGCAGCGCAAAAATGCTGTAAGAATGTAGACAATTTGCTCGGAGAGGTGGGATATTCCCTACCGCGAATCCGGCCGTTAACCGAAAAGCCACAGAAGGAAATACCTAAACTGCTGTTACTGATCGATGAGTTGGGTGGGCTCCATGAGGAATTCGGTGATATCGAATTCGATGCTTCCAAGAACATTATCTCTGTTATAACAGAACCAATCACCCTGGAGGATATCTATCTGGGTCCCTTCAAGATCCAACTGGAACTCAATAAGCTCGACCAACTGTACAACAGCAGTCCTTACTTTGTGGTTGCTATCGAACCAAATCCTGCTTCTACAGACCAGGAAGTTACACATCCGCATGTCAGTGGTGAAAAGCTCTGTGAAGGCGATGGTTCTGCCGCAATTAAAACAGCCCTTGAAGAAGGCCGAATCTGTGATTTTTTCACTATCGTCAGGAGCATCCTGAATACCTACAGCCCGGACAGCCCATATGTAGCTCTTCACGACTGGGACGGTGCGACCTGTTATGACTGCGGATATACGATGAACTCAGAGGACACATACTATTGTGAGTATTGCGAGCGGGATTACTGCTCGGAATGTTCAACGTATTGCCGCCATTGCGAAGAAACTATTTGTTTAGGCCATAGCGGACAATGCTCGTATTGCGAGGAAATGTTGTGCCGCAATTGTGTCAGCGAGTGTGAGGAGTGTGGAAAGATGTTTTGTCAATCATGTCTGGAAGAAGATTTATGTCCAAATTGCAGAGAAGAAAAGGAGAACGAAAATGAACAACAAGAAACAGAAATCAACGAATGTGAGAATACAAGCCAGCCTCAGACAGAGACAACTGAGGTCGAGCTGGCAAGTTGAGAGAGATGACATAGAACAGCTTGCCCTTCGATTCAGCCCAACAGCATGGGCAAAGCTGGTGCATTTCAGGGATAAATCAGATAACGAAGTCGGCGGATTCGCAATCACTGATCCTGATGACCTGCTCTTTGTCAGAGAGTTCGTCACAGTCAAACAGGAAGTGACACCGGTTAGTGTCAAATTTGACGATGAGTCAGTTGCCAATTTTTTTGAAGACCAGGTTGACCTTGGCAGAAAGCCGGAGCAATTCGCACGTGTGTGGCTGCACAGTCATCCGGGAGATTCACCCGAGCCAAGTGTAATAGATGAAGATACATTCGAAAGAGTTTTTGGAAATTGTCAATGGGCCGTCCTTTTTGTCGTAGCACAATATAACAAGTCCTATGCCAAGCTTCGCTTCAATGTCGGGCCCGGAGGCCAGGTGCTAATCCCCACTGAGATAGACTACGGCCAGGAATTTGGTTCAAGTGACCATGAATTGTGGGACACCGAGTATGTGGCTAATGTCAAGGCTATTGAATGGTTGACGGAGCGATCCAATACGGTACCAGACTCCGGTGGTCATGATCTGAGTGACTATGCCTTGCCGTATGACTTCCTCGATGAGTTTGAACTGATGGAACCCGAAGAGCGGCAGTTCATCCTGGATGAGCTGGCCGATAGGCCCGATCTGTGGGACGAAAAGGGGGTGATGGCACTATGACGACGGAAAATGACGAACGATACAGCCGACAAAAAGACATCGTACCTCCTGAGAGGATTGCCGCCTGCAAAGCGACTGTCATCGGCGTTGGCGCCATCGGCAGGCAAGTTGCCCTGCAGCTCAGTGCTATGGGGATTCCGTGGTTGCAGATGATCGACCACGACAAGGTCGAATGGAGCAATCTGGCCAGCCAGGGCTATCTGGAAGGCGATATGGGACAATTGAAGGTCAATGCCACACTTCAGCTATGCTGGAGGATAAACGCCGCAAGCCAGATTCATGCTGTATCGGAACGGTTTCGTAGGAGCATGGAAATAGGCAATGTTGTGTTTGTCTGTGTTGACAAGATCGATGTCCGGCGATTGATCTGGGAATCCGTGAAGGACAAAGCCTCCTTCTTTGTCGATGGTAGAATGAGTGCCGAGGTCGTGCGAATACTGACGGCATACGATGACGAATCCCGACAACACTATCCGACCACCTTATTCAGCGCAGATGAAGCCTTTGTTGGCCCGTGCACAGCCAAAACAACCATTTACTGCGCGAACATCGCTGCCGGGCTCATGCTTGCCCAGTTCACCAAGTACTTGCGGCAACTGCCTGTGGACTGTGACATTCAGCTGAATCTATTGGCTTCGGAGATCAATGTCGGTGGGTGTTAAAGTTAACCTATGCTTAGCGATAGACCTCAAATGGCTATCGCTAAGCATTTTTTTGGAGGTGACAATATGTATTACAAAGAAGTTGATAAACGGCACAGGGAAGCAATGACAGCTTTCCTAAAAAAGCACTTCAGATACCACACCATGAACAGCTGGAACAGATCAACAAGCTATGCCAACTGCATCAAATTACATCATGTGGATAAGCTCTCTGATATCGATAATGACACATGGTGGGAAATGTTAGATATCACAGAGTGGCAGGAAAAAATGAGCGATCTGCTTGAAGATTTCAGTAGGAAACACAACTGGCAATGGCAGGCAGGAATCAACGGCAGAAGCGGTGGTTATGTTGTTCTTTACAGAGGCGGCATAAAACCGAGCGGCTATAAAAGCTACTGCACTCACTGTGGCCAGAAAAATTATCAGGCCCTGCCGGAAGGCGAGATTGGAACCTGTGGCAGGTGTGATGCCGAAGGAAGAGTAAATTTCAAGCAAACTCATATGCAGGTTTTTACATGGCCTGGCAGGGATGTCGATATGCATGAGGAGTTCGATAGTTGGACTTTACTTGAGCTTCGAGAGAGAGCCGAGTTGGTTCAGGATTTTGACAAACTCTGCGAGAAAATTGTTGCGGAGTACTTTTATATATGCCGAAACTACCGTATAACCGACAAGGAAATCCTTGTACCTAAAACAATCAGAGTTCTGGAGCCTGTAGCCTGAGTTCTTTCATTTCTTTTTTACCGCAGCTTTTTTGCTGCGGTTTCCTTCATAGTGTAGCGATAGCTATATTCAATTGGCTCCAATTTAAGCTTTTTCGCAACCTTCTATTGAGTTATGGGCAATCAGATTAAGTATCCGGATGTCCTTATGACGGCTGTCTCAATACGTCATTGTACAAGGAATCCGCTAATTGACAACGGCCATTGAATACGTTTGCAAATTTTTGGCTGCTGCCTAACTCCCTTATAAATAATAGCTTATGGGATTGAGATTTTCTGGAAATAGGTAGATAAGGGGGTTTCGGGTTGTAGCACGGTTGTATTAGTTTTGCGAGTGTAAATCGGGCCATTTTAGTAGTCTCATGTCACTCCATCACAGCTTCTGTTTGTGGAAGTTTTGCGCGCCACTCGTTAGCCTTTTCAGGCTTGTTCCAGGCTTCGTAGAGGTCGATTAGGTTGTTAAGGGATTCCAACGTGTGTGGGTGAGTGTCACCGAGTTTGAGACGTCGGGCGTCGACTGCTTGAAACAACAGTGGCTCCTCCCCGGAATTGTTGAATCGTCTTTAAGATGAGACCGATGCTGCAGTCGATTTGGCACACACCAGCAACCGGGATCTGACCTAAACGGATCGCCCGTCACTGCATATGAGAGGTACTTGAGTCCGCCACGGCACAATTTCGAGTAGAAACAGCCTTGGCAGCTGTCACTGATCCGACCTCGGTCGCAGAGGCTGCGAAATAGATCACTGCCATAGTATAGTTCCACCAGAGGTGTTTCCATCAGGTCCCTACTTGGATCGGCATACGACGGCATGGATATTGTTGAAATTGAGATGATGTTTTGATAGTATAAGGTATGGACTATATAGGAGTGTTTTAGTGAAATGTATAAAAGAAATCTCGACTATAACATAGGAGACAAAAGTATGTTAATTCTTTCCGAAAACAAGAGCAGCTTTAGAATGATGTGCCTGGGCACTTTTGTGATTTTTCTCATAGCGCTGACTAATCTACAAGTTTTGTGTGCACAGGGTGAGGAGACAACCGAGAAGCTGGAAGGATTTGACCAATATGTGGAAAAAATTCTAAAGGATTGGAATGCTCCTGGCTTGGCGGTTGGTGTTATAGCAAAGAACAAACTTGTGCTCGCCAAGGGTTATGGTTACCGTGATTACGGCAACAAACTTCCTATGACGGCCAACACCTTGTTCCAGATTGCCTCAAACACCAAGCTTTTTACCGCGGTTGCAGTGGGTATGCTGGTAGAGGAAGGGAAGTTGGAATTGGACAAGCCCATACGTGAGTATGTACCCACAATTCAGTTCTACAATGACGATTTGAACAACACTGTGACGATTCAGGATATGCTTGCTCATCGTACTGGCATTACGCGACATGACATGATCTGGTACAAATCAGACTTTACCAGACAAGAATTGTTCGAGCGGTTGAAATATCTCGAACCTGAGAAGCCGTTACGTCAATCCTTTTTATATAATAATCTGATGTATGCCGCCTCTGGCTACATAATTGAAATTCTAACCGACCAAACTTGGGAGGATTTCTTACGTGAACGGATTTTTCAACCTCTTGATATGACAAGTACAGTGTTCTCTATAGAAGAAATGAAAAAGCAGTCGGATCACAGTGTTCCCTATAAAGAAAAACGTGATTCTACCGAACTTATTCAGATGCCATTTTATGAGGATGTGGCAGGGATTGGTCCGGCTGGAAGCATTATTTCAAATGTTCAAGATATGTCTAAATGGCTTATCGCCTTGATGAATGACGGAAAATATCAGGATAAACAGATAATTCCTTCCCGAGTTCTGAAAGCCACGCTTGAGCCGGCCTTTGCGCTACCAAATAGCGACCTGGAAAATAGAGGCTATACGGAATTACTTAATCCGGTATATGGAACCGGGCGATATTTTTCATCATACAGAGGACACTATTTAACCGATCATGGTGGAGCCATTGGTGGATGTTACTCAAATGTGTCATGCATGCCATACGATCAGATCGGAGTAATCGTACTCGTTATTGGTGGTCACTGTGGTAATTTGCCTGAGATCATTACCTACAATCTCTTTGAAAGGTTACTTGGTATGGATCAAACACCTTGGAATGAGCGGAGATTAGAAATCTACAATAAAGGTAAGGAAGCTGGAAAGGAAGCCCGTGCAAAGGCTGGTAGTGATCGTGTCCCAGATACGAAGCCTTCACATGCAATTGCCTATTACGTCGGAGAGTATGAACACCCAGCTTATGGTATTCTGAAGATTGAGATCAAAGACACTGAGCTGCAGTTTGACTTTCATGAGATAATACTTCCTCTGAGCCATTATCACTACGAACGATTCGATACTCCTAACGATGAATTGTGGGGCAAATGGTCGGTGAATTTCGGCACCAATCCTCAAGGAGATGTGGATAAGGCTGTTATATCCGTGGATGAGGGTGAGGTAGTCTTTATACGAAAGCCTGAAACACTTGATCCAGAGATACTTGAGCAATTATTAGGAACCTACGAAACCCCAACAGGTGTTAAGTTACAGGTGGTTCAGAATGAAGATAGCGGCCTGTCCCTGGTGTTCCCATATGATGAGCAGAAGTTAGTCCCTTATAAAGGCCTGAAGTTTCGTCTCGAACGTTTCTCTGATGTGATTGTCGAGTTCATCGTCGAGAACGGTCAGGCTAAGGCTTTCAAAGCGAGAATGCCTGCAGGAGAATACATATATATGCGCAAGTGACCATATATGCTAGAGCTGGTAGCCTTCTGGATTCTAAATTTACAGTGCCTCACGGCAGAAACTCTAATAGACCCACCAGCTCTTTTTTTACTCCGTCCATTGAAAACTATGACGCCCGATAAATTATTCACAAATTGTCTCATTGGCCTAAAAACTAACATTTTTTTGGACTTGATAGGGAAAAAATCAGTTTCTGTGGTGTCATTTTGGATACATAAAGTCACCATGTAAAAAGCTGTGTTTTTCAGCTCAGGGAAAAATAACTTTTCGAAGAATTCTGATGTCTTACTCGTGGTAAGGACGGAAATAAGACTATACGTGGGCTGCCCAGTGTATCGAAAAGCTGCTGGGATCGGCCCAAGAGCATGAGAGATCTGTTTCTTTCATAAGCAATGGAACTGATGATGAATGTGGCGTCAGGAAGCAACCGATTGCGGTAGTCCGATGTCTGCTTGACAAGCGTAACCTGTACCACAGGCTACGGTGACACTGAGTCCCGAACAGGTAATCTATTCCTGCCAGACGAGATGCATCACACCGTTTTGACTCACAGCTATCGCGGGATTAAGCCGTGGGCCAGATGCTGAAACCGGCCCGCCAGCCGGCACGTCTTCGCTGAAAGTCTTGCCGCCGTCCAAACTCGTCGAGTAGTAGATGTTTGCATGTTCTGACAAATCACGATAGTCCTCCCACACGACTTGCACGAGCCCTCCTCCGGTCACGGCTATGGCCGGGTTGGCCTGGTGGGTTGACGTCGTGAAGGACGAATCAACCATAACATCCCTCTCGAACGTCTTGCCGCCGTCGACACTTCGTGCGCCGTAGATGTTGCCGTGTTCGGCATCATCCCGATAGTCCTCCCACACCACGTAAACAATGCCGCTGCCGTCGACTACCGCGGAAGGACGGATTTGACGGGATGTGACAGTAATCGGATCGTCCACCATTACGTTACTTCCGAAAGTCTCGCCGCCATTTGTGCTCAGCGAGCAGTAGATGTCGCCAAGGTGCGAAGCGTTCCTATAGTCTTCCCAGAAAGCGTACAGAGTGTCACTGCTATCGGCGACGATAGTCGGCCTGCCATGATGTGTCGCATGGTCGAATACTTCATTTAGCCTTTTGTCCACGCCAAACGTTCGTCCGCCATCGGTACTCCTGGCATAGTAGATGTTTGCCATCTCTACGTTGTCCCTGTAATCTTCCCATACAATGTGGATGTCACCGCGGCTGTCAATGACTATGTCAGGATTGACCTGCCGGCTCGTGACGGTTATTGGGTCATCCACGAGCACGTCATCATTGAATGTCCTGCCGCCGTCAGCGCTCTTCGAATAATAGACGTCGCCAAGCTGAGGATCTCTTCTGTAATCCTCCCATACGATGTGGATGATCCCATCATCGTCCAGCGCAATTTGAGGTCTCGCCTGGTGAGTCGAAACTGTTACTGCGTCATCAACCATCACGCTCTCACCGAAGCTGCCGCCGCCGTCATCACTCCTAGCATACATGATATTGCCAAGAGACGGATGCGTTGCGTAGTCTTCCCAGACAACATGTATAATCCCCTGGTCATTCACGGCTATGTCCGGGTTAATCTGAGCAGGTCCGTCAGGCGCCTCGGCAATAGTTGTCCCAAGCTCAAAGGTGGCTCGGCCATCATTGGATTTCGAGTAGTGAATCCGCCCCATCTTCGCTGGAGATACGGGCACAGTAATGATCTCACCAAACTGTATTTGAACGCCCCCCTTCAGCACACCATTAATGTATCCTTCCACATCGATGGTCGGCACACCACCGCCTACTCTCTGCAAGATATCTGCCACCTGCAACGAGGGTGGGCAAGGTATCTTCACGATCACTTTGATCTCTACCTCATCGTGTGGCCCGACCAGCACTGAACCAGTGGGGTCGGTGGTCACCTCCCAATCAGACGGCACATTGAAGGTTATCAATCCGAGGTCCACCGTAACGGGGGAGGGTGAGTCATTGTATATGGTGAAGGTGAAGACCTTGGTCTCCCCGCAGGGCGGAGGCTCTGCGACATGCACGTTACGCTGGCTTTCCTGTGGATCGAGCTGGCCCTCGGGATCGGTCAGTCGGATGAGAATGCACTGGTGACCGGATTGGGTTGGCGTCCATGCCGCGTCCACGCTGGTCAAGGCCGACGGAGCCAGTGTCACCATCTGGACAGGGGGAACCATGCCGACATTCGAGAAGGGAATCCCCATGCCAAAGTCAGCCCAGCCAAACTCGACGTTGACGACGACCGGAACATCGCCGGTGTTATGTAGCACGGCACTTACCGTGGTTTCCTGGCCCTCTCGCGGTGGGTCCGGATCGACGCTGATCTCCGTCTCGGCATAGCTCTTCTCGTGCGGTTTGTGCACCGAGACAGGTGGCACGTCCAGCTTGCGGAAGCCACCGATTAGCTCGCCATCTACATAGGCCTCCACGTCGATGATCGGTTCGCCGGTGCCGAGTTGGGCTTCCTGTGTCGGGGTGATCGACAGGGTCACCATCACCACCTCCCCCGGCATTACGTTGGGTAGCACGTAGTCCGATAGACTCGCTTCCCATCCGCTTGTGTGGTTCACGAGGCCCAAGGTAACGGTCACCGGCTCTGTATGGGGCCAGCTACTTACGGGGAAGGCGAGCGCGTGGGGCTCACCGCGTCGCAGCGGCTCGCCCACGTCCATATTCCGCCGGCTCCAAAGCGGCTCGTGCCCCTCCAGCTCCAGCGTCACCTGCACGCAGAACTTGCCTGTTACACCCGGAGGGGGATTCCAGGTGACATGGCCGCGGGCAGCGCCATGGGCGGGGACGAAGATGTGAATGGGGTTGGGCATGATGTGTTCATCGCTGAAGGGCAGGCCGATACCAAAGGGAGCGACACTGAAGCGCGTCTGCACAACCTGGTCCGTGTCGGTGGGGTTGCGTAATTCGACGCTGAGCTCGACTGGCTGCCCAGGGACGATGGGATATGGATCCACTCCAATCTCAGTTTCGGCATAGACGGGATCCTTTGGTCGGTGCACGGTCACCGGGGGGCTGAAGACCTTGCGGAATCCGCCGATGAGTTCACCCTCGGCATAGGCCTCCACGTCGACGATGACCTCTCCAGCGGGGGGCAAAGGCTCGTCCAGCGGAGGTGTCACCGTGAGGGTGACTTTACGTATCTCGCCCGGAGCCATGTCCAGCAGGATGTCAGGGTACAGTTCGAGTCCCCAATTGGGCAGGTGAGGAACCAATCCCAAGGTGATGTGCACGGTGTGGTCAAGGGGGTTGCCCACGGGGAAGGTCAGGGAATGGGACTCACCCGGCTGCAGCGGCTCGTCCGCGTCTATGTTTCGCTGGCTGCACTGAGGATCATAGCCCTCCATGTGCAGTTCAACCTGGATGCACACGCTACCGCTGACGGGTGGAATCCAGTGGATACACTCCTTAACGATGCTGTGGGGCGGGAGGTGCACAGGCCGAAGTCCGTTGATAGGCGTGAAAGGTATGCCGATGCCGAAGTTGGCCCAGGAGAATTGTACCATCACGTCTAGCGGGTCAGCCGTTGGGTTGCGCAGCTCGACGCAAACCTCGATGGGCTCGCCAGCTCGGACTGGGTACGGGTGGACCGTGATCTCACCCTCGGCGTAGGGCGGGTCCGGGAAGCGATGGAGGGGAACCGGCGGGCGGAAGGTCTTGCGGAATCCGCCGATGAGCTCACCATCAACGAGGGCCTCTACGTCGACGATTACCGTTCCATCGGGGGGCAGGGGCTCGCCCTGTGGAGGCGTCACAGTGAGGGTGACCTCACGTATCTCGCCCGGCCCCATATATAGTAGGGTATCAGGGTACAGATCGAATCCCCAACCATCCAGGTGTGGAACCAAACCCAGGGTGATGTCCACACGATGGTCAAACGGGTTGCCCACCTCGAAGACGCGAGAATGGGACTCACCCGGCTGCAGCGGCTCGTCCGCGTCTATGTTTCGCTGGCTGCGCTGTGGTTCCGCGCCCTCCTGATGCAAAACCACCTCGATGCACCAGTGACCGGGGCCAGGGGGAGTCCACACCACACAGCCCGAGGCAACGCTACCGGGTGGCACATGCACACTGGTCGAGCCTACAGCGTTCCAGGGCAGCCCGATGCCAAAATTGGCTACCCTGAACTCAAGGGTTACGACGTGAGCGTTGACGGGATCATTGTTGACCACCTCAGCGCAGAGCCTGGTGAGGCTTCCGGCCGTGGGCGGCTCCGGGTGGACGGAGATCTCATCCTGCGCATACGTGGGCCAGTCGCCCTGGGGGAAGGTCACAGGGGCTGGCGTGCTGGTCGGAGGAGGCTGCATCCCGGCATCCATATATGTAATATGATCGCTGGCATTAAGCGTAAAGAGCGATGTGTAGCCAGAGCCCTGGGCATCGGAGTCGATAGTATCATCTGCGCCTTGATCCGCCGGGCTGAACGTATATCCTGTTGGCAGCGAAAACCACACGGAATAATCGGCCGGTGGCACATTTGAAAAAGCATATAGGCCAGACGCGTTTGTTACCGTAGAAAATGCTGTCGGAAAGCTCGCGGCATCGAACAATTCTACATTTACGCCAGCGATGCCCGTTTCACCAGCGTCTTGCAAGCCATTTTGATTTAAATCATTCCATACAAAATCACCAACTGATGCGCCTTGTTCACCTTCATCAATTTCCACTAAATAATCTTCCACTTCACCATCATCAGCTTCCCCAACATAACTCAAGCCCTGAGCGCGGCTGAACCGGAAACGGGCATAAGTGACGCCTGGGCTGGCATCACCCGGCACATTCAAGGTAAGATTGTTTAATCCGGTATTAAGCTGGGTATCGATAAACACGTGGTCATCGGCTTGCCCCCAATTGCCATCCTGATTAAAATCCACCCAGGCGTTTAAATAGCCCCCAGTGGATGCCGTCACCTCCACATTCACACTGCTGCCGGTTATTAATGACGTTTTGATCACAACGCCGTCTTCATCATCATTGCCATCGTCGTCATCACCGGTTGCACCCCAGTTTGGTTGGCCTTCAGACTCAAAGTCAATTTTTGTACCCAAGTAAACATCCGGATTGATCTGATGACGTGCCCCATTATTGGCCAGCAGCGTTGGATAACTCGGACTTTCCGGGCTATCCGGCGCATCGCCAAAGTCGAAAGTCTCTTCTGATCCCTCCTTTTTATTTGTAAAAACAGCGATCACCGTTTCACCAGCTTCAAGGTGGAAGGTCACCGTTGCAGTGTTCACATCGCCGGAGCTGTTACTATCGTTGCACTGGATCCTGATCAGCGTCCAGCCCTGCGGTACGATCTCCTGTGATGTATATGTGCCGGGCGGTATGTTTGAGAGACTGAGCTGCCCACCGTCCCTGATACTGCCGGCAATATCACCGCTAAAATCGAAAATATTCGTAGCACCATCAGGCTCGGTTTGCTTCTCAATGATAATTGTGCCGGTCTCCGGTTCACCCTCGCTAATTATGGCGCTGGTCTGGTCCGTATCGGTTTCTCCGAAGGTATCCGTGACTCGCAGGCCGATGGTATAAAAGCCCACGACGCTCCATGTCCAGGTGGGATTCACGCCGGTGGCATCATCATATTGACCATCGTTGTCCTGGTCCCACTCATAACTGACAATCGAATCACCAGGGTCCAGGTCATAGGAGCCCGAACCGTCGAGGGTAATCGGCTGTCCCACTTGACCGGTATAAGGACCATCGGCATCAGCAACCGGCGGATTGTTTTCGGGCCCTGGGCCTTCCTCAACCGTCACCGTGACTGTGGCGGTGTCCGTGCCGCCCTTGCCGTCTCCGGCGGTATAGTCAAAGGTATCGGTGCCCGTGAATCCAGGATTGGGAGTGTATGTGATATGGGTGCCGTGATTGATGGTTGTACCATTCGGAGGGTCCGTGGCGCTATTGATGTGCAGGGGGTCTCCGTCCGGATCGGTGTCATTTGTCAGTACATATATATCGACAGCGTTATCCTGAGGCGTAGTTGCCGAGTCGTCGATTGCAACGGGTGGATTATTCTGAGGTGTATCACTCGTGTACCAGAATTTATTACCCGTAAGCGTCTGCTCAGACAAAGGGGCGCTGACCGTACTGTAATGGATCTCATTACCGGAAACTGTTCCAGATACAGAAGAAGCACCATTAAACGAATAATCCGATACAGAACCAGCTACAATGAAGTAGTGTTCATAGCCTTCCTGTACAGTCAAACCATACCAACCATTCGAGCCGGTCGTATCGGTATCGAGTTGAGTCCGGGCACCCCCTTCCTCTGGGGCCCCATAAAGGGTGACCAGTACGCCCTGAAGTTCGTTGCTCTCGTCGGGCTTCTGGCCGCTGTAACAACGACCGGAAAGGTCCAGCGCCTGGACGCTTCCAGCGATTCCTGTGATTAATAGCAGTACAACAATGAGTCCTGAGGTAGCCGATGTGCGATTCATTTTCATCTCCTCTGTGATACACGTTCAATTAAACACATGAAATCAAGCATGTGCTCCCCCACGTATTATAATAGATAGCTACAAGTATAAGCCTCCGACGACATTAATGCAAAGTTAATAATAGATTAGAGAAGTCTGATGTTGGATGATAGAAGTTGGAGCATTAGTGGAAATCCCAAGGGTGGTTTGTTCCCTAAAAGGGCTGACGGTTGATAAACTGTCAGGATACTCGTATGACAGAGCTGTTAACCTGAAACAACCACCAAGACTCAAAGGT
>Ga0307378_10003743_pt1 | contig 22097 bp, 22 predicted proteins | sample UN1MG_FD_202238 | JGI IMG/M metagenome (GOLD analysis project Ga0307378, IMG submission 202238) | Soil microbial communities from Risofladan, Vaasa, Finland - UN-1 | ecosystem: Environmental > Terrestrial > Soil > Coastal area > Acid sulfate soil | place: Finland: Risofladan, Vaasa | collected...
ATTTTTGGTTACCGGAAGATATGGGGTAACGGTAAAACCGGTTACATAAATACTATCCTTGTTATCAACAGCCAGACCAGTAATCATTTCCATTACCCCGTTTCCCAGAGAAGTAGAGAGCAATAGTTTATCGCCATTGGGGCTGAATTTGGACAGGAAGGAATCATTCTTCGTAAATTTATTGTCGATAACCCCTTTTGTGGATGGAAAGTCTTGTGAACATGTGACCCCGGCGATAAGGATATTTCCTTTGGAGTCAATCTTAATATTCCCGGCACTTACTGTTTCCTCCACTTTTCCACCAATAAATGTTGAGAAAACAATAGCACTTGCGGTTGGGTTTATTTTTACAAGGTAAACGTCGCCGGCCCATTCACCTTCTCCGTTAAAACTGGTATCGTATGCTCCGGGGGTTACAGGAAAATCAACAGAATGGGTGCCTCCCGTCAAATAGATATACCCATCCTTATCAACTGTTAAGGCTGTATGATGTTCTCTTTTTGTACCGCCTATTAAGGTTGCAAATACAATTTTACCATCCGGCGTAAATTTTGCCACAAAAGCGTCCGCTTCTCCCTTGAGCTCTCTTTGAAGCGCTCCTTCTGTAGTTGGAAAATTTTTATCTCTGGTATTCCCTGAAACATAGGTGTATCCATCACTATCGGTATAGATATCAAAACCAGCAGCATATTTGTCGGTGTGTGAAAGATAAGTAGAAAACCCAAGGGTATATGCCATGCTATCCACCTGCTTATCGGTTTGCGCCGGCATAATCCCCTGACTAAAATAAATTCCCAATAAAATAAAAATAATTTTATTTAACATAATATTCTCCTATCTTCCAATAGGCTTTACTGCAAAGCAATCGCCGGGGAATTCGGCGCAGTGGAACGCGTTTTCATAGCCCCTGCCCTTGGCCTCCTTGGCGAACAGCTGGTATTGGAGCGGGTTGCCGGCGGCATGCATGGGAAACACATGGCGGGCCGCCAGGCGATCCATGGTGTAATAGTCGCCTTTTTTTACAGCAACGATGTCGCCGAAACCGCAGCCGCTGACCGGCGCGAACAGGATGTCGGCCTTGAGGCTCTGGTCGGCCAGGAAGTCGATCTCCTTTTTGAAGGGACCGGAGAAGTCGCGCTGGCGGTTGGCATGGTCGCCGGGATGGAAAATGGAAACCCCGTCTACCTTGATGAAATAACCCTGGCCGCTGTCGTTGGATTCGATGGGGATGATCTCCATGCCGTTCATGGCATGTTTTTCATGGGCGCTAAGGATTTGATAACCTTCTTTGCCTTCGAGTTTGAAGCCGGTGATGTAAGTGATGTTTTTGATTTCTTTTTTCCAGTCGAACAAGGCCGGTGTGTAGTGGTCGTTGTGGCCGTGGGAGATGAACACGGTCATTGCCTGTTCCTTGAGCTCGGCAGGCACGAGGGTGCCGTTGGCCAACCCGGCCTGGTCGGGCGCGGGGCCGGGTTTGAAGTAGTCGAAGACCAGCAAATGCTTGGCAGTTTTGACCGCCCAACCCGAATGGTCCGTGTACCAGACCAGGGCTTCGCCTTCGGACAACTGCTTTTTCAGCCATTCGGGCCCGGCCGGCTCTGGCAAACTCTTTTCTGCAGTGGCGCCCCGGCTCAGCAAAAGTTCGGCGATATTCTTGTGGCCGTAGCGGTAGGCCAGTCCATGAGGGGAATGGCCCCACTTGCTTTTGGCGTTGGCATCGGCCCCCTTGTCCAGCAGGGCCTTGACGATATCGCCGTAGCCCAGGGCACAGGCCATGTGCAGTGCGCCGATTCCGGTATCACCCATGCTATCCCCGGCCCTGGCCCCGGCAGCCAGCAGCAGCAAGGCGATCTCCCTGGCGCCGTCTTTTGCGGCCTGGAGCAGCGGGAAAAGACCGTTTTGATTGCGGGTGTTGGAATCGGCTCCGTGCGCCAGGAGAACTTTGACCGCCTCGCGGTTGCCGAATATCGTGGCCAGCAGCAGCGGTGTCCAGCCTGCATTGTCGCGGGCGTCAATTGCGACCCCCTTCCTGAGCAAGAGCTCAATCAGGGCTTGTTTGCCCCGCATGCAGGCCATGTGCAGGGTGGTGCTGCCCTCCCGGTCCTTGCACAGCGCGTCGGCGCCCGCAGCCAGGAAATATTCGGCTATGGCCAGGTTGCCCCGTTGCAAGGCGATGGAAAGGGGCGTGTTGCCGGCCGAGCTTTCTGTGTCCCTGACTTTCAGGCCCTTGGCCACCAGGAACTTGACCAGTTCCAGGTTGGGGCTCAGCGCGGCGTAGTAAAGGGCGTTTTCGTTGTCTTTTTCCCGGGCCTGCAGATCGGCGCCTTTCTTGAGCAGCAGGCGGACGGTTTCCAAATCGCCGCCCCAGGCAGCCAGGTGCAGCGGGGCCAGCTGGTAGCTGCTGTCCCTGCCGTTGACGTCGGCTCCCTGCTGGATCAGCCAGGCGGCCAGCTTTACGTGGCCGCGGTGCGCGGCCAAATGCAGCGGTGTGCGGCCGAGGTCATTTCCGGCCGTAAGCAGCGCCGGGTTCTTGGCCAGCAGTTCCTTGACCTTGGCCAGGTCGCCGTTGAGCGCGGCATCGTGGATTTCCGCCGACCAGGCCCACGAGGCCAGCATGAGCAGCAAGACAAACAAAAACGCTTTAACACTTTTCATTTCTTTCTCCTTTTTTAAAAAATATTTAATTTTCAATTTTATTTCTTTACTCTGATTCGGCTATGACATTGCTTTCCGGGACATCTTAAAAATCACCTGATGCTTTGCCAATGCCAACGTCTTTTCATTATCGGCAGCCGCGCTATTTTTGCCTGCACCTGTTCCGTTCAATTTCGGCCTCCTTTTCTAAAATGTGATTTATTTAATTTTTAAATGGATATACCTTGTATTTTTGATCCCTGAAGACCAGCATCCCGAAAGGAGAGATGCGGATGGCGGCAGGCTTGAAACCGGGATCCCATACCATCTCGTTCTGCTTTCCGGTCCGCATATCCCTGATGGTGAAAACGGTGCCGTTGACAAAGACCACGTAGAAATGATCCCCGCTCTGCTGGTAGGTGTATGGCGGAGATTTCAGTTCCAATTTTTCCTCTTTCTGCTGTTTCATGTCCAGCCAGAAGTAGCTGCGGTCCGTACGATAAATCACGCCAGGGGATTCGTAGCCGCCGAGCCGGCGCGGGCTTTTTTTGTAGTTCCCCTTCCTTTGCAGCAGCGGGATCAGTTGTTCCCCGACGCGGTAGAGATTCACACCCGAGGATTCGAACAGGAGAATTTTGTCTTGCCAGACGTCCAGAGAATTTGTCTTGGCGAGCTCTTCCACCTGGCCGGAAACATGCAGGCGGTAAAGGCGCGGCTCGCTAAAAATGACAAGTTGACGGGGTTCGCCGGCCAAATGCAAAACATAGCTGATCCGCGAATCGTAAAAATCGCCCCTGATCGGAAATGTCTTGACTTTCCCGGCGTCAATCTCGAGAATCATGGCTTTTTTTGACTTCGGTTTTTGCAGGAAAAGGGAATATGTACCGTTGCGAATGCTGCCGAATTCTCCGTAATGTCCTTCGTAAATGGTCCAGCCCGGCGGGATCCGGTAAAGAGTTTGCAAATCGCCTGTTTTCAGGTCGAGTGCGACAATGCTCGTTTCGATGCAGCGGCTATTGACGTCCAGTTTTCGCGTCATGCAATACAGGGTGTTTCCGTCCTCGCTTTCCCGCAGCATGGTCAGGCAGCCCGGAATACGTTTCCGTCCCCGCTCCAGGGTGATTTCGCTGCGGACGCAGGAATTTTTAAGGATCAGTCCCGTTGGGGTGAGGGTAAGATTCTTCCAGTTGGCCGGAGCCTGGTAAAAAATGAAGCCGGCGATCAGGCCGGTCGCGGCCAACAGGCCGGGAAAGAATTTTTTGTTGAAGGTTGAGACCGGCTTGATGTCATAGCGCTGAAAAAGAAAAAAGAAAAAGAGGGGGAAGACCAAAACGGTCAAGTTGGCCTGCAAGATGATCTGGCCGATCTCCCGGCTGTTGTCCAGGAGTTTGATCAGGAGGATCTGGCCGATCGACAGCAGGCAGGTGATGAAGAAAGCGCTGATGAAGTTCTTGAAGCTTATGGAAAAGGCGATCGAAAGCAGAAAAAATCCGGCGTATAAAAGGGAAAAATCGAATGGGGAAAGGAAGGATGGAAGTTGCCAGGACTGGTGCAGGCGCAGGTAGATCAAAAAAGTCAGTGACACACTCAGCAGGCGCGGCAGGAATTTCAGCAGCAGCAGGCGGCTGCGGGACAACGGCAGCGACAGCATGTATTCGCCGGCGTTTTCCTGCCGCTCCCTTTCGAACATCGACCAGCCCGTGAAGGAGGCGTAAAGCAGCAGGAAAATTTCCAGGGCCGGGGCCAGATAGACATCTTGATCGCTGGCGACGATGCCTGCAAAAATAGCGGCCAAAACCATGAAAATGATCACGCCGTCCTTGAAAATGCGCTTGGTTTCAGTGGCGAGCATATTCGCCTCCTATGAAGGCCCTTAAAATTTCCGTCAGGCTCAAGTGCTCGACGCTGTCAAGGCGGTGGAGCTCCGGCTGGTAGGGGTACACATACATTTCCTTGGCGTTTTGCCATTGCCTGGAAAATACGACCGGGATATCGCCGGGAATGCTTTCTCCGTAGAATTTGACGAACTTTTGCTTCAGCATGTCCACGTTTTCATCGAGGATGACCTTACCCTTTTCCATGACCATGACCCGTTCGGGAATGCCCTCGATTTCAAAAGCCGATTGCGAGGCCATGATCACGGTGAGCTGTTTTTCCTCAATGAGTCTCAGGATGGAGGTTAGAAAAACTTCCCGCAGATGGGGGTCGAGAAAGTGGACCACGTCGTCGACGAAAAGGTATTCAGGAACAGCGCCCAGGGCCAGCGAAAGAAAGAAGATGGTTTTTTCTCCCTTGGACATCGAGGCGATTTTTTGACCCGGGAGGAACGTCGGTCCGTTGATGGTCCAGGCTGCGGATCGACCATAGAAATGGGCGTGCATTCGCGCCGCTTCCTTCACGGTCATGCCGTCGTACAGGCTGATGGAAGCCGGGATATAGGCGATCTTTTTACGGGTGCGATGGTCCGCCTTGCGGCCGTCGTAACGGATGGAACCCGGCCGGGCGCGCAGTACACCTGCCAGGGTCCTGAGCAAGGTCGTTTTTCCCGCACCGTTGGCTCCGGCCAGCAGGATGCTTTCACCCTTATCAATGGCCAGGCTCAGGTCGTCGACCGCCCGGACCTTGCCGAAACGGACACTGAGCTTCTCAATGGCGATCATGGTCACTCCGGGTTCTGGCTTCTGTCATTTTGTTTTCCTCCTGGTAAAAACGGAGTACGGCCTGGCGGGCCCGGTTCAAGCGTGACGTCACCGTGGCGGTACTGATGTGAAGTGTGCGGCCGATTTCCTGGTAGGAAAGCTCCCCATATTCGCGCATGACCAGCACCTCGCGCAGGCGGCGCGGCAAGCCGGCGACCGCCTTCCTGACGATGCGTATCTCCTCTTCCGTGCCGGCATTGAATTCCGGTGTCCTCCAGTCAATGGCGGTGAACTCGGAAACGGGTTGTTGAGGACCGCGAACTTTCCTGCGCCGCAGTTGGTCCAGGCAGATGTTGCGGGCGATGCGCATCAGCCAGGCCTGTACATATTCGGGATTGTCATGGTCATAATGGATCAGTGCTCTGGCAAAAGTGTCCTGGGTCAGGTCGCGGGCATCGGCGGCATTGCCCATGAATCCCAAACAAAGGTAGAATATCTTGTCCTTGAAAGCCGGCAGAGTTCTTTTTCCGTTTTCGATCGCCAGATCCGGGATCTCGGCAGCCAAGGTTCTGTCGAAACGCACGCGGACGTTGGCTGTCCGGACAAAATCACCTGAAATTTGGGCTTGCATCATTTTGCATCCTCCTTCGGAAAAAAGCTGTCGAGCAAGTCCTTGATTTGCCGGCGCGAGAACCCCAATTCAATCGCTTTTTCCGTGAATTTGAAAAACTCTTCACGCAACATGTCGGTTTTCTTTAAATCGAGCTGTTCGCTCTTTTCGACCCAGAAGCCCACTCCGGCCCGACCGTTGATGATCTTTTCCTGGGAGAGGTCGCGGTAGGCCCTGGCCACGGTATTTGGGTTGATCTTGAGAAACTGGGCCAGATCGCGAATGGACGGCAAGGCCTGATTTTCCAGGATGACATTGCGGGCGATGGCCTGCTTGATGTTTTTTTTGATCTGCTCATATACCGGCAGCGGCGAAGCAAAATCAACAGTCATTTCAAATAAAAGTAAGTTTTTCACTGTATCACAATGATAATACAGTAATACGGATTTGTCAACTTATTTTTTTATTTTTTTGCGGCAATTGAAAAAAATGTCAAATAGCGGAGATTGCTGACAATTGAATTCAATGATTCGTTTGTTGAAATCCGACAAAATATCCCTTACAATGGTTTCATGAATTCAGGCAATTTTACTCAGGGAAAAGAATCATGACCGCCGTCGATGTAGTCATCCGCAACATCAGTCAACTAGTCAATCCCGGCTCCGACCGCGTGGTGCGCGGCAAGGAGTCCGGCTCCCTGCGCATTCAGGAAAATGTTTGCATCGGGGCCCGACATGGCATGATCAACTTCATCGGTTGCGAAACCGATTTTCGCAGTCACTGCCAGCTGGAACCAGGAGGTCTGGAATTGGATGCCGGCGCCTGCGTGGCATTGCCGGGGCTGGTGGACCCCCACACCCATCTTCCTTTCGCCGGTACGCGCCAGGATGAGTTCAGCCTGAAGCTGCAGGGTGTCAGCTACCAGGAGATCGCCAACCGCGGCGGCGGCATCAAGGGTACGGTTAGCAAAACCAGGGCCATCAGCCTTCAAGACCTGGTTGCCGTTTGCCGGAAACGGCTCGACCAGATGCTGCTCTGCGGCACGACGACCCTGGAAGCCAAAAGCGGTTACGGCCTGGACCAGGAAACCGAATTGAAGCAATTGCAGGCGTTGCGAACCGTTGCCGAACAGCACCCCGTGACCATTGTTCCCACCTTCATGGGCGCCCATGAGATCCCGGATGCTTTCCGGGGGAAAAGCAGGGATTTTCTCGATCACCTGCTTGGGGATATCCTGCCCAAGGTGCAGGAAAAACAGTTGGCCGACTTCGTGGATATTTTTTGCGAAGACGGTTATTTTTCTTATGCCGAAGCGGAATATTACCTGACCCAGTCCGCAGCCCGGGGCTTCAAGATCAAAATGCATGCCGACGAATTCACTTCCAACGGCGCCGCCGAATTGGCCGCCCGGCTCAGTGCCATTTCCGCCGCGCATCTGATCGCCATCAGCGATGAGGAAATCGCAAAAATTGCCGCTTCCAAGACGTCCTGCGTGCTGCTGCCCGGTGTCTCCTTTTTTCTCAAACTCGGACGCTATGCGCCGGCCCAGAAAATTCTGGCTGCGGATGGCATCGTGGCCCTGGGAACAGATTTCAACCCCGGGAGCTCTATGATCTCCTCGCAACTGTTGATTTTCCATTTGGCGGTTTTCCAAATGGGATTGACCATTGAACAGGCCTTGAACGCGGTCACGATCAACGCGGCCTACGCCATCGACCGGCAGCATCAGGTCGGTTCACTGGCCCTGGGCAAGAAATTGGACCTGCTGCTTCTGGATATCCCCGATTACCAGTATCTGGCCTACCACCTGGGCATCAATCCGGTGCATACCGTTTTCAAGGCAGGGAAGCTCGTGGTGCAGAACCGGCAGATCATTGTTGAATAAAGGCAGGAGGATGGCATGATGTTTCGCAAGACCGCCTGGGCTGGAGTTGGAAAATTTTATCCGTCCGATAAAAAAATCCTGGAAACTGAATTGCAGCAAATGGTCCGGCCTGCTGAAAACCGGCAGAAAGTCCTGGGACTGCTTGCCCCGCATGCCGGTTATATGTACTCGGGCGCTTGCGCCGGCCAGGGCTACGGCCGCGTGGAATTGACCGAAACCGTCATCATCCTGGGTGTCAACCACCGCGGCGTTGGGCCGGGCCTGGCGTTGGACGGCAATGATTACTGGGAAACACCCCTGGGCAATGTTGAGGTCAATTCCGAACTGCGCTCGCGCCTGCTGGGCGTTTCCGGCTTGTTCCAGCTGGACAGTGAAGCTGGCCGCCTGGAACACTCACTGGAGGTGCAGGTGCCGTTCATCCATTATGCCAGCCCCGGATCGCGCATCCTGCCCATCGTTGTCAGCGCCTGCCGGCTTGAGGACTTGCTGGCGGCAGGTAAGGAAATCGCCGTTTTTTTAAAAGAAAACCGCAACCTGATGATTGTCGCTTCCAGCGACATGAGCCATTATATTACGGCGGCCAGAGCCCGGGAGCTTGATTTTAAAGCCATCGAAAAGGTACTGCAACTCGACGCCGAAGGATTGTACCACACCGTCTCGGACAACCGCATCTCCATGTGCGGAGTGGCGCCGGCGGTGATCATGCTCAGCGCCGCCCGCACAGCCGGAGCCTCCCGGGCCGAGCTGGTCTGCTATACCCATTCCGGGGCAGTGACGGGAGAAATGGACGAAGTGGTCGGTTACGCCAGCCTCATCGTTTTTTAGCCGCGGGCCATGGCTGAAAAAAACACCACTCCGGTGGAGCCGGCTGAAGCGGTCGTCCTGAGCAGGTCCGAGCACACGATCTCGCGACGGAATATCGATCCGGACGCCCTCAAGATCCTTTTCCGACTCAACCGCCTGGGTTTCACCGCCTATCTGACCGGTGGCGCGGTGCGCGACATGTTGCTGGGAAAAGAGCCCAAGGATTTCGACATCGCCACCGACGCCCGCCCGGCACAGGTCAAGAAGTATTTTACCAACGCCTTCATTATCGGGAGGCGTTTCCGCTTGGCCCATATCCATTTTCGCTGCGGCAAGATCATCGAAGTGGCGACATTCCGCAGGGACCCTGGTCCCGATGCTTTGGGTCTGTTGACGGCCGGCACTGCTCCCCAATACGCTTTCGGTACCCCCGCCCAGGATGCCTGGCGCCGCGATATCACCGTCAACGCACTGTTTTACGACCCGGTTTCGGCAACGCTTATCGATCATATCGGAGGTTTGGCTGACCTGCGCTCGCGCCGCATCCGCGTCATCGGCGTTGCCGGGGAACGTTTCCGCGAAGATCCCGTGCGCATCTGGCGGGTAATCCGCTACGCGGCCCGCCTAGGGTTTGCCATTGATGATGACCTCGGGCGCGAGATCAGCGCCCAGCGGCATCTGCTTTCCGGTTGTTCCCCGGCCCGCCTGTATGAGGAGTTCTCCAAGGATCTGCTGGGCCCGCAGACACGGCACGTTATCAGCGGTTTGCGAGATCATGGGATCCTGCGCCCCCTTCTCGGCTGCATCGGCGAAGCGTTCGAAACCGATCCTTTATTGTTTAACAAGGTATGCTCGCTTTTGGATATTTCCGATCATGAAAAATCACTGCGTCATGATCTGGGCCTGACGGAAATGGCAGCGCTCCTTTTTTGGCCCTGGGCCGAATCACTGCTGATCGGCGCGCCGCCTGATCCTTACACGGTCCTGAAAAAGGCGTTCATGAATGCCGAGATGGCAGTGGCCCTGCCCAAAGGCCTGCGCGCCCAGGTCATAGATGTCGTGGCTCTGATCGCTAGAATGATCCGGGCTTTGCATACCGGGAACATGCGCTGGTCCCTGCGCGGCCGGCTGCAGTTCGCTCTGGCTTCCCGGCTGTGCTTCCTGATCGAACAGAACCGCACCCCCGAAGAGGGGGAGTCCTTTGAAAACCTTTTCCGTCAGGCATTTCCCGCGCGTCCGCTCTTTGGGACCAAACGTCACCGCCGCCGCCGAAAAAGAAAGCCGCCGCCTCAGTGAACTGCCCGCAACGCGGTCAGGGCTTTTTCAGCCATTTGCTCTTGAAAGGAGGCCAGTTCGGCCGGAGTGTGCGGAAATTTTAAAAATTCCTCGGTAGAAGCGAATATTTCCTTTTCGGTTTCCAGCAGGCCCGGCAAGAAGCCTGTGCTCTCACGATTGTCCAGCCGTGTGGCCTCGAGGTATTCACGGCGGTCACTTTCAGGATGGGGACGGGCTATTTTTTTCAGGCGTTTCGACTCCAGGTACAGGGCTGCCTTGTCGCCCTGAGCCAGTGGGAGGGCTGACGCGCCCGCTTCCACCCATATGGGAATGGCTATGGTGAACAGGGGTTCACCCAGCATGACCCAGAGGGTGGCCAGGGAATTTTTTTGACCGGGTTTCCGGCCGCAGACGACCACGGCGGCCGAAGTGGATTCGCGGTCGATGGTGTCGCGGGTGGCGATCCAGAATGGTTTCTTGGCGGAAAAAGCTTTGAACTGCGAGTATACCGGTTGTTGCACCAATGCATGCCCGGTATCGCGGCTGATCCGGCCCAGGATCAGGTACGGCGAGATCTGCCCGGGAGGGATCTGGCCGAACAGCTGACTCGCCCTTTCGAAACGGAGATAGCCGGCTCCGGTTTCCGCTTCACCGCTGCGGGCGAAGTTGGTGTTAATGATATATTTTTCCGGAAAATCGGCTGCCGTGTATTTTTTAAAGGCGCGGTTGGATACCTCGAACAAAGCTGCATCCCCTTGCGCGTCCAACACTCCGAAGTTGGCCAGGCTGCCCAGGCTGGGGCCAAGGTTTTCCTGAATGTATTTTTCGAAATCGGCCACGCTCGAGCATTTGCGCAGGGCGTCGGCCATGATGGTCCCTTCCATATCCTTCATCTCTCCGCTGCTTTCGGGCAGGTTGTAGGCCACGGAGTTGAAAATGGCGAATCCCTCTGAATTCAAACCGGCGTAGGCCCAGCGGCCGGAACGGTCTTCAGCATTGACCAGGGCCAGGTAGGAAAAGGGACTTTCGCTGACGAAGATGACCTTGTTGTTCAGGAAATCGGTGTCGCGGTTTTTCCAGAGCAGAGGCCGGTCCGAACTGGAAGCGCCGGGGCTGATGACGGCCGTGGTGCAGGCATGGTCGGGAAACGGTAGGCTGGATAGCAGGACCAGAATAATTGCCAGAACCGGGAGAATTTTTTTCATGGTCACCTCAAATTGTCAAAGTGCATGATAAAAGCAAGCGGGTCGAAAGTCAATCCGGCAATTCGTCGTGCCCGTCAGGCGATTTTGTGTTACAATGCCCTTGACCCTGACAAGAATGGGAGGCAGGGATGAAAAAATTATTGCAGTTGCCCTTCATCAGCATTTTTAGCCGCTGGTTCGAAGCCGCCGACAATGCCATGGACGGCATCCTGCAGGCTGCCAAGACCCAGCCCCATTTGAAATTTCACCTGCTGGCCGCCTTTTCCGTCCTGCTCTTCTGTTTTGTCTTGGGATTGAACAAAAACGAATTCGCTGTGATCGCCCTGATCACCCTGCTGGTGATCGTGGCCGAGATGTTCAATTCGGCGCTGGAAGCCGCGGTCGATCTGACCACCCGGGAATCCAGTGAACTGGCGCGGACGGCCAAGGACATTGCAGCCGGGGCGGTGCTGATCAGCGCCATTGGTTCCCTGGTCATCGCTTTTCTCATTCTGGGACCCCACATCGCCGGGATCTGGATGGGACAATACAGCATCCCCCGCCATGTGGCCGGAAATATAGCTGTTCTGGCCCTGATCATGATCATGCTGGTGGTCATTCTGATCAAAGCCCATTCCGGCAGCGGCTTTCGCCTGCGCGGCGGTTTTCCCAGCGGCCACAGCGCCTCGGCTTTTTCGCTATGGATTTCGCTGGTCCACGTTACCGCCAATCCCTGGTTCATCGGTTTTGGTTTTTTGGCCGCGCTGCTGGTGGCTGGCAACGGGCTGCGCCTGAAGATCCACACTTTTTGCGATGTCTTTTTCGGTGCCCTGCTGGGCTCAGCCATTACCCTGGTTTTGTTCCGGGTGTTTTACCGTTGAAGGGACCGGCCTGAAGGACGACCCGCTTCCCCCCTGGCAAGCCAGGAATTCCGCCGTTCTGCCCGCCCTTGACGGCCGGAGATATTTTCCCTATAATTTTTCAATATCATGAAGACCAAAGTACTTTTTCTTGTGAGCGGCTTGTTTATTTTCTGCAGCTGTCGGGGTTCCCGTCCTGCCCTGATCCCCGAAATCAGCCCGCCGCTGGTCCAGAAGGAGGTTTGCACTTGGTCAGGCCGTCTGGCCGGAGACATCCTTTTCCCCTGCGCCGGGGGTGTCGGCTGGGTGGATGCGGCAGGCAAGATTGTCACTTGGGATGCTGAAAAAAAAACCACGGCCGTAGTTTTCGAACTGTCGTTCCCGATAACGGTTCCCCCTTTCCACCAGGGCGATTTCCTGGTTCTTAAAGACAAGGCCTCCGACCACCTGCTGGTGTATGACCTGGCTGAACTCAAAGTGAAGTTTGAATCGCGCAACATGCGCGTGGGGCAAATCCTGGCCGTGGACCGCGACAGCTTGGTGTATTTGGATGGCGAGCATCTGGCCATCCATTTATGGGAAAAGCCCTCCGGTATTTTCCGCATGCCAGAGCCGGCTGAAAAAATTTTCAGTTGCCATTTTTCCCCGGACCGCATTTTGATACTCGGCCGGGAGCATTTGTTCACTTTTTGGAAGGCGAGCGGAAAATTTCAGGCGGTGTTGTTGCCACGGCCCGCCGTTTCCGCGTTTTTCTGCGATGGTAAACATATTTATTATGGAGATGCCAAGCGTCATCTGGTGAAGTTTTCTCTGTCGAAGAACCGGCTGGTTTGGAAATTGAAATTGGGGCAACCACTGGAACGCCAGCCGTTCGCTTTTGCCGGCTCCATCGTAATTAATCCGTCGGACAACAATATCCTGCAGGTAAATGCACGCGGCACCGTGCGCTGGTGGCTGGCGCTGCAATCCACCATGCGTTTTGACTTGCTGTCCATGAACGACAACTTGGTCGCCGTCTTGCTGAATCGCGATATCGAATTCATCAACCTGGGCCAAAAACAGGTGGCCGTATTCAAAAGCCAGGGGCTTCCGGTCAGCAAACCGCTGGTTTTTGGCCATGATCTGTATTTCATGCTGCAAGAAGGGGCAACCTATAAGTTGCAGTGTGTCGGCAACCGCTATGGAATTGACGTGGAGCTGGATCCGGCCAATGTCAAATGGACGGGCCAATCGATCCGCTTTTCCATTCAATCACACAATTTACTCAAGCCTTCTTTTGACTTCTTGATCAGCGACCAGGAGGGGCGGGTGATTTTGAACAAAAGTGCGGAAACGGCCGAACGGATTCAACTGGTCTGGATACCGGTCCACCCAGGAAAATACACAATAAAGGTGATGGCCAATGGCTTGAACCGTCAGGCGGATGTGGAAGTGCCTTTTCAGGTCTTGGATCCGCAGAAAGCAGTCTCAGGATTCTATCTGCATTTTTAACAAGACAGAGTGGAGGTGCGATGAAAAAGAAATGGATCTTTTGGCTCGGTGCCGTCCTGCTGGTGATTGCCGTTCCGGCCCAGGAAAATAAAACATGCATCCTGGAGACCGAAAAAGGCACTTTGGCCTTCCAGATGTATCCCGGTGTTGCGCCGCGGACCGTGGCCCGGATAAGTGAACTCGCCGACAGCGGTTTTTTTGACGGGATCGTCTTTCATCGCGTGGTGGCCGATTTTGTCGTGCAGGCCGGAGATCCGACCGGGACCGGCGAGGGCGGTTCGGGCCGGACCATTGCCGCCGAATTTTCTCACCTTCATTACATTCGCGGTTCGGTGGGCATGGCCCGGGACGACGACATCCATTCCAATGACAGCCAGTTTTTCATTTGCATAACGGATCAACCGCACCTGGACGGCAAATACACTCTTTTCGGCCAGGTGATCCGCGGCGCCGAAGTGCTGGACAAGATCCGCCAGGGCGATAAGATCCTGAGCATGCGTGTGAAAAAAGAATAGGATGTTTGCCCCCCTGGTCGCCTGGCTTCGGCAGCAGCAGATCACCTTCAGCGAGAACGTCGCCATCGGGCCGCATCTTTATTTCAAGATCGGTGGTACGGTCAGCCTTCTGGTTACCTGCCATTCAGCGGCGCAATTGGCTGCGGTCATGAAAAAAATCATTGCCGGCAAGCTGCCCTACCTGGTTATCGGCGGCGGATCCAATATCGCCTTTTTCGACGGCCTGACCAGAGTGGTGGTGCTGATGGCGCCGGCGGCTGCATCCGGGCCCACAGTTCCGATTCAGCTATTGGACGACCGGTCGTTGGCGGTGGAAAGCGGTGTCCGCAACCAGCAATTCCTTTCCTGGTGTGCAGCCAAGGGGGCGGGGGGGTTGGAGTTCCTTTCCGGCATCCCCGGCACGCTTGGCGGCGCCGCCGCGGTCAATGCCGGTGCCTTTGGTTGTTCTATGGCCGACGTGCTTATCGGAGCCGATATCATCGACGCCCAGGGGATGGCGCGTACGGTCGACTCCGGATATTTCGGCTTCGCTTACCGCGATTCGCGTTTCAAGTTCGGTAGGGATATTTTGCTGTCGCTGCGCCTGAAATTCAACCCCGGGGATGCGGTCGTGATTTCAAAAAAAATCAGGGATAATCTTGAATACCGGCTGGCGCACCACCCTTCCTACCGCCAGGCTTCGGCAGGCTGCTTTTTTAAAAACCCGCTGCTGCGGGGTGTAAAGGGTTCGGCCGGGAAAATTATCGAGGCGTGCGGCTTGAAAAACATGACCGTCGGCGGCCTGTCCGTGGCTGCCGAACACGGCAATTTTTTACTTAACCGCGGCAACGCTTCTTTCGAGGATCTGCAGCGCCTGGAAAAAGAAATTCAATCCGCCGTGGCCGCGCGTACCGGCGTGGTCCTGGAAAGGGAAGTGATCTATGTTTCCCCGGCCGGGGAAAAATATTGATCGCTTTTTGCATCTTGGAGAGGGAGAATACGCCGTCTGCCTTGTCCACTTATGAGCAATGTGCTGGATCTTGTTTAAAAACCGTGTTTTTTGGCTTTTTTACTGGACGTTGGCTTGATAACAGACGTTTTGGGCAGGGAAGCAGTGCCGGAAGCTTGTCTGGTGGCGATCCAGGTGGCGCTGGTGATATCCTTGCCGCCGATGGTCAAATCGCTGAACGTGGCACTGCCGCTCATTTTGTCTTTGTCGTCGAATTTTCCCGTTATTTTTATCTCCCATTCGTCGTATTCAATGGTAACGTCTTTGTTGTCGACCTTGTAGGTTCCCTTATCGTTAAATTCATCGACAAAAGTTCCGCTTTTTTTATCGCCCTGGAATAACAGGCTCCAGGTCCAGGTATGTGCCGGAGAGGCAGAGGTAAAATTGAAATCCCATGTCCCGACGATGTCATACTTGGTCTTGAAGACCACCAGGACCAGGACCGCGGCCAGGGCCCCCACGGCCACCACGCCGAGGATGATAGGCAGGATGCTTTTTTTCTTTGGCTGGTATGAGCTGTCTCCCTCTTCCTCAATAAAACTCGGCACCTGGTCGGGACTTTCTATTGCGGCCCCTACCTGGTTCGAGGATTGCTCCCCCCGCAGCGGCATGGATGAGATCTGCAGCAAGGAAAGGAAGGCGAAAACGACGAACAATGCGATCATTCTTTGGTGTTTTTTCATGTTGCTGATGCCTCCTATGCACCCATATACAAGAAATAAAAAACAAAGTCAACTGCAACGGATAAACCGCTCTTCCGGCCATTTCCACGCCGTTGAGGGCACTGGGCAGGAAGCTCTCATTACAGGTGATGTTGGGAAGAGGGCGGCGCCGGATGCGGCGCCGTCCTCTTTCATTTTGCAATGCCTACTGAGAAAATATCGCTCAAGGGCTATTTTTCAGGATGGGAAAGCAAACCCACAACCGACCTTGGACCCCCGGAAGCGGTGCGTCAGCCGCAATACTGTTGCGGGTGGCGCTTGAGTCTTTGGAAAAAGCCGATTCAATTCTACTTTTTCGATTTTTCTCCGGTTACCAAATCGTTGTTGTTGATCAGGCCTGTGGTGCTGCTGGGATTCTTGACGGCGGTGAAGGTGCCGCTGTTCCCCGTAGTGTTGCTCATTGTGCCGCTCATTGTGGTTTTGCTGTCGAATATGCCCTTATATGTGGCACTGCCTAAAGTGAAGGTTGCGTTCTTGCCACTGACGCTGTATGTGCCGCTAGTGGTAGAGGCTTTCGTTGTGCCGCTTTTTTTGTCGCCGGTGAAAGTGCAGTCGAACGTTCCTGAAATCGTCGTCCATTGCACTGAGACGGTCCAAACACCGGTGATATCATACTTGGTCTTCAGGACCACCAGGAACAGGACGGCGGCCACGGCGGCCAAGCCCACGCCGATGAGGATGACGGGCAGGATGCTTTTTTTCTTTGGCTGGTATGAGCTGTCTCCCTCTTCCTCAATGAAACTGGGCGCCTGTTCGGCATTCGCCGAAGCGATCTGTTCCGTCGTATTGGCGGCGGCCACGGGCATGGTAGAAACCTGCAATAACCACATGAATGTCAAGGTCACCAATAATGCGATCCATTTTTGTTGTTTTTTAATCATGTTTTTTTCCTCCGTTGACTAATATAACGGATATGGTTATAAATAGCAATAAAAAAAAATTTTTTTTAAAAACAAGATTGGGCCAAGGTGAGCGCCGTCACCCGGGCGCCGCCTTTTTTCAACACGAAGGCGCATTTTTTTATGGTGGTGCCGGTGGTGGTCACGTCGTCGATGAGCAGGATGTGCAGGCCGGATGGTTTTTTACCGGCAGCCAGACTGAAGGCACCGTCCAGGTTGGTTTTTCTTTGCGCCTGCGACAAGCCGACCTGGGGCGGGGTGCATTTTTTCTTCAGCAGCAACCGGGGCATGAATTCAATCCCCAAGCGGCTGGCCAGGATCCGACCCATGGAGCTGACCGGCTGGAAGCCGTGTTTCCTTCGGAGGTCGGCCGGAACCGGGACCACGGCGTCGAAGGCCGGGAAATGATTTCTCATGATGATGTCCAGATAAAGACCGGACAGAAAATTTTTCAGCGGCTCCACTTCCCCGTATTTGTAAAGGATGATGATCTCGCGCAGGGTTCCTTCATAGGCGGCATAGGATAGGTGGCGGAAGTAGGGGGGAGGCCGCAGCAGGCAGACGCCGCAGCTTTCAATTCCTTGAGTAACGAATTTGCCGCAAATCCGGCACTGGTTCTCCGCGGTCGGCACAATTTTCTCCCGGCAGTTCCGGCAAATCACCATTTCTTCGCTCAGGACCAGGTCCAATCCGCAGTTGCGGCAGCGGGGCAGAAACAAGCCGACGCGGACCATTTGCAAAAAACCCGAGCCGCCCCGGATGATTTTCTCTTTTATCGTCAAGTTGCGGTCAAGGTCGCGCAGTCGCAAAAACAGGCGGATGGTGTTTCATGTTCCCTCATTGGGGGGCAATCCCCCGGCCAAAAATCATTGTAAAGTGAAGGCAATGATTATGCAATAGTTACCCATGCAGCGCTGGAGGCCCTGGCTTTTTTGTGGTAAAATTCGCTTGCCCGCCAAACCGGGAGGAGACGTGAATGAAAAAAAGTGCTTATGAGCAGGCCGGGGTCAGCATCGATCGCGGCAATGAAGCGGTCGATCGGATCAAATCCATGGTCAAGCGCCTGGGTGTGCAGGAGATCGGCAAGTTCGGCGGTTTTTTCCCTTTGAAAGGTGGCATCAAGAATCCGATCCTGGTCTCTTCGGCTGACGGCGTGGGCACCAAATTGAAGATCGCTTTCCTGACCGGGATACACAACACGATCGGCTGCGACCTGGTCAACCACTGCGTCAACGACATTCTGGTTTCCGGGGCCCGGCCCCTGTTTTTCCTGGATTACCTGGCGTCGGGGCGGGTCGAGCCCGGAATCGTCAGCGAGGTCATCTCCGGCGTGCTGGATGGCTGCCTGGAAAACGAAATGGTCCTGCTCGGTGGTGAAACGGCGGAAATGCCGGGGTTTTACCAGGAGGGCGAATACGATATCGCCGGCTTCATCGTCGGTATTGTCGGCCGGGAAAGCGTGGTGGACGGCAAGACCATCTGCAAAGGCGATCTGCTCGTCGGCCTGCCCTCGACCGGGCTGCACACAAATGGCTACTCGCTGGCCCGCCATATCGTTTTTGAAAAACTTCATATGAAAACCAGCAGCACGGTAAGTGAGCTGGCCGCGCCCATAGGCGAGGAATTGCTGCGCGTGCACCGCTCCTACCTGAAGCCGGTCCAAGCCCTGCTTGAAAAAAAGCTGCTCAAGGGCATGGCCCATATCACCGGTGGCGGGCTGCCAGAAAACATCCCGCGCATTTTGCCCGAATCGACTGCGGTAGTGATCGAAAAAACATGGCCCGTGCCGCCGCTTTTTTCTTTCCTGGTCCAGGCCGGCAATATTTCGCAAGCCGAACGCTACCGGGTGTTCAACATGGGTATCGGCATGGTGCTGGTCATCGAACCCAGAAACCTTTCCGCGCTTGAGGCTTCCCTTAAAAAAATCAATGAGGAATTTTTTCTGATCGGTCAGGTAACCGAAAACAAGGGCGGCGAAAGGGTACGCATCAAATGAAATCCCCCCTGGCGGCGCTATGTCGAATCAAGCGCCGGCCGCTGCTTTTTCTGCTTGTGATCCTCTCGACTGCGGTTCTGCCGGCCGGCAGTGTTTATGTCGCGAAATACGAAAGCCAGGCCGATGCCAAGGTCTTTGTGGTCAAGTACGAAAGCCAAGCCGATCTGTGTGTGCGCCTGGTCCGCTACGAAAGCCAGGCCAATGATGCCGACGAATTCTGGCACTACGTCAAATACGAGAGCCAGGCTGTGGTCAAAATAGTTTTCGTGGAACATGAAAGCCAGGCTGATATCAGGATCTTTTTTGTCCACTACGACAGCCAGGCCGGCTGGCGGCGCGAGAATCCTTTTCAGGGAAGGCTGCACTAAGGAGATGAAGTGAAAAAAGTTTGCCTGGCTTTGGCACTGGGTTTTCAGGTCCTGGTTTTTTCGCCGCCCCTGCCTGGCCGTGACACGCTAACCCTGGCCTCGACCACCTCGACCCTTGATTCGGGCCTTTTTGACGCCCTGATGCCGCCGTTTGAAAAAAAATTCGACTGCGCGGTCAAGATCATTGCCGTGGGCACCGGCCAGGCCATGCGCCTGGCCCGCGACGGCAATGCCGATGTGTTGCTGGTCCATGACCGCGAAGCCGAGGAGAAATTCGTGGCCGAGGGATTCGGGGCCGAAAGACTGGACGTGATGCACAACGATTTCGTTCTGGTCGGACCGGCGAGCGATCCGGCGAGAAGCCGCGGTCTTCCGGTTGCGTTGGCAATGGCCAAGATTGCCGCCGCATGCGTCGCTTTTGTTTCCCGCGGCGACGATTCCGGCACCCACAAGAAGGAATTGAAATTGTGGGGGCAAGCCGGGCTCAATCCGGCCGGCCGCTGGTACATGGAGAGCGGCAGCGGCATGGAGGCAACGCTGCGCATTGCCAACGAAAAAAACGCTTATTGCCTGGTCGACCGCGCCACCTGGCTGGCCCACCGCAAGGAGATCGACGTTCTGGCTGTCCTGGTCGAGGGCGACGCGCAGCTTTTCAATCCCTATTCGGTGATCGTGGTCTCAACGGCGAAATTTCCTTGGCTGAACGTGAAACTTGCCACCCGTTTCGCCGAATTCATCCGTTCGCCGCAAGGTCAGGCCATCATCCGGGATTTTGGCAAGGACAAGTTCGGCAGCGCGCTCTTTTTCCCCGATGTCCTGTACGCGAAGTGAACTCAGCATGGTTGGCGAAAAAGTCGATCTGCATCCAGCCCTGCAACCTGCAAAAAAACTGTCATGAATTACATCCTGGACGGGCTTAAGCAAGGGGCGGCACTGCTGCTGCCGCCCAGCAGCGAGATTTTGCAGATCGTAGTCCTGTCGCTGGCCGTTTCGGGCGCAGCCACGCTGTTGGCCTCCCTGGTGGCGGTCCCGGCCTCCCTGTTCCTGGCTCTGAAGGAGTTCCGCGGCAAGCGCCTCCTGGTCGGGTTGGTCAACACGGCCATGTCGGTGCCGGCCGTGCTCATCGGCCTGCTGGTTTACGGCCTGGTCAACCGCCGCGGCCCCCTGGGAACCCTGGGACTGCTGTTCACCCCCGGGGCCATGATCCTGGCCCAGGCGCTGCTGGCTTTTCCGCTCATTACCGCCCTGGCCCTGGCGGCGCTGAAAGGCATTGCCCGGGACGCCCGCGATCTGGCCCTGTCGCTTGGCGCCAACCGCCGTCAATTGGCGGCGGCCGTCATCCGCCAGGGGCGCTTCGCTTTCCTGACCGCGATCATCGCCGGTTTTTCGCGGGTCATTGGTGAGACCGGCATGACGCTGATGGTCGGGGGCAATATCAAGGGGCAGACACGGGTTCTGACCACCGCGATCTCGCTGGAAACCATGAAAGGCAATTTTGAGCTCGGCATCGCCCTGGGCATCGTCCTGCTGCTGGCGGCTTTGGCGGTCAATATCGCCCTGCAGGGGCTGCAGGGAAAATAATGCAAATCCGTGTTGAAAATTTATGGCAAACGGCCGGGAAAAAGACAATCCTGCGGGGCATTGACCTGGAATTCGCGCCCGGCGCGGTAAACGTGATCCTCGGTCCCAACGGGGCCGGCAAATCGACGCTGCTGCGGCTGCTGGGCCTGCTGGACAAACCCGGGCAGGGAGAAATCTATTACGACGGCCAGAAACGGAGCGCCATGTCCCGCTGCCAATGTACGTCTCTGCGCCGGCGCTGCGGTTTTGTCTTCCAGTCGCCGCTGTTGCTGGCCGGGACCGTGGCCGCCAATCTCAAGTTTGGACCGCGCGTGCGGGATGTTAGAATCGGTAACCCTGAAATCAGGCAGGTGCTTGAGAAAACCGGTCTAAGCGGCCGGGAGGGCCAGGAGGCGAGACTGCTTTCCGGCGGTGAAAAGCAGCGCCTGCAAATGGCCCGGGTGATGCTGCTGGATCCCGACCTGTATCTTCTGGATGAACCCACGGCCAATCTTGATCCGCTGAGCGTGAAGAACATAGAGACGGCGATCGCCCGGCTGGCCCGCGAGGGCAAGACCGTGATTCTGGCCACTCACAACCTTGTCCAGGCCAGGCTTCTGGCGGCAATGATCGTATTTTTAAAAGGGGGATCGCTGGTGCAGGCCGGGGCGGCGGCCGAGGTGCTCAGCCGGCCGCTCTCCCTGGATATCGCCGAATTCTCGGCCGCAGAAAATATTATCCCCGGGACCCTGGTTCGGCGCGAGGGGCGGACGCTGCTGGATTGCGGCCACTTGGATATCGAGGTTGTCAGCGAGCGAAGCGCTGGACGGGCCGCGGCCGTGATCCGTCCCGAGGATATCCTGGTTTCCGAAAAACCGATCTCTTCGTCGGCCCGCAATTCTTTCCGCGGCCCCGTACGATCCGTGGCCGACCTGGGGGCGGTCATGGCGCTCAGCGTCGACTGCCGCGGAATTTTATTTACAGTGTTCGTCACCCGCATCTCCTGCACGCAAATGAACCTGGCGCCGGGGATAGAGGTGTGCCTGACCTTCAAGGCCACGTCCGTGCACCTGCTGCCCCTGGATTGAATTTGCATCCGTTGCCGAACCAGCCGGACGACGTTTGCTCCGATCGCTTTCCTTGCCAGTTCCTGCGCTAATGCGTATACTTGTAATGAATCCCTGAAAAGGAGGAAGCCTCATGGATAAGGTTGTTTTGCAGGCCATCGATCTGGACGGTTACCTGACAGGCTCCGACCAGGAAGCCATTGCCCAGGTAGGGGATCTTTACGACCGGGCGCTGGACGACTTTATCAACCTGGACGGTGACAAAGCCCTGGAGCGCAAGAGCGCCCAGGAACGACTGTTGTCCATGTTCAATGAACTGGGCGAAATCATGCAGGGCGTGGTCGGCGCTGAACGGCGCATCCATGTCTATTCCCTGGAAACTCCGGAATTCATCCACGGCGAAGCGTCACGCCTGGTGGCCAAGCTGCGCGATGTGCGCACCGGCAACCCGGAATTCATCTATTATATCCAGCGCGCCTATGAGATACTCTTCAACCTGGCTTTTGCCGGCCCGCACAGCGGCCAGCGCCATCCGATTTTTGTGCGCACACCGGTGACCGTCCCGGTGGTGAACTATGCCGTGCACAAGATTCCCGACAT
>Ga0307378_10003744_pt1 | contig 22086 bp, 12 predicted proteins | sample UN1MG_FD_202238 | JGI IMG/M metagenome (GOLD analysis project Ga0307378, IMG submission 202238) | Soil microbial communities from Risofladan, Vaasa, Finland - UN-1 | ecosystem: Environmental > Terrestrial > Soil > Coastal area > Acid sulfate soil | place: Finland: Risofladan, Vaasa | collected...
GAAGAAAAAGGATCTCCTTGTCTTTATCATCTGCATCCATTTTAGACAGGCGTTTCAAGCTTCGTTTGCGGGCTCTTCCGGAGAATCGGGCGGCAAGAATCGCAGCTTTAATGATCAGTGTGACCGCGGCGTTGACAATCTCGATATTGTTTGTCATAATCTGTACTTGAATCTTCGCTAAATTGAGGAATACTGGAAACCGACCGCGGAATTATAGCATTTTGAGGCAGAAAATGCCAGTTGCGATGCCGAAATCGTAAGTGCTTATTTTTCAAGGAGATGGAGGTGCATCGCAGGGTGTCCTACCGGCGCTTGACAAGTACATGTACTGCCAAATGTCACCCGAAAAAATCTCTTCAATGGGATTTGATGATCACAGTAGCCTTGGCCACTGCTATGAGACGTGCAGAGCTTTTAAACTGCACATGGGGAGATGTTGATTTCGATGCACAAACTATCGAAGTCAACCCCAAACAGAATACCAAGGAAACATGGGAATGGCTTATTAAAGACACCGACCACAGAACTCTTCCATTGACAGAGGAAATCGTTCGGATGCTCGTAGATCACCAGGCTCAGCAGCCGGAAAGGTATCCTTATGTTTTTGTTCCCATTACAAGGTATGACTACATCCAGAACGTTCTCAGGCCAAAAGGCAAGTGGACCCTTATTGATGCTTCCACGAAGGTAGTAAACAACTTCAGGCGGCAGTTCAATCAGATCCGCGGAAAAGCAGGTGTTAAAAAGGGAACTTTTCACGACATTAGGAGGACAGCTATAACTATGTGGTTTGCCAATGGCATGAGCGAGCATGATGTGATGGTCCTTGCAGGGCATTCAAGTTTTGCTACAACCCATGAATTTTACCTTGCTGTAGCTGATGATTTAATCGGCCGAGCAAGGACCGCAACTGCCCAGGGCTTGCGTCAAAAATTGGTACATTTTGGTACGCGGGCCTTTTGAGGCGAAAAAAAGATTGACAGCATGTATAGGAAGTTTTTATATTACAACAACTTAGAATTTTCGGCGGCGTAGCTCAGTTGGTTAGAGCATGGGATTCATAAGCCCAGGGTCGTTGGTTCGAATCCAACCGCCGCTATTAAATCGAAAAACTAAATAGAAAACGGCAATTTATTTTGCCCCCATCGTCTAGTGGCCTAGGATATCAGGTTCTCATCCTGGAGACAGGGGTTCGACTCCCCTTGGGGGTATTTTTTTTTGGCCAGGAATGCGGTTTTTAGAGTGTCCTGGCTTTTTTATGTCTATGGTTTCTCCTGTTTTTTACACTCATTGTCCAAGCAGGTGGACAAGACAAAATCACCAAAATTCGTCAGAAAATTCAATAATTTGAGCTTCATCCGAAAAGGAACGACGGATGACGGAGGATGGACGAAGGACGAGGGAAAACAGAAAACTGAAGACAGATATCTGACGTTTGAAATTGGCTTTGATTGGGTTTGTTTTCACAAAGCCACAATACGGTTTTATCATCATAACTCTCTGTAAATACTCACTTTGCATCAATTTTGGCCTTTCGTCAAATTGGGTTTGAATTGGGTTTGTTTTGGCTTTAATTGGGTTTGTTTTGGCTTTGTTTGTCTGAATAACCAAATGTCCATTTTTGCACATCTACTTGTCTCATAAGAGTTTAGGTTGATTTTGGCGTCCTTGACTTTGGGTTTGTTTTGCATTATAGAGTGTATCTGGAAATATGTTATAATTCGCACACCGTTAAGGGTGGTACAGTCCACGGGTAAATCACAAAATATCATTGTAAGGCCCCTTTACTGCGTAAAAAACGGTCATTAACGACTGGATCCCCGATTACGACATTCGAGGACAAGCTCGGGCAAGCAAAAAAAAGCCTGCCTCTATAATTAGACGGGTGCGCACTTTTGAGTCGAAAATTTTGCCTTTTTTCGTGGCTCGGGGTCCGTAACTCGTTATTTGAAAAGGAGATAAAAAATATTGAAAATTTATATTTTTGTTTTTAGGAGTGAGCGTTTTTTAACCAAATTAACCACGGATTTACGCGGATTAGCACGGATTAAGGGTAGTTTTTCAGCCGGCTTTGGCGTCTTTGGCCCTACCTTTCCTCGAAGCAAGCTTCTACGAAAGGCCCGGCCTTATCCGCCGGGTTCCCAATAGAATGGGACCCCCTTAATAAAGCCAGCTAAACTCAAGAATATTAGAGAATTTAGAATTTAGAATGGAGAATTTAGAATTGTGGTCGATTTTGTTGATTTTGGGTGGTTTTTCTTAGTTTTTTTGCGTTTTTTGTTGAAAATTGCTCGATTTTGATGTTTTTTTGCAAGTAATTTGTGCTGCCGGAGGCCAGCATGAGCATCATACAATCACGCAGACGCGAAGCGGCGGAGTGACAAAAAGTGGTGCGAACCGCAGGCAGCACATTAAAGGGGATTTTGAGTGAAAATGTGGTTGATCCTTCGACTCCGCTCAGGACTTGCGTTTTTGTTGATTTAGTGGTTTTTTTGTGGATTTTGGGTTGTTTTTTAGCGTTTTTTGTCGAAAATTGCGAGTTTTTTAAGGTTTAAACAGATTTAGCAAGCCTGGTGTTCTCGACAGTTTCAATTCTCAAAGCAAGCTTTGTCATAGAAACCTGCCTTCGCCCACATGGCAGCTTTTCGCTGCCCACTTATGAATAAGTTGGCCGGCTGATCTGTTTAGGCGTGGATGTGGTATGTAGCATTTCTACTCCCCGACCCCCGGCAGAAGAGCCGTGTAAGTACACCCAGGGGTAAACTCCAAAGCAAGTAGGCACACCCGGGGACAAGCTCCGGCCAGCATGAGGTGCCTTATAGGCACGTAGATATTAACTACCTTATAGGCAGGTAGATAAGAGCAGACGAGATATATAGCATTTCTACTGTAGGCCAGCATGAGCATCAAACAATCACGCAGGAACGAAGTGATAAAAATTAGTGCGAACCGCAGGTAGAAATGCGGTTTGCCATCCACTTCGCTCGCCAAGTTCATTCAGTGGGATCAACTCGACGCAACCTACCTCATTACGGTTGGCATGCAGAGCCAGACTCAGCAATGGATTTTAGTTCATCTATTATCTCAGTTTTTGAATGACCTATGGATGAACCATTAACTTCACATAGGTAATCAACCTGATTAGCTTCGGTAATATCAAAGCCTTGCGCAAAAGCATCCATAAAATATGTAGAATAAATCTTGCAACTCTTTTGATTAGAAAATTTCAAAGCAAGAAACTTTTTCGAGTGAGATGTTGGCAGACCTATGAACACATCTTCGTCTGTAATAACAAACGATCCATATTTCTCACTGTAATTCCAACGTATTAAGCAATTCCTGTCATTCAAACTTATTATTTGTAGCAAATGTTCACGCATTTCTTTCGTTATATGGTCACCAGAAATCAAACGATAATGTTTCAAGTTTGGATCAGAAGCTTTCTCTTGGATTTCTTTAAGATAATTTCTTGATGATGATTTAGCTCCAATCACCATTAGAATATCTTTAGCATTTCGGATGGTTAATATAAGTTCTCGATTAACATCATTTTGATCTTCAAAATAACTCACTCCGCGGAAAAAATTATCCAAAACATTCTGTAAACTACTATCTATCTTTGACAATCTGAAAGCTCGATCAATAACGATTGCTCCAAGAAGGATCCCTAATGCAAAAAGTTGAAACGTTCCGAAACGATTTTTGAGCCAAACACATCTGTCTAAAAGTCCAAAAAAGTCGATTATCGCAATTAAAATTAAAGAGATAGATGTAATGCCAATTATTATATCTTCGATATGTTTTTTCATGAACCGAATCATTATTCTAACTAAATGCTTGAGCCTCATAGCACGTGAAATAAGTTTCGCATTAAGATCAATTCATTAAGAAAGGAATTTTCGAACGTATACAATTTTACATAGAGACATCATAATTTTACCTGCAGAAAACATAAAATCAGTGTTTTGCATCTTCTCGCTTAATGTCCAAATTACCACTATTAAATTCTACAAGCTTTTTCCAGTTAATGACTCCATCATCACAAAAATCCGTCAAAAATTCCTGCGTAAACAAATTTATAATCTTACTTTTCTGCTTCGTAAATTTAGCGTTATGCTGCTTTGCTCTGTATCCCAAAGGCTCAATGATGTCTGTATATAGGTTTTCGTTTTCGCTTATCAGGTACCAAAAGTTCTGGCCCACAACTTTCAAGTAACCTCTCACATAAGACGTTCTTACTTTGCCGTAGCAAATGCCGAGGACCGGCTGAACATTTAGCGCTCGATTTGATTGCTTCAACACTTTAACGGCAGTCTGAAAATCACGCTCCTGTTTGTTCTGTTGCGAGCTATTACACCAATTTATATTCTTATTTTTTTGCAGAACGGATAATGTGTTCGATTATTGAATTCTCAATTGCTTGAAACCAATCTATGTAATCACCTATTGAATCTTCAACTAAAACAATTTCATCTCTCGTGAGTCTACGTTCAAGAACTTGGTTGGCAACTTCTTGGATATCACCAACATTTATTGAATAGACAATTCTGTCTTTGTTGTCAGTTTTCATTTACTATTCCTTTTTTAAAGCTAAGTTTAGTTCATTGATGAAAGATATTTTGACGATGCCATCGAATTGAATTATGATGCGGATGAAGTTCAATTCTACTCGGTAAAAATATTTTTATACGTTTGCTCGATATCGCTCGAATAAAGTCATAATTCCCAAGCCTACCAAAATCTGATGGCAAGGAATGAACTTTTGACGAAACACATATTGTGTAATCATCTTGTAATGTGAACCAACCAACATCAAAGGCCCAATGATGTAGGTGACACAATGCTAGTCCGTTCCAGATATCATCCCGACCCTGAAAACTATGTGGTACAATATGAGCTGCCTCGACTTCCCACAACAGAGAGTCCGGTGAATAAATTTTCATTTCGCAAATAGCGCATTTATAACAGTATGCGTCAATAATTGCCTGACGAAATCCTCTCGTTCTTATGGTAGATTCTATGGTTTTTCTAATAAGTTTCTTTTTGTTATCAAACGGATTGTATTTTTCAGGTCTTGGAGATTCAATCAGCTTCTTTACGACCTTCTGGACTTCATAGGATTTTGTAGGTAATAGTTCTTTTCTTGAATTAGGTATGCTTGAGATATTTAACGCTTTATCAAATCCTTTCTCTGTCAACATCCATTCTCTTTTTTTCGTGAGTTTGAGTGTTTGCGTTGGGCGTGAAACCAATTTCTCTTTTGCCAATGAATCTGCTGCTCGAAACAGTAATCTATGCCAGAGTAGAGATTTCTTAACACGATTCTCTTTGCGATACACTGTCTTCAAAAAGACAGAACGTTGGTTTTTATTTAGTCCGAAGTCATCTGCTATTTCATCAACTATGTCTTGACCATAACCAAACTCTTTAATGACACCTCCATGTTTAATTAAGGCTTGTAGCAAAGCTTGTTCAACTTTTTGCCTTGTTGGCATGTTGAACTGTTCAAGCATTTTACTTTCGTAACTCATTTTCTCCTTTCATTCAGTTTTGCTTTCAATGGAAAATTAAGCTTTGATTTTTATTAGACTAAAGACATCTTTCCCAAGCATCTCTGAATCTATTCGGCCATTTGCCGGGATAGCAATTCTTCTTATGCCAGACAAATTCCTCTGTCCAGAGCCATCCCTGCTCTTTCATTCTCAAGATAAGCTCAATAACGAAGGTATGTCTTTGGCCCTTGACGGCTTTTTCCTTTATGTTAAGGACGAATGTTCCACTGGGCTTCAAAACTCGTAAGAATTGTTCAGATTTAGGGAGAAACCATTCGACATACCTGTCCGGATGTATGCCGCCATACGTATTCTTGCGACAATCTGCGTACGGTGGAGATGTAAAAATTAAATCGACACAATCATCAGGGAAATCTCTTAGAACATCTTCGCAATAACCACATACTATTGAATTTGTTGGAATATTATGAGCCATGGAATAACCTAAATCGAATTTTGATCAAACAACAATATATACTTATAATCAAGTAAAATATATGAAAACATACTCATCTCTCCTTTTCATTGAGGTCCTTTCTTATATTATATAAAAAAAGCTTTTTTTGCAGTCATAATTCAAACTCGCTGTAGAAGGTAATATAGTAAAAAAGCTACAAGAGCACAAGGGAAAAGCGAATTTATAGGAAATATCGAATATTCAACAAGGAATAACGAATATCGAAGGGAAGAGAATTTTAGTGGATTAGAGAATTTAGCCCTTCGTCTCCGCTCAGGGTGAAGGGGAGAGGATTGGAGATTGGATTGTTTACCGCTTCCTTACGGTCGCGGCTCCGGCATATCCGGGCAACCACACGGGATTGCCCCTACTTTTCGAATGATTATTGGGGGAGAAGATTGAACCCACATTGAACAATTCAATGGTACAGATAGGTCTTGAGGGCGGTTCACGAACCGCCCCTACCTTTAGATTGATTATTATTTGTTAGTTTGTTCTGGCGTTCCGGGGGTTTTTTTATTTTCCTGCTATGGCGGTGACTGTTTCTGTTTCTTCCGGTTTTGCATCCGGTTCCGGCGAAACCATTCGCGGGGGAATCAACAGCACGTTTTCACCGACTTCCACACCGCTGACTATCTCAACGAAGGTGTCGTTAAACGCACCGGTTTGCACCTGGCGTTCCCGCGGCCCCCGGTCAGTCTCGATATAACAAACCTTCCTGCCGGCCCGATTTGCAACTACCTGGACAGGGACAATCATAACATCGTTCAATTGCTCAACCAGAATCTCAACCTTTGCCGACATCCCGGGTCTGAGAGAACTGTGTGAATCCTCCATGCTGACCTTAGTGATGTAAACCTTGACGTCGGGACTGAGATAACCACGCTGCGTGTCAGGCAGCGGCGCAACGCTAAGCACTTTACCGTGAAAGGTTTTATCGGGAAAGGCTTCAGCGGTAATGGTCGCGCTCTGACCCGGGCGCACTTTATCGACATCGACCTCATGGACACGGACTTCAACAACGAGTTCTGCGGTATTAGGAAGTGATATAATGGTCTGACGCTGAAAAACCTTGCCCCCTTCCTGTATTGGTCCTGCCTCCCTGTATTTGTATGGGTCGCCGCTTGAACCATACACGACCAGGCCGGGCGCCGGCGCCTTGATCGTACAGGCAGCAACCTGTTTACGCCTTCTTTGAACGTCTTCTCTTGACTCAACTACATCTTCTTCTGCATTGCTCAGCCTGGCCTGGGCCTGTGCCATTCTCGAGCGGGCACGGGCCTCGGTCCGCCTGAGCTCATGTCCGGCTTCTCCGTACGCACTCAGTAACTGCATCGTTTGTTTTGGAAGACCGTAGAGCTTGTACAATCTCAGAGATTCGTCGGCACTTTCTTTTTGAATCCGATATCTCTCGACGTCAAGCTCAGCACTCTTCAATTCAAGGGTAGAGGCGTAATTCGCATCGTAAAGTTTCTGTGTCCCCGTGAAAACATCCGTGGCCTTTTCGAGCTGTCCCCTGGCAAGAAGAATATCATTTTCAGATTGTTTTTGCGTCTGTAAGGCCTCCCCACCCAGGTTGTTGGCGTCGGCGAATAACTCCACCAGCATCGCCGTCTCAATCGTCGCGTTAGGGTCTTTAGCCACTTCCTCGAGGAGTTTCTGCGAGGCGCTCTTGCCCAAGAAACTCCGGAGGTCGAGCAGGCCGAATTGAACCGCCAGTTTGGCCGCAGTAATATCGCTTTCGTTCTGGTTTCGCTGAATGTGATAATTCTCCTGTGCCTCGGTAAGCATTGCCTCGTCACTGGCAAGGCCTTTTTCTTCTTCTTTGAGTCTTTCTTCCAAACTCGAAGAATCCAGCTCCACGAGCAGCTTGCCGGCATCTACATCTTCCTGCGTAATGTAAGTACCTTCGGGAACAAGCCTAATTATAGTCGCCTCACCATAAACCTCGGACCTGATATCTATCGTCTGGTTGGCTTGGGTGCTGCCACTCTCGGTCACCGTAACGGTGAGGTCGTCTTTACGCACTTCGAATGTGCTGCCAGCCCTGCCGGCATCAGCCGAGTCTGGTGATTTCATCCACCCTAAGAACACAACTGCGGTCACTGCAATGACTGCTACAAGAAGGATTAGCCAAAACCGCCTGCTCTTGCGCGTCTTCGCACTGAGACCCCGCATCCCATTTCCTGCCCCGTTTCGTCTTTTTTCGCGCATTACCATCGCTTTATCTCACGACTCATTCCACATACTCGACTTGGCAGCTTGATACAACTTATGATATATGATTTTATCGCATCCAAATTGGAATTGCAACTACTTTTTTCCTTGTGCAGAGGAAATCGCGGAGTTGGCGCGTTAAGGGCATAGATCTTACTAATATCAACGCGATTTCTATTGGTTTTGGCAACAGGAATAAACCGCAGCCTGGTGGGTCAGGTGATGATATTCGGCTGTATCGACCAATTCCAGAGTCATGATTGACACATTTCTTTTCATCCGGAGTCGGGTCGAGGACAGGCGCGTTGGTGTAGGTCGAATTTTGTGTTCACCGTTTACTCGCCCTTTCGTTTGCGAGTGTCACAACATCTCGACCATGCCACGTTTCCAGCCCCCGCCTCGTCAAACGCAGCATGCGGTTGTCCCGCACTACGCTTACCTATATGCTTCACACCAAGGTTTATGTGACTTATCACACTGGAATTGCTTTCGCCAATTATGATATATTGGCTACTCCACCTCTTCCAGCCGAAACTTTTACGCTACCATGAGCGCAAGGCCAGTTCAGCCTTCGCCTTGATGTATATTCCCCGTCTCAGGTCATGCAAACTAATGGCCGATTTTATCATGTCGACCTTGCCTTCCATTTTGTCGAAGAAATTACATATAGCAGGGCTCCTTTGCTCTGCGAGCGTTACCTCGCCTCATAGCTCATACGAACCCATCCGCCACCCTCTCACCTTTGACTGATTTCCCTTAAAAGGTTATACAGCCTACCTCTCTCCGTCGATTTCTCGATGGGGCGAGGAGGGCTTCGCCAGTTGCTAGGTGTGTCCTTGCCACCGTGCCGTCGCTGTTACCCCGCCGGAGGAAACTGCCGCTCGAGCCAGTATGCGACAGATTCTACAGTCTTCGACATTAAGTAACTGTCTCGACCTCCGAGGCTATCGGTTTCGAGGCTACTCCTACGTTCACGCATGTTACGGCCCGGTGACTCGCTCACCATCCCTTACGATGGCTTTGTCAATGGGCTTCAGGTCATTCGATTTCTCTCCTTCCTGCAATCCAAGCTACGGGGTCTCTGGCTTCTGCCCCGGAAAGACTAACTCCTTCTGAACACGCCAGCCTTAGCTGGTCGCACTACTTAATCCGATTTCACACTGAAAATTGTCAAAAAATATTCGTATTTTCGCAAAAAAAGACATTTATTCAGACTCGATATAGGCAAAATTAACATCTGTGGAGACATAATGTCACCTGGAAATCAGGGTGTTTTTTAGCTCCTGAAAGAGATGAATTTCCGAAGAATTCCGGCATTTTACAGCTCATTCTCAGACAGCGACAACCTCATTAGGGATAACAGCGGTGATGATAGTGTCTGTCTTGAGCGTCATTCTACGCTTGAAAATCTGACTTCCGGAATGTATATTCTGCTTAGCGGTTAACCGTGTAATGGGAAATCTCAGGTTATGATCTAAAAAAAGGACAGAAGAATATGAAAAGTATGAGCAGACGAGATTTTATGAAAGGCCTGGCCCTCGCGGCATCGGCATCAACAATTCCGGCATTTGCAAAACAGACCAGATCCACCAGGCCCAACGTTATTATTCTTTTTATAGACGACCTGGCATACGGCGAGCTGGGGGCCTTCGGCTGTCCGGACATTCCCACGCCTCATATGGATTCGCTGGCGGCCAACGGCGTCAAATGTACGAACTCCTATATCACCAATCCCCCGTGCAGCCCGAGTCGATGCTGCCTGATGACCGGCATGTATACCCAGAGGTTCGGAAAGTACGGCATGGCACGCGGTCTGCCCATCCCCAATGACCACCCCACTATGGCCGAGTTCATGCGCGACGCAGGTTATGTTACGGGCATGATCGGGAAATGGGATATCGGTTCGAAGGAGCAGGGCCCGCTCGATCGCGGATTCGACCAGGTGTCGTGCATGCCGCCGACAGTGAAAGGGAAACGCTATATCTACAAGAAGCAGGATAGCTCGAAGGGATTTTTGACAGACCTTGACGGCGAATATTTGGTTGAGTTTACAGAGAACAACAAGGATAAGCCGTTCTTTCTCTACTATTCTCCTTACGCGATTCACGAACCCAACTCAGAGTCGCCCGAACACTACCGCCAGCGTTCGACAGCTACAGGAAAAAGGCGTGCCTTGGCCGGTAACCTGATTGCCGTCGATGATGCGATTGGAAGACTCCTGGATACGCTTCGAAAACATGACCTGGAAACCAATACATTGATATTCCTGACCGGTGACAATGGGGGGAGCCCAAAGAGCAACTGCCGCGCAACGCCTTATCGGGGCGGCAAAGGGGGCGGAACTATTTACGAAGGATGGGTCCACACGCCCACAATCATCTCGTGGCCCGGCCGGATCCGGAAGGGAAGGACTTATGATGGTCTGATATGCACAATGGATTTTTATGCAACGGCTGCTGCTGTGGCGGCCAAGCCTTTGCCAAAACGGTGTGAAGGTAAGAATTTATTGCCTTATCTGCAAGGCAAAAAAACCGGGGACGCACACGAAGAACTTTACTGGTGCAATGACGATCCGAAGGATGCACCGCGCCGCCACCTCAAGGCTGTGCGCTGGAAACAATGGCGCCTGGTCAAATATGACGATGGCTGGCGACTCTTTGATCTCAAAGCTGATCCCAGAGAGGAGCGGGATCTGGCAAAAAAACATTCCGATGTAGTAAGCGATATGCGAAAACGTTACAATGCATGGGTAGCTACACTTCCGCCTGTAATTCCGATGAAAAAAGGAGAAGGTGAAGGTGGTGGACGCACTCCACATGGCTTTGGATGGGCCACTAAGACTGACAAGGAATCTTTTTTTTGATCCAGGCTGGATGAGTTTTAAGGGGCTGCTGTTTTTTACTGTTGCTTGACGCTGCCGGGGCAGCCTTTTGTTAACTCTAAGTTTGTGTTCCAATAATTTGCACAGCAGGAAAAGGGTGGCGTCAGAAAGAAAAAGAAATAGGCGTTATGCTCAATAAGGAAATATGTATGTGCAGTAATCTAAGAAACAAGAACGTGAAATACGTACTGACAAATACGATACTGCTGATGCCCCAAAAGAATTACATATTACAAATGAGAAATGTTAGATTGTTAATGAGTAATGCTATTGTTTTGATATTGGTGACATTAACTGCATCATGTTCTCTTACAGCCGAGGTTCAGGAAGAAAGCAGATTTAATCCCAAGCAGATTTTAGACAGTGCGAGGGAAGTTAAGTCATTAGATGGAACATGGGAGATCATTTTTGATCATGGAAACATCGGCAGGGATGCTGATTGGCATTTGGACAAGGTATTCTCCGCACAAAGTGCAAAACAGAACATTACTGTTCCGAGCTGCTGGGAGTTGATTGAAAAAGATTATGAAGGTGTAGCGTTTTACCGCCGCACGTTCAATGTTCCGACAGGCTGGGAAGATAAGGTTGTCCATATTCACTTTGACGCGGTAAACTTTTTGTCCGAAGTTTGGATCAATGGTAACGCAGTTGGTTTTCATGAGGGTGGGTTTACACCGTTTAAGTTTCGTATTGACAAGCTACTAAAGCCCGGAGAAGAAAACACGCTTATTCTTCGAGTGGCAGGACCTATCCTTATGCAGAACAAAAGCATCGACGGCATAGGGAAGATGGAAACACCGCAATGGCGAGGTGCTATCGCCGGAGGCATCTGGCAGCCGGTCAAGCTTGTTGCTACCGATGAGATGCATGTCAAGGATGTTTTCATCGAACCGAAAATCTCCGACAACACCGCGACTTTCCACATGGAGTTGGAGCATGTGGGAGTAAAAACAAGTCAAGCACAACTTAAAGTTGCTGTCCGCCCGGCGAAATCTGATAGAACCATCGCACGTATGAACAAAACATTAAACATCAAACCAGGCGGTAAGAAGCTGAGCTGGACCCTGAATATCCCCAACGCAAAATACTGGTCGCCGGACAATCCGCACCTTTATCATGTTGATATTTCTATAACCTCAGGCGGCAAAGTTTCCGACCGATGGACTGCACGTTTTGGAATGCGGGAGTTTACTATACGTAACAAGCGATTTTTTTTAAATAGCAAACCTATTTATTTAAAGGCAACATTTTTTGAAGGCGTTTACCCGACAAGGCTGGCATATCCTGACAGTAAAGAGATGGCGGCCCGCGAGATCAAATTGGCAAAGGAAGCGGGTTTTAACATGATACGCCCGTGGCGAAAACCCCCACCTAAGATATGGTTGTACCTTTGTGACGAAATTGGCATTATGACCGTAGGTTCGATGGCGATCGAGTGCATGGATTTTCCGTTTGAATCAGCGAGGCTTCCGGTTTGGGTTGAAAACGAAGTGCGCGAAAGTATCCTGCGCGACCGCAACCGCACCTGTGTTGTACAGTGGGAACTTTTCAACGAGTTGAAACGGCCGGTACTTATACAATTGCTGCATCCAATGTCGATGCTTGCCCGTAAGCTTGATCCTACACGGATGATCCTTGACGAGTCCGGCGGCTGGGCCCAGGGTGCAAGCATGTTCCTACCGTATGAGTCGGAGCCTACCAAGTTCAATGACATTCATAGCTATCCCGGGCCTTTTGTTAACAATGAGATCTACACTAAGCTTTTGCTTACCGGCAGAAAAACTCACGACGAAATGCGCCAGATGGGTCTGACAGGCGAATTGTTCGGTAAAAATGTAATACCGAAATTGATGTCATTCTTTTCAGAATTAGGCTACGGCAGCCTGCCAGATCTGGTAGATAACAACAAACGCTTTGAGACAATCGGCAACCCCATCGTACCGCCAACAGTCTATCATCGCCGCCTTGCTGACGAACACATCCAAGCCTTGAAAGATAGCGGGTTTGATACGATCTATCCGAACTTAAAACAGCTATGTCTCGACGAGCAGCAGATACACGGCGCTGCGAACAAACGAATGATTGAAGCAGTTCGCTGCAACCCCGATGTTAAAGGTTACTGTATTCATGCATTGGTCGCAGGTGACTGGATCATCGGTGCGGGACTCCTGGATCTTTGGCGTAACCCAAAGACATATGCATATGAAGGCACAAAAGCTGCAAACCAGCCGCGAATCATTTCGATCCGTATGCTCCCTCGTAATATCTATGCCGAGCAGGGAACTAAGATCGAAATTACCGGTGTAAATGAACTGGCCGGGATCAAGGGTACCCTGAAGGTAGAAATAGTATCCGATGACGGCAGCATCGTTTTCACAAAAGAAACAAACGTTAATATGGTCTCAGACATCGCCCGGCTCTTTAGTGAGAAGCTGGATACAAACTCGCTCACGGGGGCATACACGCTAAAGGCAAAAATCACTTCCGGCGATGGTTCGCTTATCGCCGTAAATGAGTTCAGCTTCGATGTGTTTACCGCTGAACAGTTAGCCGTTCCTGATAAGCGCATTGCGGTTTTAGACCCGAGCAATTCGTTAAAACCCTTTTTGGAAAAGAGCGGCATTGCGTTTGAAGAATTCAGCCCAGCAACCGATCTCTCTCTGTCTGTTTTCGTTTCGCGCACTGAGGCAAAAACACTTTCAGAAAGGAAGCAATTCGACGAGCTTAAAAAGTTTGTCAAGTCCGGCGGGATGGCCGTATATTTTCAGGCAGGTGGACCGAGGATTAAGTGGGGCACGCCCGGGAAAGCATCGAACCTGCTGCCAATTAACTTACGTTTAAAACGAGGTCTGGGTTATTGGATGGGTCATCCGCGATTTGTGAAAGATCATCCGGTGTTTGATGGTCTGCCAGTCGACTGCATGATGAGCTCGATTTATGAAAACATCTGGCCACAGCACTCATTGATGGATGTTGACGGAGAAACATTCGCCGGAACCATCGGCATTGACTGGTTTCCTGATTATGACCTGGAAAGAAGACACTACTATGGCCCGGGTGATGTATGGTGGGGTAGTGATATGGCCATAACTCCGGTCGGCAAGGGGCAATGCATCCTTTCACAGTTTCGTCTGGTAGATAACCTCGGCAGCGACCCCGTGGCCGACAAGATCCTGTTTAACATGATCAAGTGGATTGATAAAAGCAGATAACAGGCTATGGATTATTATTCGATGTAAGGTCGTGGGGTACAAAAAATATAGAGCTACCCGGAATTATACTTCCGCTGTACCATTTAAGCGACGAGTTTGCCATGAGTTATGATAGTTTAATTATACTCAGTTATATCAATAATACATTTATTTCTCACCGTATACTTAATCCGATTTCACACTGAAAATTGTCAAAAATATTCGTATTTTCGCAAAAAAAGACATTTATTAGGACTCGAGATAGGCAAAATTAACATCTGTGGAGACATAATGTCACCTGGAAATCAGGGTGTTTTTTGAGCTCCTGAAAGAGATGAATTTCCGAAGAATTCCGGCATTTTACAGCTCATGAAAAAGGAGCCTTTTCAAAGGTGCTTAGGAGCCGGTTCAATCGCTGTGATTTGATAGTATGGCCGATCCAAGAAATTTTAATACAAACTCTTTAGCACATAGAGATGACAAGACAAAGATTCTCCTTGGCTTCATTCCCAGCGGTGATGCCCGAGGATGCTATCGAAAAGTAAGTTAACCAGGTTAAATTTGAGGCCAGATCCCATGTTAACCATTCAGGAAAGCCTTAGACCTTTTCCCATGCTGCACAACTCACTTCTGCCGACACCGCACCGGTACATAGGCTCGACTACCGAACTCCACTGAGGGTTTTTCGGGCTCTCCGCCTGATGCCATCGTTCCTTGATTTCTCAGCCACCGTTTTCAGCACCTGCCGGCGCTGGTCATTGGAAACCCCGCGGACATCCTGGCCGGCAATTCGAACCATGGCCGAATAGGCTTCCTCGGCAACCGCCGAATCTTCAGCGAACGTCGTCAACAGCTCCAGGGCACTAGAACTCGGCGCTTCGGCTAAAACAGCGATAGCCAGGCGCTTCTCCTCGGGGCGCTTGATGTGGGACAGCAAGTCCACGACCCTGGTCACCTTTTGTTCGTTGCTGAGCTTCTCAGTGCCGCGAATGTACTGGAAGTAACCGCGCAGTCCCAGCACCTGATGAGACATCTTCTCAGCCGATGTGGCCAACCTCAGTAGAGTTTGCCCTGCCTCGCTGTCTTGCGGCCAATTGTTCGGCCAATTCGATAAGATTCGCACAGCCTCGTCTTGAACGGGGGATTCAGCGCTATCAATTGCGGATTTGACAGCCGCCAGCGCATCGGGCCCGCCGACGATGGCCAATGCACGGAGCCCGATCATGTGGAGTTCATTGTCACGACTCTGCGTCAGGGGTTGCAGGTACGGGATGCACTTCACACCACAACGGCCACAGATCGCCAGCAGGGCCTTTCTGATGTCCGCTCGTTCACTGGAACTGTTGGTCTTTTGAAGCAGCTTGACAAGATCGGCCGCCTGCTGGTCCTGGCCGATGATGCCGATTGTCTGTACGGCCACGTCGCGAATCCCAGCATCAATATGGTTAAGGCTCGACAAAACCACAGGAAGGGCCTCGCTGATTTGTCTCTGGCCAGCCAGCTCGATGAGAACCTGCTTCAGCTTGCCTTGCGCTTGCGGCAGGCGGGCGAGCAGGTCGGCATCCACGTCTTTGCCGGGCAGTCTGACCAGCGTTTCCATGGCTGCTTGTTCCAGCCTGGCATCGTCCTCGGTCACGGCTTCCAGCAAGACCGGCACGCACGTGACATCACCCAGGCGGATCAGGATGTTGATGGCCGTGATGCGCAGGTCCTGTGACCTGCTCTGGGCGGCTTTATGAACGGTTGGAAGTACAGCAGAGTCGTTACGGTCGGCCAGAGCCAACAGCAGCATGGGACGCCGGTCCGGACTTAAGCGGGCCAGTTCGACTGCCAATGCCTCAGTCACATCGCGACCGGGAAGCTCGCGGGCCGTACGCAGTCCGATGCCGAGTCTCTCTTTGTCTTCCGAGCGCAACTGCTCGATCAACAGGGGGACACCGGCAGACTTCCGGGCCAGGATAGCGCCGCGGATTGCTTCCAGATGTCTCTGGTCCGGTACGTCCGCTTGGCGGACCGTGTCGTACAGTTTAATGGCTTCGTCAGTCTTCTCGCGTGCCAGGAACCACTCCGCACATATAATGCAACCTTCGGCCACCGCCGAACGAACACCGGCCGGCGCATCGGCCAGGGATTGCGTCAGTGCTTTGGCTGCCCGCTCGCCACCGATGTGTCCCAAAGCTACGGCGGCGGCAGATGCGACGCCAGCGTTGGCATCATCGAGTTTCTGCACAAGGGTATCGACGGCGCGAACATCACGACGCACGCTAATCGAATTGATCACCCCAATAAGCAGCCGGCCCTCTATCTTTCCCAGCGCATCGCGTAGAGCGGCGTCGGCAACGGGTCCGGGGATCGCTTCGAGCGCGATCCGAGCCCACGACGCCAGTTCCTTGTCCGCCAATAGCGGCGCGAGAGACGGGACGGATTGCTCGGTGCCATAGATGGCTAATCGCTTGCAGGCGATGGCTTTCTCACCCTTGGGGGCATCTGACTGCAAAACGGCGATCAAGTCGCGTTGTTTCATATTCACAGCCGGCCCCGGCTGATCTTGAGCGACGGTCCAGGCCGACGCAGCGACTATGATGAGAATAAAACACCAAGTGAAATGTCGTTTCTTTTTTATCATGATTTTCCTCGTAGTTTATATGGTTTCTTTCGTAAGATCGGATGCTATATTCGCCATGGTTCCCGTAAGGCCTCGGAACGTAACCGGTTGGCCTGCTCGTCGCCAATGAACTCATTCTTCTTCGGGTCATACTTGACCTTGCGATCAAGGAACAGGGCGATATTGGCGGCATGGCAGGCGATATGAGCCCAGCACGCCGCGTCGGCGTTGGCCCGGGTCAGGGCACGCGTCTTGACACAATCGAGGAAGTCACGCACGTGAAAGTCGGCGGGGTAGCCCGGTATCTTGGTCCCTCTGCGGAGCAGCAGCGATTGAGAACTCGCACCGAACTCCGCATCGTCGCCCGTCTCGACCCAGCCTGTTTCGCCTTCGAAACGGACCGGACACGAGCCCAGCGGCAGCCATCCGTCGTTACGCATGATGAGTTTGACGCCGTTGGCATAGCGGGCGTGCAACTGACCGTTGACCGGCTCGTACTCCACGGGCGCCGTGTCGTCGGCGTCGTTGGCCAACTGGCACAGGTCAACGCAGTGGGAACCCCATTCGAGGCACCCGCCTCCAACCATACCGCCGCCTTTTTCGAAGTGGAAGGCGCTCATAAGCTTGCGGGTGTAGGGTCGCCATGCGGCCGGCCCGAGATACATGTCCCAGTCCACCTGTTCTCGGGGCGGTTCGGGCTCAGCCGGGAACCAGCCACTCATCTTGGTTCCGAGGCCGCCGGGGTGAGCGTGGAGTGTTTGCAGCGGACCGAGCTTGCCGGTCCGGGCCAGTTCGATTGCATAGGCGAAGTTGGGGAGGCTGCGGCGTTGTGTGCCGGCCTGGAACACGCGGGCCGTGCGGCGAAAGATATCCGCCAGCGACAGGCTCTGGGCGATGTTCTTCGTACAAGGTTTTTCGCAGTAGACGTCTTTGCCTGCCTTAGCCGCCATCGTAGCGGCCGTCGCGTGCCAGTTCGGACCGGTCGCGATCAGCACGGCGTCGATATCGTCGCGGGCGAGTAGCTCGCGCATGTCGATGTACGTTTTGCAGTCTTTGTTGCCGTTCTGGGCATCTACCATGTCCTTGGCGCGCTTGCGGTTGTCACCCCGTACGTCACAGACGGCAACGCACTGTAAATCAGGCTCCCGTAGGAAGCAGCCCAGATCGTAACGGCCGCGATTCCCGATCCCAATGGCGCCCAGTACGATTCGTTCGCTGGGGGCCACACTGCCATTCTTGCCTAGCGCCGCCCCTGGGATTATTTGTGGCACCGCCAGGCAGACACCGGCCTGCACTGCGGTTTTGAGAAAACGCCGCCGGTTTAGCCCATTTTTTTCTTTAGACATACTTGACCTCCTAATGAGTAAAATCTACGAACCCTAGTCATTAAACTTCTCATTGGCCCCATTTCTCATATCCGGGTACAGATATTCTGAGGCTTCAATCCATGCCAGTATCAGTTGAGCGTGTTTATCATACTCGACAGCACCGGCTACACGTCTGATAAGTATAGCTGGAAATCCTGTCCTGTGCAAAAAGATTCTTTCGCCACTGATAGCACGCCGGCAGGCGGTAAAAGACCACCTCAAAAAGAAACAAAACGCCCAGAACATACAAAGGGCCGGCAGCTTAAGAGAGTAGCCAGCTCTTTTTTATACCAAAAAGGATTATATGATTGATACATTTATTTCTCAACCTCTAGTTAATCCGAAAAAAATGAAAAATTTTCAAAGAATATCTATATTTTTGCAAAAAATTGACATTTATTCGGACTCGATATAGGCAAATTTGACATTTGTGGAGTCAAAATGGCGACATAATGTCACCTGAAAATCAGGGTGTTTTCCAGCTCCTGAAAGAAGTGACTTTTCGAAGGAATCCGGCATTTTACAGCTCGCGAAAATGGGGCTATAATGCTCAATCTGAATGTCTGCGGAGACAAAAGGGGCCTATACCAAATATGCCGATATAGGCCCCGAATTGACACAAATCTGTTATATAAACGACACAATCAACTACTGCGGATTACGGAGCATACAGACGAATATCATCAAAGTACATCATACCTGCACCGCCAGCTGCCGGATTGCTCCTGTTACCAAGACCAAGAGTAATCGAAGTTACATTGGCAAGGTTCACACCCTGGTCGGCAAAGGTCTGCAGCGGGATAACCCACTCGGTCCAAGCAGTTGCCAGTGCTGCATCAGGATTATCATTAGTAACCACAGCGCTATTATTGAGAGCAACATACAAATTCTCAGCAGCATTACCCTCACTGCCTCGGAACCAAATCGTCAATGTGTTGACGCCTTTCACTGTCCAGTCACGATTGGAAGTCAACGTCAAAGTCGCCTCGGATTTTCCAACAGCATTGTCGTAGGCCATCGGCATCGACTGGTTACCACTGTGAACGATAGTCTGCTCGGTAAGCGGTGGATTTTCGTGACCAACGACAGAGCCGTTTATGGCAGGATTATCAAAACCGTCTATCCAGGCAAGATATATCCTGTTGCTCCCGGGCTCACCTTCATTGATGTCATTGTAGCTCTCCATATCGTCCACAATCAGGAAGTTGGCCGTGGTAAAGCTCCAGAGGCCGCCAGTCCACGGACTGCCGGGATTGACGTTATTGACCTCGTCAATGCGCCAGTAGTAAGTAGAAGCCCATTCAAGTTGTCCGGGGTCATAGCTCTCGTCACCAAGTGCCTTTGTGCCTTTATGCTCCGGCGAAGCTTTGGTGGCATTCTTCACGGCTTCTTCATCCGTGCCGAAGTACACCTCGTGTGAAACGGCGGAATCCCCTGCGGCCCACATAAGTACAGGTGTATGCTTTACATCCACAGCGCCATTATCCGGATTCGGGTTGCCGGCTTTTATAGGCAGCGCCAATGCAGCCTGGGGAATGAGCTGCTTTGGAGTGGATGGGCTTTCCCAGCGCAGCTCTGCTATAGCATTAGCGGTGCTCTCAAAATATTCCATTACAATCCTGTATGTACTCCCTGCGATAAGGTTAATCGTTCCACTGTGTTCTTTTGGGTATATTGGAACCGTTTCCCATGAATCAACAAGCTGTTTACCGCCTACCCATAGTCGTACCCCATCATCGGTCTTGGGGTAAAAGGTGTAGGTCTCAGTATATCCAGCCTCTACTTCACCAGTCCATCTGGCTGAGAAGTTATCAACGCTGACCGCCGGATCCGGCGAGCCGGGGTCGCCCCAGCTAAAGTTGACTTGAGGATCCGTTCGAGTCAGAATGAAAGTCTCAAAGTCCGTACCATTGTAGTATTCTGCTCGCAGGCCTCCACCAGCTTTTGCAGTCTTAAAGCTCCAGACATCGCCTTTATAACTGTTTACGCCATCGAACTCATCAACCCGCCAGTAGTAGGTTTTCTCTAATTCAATAGTGCCGGGATTATAGGTTGTAACTCCTATTTGAGCTCCTCCAGCAGCACTGCTCACGCTATCAAAATCATCACCGAAGTACACGGTGTGCAATTTTGCATCATCACCTGCCGTCCAGCTAAGAACTACATTCGGGGACACAAATTTGCCGTCGTCAACCGGGTTGGGTTCATAGGCCGATTTGGGAGGAACCATAAAGTTCCACACATCACCTGTGTATATCTCACCCTCGGCACTAACCTCATCGATCCTCCAGTAATAAGTGGTACCCGGAACAAGACCCTCAGGAAAAGCAAATCCCGGAAAACCAACAACAAAAAATGTCGCGGTTTGGTTGCCCTGGAAAGTATCGCCGGTTCCAGCCTCCACATCAGCAAAACTTTCACCGAAATACACATCGTGCGAGACAGCAGCGGGCGCCGCAAGCCAGCCAAGAGATGCCCATGTTTCCCCATGCATGGCTCCGTCAGCAGGGGTGGGATTTGCCGCCTTGTCACTCGCCTCGAGTACAGCAACCGCCCACACACTCGGATCCTGCCAGCCATTTCCATCTGTTGAATACCAGGAAATCTGGGAGTCCCGGTCACCACCGTCGTCATCATCGTTAATCCATACATCGAAGCCAATCTCCTGGCCAGGCGTTGCCGCCTTACCCATTATGCTCATCCACGGCAGTTTTACTTCTAAAAGATAACCGTCGGCGGTCGTAACTACAGCGTATTCAACACCCACTATACTCGGAGCTCCATTGTGGAGTGCACTGGGTTCTTCCCATACTTCGTTACCCCACCAAAAGGTATACTGGTGGTCATTTTCATCCGGTGATGAAGCTTTAGTATTGTCGCCATCGACATAGATTTCGACACTGTCATCGTTCCATTTATTAGTGCCGCCCCCCGAGTCAGCTGTCAGAGAATCATCATTCACCTCGACCAGCACATACAGATTTTCCCAGTCCCACAGGGCCCGCCAGGTACCAGAGCCATCTGCAGGCGAACTGGGGGCGGATCCTACCTGACTGGTGTCTATCGACTGTTCGGTCGAAAAAAACCATACCTCATCGATTCTACCATCGAGCTTGGGCATGGCCCCCGGGCTGGGGATGACCACGTCTTGAGCCGGGAGCCCACTAACAGAACTCAGCATAAAAACAAAAAATAATACAAAAATCAATTTTCTAAACATAATATGCCTCCTTCAAATATAATGATTAATAATAGTTAGCTACATCACATTTAACCCATTCTTGTTCAGAATGATTACCCGCGTTTTGCTACCACCTCCTTTCCTTAGAAAGCTAACCATTGAATAAAAGTAAAAAAGCCACGATTAGGTACAAAGTTCCCACCCACAACTTTGTGCCTGCCTCAATAAAATTTCAGCAAAACGACCTGAAATATAAAAAGAAGTTAATACCGGTGCTTGAAGACCAGAATCAACAGATGTAAGCATATACGGCATGAGCCTCACTAAATTTCTTTGTACCAAACTACCTACCTTCCCGTCAAGGAAAATATTTGGTTTTCTGCCTGATCATGACCGGGACGAGAAACCAGATTATGCAGGGATTTCCCATTTACACTTCAAAAAATCACTCCTGCAAGCTCCAAGTCTCATAATAACATAATTTCTTCTCAATATCAATAATTTTCAGCAGCTTTGGTACACCATAGAAGCCTACTTAACCATAGCGATTTCAGGTTAGATGTTTTATATTAGTAAGGCAGAATTGCCCTGACGCCTTCTTTAGCTGCTGGTTATTTAGAAGTGAGTTCACTATA
>Ga0307378_10003745_pt1 | contig 22084 bp, 16 predicted proteins | sample UN1MG_FD_202238 | JGI IMG/M metagenome (GOLD analysis project Ga0307378, IMG submission 202238) | Soil microbial communities from Risofladan, Vaasa, Finland - UN-1 | ecosystem: Environmental > Terrestrial > Soil > Coastal area > Acid sulfate soil | place: Finland: Risofladan, Vaasa | collected...
TTGATGGAGAAAAGTTGGGGGAGGATATTAAGGAGTTGGAGAGGTTGGCGAAGGAGATGGATTCGGGAGGAATAGTCAGAAAGCTGCAGGAAGTTGTGCCGAGTTATAAGCCGAATAGGGGGATGTTGAAATAGTCGTTAGTATTTAGTATAGAAATCAGTATCGAGTATCGAGTATCGAGTATTGAGTATATAGTCTAGTACAAAAATCAGTTGTTTGTAGCGATGTGCTAGATAAAGTAGGTTGCAAAGTGCAATGCCCCTTCTCCCGTAGGACAGGCGTCTCCCGTTTTCACGAGGGCAAGCTCGCCTGTCTGTCTATTTATGCCAATTTTCGTGTTGGGATCCCCCAATTAGGAGACAAACAAACCAAGTGAAGAGTTCGAGGATTATTGGTTTTTTAAGAAAAAAAAATGAGTGGTGTTAAAACGCAGAAAATGTTGGGGTTTCTGCGTTTTTTTGTTATAAAAGTTAACCAAAGGTGCCTGGCACCTTTGGTTAACTTTTTGGCAAGTTTGGGTTAGAAAGGGGATTTTGTGGTATAATTAAAAAAATATTAACTGTTTTGGAGTAGGTTTTTTAAAATGGTAATAACCAGAATAAGGGAGGAAGTTTTAAATTCTCCGAGATTAAGTGATAACCGAGGAAGATTTGACGGAGTAGTGGTGATAGGTGGAGCTAATATTGATTTGAGGGGTAGATCCACTGGGGAGGTGCTGGAAAGACATACCTCCAACCCGGGTAAGATAAATGTTGGTTCAGGAGGAGTGGGAAGGAATATTGCCCATAATCTGGCTTTGCTTAATGTGCCGGTTACTTTATTGAGTGTAGTAGGAGATGATGGAGAAGGGATAAGGATTTTGGAGGAGACCGGGAAGGCTGGAGTTGAGACGGAGCAGATGATAATATCGGGAGAGCAGCCTACCGGAATTTATCTGGCTATACTGGATGATAGGGGCGAGCTGGAAGTAGCGGTTTCGGATATGCGGATTTTAGAAGAGATTACAGTGGAGTACCTGAGGTCAAAGGCTTATTTAATTAAAGATAGCAAGATTGTGGTGATGGATACTAATATCCCTGAGCAGAGCATCGAATATGTGGTGGACTTGTGTAATAAGGCTAAGGTTCCTCTTTTAGTTGAGCCGGTCTCGGTGGAGAAGGCTAAGAAGTTAAGGAAGATACTGGACGGAAGCGGGAGATGGGTTATTGATTATATAACTCCGAGTGAGGATGAGCTGGAATCAATTTTGAGGGCGAAGATAGGTGATAATCCGGATTTAGATTTGGATATGGATTTAGATATAGTTAGGGCAGCAGAGGAACTAAAAAGTAAAGGGGCTAAAAATGTGGTTGTCACTTTAGGAGAAAGAGGAATTTATGCCTCTTACGGTACAGTTGGTAAAGGAGAGCAGGAGGAACCGGGGAGAGGCAAGTTTATGGCGTCCTACAAGGGTGAGGTAGTGGATGTAACCGGGGCCGGAGATGCGCTGGTGGCTGGTTTGGTTTATGGAATTTATAAGGGATATTTGTTGGAAGTGGCGGTAAGATTTGGTTTGGCAGCAGCAGCCCTGACTATTTCCACAAAAGAGGCGGTAAGGAGAGATTTAAGAGAAGGATTATTGAAAAGCAGGATAGAAGAGGAGAAAGAGAGAGGCAGGTTATTGTAAGGTGGTTATGAGTGAGAGCGGAGAAAGATTTTTTAATTTTAAAGATGAAGTAAAAGAAGCTTTAGAAGAAGGTAGGCCGGTGGTAGCCTTAGAATCAACTTTAATATCTCATGGTTTCCCTTATCCGGAAAATTTAGAGGTGGCCGGGGAAATGGAAGAGATTATACGAGGATGTGGAGTTGTGCCGGCTACTATCGCTGTGATTAAGGGAAAGATAAAGGTAGGTATGACGAGGAGCGAATTAGAATTTATAGCAACTTCTAAAGATATTTTAAAAGCCAGCAGGCGAGATTTGGCAGTGATAGTAGCAAAAGGTTTAAATGGGGCGACTACAGTAGCGGCAACTATGATGGTAGCGGAAAGAGCCGGGATAAAGGTTTTTGTAACTGGTGGAATAGGAGGAGTGCATCGGGGAGCAGAGAAGACTCTTGATATATCGGCAGATTTGCAGGAACTGGCGCGGACATCGGTGGCTGTGGTATGCAGCGGGGCAAAGGCTATACTCGATCTGCCTTTAACTTTAGAATATCTGGAGACTATGGGTGTACCGGTGATCGGATTTGGGAGTGAAGAGCTGCCTGCTTTTTATTCTCGGGAAAGCGGACTAAAGGTCGATTATGTGGTATATGATGAGGTGGAGGCGGCGAAGATAATAAGGGCTATGCAGGATTTAGGAATAGGAGGGGGAATGATTATTGCCAATCCCGTTCCTGAGGAATACGCCCTTTCAATGGAGTATATGAATGAAATGATAGAAGAGGCGGTTAGGGCAGCAGAAAAGGAAGGGGTCAAAGGAAAGAAGCTAACTCCTTATTTATTAAACAAGATAAAAGAATTAACCGGAGGCAAAAGCCTGAAAGCTAATGTTGAGCTGGTAAAAAATAATGCTCGGGTAGCCGCAAAAATCGCTTACGAACTGGCAAAATGAAAAATGTAAAGAAAAGTGCCTGGCACAAAACTTTACATTTTGGTAAAGCTTGGTGCCGGAATCCCAATAAAGTATGTGGATAAAATAAGGTATGATATAATGAAATTGTGTGAAAAGAATTCAATTTTCATATTGAGGTCGGTGAACTTAATGCTTGGCAATGAAAAGATTAATATTATAAAAGAAATTTTAACAAGAATGAAGTATTTCACCAATAAGCATAGGAGAAAATTATGATTAAAACAGCGAAGGACTTAACCTTAGAAGAGATAAAAGAATATCGGAAGTGTTTAAAAAAGAGAGAAGAAAAGAAAAAAGAATATCTATTGCAGAGATATCAAGAAGCATGGTCTGTAGCGAAAAAAGCATCTAAGCTTTTATATGATAGATATCGTGCTCAAAAAGTTGCTATATTTGGTTCACTAAAGGATACTTTATACTTTAATGAATGGTCTGATATTGATTTGGCTGTTTGGGGAATACCACCAAAAATGTACTTTACAGCAGTGGCTGAGATTATATCTTTAAGTTCTAAATTTAAAATTGATATAGTAGATCCTGAGGATTGCAATGATTCTTTAAGAAAAGTAATTGAAAAAGAAGGGATAGATATATGAATAAAAAATATTTAACTTTGGGAAGTCATATTAGAGAAGAATTATCAGAGATTCAAATAATCATTCAAAGAGCTAAAAAAGCTTGGTCTTTAGCTTTAGCTAAGGATGATTTATTATATTTAGATAGTGTAGCATTAAATCTGCATGATTTTTATAGTGGATTAGAAAGGATTTTTGAAAGGGTGGCGGAAAATATTGATGAAATTAAACCTGAAAATCTAAATTGGCATCAACAAATATTAAAACAAATGGCTATGGAGATACCCAAAGTTAGACCCGCGGTAGTTTCGCAGGATTTAAAGGAAGATCTTGACAAATACAGGGCTTTTCGACATATTGTCAGAAATATTTATGCTCATAACTTTAGAATTGATAAGATAAAAGATTTGATGGTAAATATTGATAAAATATTAGGTGAATTAGAGAAAGAATTGCTAATATTTTGTGAATTTTTAGAGAGTTCGTAAAATATAATTTACTTTATTATTACAAGTAATACTATTTAAAGAATAAAGAACATATATTGAAATAAGTAAAATACTTTAGTGAGCGTACATATTAAAATGTCTGATATTCTTTATTTGGGTGCAAAAGATAAAAAAGAGAAGGTAAGCATATTTCGCAATCTTTTTAAAGGAAGAGAAGATGTATTTGCTAAATATTGGGCAAGCCGCAAGACCGGAAAAAAGGGTTATTCTCCAGTATGCAAAAATGAGTGGATTCCGCAGATTTGTAGGAAACCGTGTGAGAAATGCGAGAATAAGGAATATATTCCTTTGGATGATTTTTGGATGGAGAAACATTTAAGAGGAGATGTTAATATTGGAATCTATCCTATTCAACTCGATGATAGAGTGAATTTTTTGGCTTTTGATTTTGATAAAGGAAATTGGTTTGAGGATTCGATAATTTTATTAAAATTATGTCAAAGCATTGACTTGCCAGCTTATTTAGAGAGATCAAAATCAGGCAATGGAGCGCATTTGTGGATATTTTTTTCTCAATCGATTAGTGCCGTAAAAGTAAGAGAATTTGGGTTTAGGCTTATAAAAAAGGCTGAAAGCATTAGTGTTGGTGCTATTAACAAGATAAGTGACATTGATGACACAGATAAAATTTCCAATACCGGAGTTACTACTAATAATAATGTTAATAACAGTAACAACACCGTTAATAATAAAAAAGATAATAACAGATTCGACAGGATCTTTCCTAATCAGGATTTTTTACATGATGGAGGTTTAGGAAATCTCATTGCTTTACCTTTACAATATCAAGCACGCCAAAAGGGAAATACCCTATTTCTTGATCCGGAAAATAAATTTATACCCCATGTTAATCAATGGGACCTCTTAAGCAATATTAAAAGAATTAGAGAGATTGATATTGATTTATTTATTGAAAAAATTTCGGAAGATATCTTTTCATATCTATCAGCGTTTCCATCTAAATCCCCAGCTCAATCATCGATTCGAGATGCATCACAATCTTTACAACCATTTATATCTGAAAAAAAAGCTCTAAAAATTATTATTACTAATAATCTCTCAATTCCCATAAAAGATATAGATGAAGCATTTTATCAATTTTTAAGAAAAAATTTAATCATACATAATCCTATTTTTTATGATAAAAAGGCAAAGGGATTTTCTACCTGGGATACTCCCAAAATGATATATTGCCTAAATTCTAAAGGTAGCAATTATGTTATTCCCCGAGGATTTTTGAAAAATATAGAAAGATATTTGTTTCAAAATTCGATACCATTCCAAATTGAAGATAGAAGTATAAAAACTTCTAACCGGGTATTTAAATGTAAAATCAAAATTTATAATTATCAAAAAAAGGCTTTACAGGAAATATTGAAGAATAATACAGGTATTCTGGAAGCACCTCCAGGATATGGGAAAACTATAATTGCTTTAGCAACCTTAGTATATAGAAAACAGAGCACTTTGGTTATTGTTCATACCAGGGAATTGTTAGCACAATGGATTCAGAAAATCGGAGATATTTTGGGAATAGAAAAAAGCGATATTGGCATAATTGGAGAGGGAAAGGAAAAAATTGGAAAGAAAATTACCGTATCTACCTATCAATCACTTGTCAGAAAGAATCTAAAAATATTAGTTGATAAAATAGGTTATGTTATTGTCGATGAATGTCACAGAGTACCAGCAAATACATTCCAAAAAGTAGTAAAAGAATTCAAATCCAGATATCTTTTAGGTTTAACCGCTACTCCTTTTAGAAAAGATAAGTTGCAAAAATTAATGTTTCTCTATATGGGTGAAATCATTCATAGAATCGACCCAGATAAAATTTCAAGTGAATTAAAGGGTGTTGACAGTATCTTAGAAATAAGACATACAGATTTTTATCCAACTTTTGAAAAAATTAAAAAATATAAGAAGATTATTGAAGTATTAATAGAAGATGAGAATCGAAATAATCTTATTACCAGGGATATTACGGGTGAATATTCTTTAGATAAAAGCATTCTTGTGTTAACTGGAAGAAAGAGACATTGTTTAGAAATTTCCCAAAGATTAGGACAAGAAGTTAGACATTCTGTATTAACCGGAAATTTATCTCAAAAAGTAAGAAGAGAAATATTAAGAGACTTTAAGAACAAAAAAACGAGGGTACTAATCGCTACCAGTCAATTAATAGGAGAAGGGATTGATCTTCCTTTTTTGGATACATTATTCTTAGTATTTCCCACATCCTCGAAGACTAGATTAATCCAGTATATAGGAAGAGTGCAGAGGAAAAATAAAGGTAAATCAATATCGAAGGTTTATGATTATTATGATCGGTATGTCTCTATTTTAAATATAATGTTTCAGAAGAGAAAAAAGATTTATGAGAAATTAGGAATAAAACAAGCAAAACCAGACAATAAAGTGTAGAAAGTGATAAAAAAGCGATGGTGGACAATTATGCACAATTGTGTCTTGACACAATTGTTAAAACCTATATATTTATAGTTAGAGGCGATAAAGATGAACGGCAAAAAAAGTTACGTACGAAACAGACTTAGTATCGATATAGATCCTGAAGAGCATCAGAAACTAAAAGTGTTTGCTGTTTTACAGGGGAAGACCATTAGAGAATATGTTTTGGAAAGTATCCGGGAACGTTTAGATCGGGAATCCGAAGAAAAGCAATTAATGGTAATGACCATTCAAATTAATCCTGTCTTAAGGGAAGTTTGGAATAATAAAAAAGATGATTGAAATATCCTTCTTTGGTTACCGGGATTATTCAGACAATAAAAACAAATATGATCGAACGAAAATTAGGAAAGCTTTCGGAGAGAGATTTTTTAGAGATGCAAATAAATTTAAAAAAATCATTAGGTTTTTAGGATGACAAGTTTGGTGCCTGGCACAAAACTTTACATTTATAGTGGAAGGGTTAAAAATAAAGATGGAAATAGTTATTGTCGGTGCTGGTCCGATAGGGTGCTATACAGCTCAATTATTAAAGAAGTATAACATCAAGGCCAGGATATTTGAAGAACACAAAGAAGTGGGAAAGCCGATTAGATGTGCCGGGCTGGTGGGAAGGCAGGTTTTTGAGAAAACCTTATTGCCTCTTTCTAAAAGTTCTATTATAAATAGGATTGATGGTGCATCTTTTTTTTATGGAAATGATAAATTTTCAATCCATAGAGAAAGGGTAGCATATGTAATTGACCGGGAAAGATTTGATAAAAATTTGAGTGAAGGTTTAAAGGTGGAGTGTGGAAAAAGAGTAGTAGGGATTAAGGAGGAAAGAAACGGTTATACATTAAAAACAAATGGTAGTGATGATATTTATGCTGATTTAGTGATCGGAGCTGATGGAGTAAATTCCCGGGTAAGAAAATATATAAATTCCATAGACAATGATTATGTAAATGATAAAAAAAGAGGTTATGTAAAATGTTATTTGGGAGTCCAATATAGAATAAAAGTAGAAGAGAATTTGCTTTGTAGCAAAATCACACAAGTGCATCTTAGAGAAGGTATTCCTTTTTTTATTTGGGTTATCCCTGAGGGTGATAATATTATTCGTGTGGGTGTGGTTTCGGAAAATGCTCATGATGATTTAAAAGGGTTTTTACGGGAGTTTGAAATTAAAGGTGAAATTGTCGGAAAATTAGCCGGGATGATCCCTGTAGGACTAACTAAAAATTATTATAAGAATATTGCTTTAGTGGGAGATGCAGCTGTTCAAGTAAAACCTTTAACCGGTGGCGGGATATATTATGGATTAAAATCGGCAGAGCTCTTGGTGAAATGTGTTATAGATAATAGGTTGGACGAATACGATAGACGGTTGAAGAAGAAATATGGGAGAGAAATAAAGTTTGGGCTAAAGGCTCGAAAATTATATGAAGATATAAACGTAAAAGAATTAAAAAATATATTTATGCTGTTTAAGAAAAATGCTGGAATTATTGAGAGAGCGGCTAATTTTGAAAACCATTCTGTAATTTTTATAGAATTCTTAAAAAATCCTGGAATGCTTAGAGATGTTAGTCAGATTTTAAGTCGAAATATTAGGAAATTATTGTTTTAAAAGAGGAGGAGCTAAATTGAAATCAATCATCCTTTGTGCGGGGAAAGGCACTCGCCTTAGACCGCTAACTCACACCAGTGCCAAACATTTAATTCCCATTGCCAATAAACCGGTATTATTTTATGCGATAGAGATGATTAGAGATTGCGAAATAGAGGATGTTGGCATAATAATTGGAGAAACCGGAGAGGATATAAAGGAAGAGCTTAGAGAGGGTAGTAGGTGGGGAGTAAATATTTCTTATATTGAACAGAAAGAGGCTTTAGGGTTGGCTCATGCGGTATCAGTAGCGCGCGATTTTTTGGGAGAAGATAAATTTTTAATGTATTTAGGGGATAACCTTTTAAAGAACGGGGTAGAAAACTATGCGCATAAATTTATTCAGGGGAATTACAACGCCTTCGTGTTGTTAACGGAAGTGGACAACCCGAGACAATTTGGTGTTGCTGAATTGGAAGAGGGAAGAGTCGTACGAGTAGTGGAAAAGCCTAAAGAACCGGTTAGCAATTTAGCTTTAATAGGAGTCTATTTTTTCGATAAAAATGTTCATCAGGCTATTAAAAATATAAAACCCTCTGCTCGAGGGGAACTGGAGATTACCGATGCCATTCAGTGGATGATCGATAAGGGTTACAAAGTTGGAGCTGAAGTTATTAAGGGCTGGTGGAAAGATACAGGTAAGCCGGATGATATTTTAGAAGCCAATCGTTTAATTTTAGAAGATATTGAGAGGGATATCAGCGGGGCGAAAGTGGATGAGAAGTCTCAGATTTCAGGAAGGGTAAAAATCGGAAAAGGGTCAGAGATTATAAATTCTAATATAGTCGGTCCGGTAATAATTGGAGAAAAGGTGAGGGTGGTTGATTCCTATATCGGTCCTTTTACTTCTCTTTCTGAAGGTGTGGAAATAATAAAGAGTGAAATCGAATGCAGTGTAGTTTTAGAAGAAACAAAACTTGAATATATTAGAGGCCGAATGCAAAGATGTTTAATTGGAAAGGGTGTACATATTTACTACACCAAAGAACTCCCCCAGACATATGAATTTATTTTAGGTGACCACAGCAAAGTCGGATTAATTTGATGAATGACAAGTTTTGTGCCAGGCAAAAAACTTGTCATCTTAGAAAGAAGTGCCTAAGGTGATGTAGATATCATATCCTTTGGGATCGGTCAGGGCTTTAGCTGCCCCTACTCTTAGGGTAAAAGGGAAATCATATTTTTGATTAAAATCTGCTTTTAATTCTGCTCCGATACTTGATTTGAAATCTCGCCAGATAGAATTAATTTCATTTTCTTTGTTGGTAATATTTATATTTACGCTGGAATTGGTGCTAGCGCTTTCCCAGGCATTTCCTATATCAATAAAGATAGCACCGGAGAGTCTTTCTAAAAAAATGGAAAGGGGACCAAGTTTAAGGCTGTGCTCAATATTAGCTAAAGGAAACCGATATTCTAAGCTTGCCAAGAGAAGATTGTTTCCTTCGAGGGTGGCAGGTTTGTATCCCCGTAGAGAGAAGTAGTTCGTATCGATACCACTAAGATTATCTACAGAATAATTACCTCCCAATTTAAATTTTTCCTTATCTAAACCTGATTCCAAAATACTTGAAGAGCTGGTGCCGGCAACTAAGCGAAGAGCAAGTACCTGATGAAGGGGAGGTAGAGGAATAAATTTCCTGCCATCAAATATTAATTTATCAAAAGTGTAATCTCCACCGAATGCTTTATCAGCATGCTCGTAGGTTAGAGAGAAGGAGTTACCCAGTTCGGGGCTGATAGAGAATCCATATTTTTCTGCATCAGAGTAGGAATAGCCAAGTCTCAGGCTGGTGATTTCTACCTGATTATTATTTGTGGAAGACGATGGGTCAGTTGAAATAGATGATTTTTCGTATTGATAACCGAGAGAAAAGATTTGTCTATAAGAACGCGAATTTATAGTGGAGGCAGTATATCCTTTAAATGGGAAATAAATATTTGTTCCGGCTTTGTTTTCGTCCCACCCGGAGGTTAGAGTTTGGGAAGTAAAAACAGTATTACCAGAAAGATAAAAATTAATAATAGGAAGGTGGCTGTAATTATAATAATTAAGGCTGTAATTTAGGCTATTATTGAGTATCCCATAAGTGATGTTTAAAGGAAGAGAGTGAAATCCTAGCACATCCTTCAATTCAGTAGAAAAACCAATTCCCAGGTAGTTTTTAGTAAACTGAGTAGTGGGAATCCAGTAGGTGGGAGGCCAGAAGGAGGTTAAAGGATAGTAAGGGTGGATAGGGTAATTGATCTTATGAGAAGTATCTAGACCATTAGATTGCTGCTCCCGCTCCCGCATTGGCCAAGCAGTGGCCTGCTGTAAAGCAATAATTTGGGGCTCAATATATTCTATTTCAGTTTCTATTTCTGTCCACTGGTTGGGATTTGGATTGGGGTTAATTTTCATAAGGTGCAGTTCATACCCTGTGGCGTGATATTCGATAAAGGCTAACTGGGTGCCATCAGGAGAGATAGCGGGTTGAAATGCCCCTCCTAAAACATTAGTTATCTGATATAATTTTTTATCGGGGAGCGAGAAAGCAAAAATATTATAAATACCAGTACGGTCTGAGGTGAAAAAAAGATACTTACCATCGGGAGACCAGCAAGGGCTAAGGTCAATTGATTTATCACAAAAGATAGGCTGGAGGTCAGAATTGCCAATATTGTTGGAATCAAGATTTAAAATATATATATCCTGATTACCTTGGCGCCAGGCGGAAAGGGCTATCATCTCTCCATTAGGAGACCAGGATGGTTGGTATAATTGGGTACCATCTCGAAAGCTTGTTAGATAGACTATGTCATCCTTGGTAATTGGTTTATAGGTGTGCTGGTTTTTATTAACCGATGAATTTGAGGAATGTAAATTAATCAGGGCTAAATTATTTGTTCCAGATTGGTTAATCACCGTTACGATTTGCGGATTTGCCGGGTCAGGTGACCAGTTGGGATCGCGGGCTCGCAGCCCTTCAGAAAGGCGGATCTCTTTTTCTGTTTTTAAGTCGAACAGATAAAGGTCATAAAATTTGTAAAATTGCTCATAATCACCTAACTTAGAATAAATTATTTTAGAATCATCGGCAGAGAGGCTAAAAGAAGAGTCCGAGCCATAAATTCTCTTTATTAGGGGCTGGTTCTGAATCTGATTTTTAGTAGAACTGGGAGCAAAGGCAAGAGAAGGGCATAAGGGGTCGATAATTTGAATAAAAGGATAGGAATGGGGAGTATAAACTCTAACTGCTATTTTATCGCCTTTGGGGGTGGAAATCCAGCGCGGGTAGTCGACCCAATAATTGTATTTTGTTAATTGCTGAGAAGGGGTGAGTTCTTTTTGGGAGAGAATTTTTTGGGCCTGGAGTTGATATTTTTCTTGTAAAATATCTTTCCAGCTTTGATACAGTTCCTCAAGGTTTAAACCTATCGCTTTTTTTACGGCATAGTTAAATCCTAAATAGGGATATTCACAGAAAATTTCACTCAAGGCAATAACTTTATCTTCCCCGTATTTTTGAGCTATAAAATGGATAAGAGATTGACCATAGATATAGGGTGCGCTACCGCCAGGCCAGGAAGTAAGATAATAGCCGCTTATCTGATCCAAAGTGTTAAACTGGTTTTCCAGGGTGGCCATGCGAAGATACATATCGTAGCGAGAATCTATTCCGCGGCCTCCGGCGGTAAATTTTGTTTCATTATAAACTGTTAATCCTTCGATTGACCACATAGGCTGGAGGGCATTGGGAGTTAGTATCTGACCAAAAAGGGCGCGAAGAGTAGTGGTGGGTCCGGCGGTCATCTCAAAATGAGCTATATGGGTGTATTCGTGAGTGATTACCATTTTGAGCCAGCTTTTAAATTTCATATCAAAGGATTTGGCTGTAGGGGCGGTCAGGGAAATGCGGATTATGCGATGTGGGAAAGAGGAGGCAAAACCCTGGACATAATCAGAAAAATCTTCAATAATTATGGCTATCTTTTGCAGGTGATGATGTTTGTCGGGTGAGCCGAGCTGGGCATTAACCTGTTGGTATGTTTCCTCAGCAATATCAGCCACCACTTGAGCTAATTGTTCATTATTGTAACTGAAATATTCGCCATCTTGTTCATTGTTTTGCAATTTAGAAAAATAGACTAAAAAGTGAGGACTGTCCAAGGCCTGCCAATTTAAGCGAGGATCATAACGAGCTCTAACTACAACTGCAGCTTGAAGAATAATTAGCGAAAATATTACAATAAAAGAAATAACTTTTTTTCTCATATACCAATATTTCTTTCTAAAAAGTTTCCCAAAAGTGCCAGGCACCTTTGGGAAACTTTTCTATAAAAATAGGTTCTTTTTTATATGATTTAGCCAAAGCAGGTTTATACGATCAGAGGTTAAATTTCTATCCACTTTTTTACATATTTTTAGTACGCTTGGACTGGTCAAATGTAAAGAATTTGCTACATCCTTTAATCTGTAACCCTCTTTTATTAATAAATATACAAGCAAATATTTTAATCGTTTATTGGTTTCTATGTCACCAATTTGATCTTTTACTTTCCATAGTATATTTTCTATATTTCTGTGTGATTTGTATTGGGTTTGATTTGAGGTGATTTTAGTGACGATTTGGGGGATTTTTTCAGGGTCATCTTTTTGAATATTCTCTTTTACGAAATTTATAAAATTTTCTGGACTGGTTTGACAAAGTTCTAAAAAACTATCAATCTTTAGCCATAGGGGAGTAAATTTGTTTGGGTTCGGGAGAACATATTGAAAACTACCCCAGGGGTATTCTTCCGGTGAAATTACCAATCCAGCTTCTACCGGATTTAGGCTGATATAAGAAGCTACACTATAGAGGTATGGAGGATTTAATACAAGATGGCTTTTGTATCTATCCTGAAAGAGGTGACCTTTTCTAATGTGCTTAATGTTAAACCAGTGGGCATAAGAAGAATTTAAAAATTGCATGGCTTGAGAGAGATTTGCATCCTCTGTCTTTAAAAGAAGGTGAAAGTGAGTATTCATTAGCACATAGGAGAAAAGGTGAATTTTGTGAGAATCAACCATTTTTTGTAAAAGTTGTAAAAATTTTTTTCTATCCATGTCGTCAGTAAAGATATCTATTCCTTCAACACCTTTAACGATGATATGATAGATAGCATTTTTATCTTCTATTTCTGTCCTATTTATTCTTGTCATAATAAAGTCATTATATCTTTTATAAATAAATAGTTCAAGGGATATTGGCATAAAAACAGCTAAAAAGTTTCCCAAAAGTGCCTGGCACCTTTGGGAAACTTTTTTAAATAAAATAAATAAAATTTTGTTGGAGTTTTATAAGGAATAAGGTATAATTGATTTCAGTTGTTTATTCAAAATATTCTAAATGAAAGTTGGAGAGAATGGTTCAAAAACAGGTGAATATAAAAAACAAAAGCGCAGCAATGGTGAAAAAAAGCAAGAAAAGTGATTTATGGTTTTATATCATAATCTTCATATTGTTGGCGACAATGCTTTTATGGTATATCAGGCAGATGGGATACCTACCTTTATGGATAGATAACCAACCTTCAACTCTTATTGCTGGAATGGACCCAGCCACCAGGGAGAGAAGGGCGGATTTTAAAATTATAAATGCCCATGAGCATGTCCAATCCTTCAGTAATATTCCTCTTCTCCTTAAGGTGATGGAAGATTGCCAAATGGAAAAAATGATTTTATTAGGTAGTGCCAAGTATACAATTTATCTAAATCCTAAATACGGCTTTAGTGAATATGATAAAAATAATGATGAAATAATAAATATAAGCAAAAAATATCCTGATAAATTTATAGCATTATGCACAATTGATCCCCGTGACGAAGATAAACTAGAAAAATTAAAAAAATTTATGGCTGATGGAGCTAAAGGATTAAAATTATATAATGGTCATGGCTATTTCTATGATAATTTTTTTCATCTTCCTCTTGACGATTCCGGGATGATGGAGGTATATCTATACTGTGAAGAGCAGGGGATACCCATCCTTTATCATATAAATAGTGGTCGTTTTTTAGATCAAATGGAAAGAATTTTACAAACTTTCCCTGATTTAGTAGTTATTGCTCCTCACTTTATTTTGACTTCCAGTAATCTTACACTATTAAGCAGGCTTCTAGATGATTATCCCAATTTATACACTGATATAAGTTTTGGTCATCCCGATTTTCAAGTAGCCGGATTTAAGAGAATTTCTTATAATGCTGTGACTTTCCGGGAATTTATGCAGAAGTATCGTGACCGAATAAACTTTGGAACAGATATAGTTATTACCTCTTACCAGGCGAAGAGCAGGAGTTATATTGATGATATTACATTAAGCTATTTTGATATGCTGGAAAAAGAGGAGTTTACTTTACCGGATTCGATTTATAAGATGATGAGCAAAAAAGCCCGGGAACAAACTGATCCTAATACTGTATACAGAGGGCTTAATCTCGATGATGAGACTTTGAGAATGATTTACCACGATAATGCGGAAAGGATTTTCGGAAAATGAAATGACAAATAAAATAAAATAAATAATAACCTTCAGAACTATCAAAACCAGAGGTATTCCATATTCATATCATTGTTTGTAGCAAGATACCGATTAAATGATACTAAAGCAAATCTTAATTTACCTCATAACGAATCGAAAAATATTCGAAGAAAGGAACGTATTAAGAGATGAAGAAATTTTTTGTATTATTATTTGGATTAATTATTTTAATAGTAATAGGAGGATGCCAAAGCCTGGTAGATTTTCTTCCTTTTTTCAATCGTGCACCGATTATAATTTCTGAACCCATTATCACCGCTACAGAAAATAAACAATATTCTTATCAATTAGAAGTAAAAGATCCAGATGGGGATAGCCTAACTTATCTTCTTGTCCTCTGCCCAGAGGGCATGAGTGTTAATAGCGAAAATGGTTTAATAATTTGGACACCAACCAATAATCAGGTAGGAATTCATCTGATAATTGTGGAAACTTCTGACGGCAAACAGAGCGACACTCAAAGTTTTGAAATTGAAGTTATCAATGTAAATAATCCACCCCAAATCTTTTCTTATTTCCCTGCTAATATAAATATCAAAATCAATGAGGGAAATTCGGTAAAATTTGAAATCCAAGCCCAGGATATTGACTTAAACAACACTTTAAGTTATCAATGGTTTTCAAATGGGATATTAGTATCAAGCACTACGGGTTCAGGAAATGATTCAAAAAGCAGCTGGACTTATTCAGCCAGTTATGGAGATTACGGTCAGAAAATAGTAAAAGTAGTAGTAAGCGATGGAGAATTGGAAAATTTTATACAATGGAATATAGTAATAAACGATACTACTCCTCCTACTCAACCTACTTTAGATTCCGTACTTTCCCCAACAAATGTTTCACTCCAAACTCTTTCTGGTATCAAAGAATCTAATACTTCAATTTGGATTAACGGAGTAGAGGTAATATCTGTAAATTCCGATACCACATGGTCATATTCTTATAATCTCTCTGAAGGAGAGAATAGTATTTCAATTACTTCAAAAGATAGCGGGGGGAATGAGAGTAACGAAATAAATACTATTATTACTTTAGATACAACCGCACCAACAATTCCCAGTATGGTAACTGTTGCTTCTCCAACTAATATCTCAACTCAAATATTATCCGGTACTAAAGAGGCTAATTCTTCGATTTGGATTAACGGAACAGAAGTTATTTCGATAAATTCATCTACAAACTGGTCACATTCTTATAATCTTATTGAGAGTAGTAATAATAATATCTCAATTACCTCTCGCGATACGATCGGTAACGAAAGTCCCGCAATAACTGCAAAAATAGAATATGATCCTACTATTTATGTAAATGCTGGAAACACCAGTGGAATAGAAGATGGAACTAAAACTTATCCCTTCGATACAATAACCGAGGGAATAGATGCAGTTGCCCCTGGAAAATCGGTTTTAGTATCCGCAGGGACTTATAATGAACAGCTAATAATAAAAAAAAGCATTACTCTTCAGGGTGCAGGTTGTGATAATACTTTTATAACCGGAAGCGGCTTAACTGTAAATTTAATCACTATTGAAGCTAATCATGTGTCTGTAACTGGTTTTGCTATCGATGGTAATAGAAGTACTAGCGTTGGAATTTATTTTGACAATTATTCCTATATAAATATAGATAATAACTTAATAAAAAATAACAAAGATTATGGTATAAGCTATACTAATTCAGCTCCCATAATTGAAGGCAATAATATAGAGAATAATAGTAGTAGTGGAATAAGGGTTGCAACTAACGGGGCAGGCATAATCCGAAATAATTCTATATTATCTAATAAACATGGAATACGCACCTATGAAGATTCTTCTCCAGAAATTACCGGAAACAATATCAGCAATAATAATACAGGAATCCATTGTCGAGAAAGTGCCACTCCAATTATTTCTTATAACACTATTAGCAATAATACAGGTTATGGAATTCTTATTGATAATGATTTGGGTAATTTAGTTAATCCAGATATCGGTGGTGGAGATGGAAGAAGCGATGGTCAAAATAAAATAACGGGAAACTTTATTCACGGGGTTACCAATGAAACTACTCATAATATTATGGCGAAGAATAACTGGTGGGGAGATGCTGCTGGACCTAAATATCCTGGAAATGCTTCAAGTAGTGGTGATTGGGCTTTTTGGGATAAAGCAGGCGGCAACATTATCTTCAGTCCTTATTTAATCACCGAGCCCTAAGCTTTGCAAACAAAGAATTTCAGAGGATCCCGGCACTAAACTTTACCAAAATGTAAAGAAAAGTGCCTGGCACAAAACTTTACATTTTGGTGAGAGAATTTTCATTTTTAGTACTTGAGTATATGATGGTTGTGTGGTATGTTATAAAATATAGAAAGATAGGTCAAAATATGGAGAGGGGTGAGGAGTTATGGTTGAGATAAGAGAAAATAAAAGCGATATAAATATATTAGATAGAGATTTTTTGGAGCTGGACAAAGCTAATATGATAGAATTGTTAGAGGAATTTCCACAGAAAATGAGAGATGCTCTACGTTTAGGGGAAGAATTTTCTATCCCTACTGACTTTCTATCTGCTCCTACCTTAAATTCTGTTTCTACCCCTGCATTTACCCGGAATTTTAAAAATATTGTGGTATTGGGAATGGGTGGTTCAGCTATTGGGGGAAATTTATTATCTGACTACTTGGCCGATGAATTATCAATACCCATAATGGTTATTCGCGGTTATGATATTCCTAAATTCGTAGATGAAGATTCCCTGGTATTTGCAGTCAGTTATTCGGGAAATACTGAAGAGACTTTTTCTGCTTTAAAAAAGTGCCTTGAAGTTAAAGCCAGAGTTATCGCCTTAACTTCAGGGGGAAAATTTGCGGTTCTTTCCCAGGAGAATAACTTTCCGGTGATTAAAGTTCCGGCAGGGATTCAGCCTCGAGCCGCCATTTCTTATCTATTTTTTCCAGTATTAAAAGCATTGGAAAGACTGGGTTTAATAAAAGAGAGAAGTGGCGAGATAGAAGATACGCTAAATATTTTACAGGAACTTTCCAGAGAATATGGTGCTAAATCTCCCAGAGAAAACAATTTAGCTAAAAAGATAGCCCTGAACCTTTACCAGTATCTGCCCCTGGTTTACGGTTCTGAAGGATTATTAGGGGCAGTGGCGATGCGCTGGAAGACTCAAATAAATGAAAATAGTAAATGGCCTTGTTTTTGGAATGTGTTTCCCGAACTCGACCATAACGAAATAGTGGGCTATGAAATAGAAAATAATATAAACCGACAGGTTAAAATTGTTTACCTGCAAGACAAAGAAGGGCTTTTGAGGGTTGAGCAGAGGCGGAAAATTACCCACAAGATTATCGAGGACAAAGTGGCCGAGTTTATAATTTGCCCTACCAAAGGTAAGGAGAAAATGGCCCGCATGTTTTCACTAATTTATTTAGGTGATCTGGTAAGCTATTATTTAGCGATATTAAATCAGATTGACCCTTCACCGGTAGCCTGCATAGAAGATTTAAAAAAAGAATTAGCCAAATAAATTAACAAATTAGTAAGTTGATGAAATAATGAATTGATTAAATTGATTAAATGGCTTACTCTTCAATTGGCCAATTAGCAAATTAATGAATTCGTAAACAGGAGAATATCTATTTGAAATACATAGAAGTTGGCATTATTGCCTTTGTAGTTTCTTATATTTTAACTCCCTACATGGCGCGTGTAGGGAAAAAACAAAATATGGTGGATATGCCCGGTCACCGTAAGATACATGAAGAAGCTATCCCTAATTTGGGAGGGATAGTTATTTTTTTTGGATTTTTACTGAGCCTGCTCTTTGTGATACCGATAGAGGGACAGTTTAGAGCCATGTTGATAGGCGGGGTAATTATTCTGTTATTAGGTGTGATAGATGATATTGCCAACCTTTCTCCCAAGTATAAATTCATCATTCAAACGATTCCTGCCTTAATAGTGATTTTATATAACAGTGATTTGATAAATAGTTTTATAGTCAATCAACTAAAAAGTTTTGATTTATTAGGTTATCTTCTTTATCCTATTTTAGTCTTCTGGATAGTCGGAGTTACCAATTCAATCAACATAATAGATGGTTTAGACGGGTTGGCTTGCGGAGTTTCCCTTATTGCCTTGATGACTTTTCTTATTTTAGGCTTAAGACAAAATTTAGAGACTCTCAGTTTAATATCTATTGCGCTGGCTGGGAGCATGTTAGCTTTTTTAAGATTTAACTTTAATCCGGCTCAAATTTTTTTAGGAGATTCCGGCAGTACCTTTGCCGGTTTTATATTAGCCTCTATAGGGGTATTGTGGGTATTAAATAGTGGAAATGCTTTATTTATTTTTGTTCCCATAGTAATTCTGGCGCTCCCTATTTTTGACACCCTGTTTGCTATCTGGAGGAGATACAGAAGTCATCATCCCATATTTCAAGCCGACAAAGAACATCTTCATCATCGGCTTTTGGGCCGAGGGATATCTCATAAAAATGTTGTACTTATCTTGTGGGGAGTAAGCGCCACTTTCAGCGTAATCGCCCTTATTTTAGCGTTCTAATGTAAAAAGTTTCCCAAAGGTGCCTGGCACCTTTGGGAAACTTTTTAGTGGCAGAGAGGAAGGGAAATATGAAATTGGAAAAGAGAAAAGAACAAGTAAGTGAAAATTACAAGACCACTGTGTTGGTTACCGGCGGGGCGGGATTTATCGGTTCACATATTGTGGATTTACTTATTGAGAATAATTATAAAGTTGTGATAGTTGATGACTTATCTTCCGGCAGAGAGGAAAATATCAACAAAAAGGCTCGATTTTTTAAATTAGATGTTACTGACCAAAAAAGTTTAGCTGAAGTATTTAAGCAGGAAAGACCTGATTATGTATGTCATGAAGCTGCTCAGATTAGTGTATCTTTTTCCGTAAGGGACCCTTTATTTGACGCGCAAACCAATATTTTAGGTTCTTTAAATCTATTGCAATGCTGTGTTAATTACCAGACTAAAGGAATAGTCTTTGCCTCCAGTGGAGGAACTATTTATGGGGAGCCAGAGCTTTTTCCCATTACCGAAGATTATCCTTTCAGGCCTCAATCGCCTTATGGAATTAGTAAAGTTGCTATTGAGCATTATCTGAATTTTTATCAGAAAAATTACCATTTTCCCTATGTAGCATTAAGATATGGAAATGTCTATGGACCTCGGCAGGACCCTTATGGTGAGGCTGGGGTTATCGCTATATTTATAGAAAAGATGCTAAAAGGCGAGATTCCCACCATAAATGGTGATGGAGAATATATCAGAGATTATATCTATGTAGAAGATGTAGCCCGAGCTAATTTACTCGCTCTTCAAAATATGTTAAAATTATACAAAGTTATTCAGAAAAAAGAAAAAGAAAAAACTAAAGAAGAAGAATATGAAACCGAAGCCAAATATGAAGCCGAAGCCGAAGCTGAAATCGAACCTAAATTTAACGGCTTCAACCTGGGAACCGGAAGAGAGGTTTCGGTAAATGAGATCTTTTATCTTTTAAAGGAGATAATAAAATTCCCTTATCCGGCAAATTATGGTCCTCCCAGAGCAGGGGATTTAAGGAAGAATGTTCTGGATTGCCGCTTAATCAAAGAGGTTTTAGGGTGGCAATCTGATTTTGGTTTTTCAGAGGGTTTAGAAAAGACAGTTTGCTGGTTTAAAGAGAATATTCACTAATTAGTTTTTATTTTAAAAATTTATCTAAAAAAAGAAGGAATTAAAGAAACTTTTGTCGTATATAAGTAGTTGGATTAAAAAAGAAAAGGTTAAAACAGAAAAATAATATAAAAGTAAAAATATAAAAGTAAAAATATAAAATAATAGACAGAATAATGAAGGAAAATAATTTATATGTTAGAAACTGGAATAGTGTTTAAAATTGCAGGTATTGCCATATGCAGTGTACTTATGGTCATCCTGGGAAGAGTAGATAAAAAGAGAAAGCTTCCCGCAGGGATTAAGTTGTTATTTCAAGTTTTAATTTCTTTAATTATAATTTCTTCCGGGATTAGAATAGAATTTTTGAGAGCTCCTTCTTCATCAGGAGGATATCTTTATCTTAGCTATTTATCAATACCCCTAACTGTAATATGGCTGATAAGTATTACTAATTCTATAGGCCAGGCAGATGAACTGGGAGATATTGCCCCCTATATTATCTTTATTGCTTCCCTGACTTTTTTGGTAGTCTCTCTTGTTCAAAGGCAAGGATTAATTTTAGCAGAAACACTATCTTTAATTATGGCGACGATATCATTTATTTTTATCAAATATATTCCTAGAGGGAAATTTTCTTCCTACTATATGTCTTTTGGATTTATGTTAGCGGTGATTGCTATTGTGGGTGTATCCAAGAGTACAGCAGCTTTAACTTTATTGATTCCTCTTTTAATATTAGGCGTACCGATTATAGACAGCTCTTATTCTATTGTGGCTAATTATGCCAGCCAGGAAAGCTCGGCTATAGAAAAATATCCTTTGTTTTTGGGTGGCAGTAGCAGGCTGCGCCAGAAACTGCAATCTTGTGGGTTTTCGGCTCAAGGGGCGAATGTAACTATTATTGGGGTTTCTCTGTATTTAAGCTTGGCAGCTTTGGTTATTTCAATATACCAAAATTTTTATCTGCTTTTAACCCTGACTGCTTTTGGCTGGATGGCTTTTGAATTATTAAAGAACAAGGTTTGGTCAGAGGAATTAATTATCGAAAGGGATATTTTAAACAGCCGAATAAAACTTTTTCAGGTGGGTTTTGACCAGATAGATAATGAAAAAACTATTCAAAAAATAGAGGAATTTATAATTACTAAAAAACCTCATCAGATAGTTACTCCGGATACTTTAGCTGTATTGCGGGCAAGGAAAGATTCTGAGTATTACAACATATTAAAATCTGCGGATTTGGTTACCCCTGATGGGGTAGGTATTTTATGGGCTACTACAACTTTAAATCATCCTTTGCCTGAAAGGGTAACCGGTATAGACATAATACATAATATATGCCGATTGGCTGCTAAAAAGGGTTATTCCTTATATTTATTAGGTTCTTATCCTGATGTGGCCAAGGAAGCTGCCCTAAATTTAAACAGGAAATATCCAGGAATAAGAATAGCTGGAGCTCATCACGGTTATTTTAATTGTGAAGATTGTGAAGATTGTGAAAATATTAAAAATGGTAATATTGTTCGGAATAAAAAGGAAGAAGAGATTGTTGCAGAGATTAAAGAAAAGAGACCTGATATATTGCTGGTGGGTATGGGTGTGCCTAAACAGGAAAAATGGATTAATAAAAATTTGAACAGATTAGATGTTCCAGTCTGTATAGGGGTAGGCGGAAGTTTTGATGTCCTTTCCGGCAGGATACCGCGAGCACCATTGTGGATGCAAAGACACGGAATGGAATGGATTTATAGATCGATTAAGCAGCCAAACAGGGCTTTCCGAACTTTAGCCCTTTTTTACTTTATCTGGTTGGTAATTTTAGGGAAGATAATTTACTCTCTAAAAGAAATAAACCGATAATGGATAATGCTTTAGATAATACTAAATAAATAAGCAAAAATAATATAATTAATTAAAATAGTTATAAATAATAAAATATCAACTAATTTAGTATTAGGGCATTATCATAATGGTAATAAAATTATAATAATATCACTAATCTCTCTATT
>Ga0307378_10003746_pt1 | contig 22084 bp, 18 predicted proteins | sample UN1MG_FD_202238 | JGI IMG/M metagenome (GOLD analysis project Ga0307378, IMG submission 202238) | Soil microbial communities from Risofladan, Vaasa, Finland - UN-1 | ecosystem: Environmental > Terrestrial > Soil > Coastal area > Acid sulfate soil | place: Finland: Risofladan, Vaasa | collected...
CCGCCACGCGGCGCGGAGCCGGGCCCGAAGCGTTGGCATCGGTGTATCTACAATCGATCCGACGGGGTGTGAGCGGTCCTCGACGCACTTGGCCACGAGGCCGCGCTGGTCAATGTTGAAGGTGGCCCGCCCCGCGCAGCATCCCCCCACGCCGCCGTCGAGGGCGGCGTCGAACCGTGCGAGAAAGTAGGGGTTCGAGAGGAACGCGCGGTACCGCCGCCTGAGGTCGAGCAGGCGCTGGGAAACCGGCGGCCGGGGTCGGTGCGATTCGTCGCCCGTCTTCAGGATTCCATAGGGCTGCACCATGAAGTTGACGCCGAGCCTCTCGGCCATCGCCACGACGTCCTCCAGGCCGTCCTGGTTATCGGCCGTCAGGACCGCCATGATGTTGACTCGCTGGTGGGCAGCCATCCGCGTGTCGCGGAACACCTCCACGGCGTGGACGGCCTCGGCCAGGGCGCCCGATCGGCCGCGCTGGGTGTCGTGGCGGAGGGCATCGGCGTAGTCGATCGAGATGCTGACGCCCCAGAGCCCCGCCTTCCAGAGTTCGCGCGCCCGGTCGGCCGTGACGCCCCATCCGTTGGTCGTCAGGAATGGGAAATGGCGCCGGGCCAGCGCCTCGACCACGGCGTCAAGGTCCTGCCGGAGGAGCGGTTCGCCGCCGGCCAGGTTCACGAACATCGAGCCGTTTCGCGCGAGGTTCGCCGAGCCGCGCTCGAACTGGGGCACGGAGAGTTCCTCGGCCGCCGCGTGCGGCTCTTTCCAGTAGGAGCAGATTCGGCACCGGAAGTTGCATCGGTAGGTGACCTGCCACGCGCACCAGACGGGTCGCCCGGCCAGGTAGGCGCGGACCAGGCGCCATTTCTTGCGGCCGGTGGTCAGCGGTGTCGCTTGGCTCATCATCTTTTTCGACGTGTCGGAGGGGCCAGGAGCGGCCGGAGGGCCAACTCGTACAGCGTGCCCAACCTCCCGATTCTGACGCGCCGGGCCAGCCGTATCAAGGGGGCGATGCGGGGGCGCAGGACCACGTAGGGCAGGGCCTCGCACAAGGTGACCAGGTCGTCGGGCGCCAGGCGCGGCAGGGCGACCGCCGGCCGCCCGGCGCGGTACGCTGCCGCAGGGTCCGGCACGAGCCACCCGTTCTCCCGCGCGATCCGCTCCGACGTGCTTCCGGGCACGGGGTAGTGGAGCACGGCCTGGACGCCGTCCGGGTTGAGGCGGCGAAGGAATTCAACCGTCTGGTCCACGCTGGCGGGCGTCTCGTAGGGCGCGCCGACCTCGATGCACGCCACAGTGCGGACGCCGGCGTGGCGGAGGGCCGCGAAGGCCGCCTCCACGGCCGCGTCGGACGCGGCGAGGCCCAGCACGTCGTTACGGATCAGGGCGGAACCGGAACCGATCGGGATGCGTGCTTCCTCGCAGCCGGCCCGCGCCAGGAGCGCGGCCGCCTCGGCCGTGATGTCAGGGGCATAGAGCCGCGTGCGCAGCGGCCAGGACATCTGGCGGCGATAACGGTCGGCGAACTCGGCCGCCCACTCCGGCCGCGCGAGCCATCGCTCGTTGCCGATGCGAAAGCCCCTCAGGTCGAAATGCTCGTCGGCCACCTGGAGCATCTCATCGAGGACCGCGCCGACGGGCCGGTGCAGAACGGGCCACGAGGCTGTGGCGGGCCACGGCGCGGGCGACTCCGGTCCCGCGGACGGAGAGGCCATGCCGCCTTCCCCGCCGCGTGACACCGTGACCTGAATGAACCCGGCGGCGTCCACGATCTTCTCAAACGGATAGAGGTCCCGCGCGGGTGCGGTCCTATCGGCGAGCGCCGGCGGCGGGGGCGGCGGGGGCGGCGGATTCCGCATGACGCCCGTCTCGCACTTGACCCACATGCCGGGCGTCCGCAGATAGTCGAGGCTCGAGAGGCGCGAAGCCACGTAGGCCGGGATGGCCACGTCGGCCGGGCCGGTGGCGACCGCTTCGGCGCCCGTCAGGCTCAGGCACTCGTCGGGCCGGAGGGCGGCGTGTGGCCCGAAGGGCACCAGCGGGCCGCCGTGGGCGGCGCCGAGCGCCCCCGCGATGCGGACCGCCAGGTCCGCCACGAGCGGCTCGACATAGAGGAGGATGAGGTCGGGCTTCGCGTAGGCCACGGTCGCCGAAAGGAACGCCTCGTCGCACCGGTCGAGAAGGGTCAGCGTGACCCGGTGGCCGCGATGCCTGAGCGCCGCGCCCAGCATCGCCACCTCGTCGCGGTACGGCGACCGCCCGGATAGGAGGTCGGCCACGGGCTGGATGATCGCCAGGTTCATGCTGGCTCCATCAGTCGGGCGTAGAGCGGCTCGTCCGGCGCGAGGCCGCAGACCTCCCGCAGGACGTGCGCCAGGCCGCCGGTGCGAAGCATTTCGTGGAGGCGGCCGGCGCTCGGGTCTTCCGGATGATCGTAGGCCAGGGCCGCACGGATGCCGAGGATCACGTGCGCCGGGTCGATGCCCTCTTCGAGGCACAACCGCGCGGAAGCGATGAGGCGGTCCTCGGCCCCGAGTTTCCTCAGGGGGTCGGCCCCGACGCGGCGGACCTGGTCGCCGAGGGCGCGGTTGCGGTATCGCTCCAGCAGGTCCTCCTCATAGGCGCGCTGGACGGCCGCCGGAAAGGCGAATCGCGAGCCGAGGGCGCGGCCGGTTTCGTTCATCGCCCCGCGGACCGTCGCGACGATCTTCGGGTCGGCCATCGCCTGCCAGATGAACTCATGCCCCGCCGGGTATCCCAGGTAGGCGCAGAGGGCGTGACTCATGTTGTGCGAGGCCAGTTTTTGCCGCTGGTAGGCCAGGATGTGATCCACGGGTTCCATGCCGATGATATGTGGGACCGGCCCGCGGAAGGCCGTCGCATCCACCGGGAGCCGCGCGTACGGTTCGCAGGCGACCCACAGCGGGTCTCGCCGGCGGACGTCATCGGGTACGATGGGGACCATGCGGCTGACGACGGCCTCGACGAATCCGAACCGCGCGTCGAACTCGTCGCGGCCGAGAGGCGGCGAGCCGCCGGAGGCGCGCTCGAGTTCGTCACAGACGAGGTCGCGCAGGAACCGGCCGGCGCCGACGAGGTTCTCGCACGTGATGACGTTCAGCGGGGCCGCCGAGCCGGAAGCGATCCGCAGGGCGATGCCGCGGGCCAGCGTCGGCGCCACCGCCCTCAGGACCCGCACGCCGACGGCCGTGCAGGCGAGGCTCGCGCCGGCGACGGCCCTGGCCGCCGCGTCGGCCTGGCTCGCGCTAATGGCCCTCACGCCGGTGATCGTGACGGGCTCGTCGCCCGCGTTGGAGATGTGGTGGATTTCGTAGGAGCCGCGGCGGTTCATCGCCTCGACGATGGCCCGGTCCACCTCGATGAAGACGGTGCGGTATCCGCTCCGCGAGAACAGTTCGCCCATGAAGCCGCGGCCGATGTGGCCGGCGCCGAACTGAACGGCCAGGGGAGCGGAGGCGGCGGAATCGGTCATACGGGTTTCCTAGTCGGACGACGCCCTGGCCAGACTTCCGGCGTCGCGGGCCGCCTCGGGCTGGCACAGCCGATGGACGAGCGTCTCCATGGCGAGCCGGTCGTTGGGCGTCGTCTTGGCTTCGAGGTCGGCATCCACGAGGGCCTGGTAAGCGCCGGCCAGGTGCTCGACGGAGAAGGCCGCCAGGGCGCGGCGGACGCGGTCCTGGGCGCCGTAGAAGATGTTCGCCTGGGCCATGGCGGCGTCCAGGCTCATCCGTCGCGCCAGGGCCTTGGTCCGGATCAGTTGCCGGAACGTGGACCGGAGGAGACCCACGATTTGCGGCGCCACCATCCCTTCGGCCCAGAACGTGTCCAAGAGTTCGAGGGCCCGCGGGATCCGCCGCTCAGCGACGGCGTCCGAGAGCGCCCAGACCCGATCGTGGTGGCCGCGCGCGATCACGCTGTCCACGTCCGGCGCGTCGATGGCCGTGGCCGATTCCGTGAAGAGCGCCAGGGCGTCGAGCGCCGCCAGAAGCGCCGCCATGTCCGTTCCGAGGTACTCCAGGAGCATCTGGGCGGCCGCGTCGGTCAGCGTCTTATGGTATCGCTCGCGAGTTTCCCGCTGAAGCCAGCCGGGGAGCACGTGCGGATCAGTGACCTCGCAGCAGATGACGCAACCTACCGCGGCGACGCGCTTGGCGAGGTTGGTGGACTCGTTCCAGGAAGCCACCTCGAGGCAGAGCGACCCGGTGGGCGCCGGAGCCTCAAGATAGTGCAGGAGGGCCTCGCGGACCTTCTTGCCGTCGCCGCGCGCGGCCTCGGGGTCTTCCTCCGACTCGCCGCCGCCGCCTTTCTGGCCGAGGAACTTCTCGGCCTCGCGGATGCTGACCAGCCGGCGGGGGGCCAGGAACGGCGGCGTGCGAAGGGCGTCCAGGACGTCGGCCAGGACGGCCTCCTCGCCGCCGAGTTCCAGAAGGGCCATGCCGGGGTCGGCGTCGGCGAGGACCTGCCGGCGGACGGTCTGGCGTCCCTTGTCCAGGAGATATGGATCGGTGCCGAGAAGGACGTAGATCGGCTTAGGCGCGGCCTTGGCCTGTTTCTCGAAATCGCTGAGGCGGACGCCAACCTGCCGCTTTGGGGAACCACTCCGGGCCATACGGTTTGTTGCCTTTCGGTTCAGCCTCGCGGACCGATCCGGTCGAACCCCGCTAGCGGCCTCAGGACCTCCGGCACGACGACCGACCCGTCGGCCTGCTGGTAATTTTCGAGGATGGCGATGATCGTGCGGCTCATCGCGATGGCCGTGCCGTTCAGGGTGTGGACGAGTTCGGGTTTTTGGCCGCGGCCGCGGCCGCGACGGAACCGGATACCCAGGCGGCGGGCCTGGTAATCCGTGCAATTCGAGGTCGAGGTGATTTCGCCCCACTCGCCGCCTTCGCCGCGGCCGGGCATCCACGCCTCCAGGTCGAATTTCCGGTAGGCCGGCCCGCCGAGGTCGCCCGTCGCGATGTCCACAACGCGGTATGGAATGCCCAGGTGCCGGTAAATCTGTTCCTCAATCCGGAGGAAATCCAGGTGCATCGCCTCCGATTCCTCCGGCCGCGTGAACGCGAACATCTCGACCTTCGTGAACTGGTGGACGCGGTACAGGCCCCGGCTGGCGCGGCCGTAAGCCCCCGCCTCGACGCGGAAACAGTGGCTGATGCCGCCGACCTTCATCGGCAGCCGGTCCTCCGGCAGGATTTCATCCATCACGAGGCCGCCCAGAGTGATTTCGGCCGTCGCAATGAGCCCCAGGTCGGCCCCCTCGATGCGGTAAATCTGCGACTCCTCGCCCCGCGGGTTGAATCCGCACCCCTCCAGCACCTTCATCTTGGCCATGTCGGGCGTCTCGTAGAGCGCAAAACCCTCGCGGCGGAGCGTTTCCAGGGCGAACCGCGCCAGCGCCAGTTCCAGCAGCACCGCCTCGTTCTTCAGGAAATAGAAGTTCGACCCGGTCACCTTCGTCCCGGCGTCGAAATCCACGAGGCCGAGGCCCTCGCCGATGGCCACATGATCGCGGGGCTTAAAATCGAACTTCGGAATCTCGCCCGAGCGGCGCAACTCCTTGTTGGACCGTTCGTCCGGGCCGACGGGCGAATCCGGATGCGTCAGATTGGGTATCTTCGATTGTTCCTGGCGAAGTTCCGCTTCGACGGCCGCCAATTGCGGCTCGCGGTTTTCCAAGGTGGCCTTCAGGCGGCCGACTTCCTCGATGAGCGCCGCCCGCGCGGCATCCGCCGCCTTGGCGATCTGCTGGCTGAGGTCCTTGCGGCGGCTGCGGAGGCCGTCAATCTCAACGATCAGGGCCGACCGCTCATCCGCGAGGCGCAGGACCTTGGCGATGTCGGCCTTCATGCGTCGGTTTTCGGTATTGCGGCGGACCTCGTCCGTTCGCGTCCGGATCGTTTCCAGGTCGAGCATGGGGGCCTTTCCTCTCGCGCCGCCTCGGCGGCGGACCCTGTTCGGCTCCATTGTGCCGCAGGGGCGGGCCGTTTGCAATGATTTGTGCGGGTCTCTGGCGGGCGAAGGCATTTGAGGAATTTTTGGCGGCCCGTAACTGTAGGTGGCAATTACTTGGTGCCCTTTTGCTTTTCCTTGGCTTTTCTTACGTACTCGCGTAGGCTTTCGTATGCTTGGCGGTCCTTTTCCACGATTTCTCCTTCGATACCGACAACCATTTCCTTGACACCTTCTTCAAGAACAAGCTCGCCTCGCATCATGAGATAATGCTTGACTATCTGCCCTTGGGTTGTTGTTAGCATCGGGTTAGCCGGATTAAAGTTCTCGTTTATCTGAAAAACCACAATGGACATCCAGTAGCCGACGACTCTTCCGCTGACTTCCTGAGGCAATGCCACAACGCTCACTTCCCACCGTGGCTTCTCGTCGGTAATTACAACAGAATTGATCTTTCGCAATTCACGGAGGAAGTAGCCTTGCAGCGTGGGACGGATCTTCTCGTCGGCCGCAATTACGAATCTGATTCTGGCTTCGTAAGGCAGATCCAGAGCCCACCTGGGTGGATCTGCTGCCTGCGTCCCTAGGCCAGGTATCTTGGGTCTTCCGAGAGCATCATCCAAGGATTGTAACTTCAGAGGCATGTTCAGCAAATGTTGTATACGGTTGGATGGGACCGCAAAGTTCAGATTCTGCCCACCGGCAAGATAGGCTGTTGTGATACCAACCACCTGGCCAGCGTTGTCCAGCAAAGGACCCCAGCTTGAGCCTGGGCTAATTGGTGCCGTGCATTGGATAACTGAAACGCCCTCCGATATCTTTCGATGGCCACTCACCTGGCCACTGCTAAAGGAATTTGTGAGTCCCTGGGGGCTCCCAATGGCATTAACACTTGAGCCGACTGGTGGCGGGTTTCCGGACAACAATCGCAAGTGTGGAACATTGTTCGCCATTACCTTTAATATGGCAACGTCTTCATCCCTCGATACCCCCAAGACCCCCTCCAACGGGTACTGGGCATTGTTTTCAAGGTACACCACGACTGCCGCCGCATTCTCGATTACATGGTAGTTCGTGACCACTTTGCCGTCCGGACTGGCAAAAAAACCTGACCCCTGGCCAATCGGCGTCCCATCTGGTCCTATGGACACCACCCTGACAACCGCCGGGGATGACCTTGCAAACAGCTCGCTAGGTGGAATCTGTGATTCCCGCGGGGCCTCTTCACGGGCCTGTGTTGGTCCGACGGGCCCAGGCTTAGTGGGCTTCTCTTGTGCCGTGGGCAGAGCACTTGTGGATTTGGGAGCGGCGGACCCGGACTTCGAGAGATTCTCTTCTGCCACGGGCAACTGACTTTCCGGAACTCTCGGAGGCTTTCCAGTGCCGCGCATCAGGATTAAGGCCAAGACTATTAGGAGCACCAGGCCGCCCGCCACACAAGATGCCATGATGAACAGCCTGCGCCTCTTGGGATCTGGTACTATGCATGATTGCTTGCATGATGGGCACTTGTCCATCTTCCCTATTAAGGAAGAAGGGCTTTCCAGGCCTGTATGGCAATTTGGGCAATTGTAGCGAACTGCCTTGCCTGTAAATCCAGGAACCCGAATGCTTTCACCACAAGATGGGCATTTACCAATTGTACCTGAGGCATTATCGGGCGCTTTGATTGCCTTTCCACATCTGCACTTGAAAAGGATCATGGCTAAACCTCCTCTGTGATAGCCATACCTAGTACTCGCAGCCCGTAGGTCAAGACAACTGCGAGGATGAGCAATCCGAGTTCAAGCCACATTCCATTAAGAAGGGTTGCCAGCATGGCAATCGGTACCACGCCAATTCCCAAGATGACAAGACCGATCACCACAGCGCACCCGCCCCACAGTATCCATGTCAGAAGGAGGCCCATAAACCATGCGGTCAGTCCGAAAAGGTAGGAGGAGATGAAAAAGCCAAGACCCGCCCACGGTCGCGTAGGTGGTATCAAGGCCAGGGGGACAAGAATGAAAATGTTGAACGCCAGCGCCAGGATGCACAGCAGCATCAACCATGGGAGTATCTTCTCGCCAACCCAAATACCTCCGAAAATGAAGAATGCCGGAAGCGCCAGAAGGGCCAACATAATGACCAAGCCAAGCGCGTAGGTTCCGATGCTTGAAAGTTTTGACTTAACGCTCATGCTACCGCCCCCCCCCTTACACGGCGTGGCAACTCTTGATGAGGTAACCGCCGGACTTCGCGTCCTTTTCCAGTTCCAGGATGCCGCGCGCTTGGGCCTCTTCCAGGAGTTGGCTGAACGACCGGAAACCGTAGTAGGATTCACTGAAGCCGGGTTTGCGGCGTTTGAGGGTCTGCTTGATCATGGACCCCCAGACCTGCTCTCCCTCTCCGCGTTCCGACACGAGGGCCTCGTAGGTTTTGACGACGAGGTCCCAGGCCTCTTGTTTCTTGTCATCGGGGGGCGAGGCAGGCGGCGCGGTCTTGGCGGCCTCGGTCGGGGCGCCCTCGGCTTTGGCGGTCTTGGCGGCGGCGGTCCTGGCCGAAGCAGGCTTGGCGGGAGCGCGGCGGCGACCCCCGCCGCGAGGCGGCTGGGGGCGGACGAGGTCGTCGTAATAGATGAAATCGTCGCAATTCGCAATGAGCAAATCGGACGTCGATTTCTTGACGCCCACGCCGATGACGATCTTGTTATTCTCCCGGAGTTTGCTGACGAGGGGCGAAAAATCGGAGTCGCCGCTGATGATGACGAAGGTGTCCACGTGCTCCTTCGTGTAGCAGAGGTCGAGGGCGTCCACGACCATGCGGATGTCGGCGGAGTTCTTGCCCGACTGGCGGATGTGCGGAATCTCGATGAGTTCGAAGGACGCTTCGTGCATCGCGGGCCGGAATTCCTTGTAGCGGGACCAGTCGCAGTAGGCCTTCTTGACGACGATGCTCCCCTTGAGGAGCAGCCGCTCGAGCACTTTGCCGATGTCGAACTGCGGATAGTTGGCCTCGCGAACGCCGAGGGCGACGTTCTCGAAGTCGCAGAAGAGCGCCATGTTTTTCGTCTCGGTCGCAGCGGTCATGGGCCTGATGCCTCCAGAAAGGGTTCCTGTACCCAGGCGATGCGCCGACGATTCTACCGCGATTTCTGGCTTTGGCAATGAAGTTGTGGCGGGGCCGCGCGGAAGATTCACGGCGCGCACCAGAATTTCCTGGCAGGGCCTTTTTTGATGTCACCCCGAGCGAAGTCGAGGGGTCTCGCCGTGCGGTTTGGCGGACGATAACGGCCACGGCGAGATTCCTCGACTCGCTTCGCTCGCTCGGAATGACAGCCTTTTCCTGTTGGCCAGAAAATCTTGGTGCGCCCAGCGGGGGCCTGTGCCATGCCCCGGCGGCGGGCTTCCTTTTGGTGCGCGGCGGCCTAGAATAGATGAAGCGGCCTTTCCCGCCTTCGGCTCTGAGGCTCAGGCTCGAAGAGAGCCTGTCGAAGCGGTTTCAGTCATAGTCAACACAGGCGGTTGACGAAGGAATAACTGTGACGGATATACTGATTGGAATCCGCGACGCCATCGGGTGGACGCTCTACGAGGCCGGCCTCTACGTAATTTTCGGCCTCGTGGCGGCGGGATTGATTCACATCTACGTATCGCGCCGATGGATGGTCGCGTGGCTGGGCGGCCGCGGGTTCGGATCGGTCGTCAAGGCGGCGCTGCTGGGCGCGCCGCTGCCGCTATGCAGTTGCAGCGTCCTGCCGGCGGCCTGCGCCCTCAGGAACAAGGGGGCGGGGCGCGGGGCCACGGTCTCGTTCCTTATCTCCACGCCCGAGACCGGCGTGGACTCGATCGCCGTGACGTGGGCCCTGATGGGCCCCTTGATGGCGATCGTGCGGCCGGTGGCGGCCGTCGCGACGGCCATGGTGGCCGGGTTCCTCGAGACGGTCCGCGACCGCCGCGAGCCGCCGCCCGTCATCGCGGGGCCGGCGTGCGCCATCTGCAACTCGGATACCTGCGAGCACGTCGCGGGGCCGGGCCGCTGGAGCCGGTTCTGGAACTTCGTCCTCTGGGACATGGGCGACGACCTCGGGCCGTCTCTGGCGGCGGGACTCGTGCTGGCGGGGATCGTCGGAGCGGTCGTTCCCGAGAACTTTTTTGAAACCTACATGGGCAGCCCTTGGGCCTCGATGCTCCTCGCGCTCGTGGTTGGCCTGCCTTTATATGTATGCGCGACCGCCTCGACGCCGCTGGCGGCGGCACTGCTCCTGAAGGGCATGAATCCGGGGGCGGTCCTCGTGTTTCTCCTCGTGGGACCGGCGACGAACCTGGCGACGATCCTCGTGGTCGCGCGCCTCTTCGGAAAGGTCTCGGCCGCCCTTTACGTCGGCACGATCGCCGTGATGAGCCTCCTCTGCGGCGCGATCCTGGACCTGGCGGTCACCGGGCTGGACCTTCGGGTGACTTATGCCGAGACCCGCGAGATCGTGCCGCCGTGGCTCCTCGCGGCCGGGGCGGTCCTGCTGGCGGCGTTCCTGGCGATGTCGCTCGGGCGCTGGGCGTGGCGAAAGATCCCTTGGCGCGGGCGCGCGGCGGCATCCTGCACGTCGCTGGGCTGCGACTGCGATGCGTCGCACGACGCCGGCAGCCGCGAACGAGGCCATTAGATTCCGCGTGCGTGCAGAGCACGCACCCTACGCACTCGCATCAGGCCGCGATGCGGGTTAAAAGTATTGTCATAAAAGCAAACGTAAAGATACCGACTGTCTCGGCGATGCCGAGTGCGATGATGACGAAGGCGAACCCCTTGCCGTCGGTCTCGCTGAGCATGCGGCAGCCGGCGGCGCCGATGGCCCCCTGCATCCAGGCCGAGAGCATTTCCCCCAGGCCCGTGGCGATGCCGATGCCCAGCAGCAACCCCGCGTTGGCCTGGACGACGGCCGGATCGCTCGGCATCTGGACCATGATGAGCAGGGCGTAGAGCGTCTGCGTGATCGGCATGCTCACGAGGACGACGTAGAGAAAGCGGAGCCCTTTGCCGGCCCGGGCGTCTTTGGCCCAGGAGCCTGCGGCTGACATGCCGGCCAGGCCGATGCCGACGGCGCTTCCCACCGCCGCCATGCCCACGGCCAACGCTATCGCTAATTGCCCGAAAAACATACTGGCATCCATGATTTAGTCTCCTGAAGGGCGCTTTCTGGAAAAGGGTTCGTAGGCGTAGCCGCTCCATTGCATACCGAGGTTATTGGAGAACTCCAGCATGTTCAGCCGCACGCCGTGGGCCAGAAGCGCCACGACCGTCAGCGAGATGTTCAGGGCGTGCGCGATCAAGAGGATCGGGATCGCTGCGAACAGCGGCAGGGGCGCCGCCAGGCTGTTGAACGTGACGGCCAGAACGCTCGAAGCCAGCCCGATGGCCATCAGGCGAAGGTAACTGACGGTGTCGCTGAAACTGCCGATCGCCGGCAGGAAAAACTGGGCCAGACCCAGGCCGACCATCTTAAGCGGGTTGCGGCTGGGCGACGTGAAGCCGATGGTGAGGACCAAGCCCCCGATGAGCAGGACCAGATTGACCGGCGCGTGGAAAAACTCGGAGAACGTGGCGGGAACCCTCACCAGGAACATCCTGAGGAGGCCAAAGAGCCACCACAGCCACATCACCCAGCCCACCTCGGCAAGAAATTCCAGTTTCGGAAACAAAGTCTTGGCCTTCCAAAGATGCGCCAGGGTCAGGTGGACCGCCCCGAACACGATGCTGATCAGCATCAGCACGTTCATGCTTTCTTTCTTCATATCCACGGCGATCAGCGGCGTCGTGCGGCCGAAGAGCCACGAAAAGTCGAAGCCGAAGAACGAACACGTCAGGACGCCCCAGACGACCGAGCAGACGCCGACCACGATGATCAGTTGCGCCAGTTCCTTCGCTCCGGCTTTCGCCAGCGTGCGGTACAGCACCAGGGGGAACAGAAGGTACGCCAGCCCGTACCCCGCATCGGAAATCAGGATCGCCGAGAAGATCGGCAGGAAGATCATGAACATCGTCGAGACGTCGAACTCCGCGTAGCCGGGGACCGTTCCGAGGATCTTGAAAAGTCCTTCCATCGGTTTGGCCCAGCGGTTCCACCAGGCATACTGAATCAGCGTGGGCGGCTGCTCGTCGGGGGGCGGTTCGACCGACTGGACGGCCGCCTCGACGCCCTCCGCCGCAAGGCCCGACGCCAGGCCCTCCGCCCGGTCGGCCGGCACCCAGCCCTGGAGGGCGTAAAGGTGCTCTTCCGCCAGGGCGCTTCGCGTGGCGACGGTCCAGACGGCCTCGGTCTTCAAGCGTGCGAGTTCCCGGCGCATCGCCGGCGCCAGGTGGACGAGGCCCGCGAGGCGCTCGGAATCGCGCCGGAGGGCCGCATCAATCTCGGCGGCCTCGGCCCGGATCGAGGGCCGGTCGCGTGGCGGAAGCGGGATCGCCTGCGACCCTTCGGGCACCTCGATCTCGCCCCGGCGGTTGGCGACCGCCACCAGCACGCGTTTGCCCGGCCAGTCGTGCAGCGGCTGGACGCACTCGGCGCGCACCTGGCCGACGGCCGCGCGCGGCACGGCGTAGAACGCCAGGTCGAGTCCGGCCCGCGCGATGGCGTCCACCTCGGCCAGGTCCATGTCGCCCCAGACCGCCGCCTGTTCCGACTGGAGGTGGAGGGCGGCCAGGCGATGGCTCCGTTCGACGCTCTCGCGCTGGATGCGGAGGACCTCGGCGGCCGCCTCCGACGGATCGAGGGCCACGGGCGACCCGGCGGCGCGGACGCTCTCGAGAATCTGGATCGCGCGACGGAGGCGTTCCATGGCCGCGACGGTCTCGGCGTCGGGCACCGCGCGCGACGGGTCCACGGGCGCGAGGTGGACGACGCCGAGTTCCTGGAGGGCCGCCAGGAGCCGGTCCCGGTCGCGGGCTTCCGCCACGACATAGGTTTTGAGCATCCGGGCGATCATGGTTCGGGCGGCTCCTCGGCGCCGGCGAGGACGGTGCGCGCCGGTCCGTTGGCAGCGGCGGCGGAGTCCTCTTCGCTGATTTTGGCCTTGGCGATCTTGGCGCGGCCGACGGCGGCGGTCATCTCGTCGCCCAGGTGGATGCGGATGCGGCGGATGGCCTCGCGCGACTCCGGAATCTTCACCTTCTCAAACAGGTTCACGCGCTGGATGATCTTGACGAGTTCGCGATGCAGCAGGTCGTGCTGGCGGCGGATCACGTCCACCTCGGCCTGGCGACGGTTCAGCGATTTCAGGTCCGCCAGGGCCCGGTCCACCCACGCCGGCGTCGCGAAGAGGCTGTAGACCGGCTCGGCGAAGACGACGCCCTCGAACACGGGGACCGTCACGCCGGCGACGTTGGCCGTGGAGGTTTTCGTCTCGAGGGGCGCCGCGAGTTCCCGGACGTTGACGCCCGCGAGGTCCCCGAGGACGCGGTCATAGGCCTTGAAGCGGCGGCGGGCGGTCTCGGCGGCCTCCTCGGCGGCCTGGCGCTTCTGAGTGACCTCGAGGATCGTGAGTTGCAACTGCTGCTGCTTGAGTTTGAGCATCGGGAGATAGCGCTCGAACCGCGCGAGGGCGTCGCGCTGGCGTTTCAGTTCGGGGCGAGTCAGTTTCAACTTTTTTGCCATGATAACGTCCGCTGTGCTGCCAGGTGACTGGGTAACTAGGTGACTAGGTTACTAGGTAAAGGCCAAAATGTCTCTCACCTAGTCACCTAGTTACCTAGTCACCTAGTTACCTAGTCACCTAGTCACCTAGTTACCTAGTTACCATTTCTCGCGGCCAGTGCTTCTCCACAATCGCCCGCCGGATGCCCGTCTCGGCCGGATCGAAGCACTCGGCCAGGATCGCCCAGCACCGGTCGAGCGCCTCTTCCAGCGGGATATTGACCCGCAGGTCCATGATCTCGCGCTCGAAGCGCTGGCCGTAGGCCAGGAGTTTCCGGTCCCAGGGGGACATCTCGAACCCCATGTCGCGTTTCTCGCGGCTCTCGCGGCAGAGGGCATAGAGTTGGATGCATGCGTCCATAATCGCGCGGTGATCGTCGCGCGTCTTGCCGTTCACCTGCTGCTTGAGTCGCGAGAGGCTTCCGAACGGTTCGATCCATCCGCCCCTCAGGTAGAACTGGCCCTCGGTGATGTAGCCGGTGTTGTCGGGCACGGGGTGCGTCACGTCGTCGCCGGGCATGGTGGTGCAGGCCAGGACGGTCATCGTCCCCGCGCCCTCGAGGTCCACGGCCTTCTCGTAGCGGCGCGCGAGTTGCGTGTAAAGGTCGCCCGGATAGCCGCGGTTCGAGGGGATCTGTTCCATCGTGATGGCGATCTCCTTGAGGGCGTCGGCGAAGGCCGTCATGTCCGTGAGGAGCGTGAGGACGCGCTTGCCCTGGAGGGCGAAATGCTCGCCGATCGCCAGGCACAGGTCGGGCACCAGCAGGCATTCGACGACCGGGTCGGCCGCCGTGTGGATGAAAAGGATCGTGCGGCCCAGGACGCCGCCTTCCTCGAACGTCTTTCGGAACACGAGGTAATCGTCGTGCCGGAGGCCCATGCCGCCCAGGATGATGATGTCGGCGTCGGCCTGGAGCCCGACGCGGGCCAGGAGTTCGTTGTACGGTTCGCCGGGCACGGAGAAGATCGGGAGTTTCTGCGACTCGACGAGGGAATTGAAGACGTCAATCATCGGGATGCTGGTGCGGATCATCTTCGAGGGGAGGTTGCGCTGGGTCGGGTTGACGGCGGGTCCGCCGATGTCGATGGGCTGGGCCTCGACGGGGGGCCGATGGTCGCGCGGGCGTCCGGCCCCGTCGAAGACGCGGCCGAGGAGGTCCGTCGAGAAGGGGACCTGCATCGGGCGGCCGAGGAACCGGACGCGGTCGCCGGTCGAGACGCCTTGCGTGCCGGAGAAGACCTCCAGGGACACCTGGTCGCCCTCGAGGCGGATGACGCGCGCGAGCGAAGAGCCGCGATCGCCCGCGACGACCGCCAGTTCATCGTAGCCCACGCCGCCGGCCGTGACCGTGACGACGTTGCCGGCGATCCTTGTAATCTGGTCGTAGTATTTCCTCATGCGTCAGGTTCCTTGCCGCTAAAGGCAATGTCAAATGTCAAATGCTAAATGCTAAATGGCGGAAAAAAGATTAGTCGGGTTTCCGCTTTTCCTTGCCGGCCGAACCGTATATCTTGCCGAAGATCAGGTGCAACTCGTGAGCCTCCTGCCACAGACGCCGCGCATCGGGCTTTACGTCCGGCTCCGCCTTGGCGATGATTCGAAGCCAGTACTTTGTTTCGCTGGCCTCCTTCTTGCAGATGCCGATCTTGTTCCTGAAATCCTTTCGCGATACGGCGTCATTGGCTTCGCAGTTGTTGGCCCCGATGCTTGTGCCGGCGCGGACCAACTGGCGGATAATCGGCACCGTCACGACGTTCTTGGGCGCCCTGTGGGCAAAGGCGACAACGGATTCTCCGAATAGGGCCGTCCTCTCCAGCAGGCCATCGCCTTTGCCCGGATTCATGTCCGTTGACCTTCATTTAACATTTATCATTTAGCATTTATCATTTCCGTGTGCGACCTTTGTCCGCAATAAACGCAGCAATCTCCCCCTGTATCCGCTTGAACTCCGCGCTCTCCATCGACGCATAGTTCCAGTTGCGGAACAGGTCCTGGGCCGCGACCATCGTGCGGCGGGCGAGTTCCTTGTCCTCGAAACCGAAGTCCGTGTTCGCGACTTCCAGGATCTTGTCGAAGACCAGCCGCTGCCGGTCGGCGGGCGTCGCAGCGTCCACCGGGTCGAACGCGTTCTGCTGGAGGTAACACGTGTCGAAGAACTCCGCCTTGAGCATCACCGTGAAGTCCTCGACGCTCGTGCCTTCCTCGCCGACGACGGCCATCATCTGCTTGACCTCCGCCCCGCGGCGCAGCAGCGCGCGAATCTCGGCGACCTTCGCCGGCTCGATGATGCCGACGTACTTCGACCACGAGTCGAGCGGGTCGATGGCGGGATAGCGACGGGCGTCGCTCCGAGCCCGCGACAGGCCGTGAAACGCCCCGACGACCTTCAGGGTCCCCTGCGTGACGGGCTCCTCGAAGTTGCCGCCGGCCGGGCTCACCGTGCCGCCGATGGTGACCGAGCCGACGCGTCCGTCGCGGAGTTCGATCTCGCCGGCCCGCTCGTAGAAGCCCGCGATGCGGCTTTGGAGGTACGCCGGGAACGCCTCTTCGCCGGGAATCTCCTCGAGTCGGCCCGAGACCTCGCGCATCGCCTGGGCCCACCGCGACGTCGAGTCCGCGAGCAAGAGGACCGCCAGGCCCATCTGCCGGTAATACTCGGCCAGCGTCACGGCCGTATAGACCGACGCCTCGCGGGCCGCCACCGGCATCGCCGAGGTATTGCAGATGATGATGGTCCGCTCCATGAGGGCCCGGCCGGTCTGCGGGTCTTCGAGTTCGGGGAACGTCCGGAGCGTCTCGACGACTTCGCCGGCCCGCTCGCCGCAGGCCGCGATGACGACGATGTCCACCTCGGCGTAGCGCGAGGTGATCTGCTGGAGGACGGTCTTTCCGGCGCCGAACGGACCGGGGATGCAGTACGTCCCGCCGCGGACGACCGGGAACATCGAGTCAATGATGCGGACGCGCGTGACGAGCGGCTCGGTGGGCATCCGTCGCCGGCGGTGGATGCTCAGAGCGCGCTTGACCGGCCACCGCTGCTGCATCGTCACGGGGATTTCCTGGCCCGAACCGTCGGCCAGCGTGGCGATCTTCTGGTCCACCGTGTACGGCCCTGCGGCCGCAATCTGCGTCACCTTCGCCGAGCCGGCGAGCGTGAACGGCGCCATGACCTGGTGCTGGAAGATTCCTTCGGGGACCGTGCCGAGCGTGTCGCCGGCCTGGACGCTCGCGCCGACCTTGACGGCGGGCGTGAACGGCCACGGCCGGTCGGTCGGCAGGGCCTGAAGGTAGAGGCCGGGCTTCAGGAAGAATCCGGCCTGCGTGGCCAGGAGGGGCAGGGGGTTCTGGAGTCCGTCGTAGATCTGGCCCAGGAGTCCCGGTCCGAGCGTGGCCGAGAGCATCTCGTCGCGGAACTCGACCTCGTCGCCGACCTTGAGGCCGCGCGTCTCCTCGAAGACCTGGAGGTCGGCCTGACGTCCGCGAATGCGGATCACCTCCGCGAGCAGCCGCGCGCCGTCCGCCCGGTGGCAATAGCCCACGGAGTTCTGGACCACGCGGCCATCGGTCTCGGCGACGACCATGTTTCCGAACACCGCGACGATGCGTCCATTCAAGGTAAAGTCCCTCGCAATAAACGCGCCCATCAAGATGGGCGGCTAACCAGGCCCGTGCGATTCGGCGCTCAGGCGCTGCCACCGCACGAGCAGCATCAACTTGGCGGCATAGGCCGCCAGTTCGTCGTCGGCGAACGAGAACCAGCCGTCGTGCTCCACGAGCCACGTCCATCGCACGCGGTCGAGGACCCGGAGGCCGGCCAGGGGATCGGCCGCCGCAGACCACTCGCTGATGACCGCCGCGAAATCCTCGTCCGACCGCCCCAGGTCCGCCGCCACCAGGTAAGGCGCGCTTTCCAGGCCGAGCGCCGTCGCGCGGGCCGCCGCCAGCGCGTTCCTGAGTGCCACCTCGTGCGCGATCCACTCCGCGAGGAACGGGCTGGCCAGGCGGTCGGCCACTCCGGCCGCATGGTGGAAGTACGCCGCCCACACGGCATCGGACGCGATGCGCGGCGGGGTCGGCTCATCGGCCGGGGCGAGGTAGTCCGGGAGCGCCTCGTCGCCGCGGACCTGGGCGGCCGTCAGGACCGCCGGCGTGACCTCCCGGATTTCACTCGCCAGGAACGCCTCGCGCTGCATCAGGTCGTCCGCCAGGAGGATCGCCTCGACGAGGGCGAGCGCGCGGCCGGACTCGGCGAGGTGCTCGCGGAGATCGGCGAGCGTCAGCGGCGGGGGCGTCCCCAGGTCGCCGAGGGCGGGCAGCGCCGAAACGCGGTAGTAGTTGTTGGCGACCATCACCGGTCACTTTTTCTCGGCCATGGCCCGCTCGAGCATCTGGCGGAGGTTGGGGTTGACGAGTTCCGAGAGGGCTTCGACGACGGAGGCCAGCGTGACTTCGACGTTGGCGCCGCGGGCCTCGTACTCGAAGCCGGCGCCGGCCAGCGTGCCCTTCAGGTCCACCGACACGTTCTCGAGGCCCGGGGCGCGGTGGAGGCGATGGAGCGCCCAGTCGGCCAGTTTCTCGCGCATCTCGGGGGCGACGTTGATCTGGATGACGGCCTGCCCCGCGGAGTTGGCCTTGGCGTACTGCATCACGATGTCGTAGAGGAGCGGTTTGAGGAATTCAGGGTCGGCGAGGGGCTTGCGTGCGCCTGCTGCGAGGACGTCGCGGAGTGCGCGGCCGAGGGCTTCGCGCAGCCGCATCGCGACGTCGCGGGCCGCCAGTTCCAGGTCGGTCCTCGACTTGGCCAGGGCGCTCTCGGCCTGGGCCTGGGCGTCCTGGATGATCCGGGCGGCCTTGGCCTCGGCCTGGGCGACCGTTTCGGCGGCCTTCTTCCGGGCCTCGTCGCGGATCTTGGCGGCGGCCTCTTCGCCGGCCCGGACACCTTCCTGGTGGAGTTTGGCGACAAACGATTCGATCGTCTCGGCCATGGGCGGCTCCGTAGGTTTTTCCATTCCCTGATTTATACGACTAAGCGGCGGTCATTCCCCGCTCGGAGTCCACGTCCGGCCAGTCACGCCCGTGCACTTCGCGCGGCGGGCAGTCTTGCCCGCCGCGCTTGCCGCGCCGCCAGGGACGCGGTGGGCAAGACTGCCCACCGCGCGGGCGCCCGCTACAAGCAAACGTGAACCGCTCTAAGGCGCGTCAGGGCGCCGCGAGCGACCGGATTTTAAGCACCTGGCGCACCAGGATGTGGTGAGGCACCTGGACGCTCAGCCGCATCGAGAGGACCCGGCCGAGCGGCCCGTCGGACGTCAGCACGATGTGCCGCGATGTCGGCGTCTTGACTCCCGGCATGGACGTCTGGTGGCCGGTCACGAGGACGTCGGCGCCGACGGCCTTGGCGAAGCGGTCGGCGGCCTGCTGGTCGTGCCACCGGCCCCAGATGAGCGCGTGGACGCTCCCTCCGGGCAGATAGTCCTCCATGGTGAGCGCCCGCTGGAAGATGGAATAGTCGAACGCTTCGAGGGCGTCGCCCTGGGGCGTTGAGTGGCTGATGAAGAGGCCGTTGGGCGTGCGGACGGCCAGCGGCAGCGAAACGAAGAACCGCCGGTACGCGCCGTGGACCTCCGGCCAGGACGCGCCGTAGGCGTTCTCGATGCCGCGCCAGAAGAGGGCGCTCGTGTTCACGCCGCTCTTGGTGATATTGGCTCCGAGGATTTCGCAGAGGTCGTGGTTCGACAGGATCATCTGGACCTGGGACTTGTATCGGATCTTCAGGGCCGCCGCCTCTTCGAGGAGGCGGTAACTCTGGTCCCCGCCGCGACCGTCGTCCGGGCCGCCGTGGACGAGTTCCTGGAGCACGAGGTACCGGTCCTTGTTCCGATAGAGGGCGGCCCAGTCCACGACGCGGTGGAAGTTGTCGAGGTCGCCGTGGATGTCGCCGAGGACCACGAGTTCGCCCGTAGCCGGAGGGACGACGACGTTGCCCTGCCGCAGGGGATCGCGCCGCATCAGAATGGCCGCACGGTCCAGCCGGTCGGTGATCTCGCCGACGCCGAGACTCGCCAGTTCAGGATCCACGTCCCAGTCGTTCTCGGGTGCGGTCAAGACGGCTTCTCCTCGACGAGCGAATCGCTTAGTCGGGCTCGCGCGAAACGTTTTGCAGGCGGCTGCGGATGGCCGCTTGCCTCAGGTCCATCAGGAACGTCTCCATCGGGAACAGTTGGCCCGGGCAATGGGTGTTCTTGACCTCGCCGTGGCCGACGATGCGTTCCAGGGGGATACCGTAGCGTGTCCGCAGGGCCTGGACCAGCCCCTGGAGGGCCGCCATCTGCCGCGCCGTCGGCCGCTGGAGGTCGAAGTTCCCGATCAGGCAGATGCCGATCCCCTCGCTGTTGAACTCCGGGTGTCCCGCGACCTTCGTGTGGGCGCCGTCCAGTTGCTCGATCCAGCGGGCCGTCGGCGTGATGGCGCCGTCCGCCGTGCCATGCGACCGGCCGTTCGAGATGATGAAGTGGTACGCCGCGCCGTTCTCGAATCCGCGGTCGCGGTGCCCCTGGTCAATGGATTCCAGCGTTCCGGCCGGTGTGGCGGAATGATGGATGACGATGTACCGCCACTTGCGGGCGGAGGCCATGGCGGCCGGCCGGATGATTTCCTGGAGGTCCGGGGGCCCCGCTGATTCCTGGCCGGCGCGGGCGTCGGCGTGGCCCTTCGGCATCGCCGCCCAGCACACCAGCGCGACCACTGTCATCGAAATCGCCAGGAGCACCCAGACGCCCGTCATTCGCCTGAGGTTGACCCCCTTGGCCTTCGCGCCTCTATCGCCCGATGCAGATTGACCCATGGCAACCCCGTTCGACGCGCCGATCATTGGCTCTGGGCAGGTTGGTGGGCATTATAGCCGCCCGGTGCGGTCGCGTCCAGCGATTGATCGCGCGCCGGCCGGACTCGGTGCGCCAGGATTTTCTGGCAGGGCCCTTTTTGCTGTCACCCCGAGCGAAGTCGAGGGGTCTCGCCGTGGTCGTTGCCGTTGGGTTGTCCGCACGGCGAGATTCCTCGACTCGCTGCGCTCGCTCGGAATGACAGCCTTTTCCTGCGGGCCAGAAATCTCTGGCGCACCGGCCGGACTTCCGTCCCCGCCGTTTTGTCCCTGTTCGGACAGCCTCCCGGAGCCGATAATACACTGTTATAGCGGTTTAAGATTGCGTGTTCTCATAAGCCAAAACCCGAGGGTGGCACCCCCAAGCGAAATCGCTTGGGGGTGGCACTCTTTAGCCGACACCGATGCCAACATGCAATCTTAAACTGCTCTACGCATCGCGATTTTCGGCCTTGGCGGCGCGGTTTGAGCACGGAAGTCGTAATAACCTGTAGGGGAATTCCCGTTCAGGCCATCCGGGGGGCGATGCGGAGCGGGCCTCGGGGCATGAACCGGCCGGCAGGAAGGCCGGGCGGACGCCGAACAATGAAAACGGACACCCTGCGGCAGGCGATGGTCGTCGCGGCGGCGATGGGCGCACTGGTCGCCTTGGCCGCCGGGCAGCCGTACGCCGCCCAGCCGCTCGACCTCCTCGCGCTTCGCGACGCGTCCGGGCCGACGGTGTGCCTCGTGACGGCCGAGAACGCCCTCGGCCTGCCGGTCGCCTACGCGTCGGGGTTCCTCCTGGGCGAGGGGCGGTTCATCGTGACCGACCTGGCCTCGCTGACCCAGCCGGGAGTCAAGCAGGCCACCTTGCGGTTCCGCGACGGGACGACCGCCGTCGCGCGCCAGTTCGGGTTGGCCGACCCGGCCATCGGCCTGGCGGTCATCCGAGTGGAGAAAGACGTCGCGGACAAACCGGGCCTGACCCTGTCGGCGATCTCCGTCGGGGAAGGCGGCAGCGACGCCGCCGTCGTCGGCTGGCGATGGGCCGAGGAACTCGACGTGACGGGCGGCCGCGTCACCAACGGCGTGAAGGCGGCGGCCCTGGCGACCCGGTTGAAGATCGCCGCCCCGGCCGGCGACCTCACGTTCCTGGAGTTCAACGGCGGCCACGTGGATGCGGCCCCCGGATCGCCGATCCTCGACCGGTCGGCCGACGTGGTGGGCGTGCTTCTGAAGGTGCCGGGCGCCAACCGGCCGCTCGTCGTGCCGGCGGGCGTTCTGCGCGGGGCGCTCCTTTCGGCGGAACTTCGACTCAAGCCGCTCGCGGAATTGCCGAAGGCGGTCTGGCCCGTGGCGGTGCAGATGATTCCCGGCAAACCGCCGACCTCCCAGGAATTCGCCCAGGCCGTCCGGGCCATCCGTGACCGCAGCCGATGCACACGGTGCAACGGCCGCGGCTCGATCTTCGTCTCGCGGGTCACCGGCACCGTCCGCGTCGGCGCCATCAGCCAGTCGGACACCCAGACCTTCCCGGAACCCTGCCCCACCTGCAAAGGCGAAGGCCTGGTCTTCAAGGACGGACTCT
>Ga0307378_10003747_pt1 | contig 22077 bp, 18 predicted proteins | sample UN1MG_FD_202238 | JGI IMG/M metagenome (GOLD analysis project Ga0307378, IMG submission 202238) | Soil microbial communities from Risofladan, Vaasa, Finland - UN-1 | ecosystem: Environmental > Terrestrial > Soil > Coastal area > Acid sulfate soil | place: Finland: Risofladan, Vaasa | collected...
GTAGTAGCCCGCCGGGTGACGGGTGGCTGGGGTCGAAGCACGAGGAACGAGTGCTGAGTCCCCAGAAAGCCAGGACTGGGGGCTCAGTGCTCGTCCCTCGCACCTCGACCCCAGCCACGCAACCGCATGAACTCGGGCACGACGAACCGCCGGCGAAGACCCAGGCCACCATTCCCCCGCCATTGTACCGCATCGCCCGAGACGTTCAATCGGGGCAAAATCACGGCCTTCACGACGAGGTTTCAGCGAGTTCCGGCTCTTCGGCGGCCGGTTCGGCGGGCAACGGGGGCAGCCGATCGGCGCGAAAACCGGCGTCGCGGCCGCCGCCGGCGGCACCGACCGCCGGATTGGGGCTGGTCTCGGTCGACTCGCTCAGGGCGTAGTCGGCCGGCGTGTGGGCGTGCAAGGGGTGGTCCGGCTCGGGCAACTGCGCCCAAATCACCTGGTCGGCGTGCGGCAAATTCTCGTCCTCGCCGCCCCAATGCGAATTCCACGCCGCGAAATCCATGGGAACGTCCAGGGGCACCTCGTCGAGGTCGCAAACCTTCCAGAAGGCATCGAAGCCTTCGTAGAAGTTGCGGTCGCCGATCCACTCGACGTTCAGGTAGTAATTGACCAGGTCGTCGATCCCCCTCTGTTCGATCAGGGAAACCCGCGGGCCGGCCATCAAGATGCTGTTGGCACACTGGATTTGGGCATCCGGCCGGTGCGGGACCAGCGTGCTGTCGAACATCCCGCAGAAGCCGCTCTGAGTTCTGGCGGTCAAATGCTGCAAGTCGATCCGAACGGCGGCGCCCGGCGGGGGCTTCTTCTGGCTGCCATGAACGGTCAGCAGCCGCTCGGTCGTGACCAGGAGCCCGTTTTCCCAGCCCAAGTGCAGCGGCTGTGCATCGGCGGCGGAAAGAAAGACGGCTTCGCCCCGGGCCACGCAGTCGACCAGCGAGATGGTCGCCTCGGCGACGTTGGCGGAACCGTCGTCCGGAGGCGGCGCGTCGGCATCCGGAGCCGATTTCACGCGGATGAACGCCACGTCTTCATGATAAGCGGTGCGTTGATCCGAGGCGTTGTAGATCGACAGCCAGCAGTCTTCCAGCCGCACGGTCTGGCTTCCCCGGGCCTCCACGAGCGACCAGCTCTCGGCGGGAACCGTCCGAGGAACGTGCAACTCGACGGCTACGTCGGTCAGTTCGAGTTCGCCCGAGTTCAACGTGAACATGCTGCGGGGATACTTCATCGGGTCGAGATCCCCTTCGCCGGGTTGGAACACGATTACGGGGCGATAGTTTTCGCCGGCCCGGATCTTCACCTTCACGTTGGCCAGCGAGATCGGCCGTTCTTCTCGCCGCCCGTCGTATCGCAACTCGATCACGTCTCCGTTGACGGCCGCGCGGCAAGCGGCACTGAGCGACGGGAACTCGTTTTCCCCTTCCACCGAACCGTTGACCACCAGCAGACCGGTCCGCTTGGTTCCCGGATCGCTCGGCAGTCCGACCGCCGGTTCGGTCGCCATTCCCGTGGCGCCGGTCAGGCGTCCCGAGAAGGCCTCGTTTTCCGGGACCACGCTGAGCGCGCGGGAAGTCCCTTCCAGGACCGAGAGGCCGCTGCCCATGGGAAGAAACTCCAGGGCGTAGCCTTCCCGCCGCGTGCTGACGAATCGGGCGGCGGGGTTGAAGTTGAGGGGTGTGCCCGACTTCTCGGCCGGCGGCCCGACCGGTTTGACCGGCGGGTCGCCGATGTTTCCGGCATCGCTCGGATCGGCCGGCCGGCGCGGGTCCTCGCTTTTGGACCCGTTGGGTTGCCCCGGTTCGACCTGAGGCTGTGTTTTCTCCGGCGTACCGCCAACGTCGTTCACCGGTGCGTCCGAGTTGCCGGTTTTGGCCAGCGGCGCGGTGGGTTGCGGCGGGAGGACCTGGTCGGCGGCCCCCAAAAAGAAATCCAGCAGAAACACGATGCAGATCAGGGCGGCCACCGGAGCCGTCCACGGCAAGTGGCGGTAGAGGAAGGAGACCTTCGGTTCCCGCGGAATGACCAGCACCCGGCTACCCGATCCGATCGGGTGCAAGCCGATCTGCTGGGCCAGCATCGTCAAATCCTCGACCAACTCGACGGGAAAACGGTACCGGTGGCGAGGGTCCTTGGCCAACATTTTGCGCAGCACGCGAGCCGCCTCGTCGGGCAATTCCGGCCGGAACTGGCGAATGTCGGGCGGCTGGTCGGCCTGGTGCTGCAGGAGCTTCTGCAACACGGTCCCTTCCGGGAAGGGCGGCCGCCCGGCGAGCATGTAGAAGAACGTACACCCCAGCGAGTAGATGTCGCTGCGCACGTCGGCGGTACGAGGGTCGCGTGCCTGCTCGGGCGAGATGTAGTCGAACGTACCCAGCGTGACGCCGCTGGCCGTCAAGTCGTTGTCCGTCGCGTTGGCACGGCGAAGGCGGGCCAGACCCATGTCGATCAGTTTGACGCGGCCCTCGGGAGTGATCAGGATGTTCGACGGTTTGATGTCGCGATGGACGACCTCGCGGTCGGCGGCGTGCGCCAGGGCCTCGACGATCTGCAGCGAATAACTGACCGTCTCGGCCAGCGGCAAAGGTCCCGTCTGCTCGACCAGCGTACGGATGTTCACCCCTTCGACGAACTCGAAGACGATGTAGTGCAGCCCGCGGTCCTCGCCGACGTGATAGACCCGGGCGATGTTCTCGTGATCGAGTCGGGCGGCGGATTGGGCTTCGTTCTGGAACCGCAGGCGCGTTTCTTCGCTGTGGGCCTGCTCGGGCGGGAGAAGCTTCAGCGCCACGGTGCGCCCCAACCGCGTGTCCACGGCACAGAAGACGCGTCCCATGCCTCCGCCGCCGACGTAGCGGACCAGCTCGAAGTGTCCCAACCGGTCGCCCGGCATGAGCTTGCCGTGCAGGATTCGATGGGTCGAGTCGGAAACGGCCGGCGCGGGAATCGGGGGCTGGCTGGAAATGATCGTCAGTTGATCGTCGTGCAGCGGGATCGGCTTTCCGCCGGCCCCTTGCGCGCCTCCGGCGCGCAACGTATTCGCATCACCGAGGTCCGGCGACGGATGTTGTGTTGGTCGACTGCTGGAAGCGGTGTCACTCATCGATCTCTCGCGGTCCCTCGGCGGCGAGCCGGGAACCGCATCACTTCCTCTCGGTGGGGAGACTCTCCCCGTTGGCGAAAACCCGCGAACACGAACGGCTCGGGCGAACGCCCGGCTGAAAAGAATCGCTTACCACTCCAAATTGCCAGTATACCCACTTTGGACGACAACGTCAATCAACCTGGTTCCCGGTTTTCGCTCGAACCTTGGGAAAAAACCCGACCGGCGGAGAATCCGGCGGCGTCGCACGGACCGCGCCGTAAACCGTATTCTCGCCCCGAACGAGATCTTATTGCACTACGCCGCCGGCCAACAACCAGTTCGAGTGGTCGGGCTACCGGCAGACGTGGTTATTACGGTCTCCTGTCCCATTTGACGAATCCGCCGTGCTTTGCGTTCCGCCTCGCTGTTTCCAAAGTGGGGGTCGCTTTGCCTGGTCCCCCGTTCGCCGCGTGGTCCGAACCGGTCGACCGAAAGTGCGAGAAACCCGGCCGGAGATCGGCGTCGCTCCATTCACGTATAGCGTGCTTACCAGGGTCACCGGCGGCCGGTGTACGCTTGCAGCGTGACGTAGCTGATGTAGGCCATGTAGCCGAAGAGGATGGCGATCCAGATGCTTCCAAATCGCATTACCCCCAGCACGGCCATTACCACGGCGGTAAAGATCGACAGCATGAGTGAATGGCGGATGCCTTCGCCCGGATTGACCGTGACGAGGATCTCCCGGGCGATATGCCCGCCGTCGAGCGGATAGACGGGCAAGAGGTTGACGGCGCCCCAAATCGTGCTGATGAACAACATCTGAAAGAGCAGTTCGGTGAGCGTCGCCGACCCGATTTCTTCCATCGCGATCCTGAAGCCGAAAGCGCCGCCAGGCGTGAAGGCAATCTGGTGTCCGGAGAGTATGATGCCGCCGATGATCAGCCCGGCCAGCAGGAACCCGGCGCCCGGCCCGGCGAATGAGACCAGGATCTGCTCCATCGGCCCGGAATGCCCGGCACGCCCGAAGGGACTCGCGTTGCGACTGGTAACACCGCCCAGTCCGTACAAGGTGATCCACGGCTGGTACCCGTAAAGCCGCATCGCCACGGCATGCCCGAGTTCGTGAACCAGGATGGCCACGAACAGGGCCACGATCCAGACCAGCAATCCCTGGGCGCTGCCCGCGTTCATCCCCAACAGAACGGCTACCAGCCAAAAGAACGGATGCACCCGAACGGGGATCCTAAACAGCGAGAAATTCAGATCGCCTTGAGTTCGCGGGGGTTCGCCCAGTAGCACCGGTTTGGCTCCTGAAGGGTCGCAGTCTGCAAGCTCTGTGGTTCGAAGCCCTGTATTGTAGCACAAAACGGCCGTTGGGCGACCCGCCCTGGGATTGCGTGGCACGCCCTGAGCAGCGAAGCAGAGTAGGCCGGAACAAGCGCAGCGCAGTTCCGGCATGTGGCTTCATGTGGCCTTTCCACGCCGAATGCCGGAACTGCGCTGCGCTTGTTCCGGCCTACATGCGTCTCGCTCGGGAACGAAATGCGGACGGGGAACCGTCACGGGCCGATCGGCCAAAGCGCCGAGAATGTATTCGGCCGCCCGGCGCGATGCCCCACCGCCACCCACCTGGGCCTTCAAACGCGCCAACTCCGCTGCCCGCGATCGACGCTTCGCCGGATCGGTCAGCCACTCGACCACGTGCGAGGCGATTTGGGCCGACTTGTCTTCGCAGGTCAGGTACTCCGGGAACAACACCCGGTCGGCGTCTTCCTGGGACGGATCGAACGGCGCGAGGTCCTCGGGAAAGAGTTCCTCGGTCGAAAGCAGGTTGACCAGCGTGATGTACTTCACCTTGCGGAAGAACCTCTGCACGAAATACGCCAGCCGGCTGATCCAGTACAGGATGACCGTCGGCTTGGTTTCATACAACAGTTCGAGCGACACGGAGCCGGAGACCGACATGCAACAATCGGCCAGCCGGATCAACTCGGGCGTCTTGCCGACGTGGATCTCGACAGGGAGCCCGGCGGCGGCCGCTTCGCGCCGGGCCATCTCGGCGTGGTGCAGTTCGAACGGCGCCATTGCAAACCGCACGTTCGGCACCGCACGGCGCACCAATTGCGCGGCCTTGAGAAACCACTGCAAATTGTGGCGGACTTCCTGCGTCCGCGAGCCGGGTAGGATCGTCACCAACGGGCCGTCGCCGTTGCGGTGTTCGGACAGAAACCGCTCGTCGTACTCGTGACGGCGGACCTCGTCGAAGAATGGGTGGCCCACAAAGGTCGCGTTGCAGCCGTGCCCACGGAACCAATCTTCCTCGAACGGCAGACTGCACAACACGTGATCCACGAACCGCCGCATCTTCTTCACCCGCCAACTGGCCCACGACCAGATCTGCGGCGGGGCGTAGTAGAAGACGGGAATCCCGTGTGCTTTGGCCCGGCGAGCGATCCACCAGTTGAAGCCAGGGTAGTCGATCAGCACGACGGCATCGGGCTTGTGGTGGCGGAAGTAGCGGTCGGCCCGGCTGGCCAGATCCCAGAACTTGTGCAGGTTCATGATCGCCCGGGCGAACCACATCACGGCCAGCGTGGTCAGATCGGCGTGCAGGGAGCAACCGGCGGCGGCCATTTTCGGCCCGCCGTAGCCGACGGCGCGGAAGTTCTCGCAGCGGCTTCGCAATTGCCGGATCAGGTTCGAACCGTGCAAATCCCCGCTCGGTTCGCCGGCGGAGAAGAAAATCGTCAGTGGTTTGGAGGGAGTCATGGTCACCAATTCCTGAGAAACCCAACGACCGGCGGGAGTATCGCAAATTGGCCGCATTGGAGAAAGTGCAGTTTGCGGCTCGGAGCCAGTCCCCATTTTCCGCTCACCGCTTACAGTTCGAGCTTTAACTCGTTGTGGCAAGACACGTTACGGCTCACGGGCCGGTGTGTCGGCGTGAGTTCCACAGAGTTTTCTTAACGCACGCATGGAACATATCGGATATAACGGTTAGAATAAGGGAGTTGCGTTTCGTCTCCTCTTGGGGTGTGCGCATCGGAGAAGGAGAAGGGGCCATGTGGCGGGCGATTGTCGGTTCGACACTGCGTTGGAGCGGGGCCTATTGCCTGTTCGTGCTCCTGCTGGGTGTATTTCTCTTTGTTGCGTGGCCCCACTTGCTGTTGCGACGTCTGGCGCCCAAGGATGATGGCTTCGGGTCGTGAACGGGATGTTGCGACTGGTCGAAACCGATAGGGTGCCATGCTCGAACGATTCCTGCTGCTGTGGCTGACTCTGCTGGGATTGCTGGCCTATGGGTGGACCGAGTGGTTGCCCGCCGTGCGCGATCCGTTCGTAGGGAGCCAACCGTATCTCGACTGGCTGATCGCGGCAACCATGTTTGCCATCGGATCGCTGCTGCCGCGCGATGAGGTTCGTCAGGTCGCCCGGCAGTGGCCGATGGTGTTCGGCGGGACGGCGATCCAATATCTTTCGATGCCCGTGCTGGCCTACGGGATCGGCCGGCTGTTCGGATTCGAAGGTCCCACGCTGGTGGGCGTGATCATGGTCGGGTGCGTTCCCGGCGCGATGGCCTCGAACGTGTTGACGCTGGCCGCTCGGGGCAACGTCAGCTACTCGGTGAGCCTGACCACGTCGGCCACGTTGCTCTCTCCGTTGATGGTTCCCCTGGCTTTGAAATGCGCGCTGGGGCAATGGAAGCCCTTTCCGGCCGGCGAAGTGAGCTTGTCGCTGCTGACGACGGTCGTGCTGCCCGTGGTGGCCGGGCACATGCTTTCGCGGATGTATCGTCCGTTCGAGGCCGTTGCACGGCGAGTCGGATCGACGGTAGCCAATCTGACCATTCTCTGGATCATCGCCGTCGTCGTGGCGCTGAACCGAGAACGACTGGCACACATCGACGCCGCCATTCTTTGGGCGCTTTTGGCGGTGAATCTGGCCGGTTATCTGGCGGGTTACGGCGGCGGCAGACTGTTGCGCCTGCCGCGGCCGATGCGCCGTGCGTTGACCCTGGAAGTCGGCATGCAAAACGCCGGACTGGGGACCTGGTTGGTGTTGAAGGTGTTCGAAGACGAACCGACCACCGCCATTCCGACGGCCATCTACACGTTCGGCTGCATGTTCACCGGAACGATTCTGGCCCGGCTTTGGGCGGAATTCGGCCGGCCGGGTGCCGATCGAGAAGATTGCGAAGCCGCGAGCGGCTAGAGATCTCGCAGCACCACGGCCGGGTCCTGACGCAGCGCGGCCAGCGTGGGCAAATAGCTGGCCGCGGCAGAAACCATTGGCGCGCCGACCAGGGCGATCAGCAGCATGTAGTACGGGAAACTGAAGAAGTCGGCGGCCCCATAAACCGGCGCGGCGCCGACCCAACCGAGGGCTTCGGTGCCCAGGGCGTAGCCGATCGCCGTCCCCAGAAGAAAACCGACGACCGCGCCCGCCAGTCCCAGCAACACGGCCTTTCCGAGGAACAACGCCGCGATCGTGCCGGATCTCTTGCCCAACGCCCGCAGGATCCCGATCTCGCATCGCCGCTCGCGGACGTTGGCCAGCATCAGCAATCCGACCCAGACGGCCGCCGCCAGCACCACCAAGGGCGTGATCACCGTGGCCAAAGTCTCGGCGCGGGCCTGCTCGCTCTGGCGGTTGATCTTGACCTCTTCGCGCTGCAGCGCCCGGGCCACGGCGATCGACTGGAACTCGGTCACCTGGGCCTCGGGCAAGACGGACTCGAGTTGTTCGCGGATGATCGGCAGATCGCCCGCCCGACACTGGCACTCCAGCGCGAAGATCTGGTTGATTTTCCCGGGCAGGCCGAGCAGGCGTTGGGCGTCGCTGAGGTGTACTTTGATGGTGATATCTTCCTTGCTGCCCTTTTCAGGATCGATCCGGTCGATGGTGAACGTCTCGCCCAGCAGGTCGACCGTCTCGCCCACCTTCTTTTCTTTGGCCAGTTCATGGCCCAAGCGGACGGTGCCCGGCGTGATGTCCTCGCCCATGGGCAGCTTGCTTCTCTCCTGTTCCGCCATGCGTGCGGCGAATTTCGTCTGAGGCTTGTACGGCTTGGGCGTCTCGGGCAGATAACCCACCAGCAGGGCCTGGCGACCGTTCCAGGTGATCCTCTGCTGCAACGTGGCCACCAGGTGGGTGACCTTGGTGAGTCGATCGTCATCGGCCAGCCGCTCGACGTACTCCTGCGGCATCGTTTCCTTGGCGAAGTCGTTGGCCCAGAAATCGCTCATGTTGGTATCGCGGTGCACGATCATGAGATTGAAGCCCATGTCCTTCATCAGATTACGGGTCTGGTCTTCCAACTCGGCCAACTTGGCGTCGGTCTCGCGGCCGTATCCGCCGATCACGACCGGCCCGGCCACCAGCAGCGACACGGCAACCGTGACGGCCAGCAGGCTCAAAGCGAAGTTCAGTTTGCGATAGCCGATTTCAGCCAGGAGGAGTTTGAGGGTGGTCATGAGGGGGCGGGGGCTAGGGGTTAGGGGCTCGGGGTTAGGGGCTAGGGGCTCGGGACTGGGGGCTCGGGACTGGGGGCTCGGGTCGAGGGTTGCCGCCGGATCGCTAGCCCCTAGCCCCTAGTATCCTCCCTCCGCTCCGGCCCGGCAAGCCGCCCTACCGCTTACCCGCTGGCGTCGAAGGGGCCGATGCGGTCTTCGTCCGCGCGATGGCGAGGCTCTTCCAGACCGAACGTCATCCGGCCGCCCAAGAGGATCAAACCGGCCGCTGCAAGAAAGACCGTCGAAAAACCGACCAGATCGACCAGCCAACCGACCAGGGGAGAAAAGGCGAAGGACGCGGCCAGGCAGAGGTTCACGGTGCTCAGATAGCGGGGGTGGTCGGCCGGGTCGCAGATTTCCAGCGTGTAGTTGGCCAAGATGCCCAAGCCCAAGGGCGCGATACCCAGCGGGATGTAGACCAGCCAGAACAACCCCGCCCAGGACTGGCCGTTGTAGGCCAGCAGCGTGGCGAACAGCGGCGCGATGGCCGAGCCGAGGATCAACGTCCGCAGCGTGAGACGATTGCCCAAGGCATCGGCCAGCGGCCCCACGAAGAGGCTCAGCACGCCGACGCTGGCGTTCTGCGTGATCACCCAGACCATCAGGTGCATGCCGGAGAGGCCGAGTTTCTCCCGGGCAAGGGCCTGGTAGTGGGGGCCGATGATCAGCCCGCTGCCGAAAAGCATGGCCACCACGACCAGCCGTCGCAGGTTGGCGTCGCGGCGCAAGGCGGACCAGGTGTCGGCCAGGCAGTCGATCGCGCGGGGCGTCGGCCGTTGCGGGCCGTCGTCGGCCGGTTCCGACACCAGCAGAACGGCCGGCCCCGAAAGGAGGAAACAAATCGCCGTGAACCCGAAGATATATCCAAAACCGCCGCCGGGCAAATCGAGCCAATAGCTCAGCAGCCACCAGGCGAAGGCCATCGCCGGGAGCGTTCCCCAGAACGTGGAAACCAACAGTAGAAATCCCCTTCGCCGAGGCCGGATCAGCTTGCCTTGCACCGTGCCGAACGACAGCAGGTACAGTCCATAGAAGACGAAAAACAGGGCGTAAAGCACCAGGAACAGCGCCGGCATCCAGGCGTAGCGTTGTGTGGCACTGGCGTGGCAGGCGATCGACAATAACGCGAACGGCAGACTCATCAACAGCATGCACGCGGCCAGGGCGAACTTCTTCTGCCGCACGCCTTTGAGTCGCTCGGCCAGGAAGACCGGCGGGATGCTCTGCCCGAGACGTTTCAGCGCCGGCATGCACCCCCGGAGCCAACCCGCACCGGCCAGGGAATCGAGAAAGGCCGGCATGATCACGTTTTCGGTCTTGAAGATCCACCCCACGCGAAACACGACCTGGTGGATCGCCAACAGGGTCAGGTTCCGTGTCTCGCGGGGCTCGATCTCGGGATGGGTCGGCCACTGATTGGAGGGGGCCGCCTTCTGCGGCGGCGGTAGGTTGTTTTCCACGGGCGCCATGCGTCCGAATATAGCCGAGCGGGATCGTTCTGGCCAGCGGGCCGCGGGAGAGCCTACCGTTCCAGCAGCAGTTCGAGATAGCTGCGGCGCTCGCTGTTGGTCAGTCCCAATCGCTCGGCCAACGAGGCGATGCACGCCTTGGCCGCATCGACGTCGTCGGCCTCGGCAATCAACTCCAACTCGGCGTACGTGCCGACGTGTTCGACCTCGTCGAGCGAGCCTTCCACCCGGCGGCCGTGCCAGTCGACCGACGCCTTGCGGCGGGACTTGCGGACCTCGGCTACCGGAGTGAAACCCAGCGCCTCGAGCAATCCATCAAAGGCCTCGGCCGACTCCTCCCCGCAGCGAAGCGGCAGGTCGATCTCCCGCCGGGTCTTGGTCGTCTTGTCGACCTTCGGCCCCTTGTAGGTGATCCAACTCCGCTCGCCCTTCCGCCGAATCCGCAACGCCTCGTCGGTCTCGGCGAAGTCGCGAGCCGGATGGGCATAGTAGAGATCGACTTCCCGTTGCGGGCCGGAGATGTTCGCACCCAGTTCGATCAACCGGGCCTCCAACGCGGCCATGTCGCCGACGGGGAATTTCTGTTCGACTTCGTAGGGCATGGTAGTGGGTAGTGGGTAGTGGGTAGTGCCGCTTGCGGCTTCGCAGTGGTGAGTGGCGAGTGGGGAATCGTTCGTTGAGTTCTCAACGCCCGGGGACTGCGTTCCCCGGGGTTTGGCGGTTGCTGCCAAGTCGTCGGATTTCACGGTTTCACAATTCGGGCGAAGCCGCAAGCGGCTGGCATTCGTCGCTCATCATTCATCATCGTCATTCGTCATTCGTCATTCGTCATTTGCCATTTGCCATCTCCCTCGTTTCCCATGTCGACGCGAAGTATACGGCACCACCCAATGGAACTAATTTACTCCGGGGCACGCCAGTTTCCATAACCCATACTATAGGTAGAGATCCCCTTCCGCGGCTACCGCGGCGAAAGCAAAAAGTCTCGGAGAAACAGTCATGTCAGTTACGCAGCAGCCGGAACTCCTGGCCAAGCCACCGGACGCCGCGCCCGTGCAGACGGATCTCTCGGCAAAGCCACTGAAATCCAGTCCGGAGGATCGGCAATCGAGTCGGGAGACGCCGGAGAGCACGGATATGCCGGAGACCCTTGCCGAGCAACAGAGTCGGCTGACCGAAAAATCCCAGTGGAGCAACTGGACCGTGCTGGCGATGCTGGTGCTCTGCTTCTACCTGATCGTTCAGTTTCGGCCGTTCGGATCGCCCGGCCCACAGGAGCATTCCGGCGTCGGCCAACGCCTCCCCGATCTGGACCTGCGGCCGTTGACCGGCACCGACGAGCCGGTCACGTTGGCCGATTTGACGGGCCGGGTGGTGCTGATCAACTTCTGGGGAACCTGGAGTTCGCCCAGCGTGGAACAGCTACGGCACCTCGCCCAGATTCAGGAGCAGGCCCGCGGCAATCCGGCCTTGAAGGTCCTGGCCGTCTCCTGTGGGCACGGCCGCATGACGAGCGTCTCGCAACTCCGCCACGAAACGGAGGTCCTGCTGGAAAAGGAGCAGATCCGGATTCCGACCTATGCCGATTCCGGCGAGGTGAGCCGTTCGGCCATTGAAAGCGTGGTCGGGCTCGACGATCTTCCCACCACGTTGATCCTCGACCGCTACGGACGGGTTCGGAGCGTCTGGATCGGCTTCGAGGCGGGCATGGAAGCCGAGATGCGACAACTCATCACCCAGTTGCTCAACGAGGGTTGAACGCCGAGTGCCTTGTCCGATCGTCCGCACCCGGCTACACTGCCTTTGGGGGCTGGCTCCGGGCCGCGTTTCGGCTCCAACGTCGCGAAAGACCTATGCCGGCCCGGTGCCTGTCCCCTTTTTCGACGGCCATTTTCGCGTCTGACCTACTTGTTGAGTGAAGAAGAACCCGCGATGTCCCAGGGCGAGCAACTCCAACCGTCCGACAGCCGTCGCTCCCCGGCCGGTTGCTTCGTGGTTGCGGTGACGGCCATGGTGGTCTTCGTGACCATGCTCTTCCTCGGCGGCGTTCTGGCGACCGTGCTCTTTCCGCACCTGCTCGAGTGGAACCGACCTGCTGGCCAAGAGCAGCCGGGAATCGGCGGCAAATTGACGCGACTGGAACTCGTGCCGCTGACCGGCGGGGGCGAAGTGCTCACGCTCGACGATCTCGACGGGCAAGTGGTGCTGTTGAGTTTCCTGGGAACCTGGAACGAGCCGTCTCGCGAAGAACTTCTGCACATCGCCGCGGTGGGCGAGAAGTTTCAGGATCGGAAGGATTTCACGCTGCTGGCCGTCTCGTGCGGCCGCGCCGTTCGGACCGATCCGCGTCAACTGCGGCTGGACACCGTTTCTCTGTTGGACGAGAAGGGCATCCGCATGGCGACCTACGCCGATCCGGACCATGTCAGCCGCCTGGCCGTCGACGAAGTCGTCGGCTTTGCAGACTATCCGACCATGCTGGTGCTCGATCGAAGCGGCACCGTTCGCGGCGTCTGGTCCGGCTCCGCCGCGGAAGGCGAAATGGAAGCGTTGATTGAGAAGTTGCTCGAGAAGTAGTTGTCCCATGAACGAACGAAAGCAGACTCGGCGACAGTTCCTCAAGGCTACGGCGGCTGGAGTCGGAATCGGCGCTGTCGGGCCGTTGATTGCCGGCAGTACGCCGTCGGCGGCCGAGTCGGCGGCCGAGCCCTTCTCGTTCGGCCTGGTGACCGACGTACACTATGCCGACGTGTCCCCCAAAGGAACGCGACACTACCGAGACTCGCTCGAGAAGCTGCGTCTGGCGGTGGAGGCTTTCGATCGGCGGAACCTGCTGCTGGTGGCCGAGTTGGGCGATTTCGTCGACGCCGGCCCGGGAAAGGCCGACGACCTGAAATACCTCGCGGCCGTCCGGGAGGTCTTCGAGGGCTTCCGCGGCCAGCGGCATTACGTGCTGGGCAATCACTGCGTGGCACGGTTGACCAAGGCCGAGTTCCTGGCCAATTGCGGTGCCCGGATCAAGCGAAGCTACTACTCGTTCGACGCCGGCCGATACCACTTCGTCGTGCTCGACGCCGACTTCAAGCGGGACGGCTCGCCCTATGCGCCGGGCAACTTCTCCTGGACCGACACCTGGATCCATCCGCCCCAACAGAAATGGCTTGCCGAGGATCTGGCGAAAGCATCACCCCGCAAAACGATCGTCCTGGTTCACCAGAACCTGGACTGCGAAGCAGATCCCCACGGCGTAAAGAACGCCCCGCAAATCAGAAACATTCTGGAAAACGCCGGCAACGTCCTGGCGGTCTTCCAGGGGCACATGCACTCGGGCGGCTACCGGAAGATCGCCGGCATCCACTACTGCACGCTGCGAGCCATGGTCGAACTTCCCTTGACCGACGCCTCGACCGACAACAACGCCTACGCCGTCGTCACCCTGGACGGGTCCGACCGCATCACGCTGGAAGGTTTCGGCCGGCAGGGGGCCGTCGTGTTCGATTAGCCTGTTTACTGCTTTGCCATCGGCCCGCTGGGAAACTGATCGGCCGCGACCTGCTTCTGGAAGGCCTCGGCCTCCGCCCTCGAGCCCGGGCTCATCGGCGGCAGCCGCACCGAGTTGTTGAAGGCGTTGGGCATCATGTCGGGGGTCGAGCAGCAGCCGGCCATCATCGGCCCCATGCCCACGGCCAGCACCGCCGGCAGTAACCATCGGGCAACCCAACAACGTCTCGTTTGGTTGGTCATGCATCAACTCCTGTGACGATTTGCGGCCCCCTGCATATTGTTTTGTGGGGCACGTTTTCAACGTGCCTTTTCGGTTGTGGGCACGTTGCAAACGTGCCCCACGTTACGGGTCCAACCGCTTCAACGCCCACCAATCGTCGAACGTCTTGGCCGGCTTGGGTTCGGCGGGCCGAAACCACGAGCCTAAGTCCGGCCACGACGGCTTCTGTTCCTCCGCCTGCGGTTGAAACTGCCGGTATCTCGCGCTGTGCGGGTCCCGCGACCAGGGAACGTACGCGTCGGTCGGGTCGGTTTTCGGCTCGGGACGGTCGAAGCCGATCGCGTCGCGGGCCCCGGCGAAGACCCGTTTCGTGCCCGTGTCGACGTCGCCGAAGAACTTCTTCGTGCCTGTGCCCACGTCGCTGAAGAATCGCTTCGTGCCCGCGTCGGTCTCGGCAAGAAACTGCTTCGTACCATCGCCGACGTCGGTGAAGAACTTCTTCGTGCCGGTGTTCAGACGTTCGATGGGTGATGGTTGATAGTCGGTCGCGTAGGGAGAGTAGGTGCCCGGGTTGTAGGCGTACTCGTACGGCGCCGGCCGGCTCGCCTCCTGACCGTTGGTCAACCACGGGAAGTCGCTCGGCGGGCGGTCTTGGGCCGACGCGGAATGCCCGCCCGTCAACAGAACCAGTGCCAGGCCGGCCGACAGAGTCCAAGCGGTTTTCATGACAAGAACACCTCCGCAAATGCGGCAAGATGAGGATGACCGGGGCTCGACGATGCCCCGGGGGTGGACGTGAACGAGGCGGGAGTGTCGCAAAAACGGCCGGCTGCGCCTAGGGCGATTTTTTGGCGAATGCGGTTTTGGACTCTGCGTATTCTGGCGCGACCATTGCCAGCCGCTCGCGGCTTCGCAGTGAACTGCGGCGCGACCACCGGTCGCGGCTTTGTCGAGTGTTCCCGACGACAGAACCGGCTGGAAAGGCTATACTTGACCGATGGCTCGCCGAAGCGACACTCGGCCGAGCATTCCGAAAAGCCGCTGCCTCTGCTGTCGTCGCCCGTCCGCCCCCTTCCATCATGTCCATTGATATCCTCATTCTGGCTATCCTGCAAGGGGTCGCGGAGTTCCTGCCCATCAGTTCGTCCGGACACATCGTCGTCGGGCAAGAACTGCTGGGCGTGGAAAAGGAGCGATTGACGGTCAACGTCGTCCTGCACTTCGGCACCCTGCTGGCGATCCTCGCATTCTACCGGAAGCGGATCTGGCGGCTGCTCACCGAAGATCGCCGGGTGATCGGCCTGATCGTGGTCGGCACGATTCCCGCGACGGCCGCATATTTCATCCTCAAGCAGCAGTTCGAAAGCGCCCTGGAGAACCCTCTCGTGGCCGGGTTCATGTTCCCGCTGACGGGCGTCATGCTCCTCTGGGCCGCACGACGCGACTCCGGCGAACTGACCTGCAAAGAATTGGGATACGGCGGCGCCGCGCTGATCGGTGTTTTTCAGGCGTTTGCCATCTTGCCCGGTATTTCGCGAAGCGGCAGCACGATCGTCGCCGGACTGGGCAGCGGACTGCGTCGCGACGAGGCGGCCGCCTTCTCCTTTCTCCTGGCAATACCAGCCATCGGAGGAGGTGCGGTCATCAAACTCGCCAAGCTGTTCAGCGACGGATACGGTGGCAGTGACAACAACATCACCGACCTGGCGCTCGGGGCGACGGTTAGCTGCGCAGTCGGGCTGATATCCCTCTGGTGGCTGGTTCGGTGGCTTCAGCAAGGGCGACTTTACCTATTCGCCTTCTGGGTCATCCCGCTGGGAGTCGCAGTCATCGCCTGGCAACTGCTCTAAACCTGATCACACAGTAATTGGGTGGCGGAACGTGTTCAAGGTTACCCTCGCGCAGACCAGCTTGGCGCGACCACCGGTCGCGGCTTTATCGGGGTCTGGCCAGATCGTCCAGCCAGGTCTCGATCAAGGTCGACTGATTGGCGTTGCGATCGATTTGCTCGGCCGCCTCCAGGCAGCGCTCGAGTCGCCCCGCCGTGGTTTCCAGATCCTCCGGCCGGCTCGCCATGGCCTGCTCGACGGCGCGGCGGAGTTCGGCGTCGCCGGTTTCCGTACCGTCGCCGGCCGTGTGCAGCAAACAGCGATAGAACTCGGCCGCGAACCCGACGACCTGCCGAAATCTGCCACGCCGGGCCGCGGCCTGCTTGCCCGCCTCGTCGACAAACCCCGCCACCGCCTTGGCAAACCCCACACTATCCAGCACCGGCTCGGCCAGCCGCTGGAAGAGCGTATTGCGGAACGTCCAAAGCTCCGGGTCGGCCAATTCCGAAGCCCGCTGCAGGCTGCCGTCGCAGTGTCGGGCCAACCGCCGGGCGTCGTCCGCGTCGGGAACCAACCCCTGGGCGATCAATAGTTCGGCGACCGTCTCGGCCGACAGGGGACGAAAACGGATCAACTGGCAGCGGGAACGGATGGTGGGCAGTTGTTTCGCCGGGCTGGTGCCGATCAAGATCAGCATCGACTTCGGCGGCGGCTCCTCCAGCGTCTTCAACAGGCAGTTGGCCCCCTCCGGGTTCAAGTGGTCGGCGTCGTCGATAATCGCGAGCTTCCGCCCACCCATGTACGGTTTCAGCGAAATGTTGTGGCAAAGCCCCTCGCGTCCGCGGTGCTCTTTGTCGCCGATGAACAACTCCAGCGGAATGAACGCCTTGTCCTCGGGCCTGGCGACCTGTTCCAGATCGGGATGCGTCCCGGCGAGCACCTGGGCACAAGGGGGGCACTCGCCGCAGGGATCGAGCATTTCTTCCGGCCGATTGCGACACAACAGCGCCCGGGCCAGCGTCAGTGCGAAGGTCCGTTTGCCGATCCCCTCCGGCCCGACGAACAAGAAGCTGCTGGCCAGCCGCCGCCGCCGAAGCGCCCGACGGAACTGTTCCACCACCTCATCGTGTCCGTAAACGCCGTGCCAGGACATTGGGGTTAGGGGTTAGGGGTTAGGGGTGAGGGGGAACGGAGTAACGCCCCCGCACTGCGCTGCGGGGGGTGATTAACGCACGACAACGGAAGCTATTGCACACCGCCGAGAACCCTCCTCGCCGCCTCGCGGATCTCCTGCTGGACCTCTTCTATCGATCGGGCGGAATCGATCACGATGATTTCGTCGGGCCGGCGGGCGGCCTCGACCAGAAAACCTTCTCGCACTCGGGCGTGAAAATCGGCCCCTTGTTGCTCCATCCGGTCGAGTTGGCCGTCGAGCCTTTCGGCGGCGGCCGTAGCGGGCAGGTCGAGCACGATGGTCAAGTCGGGCATCAGCCCGGCCGTCGCCACGCGGCCCACTTCCCAAAGCACGTCGACGTCCAGCCCCCCGCCGTGCCCCTGGTAGACGACGTTGGCCAGCAGATACCGATCGGAAACGACCGTCTTGCCTTGCTCGAGCGCCGGGCGGATCACCTGCTCGACCAGTTGGGACCGGGCGGCCATGTAGAGCAGCATCTCGCTCCGCCGGTGGATCTCCAGGTCGTGCCGATCCAGCAGCAGCTCGCGCACGGCCTCCCCCAGCGGCGTGCTGCCCGGGTCGCGGCAGGAAACCACCTCGTGGCCCAATGCGCGCAGCCACCGGCAGAACAGCTCGCACTGCGTCGATTTTCCGGTGCCGTCGCCGCCGTCGATGGAGAAGAACATCACACCATTGTAGCCGACCCGACCCGATCGGCGAAGTCTCACAAAGCCGCGACCGGTGGTCGCGCCAAAAAAACCACGCCCGCTGTTGAGGCGACGTGCCACCCGGCGCGCCCACCGGTCGCGGCTTTGTGGAAGCGGCGCGACCACCGGTCGCGGCTTTGTGCCATGCTTGACACTCTCTGCCGAGGGGTGTAGATTCCAACACAGGCGGGGCAGTGCAGCGGCATGGGCAATTCGCCACACTCCGGCACGAAAGGGCTTGGCCATGAAACCTAAACGCAGCTTCCCCCTCTCCGGACGAGTGTTCTTGATCCTGATCTGCTCGGCCGGCGCCCACTCTCTTGCTGCCGAAAAACAGGCCGCCGAGTTGACCGCTCGTCATCAGGCCGGCCAGACGTTGCTTTGCTTCCGGGAGGTCGACCCGCCGGTTATGCAGGACGCGATTCCGGCGAACGAGCTGGCGACTCTCCGCCGCGATCTCGACAGCCGGAGGAAAATCCGCTACCGGATCTACCGCAGCGACCGCCCGATCACCTCGGTCGCCAGTCTCACGCCCGTGGCCGAAGTGCCGCCGCTGACCGGCTGGAATGCCGACTACCACGGCATCTACCCGAAGCCGGGACAGATGGCGCTCCGCTACGTGGTCGAGGAAGGCAAAGGTCCCGTGCCGCCGGGCACCGGAATCTGTGCACACAACCCGCCCCGAGCCGGCGACGCCTATTACGCCGTGACCGTGGCGATCGACGGCAAAGAGAACACCGCGCTGAACGAGTCGAACTCGCTGCGCACGCCGGTCAGCGAAACCGTCGGCCGAGGCGTGCCCGTGTTGCAGCGAATCGAGAAGCCCGAGCAATGGCAGTACGTCGAGAAGCCCACGCTGCATTATTACGTCCGCTGGGAATCGCCGCCTAACTGTGCCGCCTCGGGCAAGCCGTACGATTATGTCGTGGCCGTCCCGCCTAAGCTGGCCAAGCCGGCCGGCGTGGGCATCCATCTGCACTGCTGGGGCGGCAGCCTCGACGGCGGCTACGGGTGGTGGTACCAGGCCGAACAGGGACATCTGCTGGTGGCCTCGAACCAGATCCCTTACGACTGGTGGACCGGCTACCACGAGCGCTATTTCCAGGGCCCGCCGGACGAAGAGACTTGGAAGCAGGGCGTCGTGCGGCCGTATTCGCAAACCCGTATGCTCTCGTTCCTCGATTGGGTCGCCACGCAGTGGGACGTCGACCTCACGCGGACCCACGTGGCCGGCAACTCGATGGGCGGATCGGGCTCGCTGATGTTCGCCATCCGGCACGGCGAGCGGATCGCCTGGGCAACCGGCTGGGTCGGCGTTCACATCCCTTCCGGCACGCCCCATTTCAAAGGCTCGTACGAGAGGGTCTACGGCAAGGAGGCTTGGGGCGTGGAATTCGAGAACGGCACGCCCGTCTGGGTCTATTTCAACGACGCATGGTACTTGCGGAACCATCCGCAGAAGGAGATCGGCCTGATCTGCTTCTCCAACGGCAAGAACGACGGCGGGATCGGCTGGCCGCAGGCGGCCGAGTTCTATCGCGCCTTGCAGGAAACCCGGCGCCCGCACATCTTCGTCTGGGGTCAGTCGGGCCACGGTCAACGGGCAAGGCTGCCCATCTCGACCGGCGACCACGACATGCCCATGGACTTGCGGACCGACCAGAGTCTGCCCGCCTTTACCGGTTGCAGTCTCGACGACGATCCCGGCGGCGGCGATCCGAAGGACGGCGATTCGGAAGGACAAGTCAACCTGTACCTCTATTGGAAGACCGACGACATCGTCGACCGCGTTGACCGCTGGGAAATGACGCTGGGGCTGATCGAAAAGGCCCCACAAGACCAGTGTACCGTGAACGTCACCCCCCGCCGGCTTCAGCAACTGCGGCTCCAGGGCGGGCAGCAGGTCGACTGGACCAACACGCCCGTCGGTCAGGCCGAGCCCATCCAAACCGGCCGCGCGACCGCCGATCGCCACGGCCTGATCACGCTCGAAAAGGTCCGCCTCGGCAAGACCGGGAACCGGGTGATGGTTCAGCGTGCCGCGGAAAATGGATGGAACTAGAGGGAACCCATTGGTAGAATTGGGGTCGAGAGGGAATGCAACGTGTGCGTTATGTGGCAGATACGCCGCTGACACCAAGTAGGCGGCAATACCCATATGCAAGTTGGACGTCCAAACCCATTGGAGAACCCAAATGTCAATCAACACTGACGAACTTCGGGCGCTTCCACCGGCGGAAAAACTTCGATTGGTCGAACTTCTGTGGGATGACCTGGGCGATTCGACGGCTTCGATCCCCTTGCCGGACTGGGTTGATCGTGAAGCAGCACGGCGGCGCGATGAAATGCGTGATCCGATGGTGGGTCTGGAACATGACGAAACGTGGAGACGGATAGAACGTCGCAATGGATAGACGCATCCGTTACCACCCACTGTTCGACTGTGATGTTCGCGAAGCCGCGTGCTGGTATGACCAGAGGTCGGCGGGGCTTGGTGGCGCGTTTGTCGAAGTTGTTCGCCAATGTACGGCCGATGTGATTGCTGATCCTGAGAGGTTCGCGAAGTCCTTGGCGGGCTGTCGGTATATCCGCCTCCCGAGATTTCCCTACGTCGTGCTCTCTGAAGACGTGGAGCCGATCCGACGACGGCGAGGCCGGCGAAACGCCATGGCCGATATTACTGTTCCCATTCCCCGATCGGCTTGCCGCGGACATAGACCGGCGAATCTTTCTGCCAAAGCGTCCCGTCCTCCTCGAGGATGAGCATCTCGGACGAGCCGTCGCCGTACATGTCGGCCGGGGTCATCGCCACGACGCGAGGCTGATAGCGGCCGACGCGGCCGCCTTGTTCTTTGAGGATCCAGGTCCCCGCCTCGATGTTGAGAAAGAACGCGCCGTGGCCGCGACCGACCAACTCCAGGTCCTTGGGCTTGCCCTGACGCGTGACGACGTGCAGATCGAGGTTGCCGTCGCCGCCGTTGCGGTCCCAGGCGGCCGACGCCTGGAAGTCGTTCATGGGGAAGTATCGCGGCTGGCCGTTGTACATCGGGTTCTCGCCGCAAAGCCGCTCCAGATCGGCCGTCTCGCCGGCGAGCGAATACCGCGTCAGGCCGCTTGGGCGGATGACCATCGCGTGCGGTGAGCCGTCGTCGCCCCAGTCGCCGATGTGCGCCGCCAACGGCGCCTCGCCCCCTTGCCACAGCCGCCTCGGCGTTTCCGGAGGCCAGGCGGCATCCTCGCCCGGGTTCTTGTAGACCGTGATCGTTCCGTCGCGGCTGAGCACCACGGCGTCGGGCTTGCCGTCGGCGGTGGTGTCCGTCAGCGCGACGGCCAGCACGTCCTGTCCCTGCAATCCGATGCCCGACCGGGATCGCTCGAATCGCGAGCCGGTGTTGTGATACAGCTCGTCCAGCAGCAGGTCCGGCTTGCGGTCGCCGTTGACGTCGGCGAAGGCGACCTGCCGGGCGGTCGCGTCGGAGAGTCCCCACGGGTCGGTCGCGTGGGCAAAAGCCTTCCCGGGGCCGGTGCCGCGGTAGAATCGCACGCCTTGCTCGGTGGCAACCACCAGATCCGCCAGCCCGTCGGCGTCGGCGTCCGCGGCGGCCATGGCCCCGGCCGCAACGTCGAGCGTTTGCAGCATGAAGTCGCCGTGCCAGGTGTGGTGCATGACCGCGTCCAGCAGCGGCGCGTCGCCGGCACGCAGTTTCAACAGGGCGCGCACCAGGCTGGGCGTGTTGCCGGGGAAGGTCCGGGCGATGTCGTAGGGGCCGACGATGGCCCAATCGTCTTCGCCGCTCGACTTCCCCTGGAACCAGGCGTCCGCGACGTGGATGGCCGCCCCGCGCCGGCCGACGAAGATCACCGCCGGGTCGCCGGGCCGCAGTTGTCCGGCCAAGGCCGCATGGCCGGTCACGTCCAGCGTGATCGAGCGGTCTCTGGGCAGCAGCACCTTCTTGCCCAACTCCTCCAGCGTTACGGCTTCGGCGAGCGTGACCCGGTTCTTGCCGGCGTCCACCGAGTCGACTTTGGCGACAATCAGGTCTTGCGCGGCCTTGTGGATCTGCGACAAGGTGACGTACACGCGGATGATCGCCGGTGCGGGTTTGGGCGAAAGGACGACAAGCGAGAAAACCAGTGTCGCCGTGAATGCCTGGACTCGTGTTTTCATAAGTTTGAGTTTGGGGTCGGAGCTTGAACAGTGAATAGGAGTTTGGGGTCGGAGCTTGAACAGTGAATAGTGGCTATTTCACGGTCCGTTGTATTGGTTTACGGTTGGATCTTCCTATTGGTCCTAGCACCAAACGGTTTTTGACACCGTTGCGGTAAACTCTGGGGTGGCACGCCCTGAGGAACGAAGGGCGTGTTTTCCCGACATACCACGCCCTTCGTTCCTCAGGGCGTGCCACCCACCGTGACATCCCGGACTTGATGCCAAACCGCCGAAAAACCGTTTGGTGCTAGTGCGTCGTCGTCACACTCGGTTCGCGATGGCGTGGCTCGCGTCGTTGGTATCACTACACTACACACAACCGAACGCTTCTGCAACGGGCGGGCTTGTTCATTGTTCAAGCTC
>Ga0307378_10003752_pt1 | contig 22054 bp, 27 predicted proteins | sample UN1MG_FD_202238 | JGI IMG/M metagenome (GOLD analysis project Ga0307378, IMG submission 202238) | Soil microbial communities from Risofladan, Vaasa, Finland - UN-1 | ecosystem: Environmental > Terrestrial > Soil > Coastal area > Acid sulfate soil | place: Finland: Risofladan, Vaasa | collected...
AAGGATTATATTGAGTACACTCCTCTCCCGTCGCGGATGACCCTCACTAAACACCCGAACCTTGATAAGCAAACTAACATACTAAAGGTCATACCAGAGATAAGTATAAACGAAGGAATCAGGAGGGTTGTAGATGAAGTACAGAGAAAGCTTGCTATTGATAAACCCGTGGGAGGGGGAAATTTACCCTACTCCCGCCATTGGGTATCTCCAAGCGGTAGCTAAGAAGCTATGCTTCGACGTAAAGGCTGTTGATATCGGTGAAGCCCTCACTTTACCCGACGAGTGGCCTGTTGTAGGGGTCACGTTTCACTCCTTTTCTGTTATCCATGCCAGACGAATCAGGGAGCACTTTAAGAAGGCCCGCCTTATTTGCGGAGGTCATCACCCCTCTGCCATGCCTGAGCAAATGCTCGCGATAGGATACGATCAGGTTGTAGTGGGGGAGGGAGAGAATGCTATTATAGAAATTCTCAGCGGTGACACCAGTCCTATTATACGGGCCCCGAAAAGAGTCTTTATCAATGATGATAATATGCCCTTCCCTGATTACACTGGCCTCAGGTATGATGATAATATCGTTATCAGTAGCCGAGGCTGTCCGTTCAGGTGTAACTTTTGTGCCTCTACTTCCTTCTGGGGGAATAAGTGGCGTCCCAGAGGCGCGGAGAGTGTTATCGAGGAGATTAACTCACGAGGATACAAGACTTGGATGTTCGAGGATGATAATTTCACGGCCAGTAAGAAGCGAGCAATCGAGATTTGCAGCGGAATAAAAGGCTCGTGGCAGTGTGCTTCCCGCGCTGAGACTCTTGATGATGACCTCTGCCTTGCCTTAAAGCGTTCAGGCTGTCACACTATCTGGATAGGTGTAGAAACCTTCTCCCAAAAAGCTCTTGACAGGTGCGGTAAGAATACAACGGTAGAGAAAATGGTCAGAGGGATTCAGACGGCTGAGAGGCGCGGGATTCAGACTATGTGCCAGTTTATTGTAGGTCTCCCTGAATCAACTCCCGAGGAAATAGCCGAGACAGCGCGCGTAATAAGAAGAACCAGAATGTCAAGGATAGGGGTCAATACCGCGTGGGTGCTCCCGAACACCGACTTATATACAAGGGCCAAGGCTTACGGGCTGGATGATAACGTTTACCTCGATTCAGGGGTTCCTTTTTACACCTACGAGAGACCTCTGTCAACTCTTAATAACTGGGCCGAGATTATTATGAGAGCCAAAAAATAACTTTATGTTAGCTGTTGTAATTTTGCTATTTCATACATTTGAAATATGAAAAGAAAGTGTAATTGTGGTCGTCGTCGTCGGCCCCCCAAATAAAAAATAGTACGCAAGACTGGAAGCAGAGCGTAAAAAAATAGGTTTTGGTGGAGACCTATATTTCCTTTTGGACAGACAGGTAGAAGGGGCCCCTTACGGGGCTTCTTTTATTTTACAATACTTTGATAATCAGAGGGTAATGTTTTTGGGTAATACTTACCCACAGTATGACCGAGCAGTATTACCAAATAACATATGTTTATCATGTCTTATTCATATGTTTATCATATGGAAACTGAAACTATAACTATAACTATAATTAGTATTTTAGTATCTTTAAAGAAGAGGTACTATACCTGTTGCGCCGTATTGTTTTATTGCCTATATTTGTAATTGCTATTCATAGTTCATATTGCGACCTTTTTAAGAGGGGCTCTTTCGGGGGCCTCTTTTTTTTGCTTAATCGAAGGGAATTGAGTAATTTTACTGCAAATTGCCAAAATGGTAGAGCTCAAGATAATTGCCAGTATTGACGGGGAAAGATACTCAGAAGGTCACTCGCTCTCCGTCCCTGAACTGGTTTCTCTCTGCCAAAGTTTCAAGATACATAATTTGTTTGCCGATATTGACGAGGAGGAATTTATTCGTAACTGGTTAAAAGATAAGGAAAATGGACAAAATAAAAGGACTGGAACAGCTCAAGAAGGTTATTGACGGAGATATAAAACACAAAGACTACAAGAGAGTGACGGAGCTGGCCGACACTTATTACAAAATGGTTTCTGGGGACGATATCACTGAATTGCTACACAAGATCACTAAGAGGGAAACAGATGAAGAGTTTGAAATGCGGAAGCTTATCACGAACTCAATTATCTCGCCGACTCTTGCCTCGACAAAACTCCCCTTCCAAAAGGTTGTAAGAAAACAGCCGCTTGTAAGAAAAATAGACTGGGAAGACGAAGAGACTGACAACAAGAAGACCGAACTTGAAGAGTCAATAACGAAATACTGGGGAGACGCTTCTCTGGAGAAATACCTTGAATATGCGTTCGTTGATTATAACTACATTGACCCGAACGCATTTATCATAACCGAGTTCGACCCTTTCGACTCTAATAAAGAAAAAGCAAAACCTTATCCTTTCCTTGCTGACAGTACTCAGTGTATAATGTTCGAGATAAAGAATAATATCCTTGAGTACCTTATTGTGAAGCTCCCGATAAAATTCAAGAGGGACGAGATTGATACCGACGGCTTTTCTTTCACAATGTACCTCGGAGCGGACACCATAAAGCTCACCCAAGTAGACACTGACAAGAAGAAAGACAAGGGGACGGAGATTATCAAAATAAAAGAGGAGTTCTACAAGATAGAGTACTTCGAGCCCAAGGCCAAAAAAGTCCCAGCCAGAAGAGTAGGATTCAAAAGAGACGCTCAGACAAAAGGGAGGACTTTCGTCAGTTGTTTCCATGATGTTATCCCATACCTGAACAAGACCCTCAAGATAGATTCTGAGCTTGACCTGTCAGCGGCTATGACAGCCTTCCCCCAGAGATTCGCTTACGTTTCATCATGTAAGAATTGCAACAGGGGTAAAATGCCTGACGGTGAAATATGCCCTGTTTGCGACGGTAGTGGGAAGGAGCCCTTTCATAATTCTACAATGGATATCATCACTCTGGACTTACCCCGCGACCCAGCGAGTATGATTGACCTCGAGAAGCTTCTTGTTTACAAGACGCCCCCTATTGAGTTACTCACCTTTCAGAAGGATTATATAAACGAGCTCAGGGCCTCAATATTTATGATGATGTTCAATAAGGAGCTTTATTCTAAGGCTGAGGTCGCGGCCACTGCCACGGAAAAGGTTCTTGAGCTTGATAATATGAATGACACCCTCAGGCCGTTCGCCCAGAGCTTAAGTACTATGTGGGTGTATGTCGTCGAGGATATTGCAACGTTTACGGATAAGGGAGATAAGATAATTCTTGAGCACATATACCCGAAGGACTTTAAGTTTAAGTCACTGACGGAGTTAATGAGCGAGCTGAGGACTGCAAAGGACGCTGACGCTTCAACCTCTACAATAGCAGCGATAGAGGACGATATCAACGAGCTCCTTTATGCTGACAGACCCGAAGAACTAAAGATCATAAGAATCAAAAACTCTGTTAACCCGTTCAGGGGCTATTCAGAGGAAAATGTCAGGCTCCTGTTAGCTCAGGGGTTAACGACTCAGGATAACGCGATATTGTGGTCAAACCTTGAGAGTATCTTTAACGAGCTGGAGCAGGAACACGCAAATCCTTGGCTCTACGACCTCGCTTATGATAAGATTCTCGCACTTGTGGCCGAAAAGGTTCAGAAATACAAGGAGCAAATGAAGGCCGAGTCCGCTCAGCCTCCAGAAAATCCTATCAGAACAGGAGAACCTCCAGCGGGAGAAGAGCCTCCTGAGGACGAGACTCCGACAGGAAATGAACCTCCACAAAATATCTAAGATGCTGAAAAGTCTGGGCTGGTATCAATACGCTTGGAACCCTGTTATCGGTTGTAAACACGATTGTTCTTATTGCTACGCGAAACCTTTTGCCACGAGAAGAGGCTGGATTAAAGACTATAACGAGCCGATACTTCTACCTGAAACACTCGGAGAGCCAGCCAAGCTCAAGAGGCCAGCCGTCATTTTTGTTTGTGCCTTTGCTGACCTGTTCGGTAGCTGGGTTCCGAGAGAGTGGATTGAGAAGGTTCTCGAGGCCATAAAGGAAGCCCCCCAGCACACTTTCGTATTTCTTACCAAGAGCCCAAAGAGGTATTCAGAGTTTACATATCCAGAAAACGTTTATATCGGAGTTACTATCGAGAGCCCCGATAAAATGTGCAGGGCCGAGGATATTCAAAACATAAAAGCCAAGAAGTTCTGTTCTATCGAACCGATTCTGGGAGACTTCTCTGGAGTTAATCTCTCTATGTTCGACTGGGTTGTATCAGGATACTCGATATACACAAAGAGAACAATCAGGGAAAAGCTCTGGATGAAGTCAGTCAAGCATAAGAACTTTTACGAGATAGTGAGATGAAGCTGAGAAAAAACGACACTTATTACACTGGGACTGTCTACGAGTGGAACCTCCCCGCTGGTGTAACCTGTCCGTTTGCTAAGGATTGTAAAGTGATTGTCGACAGGGAGACAGGGAAATTCTCATACACTGGCGGTAATTTCAAATGTTACGCGGCCTCAGCTGAAAGATTCCCTTCTGTCAGAACAAGCCGCTGGTTCAATTACGAATTTGTCAAGGCTGGGGGAGTCCCTATAATTCCGAAAGATTGTGAAAATGTAAGGATTCACTCCTCGGGAGACTTTTTCTCTCAGGCTTATTTTGATATGTGGCTTAACCTTATCGGGGAACACCCTGAGATAAACTTCTGGGCCTTCACTAAAAGTATTAATTTCTGGATATACAGGCTTGAGAAGATTCCAGAAAACCTAATACTAACGGCGAGTTATGGAGGGGTATTCGATAAAATTATTCCCGTACACAATCTTAAAAGCGCGAGGGTATATGCTGATATCTCACTGGTTCCAGCGGGTATGCCAATAGACACCAACGACGACTACGCAAGAATGAAAGGAGTCTCCTTTGCCCTCTTGGATAATCATAAACATAAAAAGAAGTGAGATTCTCAGTAGTCATACCGTCATACCTCGGCCATTATAAGGGGGCCGCTTCCCGAAGAGAGGAGAAGATCGTCAGGGCTATTAATTCGGTACTTGACCAGACTTTCACTGACCTCGAGGTTCAGGTAGTGGCTGACGGTTGTCAGAGGACTATTGATATTTGCAAAGGGATAAACGACGAGAGACTGCAAGCGACACTGATTAAGAAGGCTCCTTTATGGGACGGGAAACCGAGGAATACGGGAATAGAAAAAGCGAGCGGGGAGTATATTGTTTACCTTGATATTGACGACGCATACGGGGAAGATCACCTCAAGAGGATTAACGAAGAGGTAGAGGGAGTTGACTGGGTTTACTATAATGACTATATTTACAGGGCGGGCGAGTGGATAGAGAGGCATTGTGACATAAAGAAGATAGGGATGAACGGAACCTCAAATGTTTGTCATAAAAGGGAACTGGGGGCTCGCTGGGGTCATAGAGGCTACGCTCACGATCACTACTTTAACCAGAAGCTACTTATGTTCAGGAATTTCAAAAAGATAACGACGCCAGAATACTTTGTAATGCATATGCCAGCAATATACGATATATGAAAAAAGTCGCCGCAATAACGATTACCTACAACAGACTCGAGCTCACAAAGAGAACTGTCAAGAGCTTCTATGAGAAGACAAATGTAGACTATCACCTGTTCATTGATAATGGTTCAACAGACGGAACGAGGGAGTTTCTTGAGGATTACTATCGGATGCAACTTAAAAAGAACGTGGGAATTGCCGCGGCCTTCGCTTACGCCGTGAATCAGATACCCGACGAGTACGACTATATTCTCAAGCTCGACAACGATATTGAAACCGTCTCGGAGGATATCGTAAACGAAATGGTTCGCTTCCTTGAGACCTCGGGAGCTCATGCGGTCAGTCCCTTGGACGGGATGATAGACCCGAACTATTACCCGCAAGTTCTCAGGACAGAAAAGCTCAACGGGTTCAATGTACAATACACCTCCCACACTGGAGGAGCCTTCCAGCTGGCCCCCACTGCTCACGTTAAAAAAATGTGTAGAGACTTCTCTCATTTGAAGCTCGGAGATTACGCTATCGGGAGTTATTATCGTAGGATTAAGTGCCCCCCAGCATACCTGACAGACTTACTTATGAACCATATCGGGCTCAACCAGTCATCCCAAAATTATATACTATGACCTATGACCTGATTATGATAGTGGCCTCCAAGGACGGCGACCTGATCTTAATGACTCAGGCAGCTATCGACAGCGCACTCGCTGACGGGGCTCAGGTTAACGTTATTCTGGTAGAGACTTTTAAAGAACACCCCTACAAGAATGTTGATAACCTGTTAATATACCAAGGAGAGTTTAATTATAACAGGGCCCTTAATTTAGGGCTTAGTGTGGCAAAGGGAGATATCGCGATACTCGCCAATAACGATATTTACTTCGAGAGTGGCTGGTCTTCAATAGGGCACACCATGAGACAGAACGGATATATGTCGGCCTCAGCCCTTAGTGATGACAAGAGAATGAGAGTTTTCAAGAGAGGGGACTATGCTTACGAGGGTTATGTTATCGGGATGCATTTGGCGGGCTGGTGTATCTTTATGGATAGGGAGCACGTTCTAAACAAGATAGGCCCGCTCGACGAGAGGTTCACGTTCTGGTATTCGGATAATGCTTATGCGGAGCAGCTGCAAAAGGCAGGACTGAAACACGCAATGATATGTAATGCCAAGGTGCTACACTACACCTCGAGCACGTTATCAAAGGAGAGAGCTGACAGAAGAAACTTACTGACTTATGCCCAAGGAAAAAAGCTACTTAGGACTAATTCCAAAAATCTACAAAAGAAATTATGAAGATATTTCTATGTTCTTTTTTGTGGAAGGTCAAAGAATGATAATACCAGCTCTTACAATAGAGAGAGGGATACTTAACTATTTCCGTTATGCTGGGATAGATGACTTTAATTTGAAGAGTGCGCTGACGACATATATAAGGCTTAGAAAGGAGTGGTATGAAAACGCCAAAGAGGATAATTGACCTTCTCACGGAAAGGAGTAACTATCTCACTCTTGCCGAGAATAATCTTGATAAAGCTCTTTTCAAATATCAAGAGAAGCTCCTTAACGACTATTTTAAAATAATTATTCCTATGCTCGAGGTTGATGCGAGCGGGAACCTTGTGGATTCACTCAAGAACTCCAGACTTCTCCAGACTACCGAGAAACTCTATCAGGGTTTCCTCAAAGACAATAAGTACAAGTTCGGGGAAGATATCTCTGGCGTATTTGATAAGACGGCGAGCCTCAATGATAAATATTTTCTGAGCACGATAAGCCAAACGTCACAAACCTTCTTTGGCCCCTTGGCCGCAATCACCAAGGCTAAGATAAACGCGAGAATGGGTCTCAGCGGAGGGAGTATAGTCGGGGGCTCGTTTCTCGACAGGCTATTCGCCAATGATGATCTTATTATGAGTCTCAAAAAGTTTATGGCCTCGGCTGTTACTGGAAGGATGAAGCAAAAAGACTTTCTCTCAGGGGTGAATAAGCTCATAACTGGAGCGGGAGAAGGGGAAGGGGCTTACCAGAGACAATTTAAGAGATACGCTCACGATCTGTTCATGCAATATGATTCGGCTTACAATTCCTCAATAGCCACGGCTCTTAAAATGAAATACTTCATATATCAGGGAGGTCTTATCGTAGACAGTAGGGACTTTTGCGTATCTAACAATGGGAAGGTATTCAGTAAAGAGGACACCGCCGAGTGGTTTAACTGGACTCCAGCACAAGGGGAATACCCAGAGGGGTATAAAATAAAACAGAAAGATATCAACGCCGTTCCTTCGTATCTCTCCTTCGCTGGGTATACTCCCCTTATAGATAGAGGAGGCTACAACTGTCGTCATATCCTTGGCTGGATATCTGACGAGCTGGCCCAGAAATTAACGAAACAGACCCAGAAAACGGAAAGCTCATAAAAATAAATTTGAATTGTTATCAATAAGTTTCTAACTTTACGCAAAATTGCAGTTATGGCACAAAGAAAAACCTGCCTCGTTAATGGCAAAACTGTTCAGTTGTCAGAGAGCGCGTTTAAGCTCGCTGAAAGGTACTTCGGAGCTATCGAGGTAGAACCTATCGAAATACAGCCTCCTTTTGAGCTCAAGAAGCCGCTTATTATGCCTCCTAAAAATGTAATTGACCCAGCTAAGGCCGAGCCCATGAGGGTCGAAGCCAGAGTAGGGAAGACAGGAGAAGCGAAAGTAATCGTCTCCCCCGTCAAGGAGGAGGTCAAGAAAACAGCTCCAAAACCAAAAACCAAGAAGAAATGAGCAAAGAGATAACTTCTAAGCTTACGGGAAAGGTTCAGTATGTCACCGACGACGAGTGGAAGGATATTGTCGCAAGAGGCTGGGCCAAGAAATTCACCATGAGAGCAATACCAGAGAGGAAGCTCCCAAAGATCGAAACACTACCTCCCGAGGTCAAAGTGAAAGCTGTCAACAAGGAAAAAGATTCACCAAAACAAGATAAAAATGACTGACGTTGAGAAGAAAATACTCGAGGGTTTCTTGTCAAAAACCTTAAAAATTGACACCGAGGAGTTAGCTGGCCTTTATAATGAAGCTGGGGAATTAAATAGTCTATCCGTCGCCTCTGACGCTGACGCATCAAGAATTAAAAAACTCAAGGAAGATGCAAATTCTCAATATAAGCGAGGTATCAAAGAAGGAGCCTCCAAAATTGAGAACGATCTGAGGGAAAAATATGACGTAGATTCCGAATTAACTGGAGTAGAGTTTATTGACTTCGTTATCGAAGACACGCTCTCAAAGAAGTCTCAAGACACTGAGGACATTACCAAGCACCCCGACTATCTCAAGCTTAAATTGGATAACGATAAAGTCCTGAAAGCAAAAGATAAGGAGTGGCAAAAGAAGCTCGAGGAGAAAGAGGGAGAGTTCAGCCGTCATGCTATTATGAGCAAGGTGAAAGAGAAAGCACTTGCTGAGCTGGCTGCACTGAAACCCATACTTCCCGAGGATGCAAAGAAGGCCCAGAAGTGGAAAGAGAAATTCCTTGAAGAATTGAACTCGTTTGATTACTCGGAGAATGAAGGGAATTTTGTAGTATTAAAAGACGGGAAACAAGTTCAGGACAGTCACGGCTACATGAAATCATTTAATGACCATGTAAAAGAGACCGCGAATGAAATGTTTGAGTTCCAGAAAGCAGAGCCGAGAAGCGGCTCGGGGAACAAAGACGGAGACCCGACTCCCCCTGCCGTACCCCCGAAGGACAATGACGAGTACGTTCAGAAAATGAGAGAAGCGAAGACTCCAGAGGAGAGAATCCAAATTATGAAGTCTTACGTTAAAACATAATGAAACCATGAGTGAAATTTTTGATGTTGATTGCGGATATTTAGCTACTATTCAGGCTATGGCCGACGATATCTGGACAGACCCGATTCAGAATATTGATGTAGTGGCAGACGTTGAAGCGGCTAAGGCCGTTCTGGAAAACCAACAGGTCTCTTTTACTGAAATCACGGGCACAAAAAAGAGGTCGATAAGCCTTGAATGGCAGACAAAATGCGATATTACTACCGCGGAATGTAGTGATGATTGCGACATTACTGGAGAAGATGTTGAGCCAGTATGCAAAACCTACGATATCGATTGCCTCAGGGAGACAACCTTCGTAGTACCCGAAAGAGTTTACAGGGAGAGGACTATTACCATGCAACAGGCAATTGCAAGGAATATGCTCCTTCACAAAAAAGCCCTTGACGAGTGGCTGGCCCAGTATATCGTCACAGGTCTCCTTGCCAACGCTGGAGCGAATGCCTTTACTGGTGGAGTTGGAACCGTAGCTGGCACGACTACCACTATCGCCTCGAATTACTGGGATGACTCAATCTGGGGTTATTTCAACAGGGTAGTTCGCGGGAACAAGCTCAAGAGCCCGTATCTGTTGACAGGGGACAACCTTTTTCAGCTGTTGTTTAACAGGATGCACGAGACTGCAACTGAGGCTGGAAAGGCAGGAATGGCAAAAGTGGGGACAATTCGGAAGATATACCAAGACCCTGAAAACGTCGAAGTTATCGCTCCCGCAACTTCCTTCCTGATTCATAAAACCGCCGCCGCCTTCGTCTCAAAGGCATGGTATCCAGTGGGAGGAGCCAGTGCCCAGAAGAGGGCTGGTCAATATTGGATGTGGTCAGAGCCCAGCCAGAATATCGCTGGTGTGTATTATGACGTCATTATGAAAGAAGCTTGTTCCGAGAACGACTTCTCACAGGCGTTCAAAATCCAACTTCACGGTATGTTCGCTGTTAATCCTTATCCATGTGACGAGAGCACTGGTATTCTCACTTTCGAGTGTGAATAAATAAACTTTAAGTTTATGAACCATACAAAGGCTATTCTTATATTTGGGGTAGCCTTTGTTTTTACTCTAAAAAGTCAGAAATGAGTGTATATAACTGTTTGGAAAATATTATCGGGTTCACGAGGAAGGAAGACGATTGCGTTCAAGATTACGACTCTTCTTACTCTGACTCTGACAGCGGCCTGTATGTTGACGAGCTCCAAGGAATGTCTTTGAGGATTCTTGACAGCATGGGAGGAGTCTCTGATATCTGGGAGAAGCTTACTAACTCGAGAGAGAATGCGATAAACAGCTTTAAGACCGATATCATACATGAAATAGAGAAGTACAAGGAGCCTATCAGGTCTTACTTCTCGGGCGATATCGGTTACAAGAAGTTCACTACTATCCTGACAAAGAAGACATATCAGGGTTTCAGAATGCATAGCGACGTTAACGGAGGGAAGTTTATTCTCAGGGGGGTCTCATTGATTCTTAACTCTACCGAGGCCGTTAACCTCGAGATATATGACGAATACGATCTTCTGTACACCTATCCTATCAGTTCGGTAGCTGGCAGACCAAATAAAACGGTTATAGTCCCGCTTGAGCTTCCTCTGGACAGGGATTATTATTTTCTTGTTTCCTCAGTTGGCTCTCCTTACAACAATAAATTAACTTGTGGGTGTGGTGGATACAGGTGGTGTTTCAATACAGAGAAACCCTGTTATAAATATTCAAAAGACCGCTGGACTGAGTGGTGTATGATAGGGGGAGTTATGGGAGATGACTTGGGTATAAGGGACGACTGGACGATCACGAAGAACTGCAACGGGATGATTCTTCACGGTAATTTTTCCTGTTCAATGTATGACGTTCTTTGCACGGATGAAAGCGACTTCGTGAACAATCCTATTGACGCTTCGATAGCTTGGGCAGTTCTGTACAGGACAGGCGAGTTTCTCACGAATTATATTATGGATAGTGCGGAGGTCAGTAGATATACTCTCCTCGGAGTGGAGGCCCTGAATGAAAACAGGGTATACTACAACCAGCGGTATGCAATAATGGTCGACTATATAGCGAAAAATATTGAAGACGAGAGAACTGGTTGCTATCGTTGTCGGCCAGCAATGGGAATGGGTAAAAGATCACATTTGATATGACACCAGAAGAAGTAGCCCAGAATATGAACAAGGTCGCTTTCAGCATTGAGAGAGCGTTCGGTGATATTATGAAGCGGGCCGCTTTTAATGCTCTTGCGACTCTACGGAACAGGGTTCAGACTTCTGGAGTAAACGCCGAGGGAAGTAAGTTTCCCCCGTACTCGACAAGACCTATGTTGACAAATTGCGCTTCTATGACTCAGGCCGCTTGTGCGGCAAAAACAGGAAATGAGGATAAAAGGAAAAAACTCAAGTGGGTTACTCTCCAGAGAGGAGGGAGGAGCGTGAGATTGTTCGAGCTCGAGGGGGGTTATGCTGAATACAGGGACTTACACGGGAGGCAAACTTCTTTTGTTGACTTTACTTTCAGCGGGAAAATGTGGGCCAATATTTCTCTCGTGAGTTCGGATGAAGAACACCAGAAAGGGGTAGCAAGGATAACGGCCCCGAATGAAGATGAATATAAGAAGCTCGAGGGGAATACTAACAGGAAGGGAACTATCTTAGACCTGAATCCCGCCGAGGTACAGGATATTGCTGATATTATAAGCAGGGAGTTTGAAGGAATTTGGAAAGTTAATAAGTTCGCATGAATAATAAAATTGCAAATCTGGTTGTCGGTTATATCGACGAGCTCTCTTGGATTGACAAGATCGCTGGCATGACTCAGATAGCGAGAGTCAGCCAACAGAGCGGGGAGAGCAAGGTAGAGAAGAGGTTCCCTATTTCTTGCTCAGTAGACTATGAGGCCGCTTGTAAAAGTGGAACTTATGACGAGCTCTCGCCTGATAGCAGATACAGGTCAGTGGTATTTTTTGAAGACGGCTCTTTCTCTCTTGCCAATAAAATAGGGAAGGCTCTTTATTATGAGAGCAGAATCAGGCTTATAGGCTGGCTTAACCTTTGCAAGATCGAGGATAATTGCGGGAACTCTGGGGACTATGTTCTGGACATTATCAGGTCTCTCCCTTCTGTACCAGTAAATATCGGTGATATGCTGGGGGTATTTATCGAGATTACGAACCAGCTCCCGAGAGACGCTTCCATATTTGGGAAGTACACCTTCAACGAGAAGCAAACTCAATATCTCATGTATCCCTATGACTTTTTTGCCCTTGAAGTAAGAACAACCTTTCATGTTATACCAGAATGCTTGACGTCGTAAAAATATCGCTTATAGCCTATATGTTTGTCTATCTGGGCCAGCCAGAATATATTTTTTGCTGGTATCAGAAGCTTATAGACAGATTGCCAGACTGGTTATGGAAGCCCCTCGGAGGTTGCTATAAGTGTTTCGCTGGTCAGTGTATGTTCTGGTACTACATTATATTCCTGACTGGAGAGGGATACGACTTCTTTGAACACCTGTTTTATGTGTCGGCTGCAATAGTGCTGGCGAGTATTTATGATAAATTAATGACCTATCTGGATGAATGAATTAAGGATTATCGACTTCACCAAGAAGAAATTTGATTGCGGGGGGAGAACCTTCTACCTTCAAGACTCGCTCTCATTTAACCGTTATCGGGAGATGCAAAGAATTTCTATTGAGTTCGGATTCTCCCGCACGTTTATAGACTTGTGGAAAGCACTTGACAGGGCTGAAAACTTTCTGAATAAGGTTCAGTTTGTAGACGTCGCTGTCGAACTAAGAAACGCAAAAGTGGGAGTTGCGAGCCTTGAGGATAAAGACGACCCAGCTATTCGTTTATGCGGGCTATTTATTAACGAGGCAGATGAAGACATCAGTGTTATCGACGAGGTAAAAATGAAAGATAAAATCGAGTGTTGGAGTAAGGAGCTCGACGTTTCGCCTTTTTTCCACTTGGCAGCCAGTATAGTTCCCGACTGGCTACCAGCTTACAAAGTCACTACCCTTCTTTCTTCAAAGGAGAAAAAAGAAGAGAAGGAATAGTAGACGTTTATAGGGACTTGGTTGAGAATGAAAAGTACTGGAACGACTTGCTGTATATGGTTACAAAGGGAGACCCCTCAAACATAGACCGCTTGTGCAGGTTCGACGTCTTCGAGTTCTTCGCCTTTATTTCAAACTACGAAAAGACCTTGAGTTATGGCAAAGATAGAACTGGAAATCGTCGCAAACAATGAGCAATACGTCTCCAAGATCAAAGAGGTCGAGGCTGTAACTGACGATTTGGCTAAGAAGCGTCGGAAGCACTGGGGGGAAGAGAAGGGTATTATTGAGTCTATCATTGAGGGGCTTGATGAATTACAGGAGAAGCGGAAGAAGGCAAATGACCCTAAGGCAATAGAATATTACAACAAGAAAATAGCCGAGGCCAGAAGTGAGCTCACGGGGTTCAATAAACTGGGGGTTCAGCAAGAAAAGACCGTCGCCAAAACTGAGGGGGGAATGAAGAAGCTCCTCGGGACTGTTGGTAAAATGGTCTTGGGATATGTCACTATTACCGCCGCAATCAAAGTCTTTAACAATATAATGAACGCCACCCAGAAAACAGGGGACTTCCTGAAACGGGAGCTTACTGGCCTCAGGTTTGCAGTAGATCAACTCTGGCAGTCTATCGCTCAGGGGAACATGGAAGAGCTTGGTAAGAGAATGGGCGAGGCCCGACAGGCTGGCAGGGATTATGCCGACAGCCTTGATTATATTGGTGACTTGGAGAGACAGCTCGCCATTGAGGAAAGTAGACGAAGCAAAAAACTTGCCGAACTCGCCGCTATCTGGAGAAATACCGCGGCCACTGACGTTAAAGGGTCAAAAGAAAGAGCAGACGCGGCTGAGGAATATATTCAACTTACAATAGAAGGAGCGGACGCGGCCAAGAAATTCGCAATAATAAGGCGTGATGCGGAACTTAAAGCCACGGCAGAGACCTCAGGTCTTACTCAGGAGGAGATTCTTCTTAATCTGGAAAGGGCTGAAACATATAAGACGAACGAGGACGCAATCAAATCTTATCTCGAATCTGTTAAAAATCTGGCCTCGGCCTCTGTATCAAAAGGGGGATATGTAACGCCGCAGGGGGTCACTGTGGGAGCTACTCCAGCTGACCCTGAAGCAATGAAAAAATTTCAGGCAGAAATTGATAATACCTCAGATGCCACAAAGAAGCTTACTGAGGAGTGGGTTAACTGGGGCAACGTAGGGGATGACCAAAGAAAGAGAATAACAGCGGCTATACAGGCGGTAGACGCCGCAGAAGCTCGGGGGACGTCAGCAACTATCAGGGCTAATATTCAAAAAGAAATGGCACTCGGGAGGCTTGAGAACGCCGAGGATGATTCAGCCAAGAAGAGAATTGAGACAGAGGAGAAGTTTGCCGCGGAGGTTGCGAAGCTTTATGACGAGTATCTCCAAGGTCAAATTACCATGTTGGAAGGGCCTGAGAGGATTGAGGCAGAAAGACTCTACCAGCTCAAACAGGTTGAGAATCTTAAAATTCACCTCGAGGAAATGGGAACTCTTACTCAAGAGCACTTAGACTGGCTTGCTGGTCTGGAGGATGCGATTAATTCCCAGTCAGCCCTTGCTCTTGCCAAATACAATAAAGAAACGCTCGACGAAGAGATAGCCGCGAACGAAGCAATTCAGAAGGCCAGAAAGGAAAGGCTTGGCCTTGATTATGAACTCGAACAGAGTGCGCTTGATCTGGTTAAAGACAACGCTGTTCAGAAACTTGAGGTAGAAAAGAAATACCTTGAGCTCGAGAGGGCCATGTATATCGAGCAAGGTGGAGAGCTTAACCTTATTCAGGCCGATATACTGGCCAATTATATAGAAGCTATCAAACAACAGATTGAGGCTGAGAATGCAAAAAAAGCACTCCCGAGCGTATGGAAGCTATTTGGCCTTGACCCAGAAGGCGACGAGGTTGACGCGCTCAAAGAGGGGGTGGATATAATGCTCTCTAATATAGTCGGTATGCTCGACTCTATGTACAGCGAGAGAGTGGCAGACGCTCAAAGAAACAGAGAGCTTATCGACGATCAAATTGGTTACACCCAGAAGGCTCTCGATCAGGAGATTGAACTTATGAAGCTCGGCTATGCTAACAATGTCGCGGCTAAACAGAAAGAAATAGCCCAGCTCGAGGAACAGAGGAAGAAGGCTATTGAAAAAGAACAGAAGGCGATCAAGGCTCAGAAGCGGCTCGACTCGATTGTTCAGTTATCTTCTCTTATAACAGCTTCGGCGAATATATGGAAAACAACCTCTACAATAATCCCTCCATTTGGGCAGATACTCGCTATCGCGGCCATTGCTACAATGTTCGCGGCCTTTGCGAGTAGTAAGGTTCAGGCTGCAAAGGCGACGAAGCTGGCCAAGGGAGGGGTGGGAACAGTAGAGGGCAGAAGCCACGCGGAGGGAGGCGAACCTTTCCTTAGTCATGTAGAGATAGAAAGAGGGGAAACGTGGGGGGTATTAAATAAAAGAGCCTCTCAGAAATACGGGGGAGCGTTCAGAGAAATGGTCAACTCCTTTAATAAAGACATGGTTCCCGTTGTTGAGGTTGGAGCTGGGAACGTTATCGTAGACGTTAACCAGACAAACGAGAGGCTTGATAGACTTGAATACCAGCTCGTGAAACTAAACAGTAACTTCGGAGTAAAAAAAGAGGTACAAGATCATGGTAGTTACAGGATTGAGAAGACAGGAAATAAGACTCGTATAATCAGGAAAAATGCATTATAGGCACTACATAACAATCTCCTCGGTAAGAGTCGAAGTATTTCCTCTTAACTGGATGCAATGCTCTCTCGTTGACGAGCTGGAGAAGGAGCGGATATTTTATAGGAGGAAGTTCAGCGGAGTTTTAACTTTTAGCGCGGACGATTTTGACCTGTTCTTTATAGCTGAAACGATAAACCCTTGCGAAGACCTTATCTATGAGATTGAGCAGAAAGACAGCGGGGCCGATACTTATCACGAATATTGGACAGGCCACTTCTCCACAACGGACGGAAACTTCGACCTTGACAGGTGTCTATTCCAGATCACCCCGAAACCATATGACAACTATTATAATTTCGACCTCTACGGAGAGGCTCCAGTCGACATATTTGACGCTACTCCAGTAGTCACCACAAATACAGTTAATCAGGCTTATGATAGGAACAGGTGGCTTATTGACGTTATAGAACTTCTTGTCGAAGAGATATACTCTGGAGCCACTGTAACAAGTTGGTTTCTGAATAACTCCGAGAATCCCGTTATAATGGGGCCTAATCAGTACAGGTATCTGACTATTGCCCAGAAGTCAGACATTAAGAGGCCGAACTCCTCAAACCCAGCGACTATTGCTCTCCTATCTTTCAATGAGCTTATGCATATGCTTAAAATGTTCAACCTCTGGTGGACTTTCGACGGAACAACGGTAAGGATTGAACACTATGATTACTGGCAGGGGCTTGAGGGTGTCGACCTGAGAACCCAGAAAATTAGCGAGAAGCAAAACAAGTATAACTACAAGAAAGAGGATATGCCTTATTATGAAAATTTTCAGTTCATGGAGGCAGAGGACACTAATTACTACAAGCACTGGATATCGTATGAAGACCCGTGCGTAAATAGGGCCCTGTCTTTTGAATACCTAATAAGAGTAACAACAGACCTCTCATATATCGAGAAATGTGTGGAGGATTCAGAAGGTCTTGGATTGATAAGTAATATATCAGATGAAGGATTCGTTATACTCGCTAATTTTCTATTTGACGGAGATTACCACGTTTATTACGGGACTTCATATAATAATGAAGTGGCGAGTTATAATTTCCCTTGTTCATGGAGCTATCTTTTAAGAGCCTTCCATTTACACGGAAGAATATTACTTGACGGGTATATAAACGGGAGTGTGATAAGCTTTATAAGCACAATAAAAACCAAGATTCAGCAAATAAAAGCGATAATTTGCTTTGAAGATAACTATGAGCCAAATCAGTATATAACAACCGAATTAGGAGAAGACTGGTTCGGTGGGGAAAAAGGGTATGTTCAGGCGGCGACAATAAAGCCAAGCGGACAGGTTGACTTTACTCTCGGTTATGGGCCCGATAAGGATACTGAGGTAGTTATGCCTACGAGACCCAAATCCCTCCACTGTGAGATTGACGAGGGAGGGGGCACTGTCACCTCTACTTTGAGCGAGCCGAATATTTATGATACGTTTTACTGGATATGGTGGAATGAAGATACCTGTCAGGAAATAGAAATTCCCGCTGGGGAGCTTAGACAAGTAGACTCGATTGACGAGGTAGACCCGATAACAGATATAAAATTTAACGTACTTGACCCCTCCCTTGACTTTTGGAATTTTATTTATAACGATAACGAGACTTGGGCAGAATGCAGTGACCTCGATTGTGGCGGGGGAGTTCCCCCTCCAGCGATTCCTTCTGCTCCGACATTAAATTCTGTAAACCAAGGTAGTCCTTGCGGCCCTATTGAGGTTAGTTGGAGTGCTGTCGCGGGTGCTACCTATTACCAGATATGGAGAAAGCCTGACGGGGAAATGTTTGATGATTATGGCTGGATTGATGTTTCATACACCAACTCACATGACGACTACGAGGCTGGGGTGACAGACTTAACCGAGTTCTTTTATAAGATAAAGGCTTGTAATATAAGCGGGTGCTCTGGTTTCTCAAATGCTTTAAGCGAGGTTTCTGATTGTACTGAATAATAAAAGAGTATGTCAATATTTCATTGTTTAAAACTTGAACCTCAGCCTTGGGCTGGGTATATTGACCAGAACAAGATTCTGTTTAACGGGAATTGCTGTTCTTCTCTTGTAACAAATAAAGCCGCGCTCCTTCCCTTCCAGATCATATCGAGCGGGGACTATATTAAGGCTGAGATATCTCCCTACGGCGAGGACAACTGGAGCGAGATTACTTTAACCATTGACACGGTTATAGCCGAGGGGTATTTCATACACTCTTACGACGGTTCTGATCTTGCCGAGGAGCTTGATTGCGGTATGTATGACTTCAAGGTAACAGCTGGCGAGCTCTGGTACTTTGAGCCTATAATGGTAGAGGATTTTACCATTGACACCAACGCCTTCACCAAGAGAGACCTTTTAATGACTCCCTTAAAGTTCTCCGAGAACCAGATCGACGGTATCCCGATAATAGCTCCCTGTGACAGCTTCCTTCCGTTTATGTTTGCAACAGAAAACGCGACTTCTGGAACGGTTACGGTCTGGTTGTTTGACGAAGATTGCAACGAGACCGAACTGGAGGACTTCGATATCACTGTAATAGAAGTGGGAGGGATGACGTACTATATCTATGAAGGGCCTTGTCTGGAGGAGCTTCTTGAGTGCGGACTTTACAAACTCGAGATTGAAGACGGCGATAACTCTTATTATTCTGTTTGGTTTCAGGTTGAGTGTGATATCAGCGATATCCCAGACGGCTCGAGAGTGTTAAGGGATTATAACGGTTGTGTGATAAGGGACGAGGAGGGGGTTATACAATATGAAACCTGTCAGCCTTTTATTGACTGGTTCCTTCCAGCCTCGGACGCACTGGACGAAATGCGAGCTCTTCACGTTCTGGGCTACGGGGGTTTTGGTGCGGGTGTTTACTGGTCTTCCACTGAGATAGATGCGGACACGGCTTATACAATGAGATTCAGCGACGGATTTGACGACGCTTCTGATAAAAGCGACGGAGCTATTTCCGTCAGGGCAATTCGGACATTTGAAACATGGGATACTTACGTCGTGGGAGATGTTGGCCCAGCTGGAGGGGTTATCTTTTACGTTGACATAGGCGGCGGCGATTTGGGTGGAGACCAAGTAGGAGAGGTTGCTCCAGTTGGTACAGAAACGGTAATGTACTGGAGCAATATCGACGACACTGAGATAGGAGTCGTAGCCCAGAATACTCTTATCGGGTCTGGGGTTGCGAACTGCAATGCGATCATAGCTCAGATTGGACATACTAACAGCGCGGCAAAATATTGTTTAGACCTTAAAATATACAAAGAATGAACAAGTATCTAATGTTTGAATATTGGAACTCTTGCGATCTTGGGAACCTTTACTATCAGGGCGGGCAGACGTTCAAATTCTATCTTGACGGTGATATCGTCGAGCCTTTTATGGAGGATACCGAAGACGGTCAGGAAAATGGAGACGGAGACTTTGTTCCTACTTATCGCAAGCAGCTGAAAAAGTACAGGATAAAATCCTCTCTGGTCAGCGACTATCTGGTAGATGCAATCCAGAGAATGAAGCTACACGATAACATTGAGCTTACATTTAAGACGGGCGAAGTAGAGCAAATATTTAACTTAGACGTCGAGGTGGAATGGCAGTTTGAAAAGTATCTTTATCAGGCTACGGTAACAATTACTTTTGATCTTGACGAGAAAGTAGTTATAGGGGCCTGTTGCGATAACCTCACGGTAACAGCCTGAGAAAAAAACTTTATGTTAACAGTTTATTGAGAATTAACGAATATTTTTGGGTATAACTAAATTTGAAAAGAAATGAGTGTTTTAATCCTTCCAACTTGTCCGACTGATTGCGCTGGCTCGCTTGCTGAGGTAGTATTTGACGAGTGCGCTCCTGTCGTACACTACGGCGAGGTTGCGAAATTATACATTGCAACGGTTGACGCCGCGGACTTTACAAATGTTGACCTTATTGGAGAGTGGACGACAAGACTCTCGGACGACGGAGCTGACCCTGACGCGATCAGAACTCTTGTGGTAATAGGAGAGCTTCCTGAGCCTGAGCAGAGTGAAATAACAATAAGCGGGGACAGGACAGTAGTCGGATTCAAGCAGTTTACTCTTCCTTTCGAGGTTGACGAGACGAATGACACCAACTATAATTTACTCCTTACTTACGAGTGTAATATCAAGGTGAAAATGTGGTTCGAGACAGCCGACGGAGTACTCTACGGAGGAAACGAGGGAATAGAGGCTACCCTGAGACTGAATAACATGATTCCAAGGGAAAGGACTGACGTCGCGAAATTTGTAGGGACAGCTAAATGGAAGAGCCAGTTCTCAGCCCTGAGGTGCGCTTCTCCAATGGCATAATTTTAAAAATAAAAAGACAATGGGAATAATTGTTTCAAACAACGACTGCCAGATACTTCCTGCAAGCTTCATGGAGTTACTCGCGAGAGCCTTAATGGTTGACTCGGAGGGGAATGTTCTGGGAATAAACATGATTATTGACACCGACGAGAGGGATTGTGATTGCGTACCTTTTATTAATTGTGACAATAATCACCTGACTCCCGAGCAAGTCCTCGTTAACGCCTTTGACGTTGACGCTTGCGGAAATGTTGCTCTGAAATTGATAAATTGCGACGGAACAGTAGTACTTGACGCTCCTGAGATACAGTAATAAAAATGGCTTGTAATAACGGATATCCAACAGGGCTGAGAGACTTACTCGGCAACTTTATCGGTTTCTTTATCAACGGAACGGATGAAAACGTCGGCGTAGTCGATATGGCTGGGCTTGCGGGAGACTACACGGCTGACACCCTGAGCCCTGACCATACTTTCAGGATTTGCATAGAATCAGCCGCGGCTATCGAGGTGCAACTGGCAGACGGAACGGACTTTACTGTTACAGCTGTTCAGGCGACAAAGTACCTCGGAGACTGGCTTCCCTTGAATATTATCAAGGTTTATAAGGCTGGAACAACAGGAACTTTTTCAGTAGGATACTAATGGAATGTGGACAGGTACAAAAATTCATAGAGGCCCTCGCAACTACGTTATACCAAGATAGCGAGGGAAACGTTCGTATTAACGTCGAGCTACTGCAAGACAACTGTCCTGACCTTTTAGAAGCGATAACTTGCGATAACAATCACCTCTCTCCAGAGCAGCAATTAATAAAAGCTATCGGGGAGGATGATTGCGATCATCCAACTCTTAAAATAAACCTCAGGCTACTTCTTACAATGCTTTCTGACGTTTATGGCACACCCGATATTTCGGGTATGTGGCATTTATGGAACGAGGTGACTCAGAGATACGAGCTTCAATTAAGGTGGGACGACTTACCTCCGACTCCGATTACAAGTGCGAGGCTTGGAGCAACAGCCCCTACACTGGCAACTTTTATCGGCTCAATTCAACAATATACTTTTGACCCTACAAACGACTATGTCATAGGCTCGACTGAGATTACTCACGGATGGGCCGAAGGAACGATAATAGACCCACATATTCACTGGGCGACAAACGGGCTTGAGGCTACCGCGAAAGGAGTCCAGTGGCAGTTGAAGTGGTCAATAGGTAATCCAAACGGCACTTTTGGTGCTGAACAAACGTCAGTCATTGACGTAACAATCCCAGCCAACACCCCAGACAGGACGCATTTGGTAAGCGACTTTTCACCAGAGATAAACGGGGCTGGTTATGTTATCGGTACTTACATTGTTTGGAGACTTGCGAGGATAGCAACTGCTCATGCAAACGGTGCGCCAGCGGCTGACCCTTTCGGGATTGCAGTTGGCTTCCATGCTCAGCTTAACACATTTGGTTCAACGCTTGAAGATTCAAAATAAATA
>Ga0307378_10003753_pt1 | contig 22053 bp, 12 predicted proteins | sample UN1MG_FD_202238 | JGI IMG/M metagenome (GOLD analysis project Ga0307378, IMG submission 202238) | Soil microbial communities from Risofladan, Vaasa, Finland - UN-1 | ecosystem: Environmental > Terrestrial > Soil > Coastal area > Acid sulfate soil | place: Finland: Risofladan, Vaasa | collected...
CCATAGTTTTATTCTACGTTTTTCTAAGGGGAAGGAATCATCATTATGCCATTTAATTAATCTTATTTTATTTCTTTCAATTTCAATGTTTGTTATGCCTTTTCTGTAAAGCCCGCTCCCTGAATTAAAATAACATGGTAATGGTTTTCCCTTAGTTACTAATGGATTAATATCTCTTCCCTTTCTTTTCTCTGTACGTAGTTCAGTTTTCAATTTTTTGATATCTTTAGATAATTCTTTAAGCTTCTCTTTGTCTGTGGAACTTCTTATTTTTTCAGATTTCTTTAACTCAATTTGTTCTTTTAACCACTCATAATATGAGCGAGAAGCAAAAATGGCACGATGTGTGTGCCCACAAATGAGAATAATTTTATTACCCTTTGCCCAATTATAATATAATCTTTCACGATCTTTTGGAATTTGAGATTGTGTGGCAGAGTAATTTTCATAACCAAATATTCTCCCAATAGGTACAAATATTTTTAAAAAGCGAGCCCAAAAACGACTATGCGAAGCTTTTCTATCGCATAGATTATCTCCTTGGTGACCATGAACTAGAAATATATAATTGTCTAGCATGATGGCCTCAGGAGCTCCGTGTGGTATATTCTCGTTATTTACAACTGGAGCGGGTAGTTTAGCCCATTCCATATCATGATTCCCAAATACACGATGAACTTTGTTGTCAGGAAAATTTCTTAAAAATTCATATATACTTTTATCATATCTATTGCATATTTTAATAAAATTAAATTGCCACAATTCCTCAACATCTCCCAACAAGATTATTGAATATCCATTATTTTTATAATATTTTAATGCAAATCCCATCGTTTCTTCATTATGAACAAAATTATCAACTTTTCCACCATCCCCCAAATGTAAATCACTAAATAGAGCATATTTATCATTAATATTAAGAGGGAGTTTTTTAATACTTTGCTCTTCAACTTTATATAGTTCGTTTAGTCGTTTAATAATAGCATCATCATTCCTAGACATAATTGCACCTCCAGGATAAAATATTCGAGAAATAGGAACCGCTGGATGCATAAGAACTCTTACGAAAAATTGGTGAAAAGTTAATGAATTATTGACCTGGTACACCTTCTATTTACTTAATTTAAAAGAAATATATTCATTGTCTAAGAAAATGGGATGTGCACCTATTTATTTAGGTAAGACAAATGAAACGTCCCATTGTCTTACCGTAGAAAATAAAGAATAATATTTTTTATTTAATTCCCCAAGCTTTCTTTATTGGTAAAAACAAAAAATCATTATGATTACCAAATTTATCTTGACTCTCTTCTTTGATAACAATTTTATTATCTAATTTTTCAAAAATTACATTATAGTGGAATTCATCGCCTTTTGTGTTTAGAGCAGATACGGACAGTACTTCCTTTTTATCAGGACACTCAAATCCTTTTTTAGTATATTTAACTGTACTAGCAGGATATAACCAAGATTCACATATTAGTATAAAAGTTATTGCACCTGTACTTTTTAAGGTATTGGCTAATTTATGGATCACAAGAATTTTATCCGATTTGTCTTTAAATACCAAAGAATAAATTCTTTTACTACTATTAGGATATCCTATTATCGCTATAGGGGAATGGTGGCCATCTCTTTTGAGTACGCCTTTTGCCATTTCAAAATATATTTTTGCTTCTTCATTTAAGTTTTTTGCGTCTTTGAATTTTCTAATAGAACTCAAACAGTTAGAATACCTTTCTTTTGCTTTTTTTTGTGATAATAATTTTTTATTAATTACATTTTCTTGAATATCTACGAACTCATTATTTTTTAGATCAAACCAACTTGTTCTATACCAATCAAACGAGTTCATACCTCCATGAATTTGATTTTTTTGACTATTATAGACATGATACCATGAACACTTTTCGACATATTTATCTTTCAGCAATGATTCATGAGCATCTAATAATATTTTTGTTAAAAAACGAAATGTATGAGCGAGTGCTTCTAATAATTCCGTTTTTGGAAGTTCTGAATCTACCCACTTTCTTTCTACCCTTAAAATAGCGTCAAGATAAGAAGGTTTTATTGATATTCTTTCACTAATTACTCTTACAAAATCACTCGTTTTAGTAAAAGGAGGAATTTCTATTTCAATAGAAGGCGGTTCAAGCCAGCTTGTTACTATTGCTATCTTAGCTTTACTAAATAAGATTAAATCCCCTTCTTTTACTATTCTATTTCTTGAATCGTTTAACCATTTAAGAATTTGATCACTTCTCATTTGTGACTGCCGTTTTTCATACCATTCATTAAATCCTGGAATGTCGGATTTACTTTTTTGTAATATCCATGTAATACTTCTCAAGGTTTGGATACAATTATTAAGGTTTAATCTAAAAGATTCAGGATTGCAATAAGCTTTTGCGCAATAAATCCATAAATCCCAACTATCAATCCAACGTTTTTCCACATTATTTAAGACACAGTCATTTATTTTCAATATATTTATTATCCTTTGAATTTAAAATAATATTTTGTTACTTCTTTATCTCTTGTATATTCCTCGATATTTTCGAATGCCAATAGTCTTTGTTGGTTACAGGATATCTGCAATGTTCTTTACATCCATGCCAAAAACAAGAATCCAAAAAAACCACAATTTTATATTTTTTGATGGCAATATCGGGTTTTCCTTTGAGCGATTTAACGTTCTTTCTGAATCTAAATCCCTTTTTCCATAATTCTTTCGAAACTTTTTCTTCCAGTAGGTTACCGGGGCCAAAAGTTTAATTAACTGTCAAAGATAATGACCCCTGAACTGATGCCCTTGCGTGTAGTCTTATAAGAGCCCCCCGTTTAAAATTATTTGTATTATCTGTTGTTTTACTTAGTTTCTTTTGATGTTCCTCTCCTGATTCTAGTGAAATTTTAATTAAACATTCAAGTAAATCTAAAGGTTCTTTCCATTTTTTATATAAACGATTTTCAAATCCTTTTTGGTATTTTCTTTGATAATCAAGCATTTCTTTGCTAATTTTTTTGAGTGTTTTCATAACTTCTTGAGAGAATTTAGGTAAAATTTCTTTGACAAGAAATTTCATTAATTTGTCTAATTTTTTACTGATAGGTAGGCATTTTTCTTTCTGGACATATACCTCCAAAGCGCTAGTTATAAAAAGGATATTAAAGTCTTTATCTGGTTTCCCAAACCTTTTAATCTCTTTTTCTTTTTTCTTCAAGTAAATTTTTGCTTTTTTAATATCGATTTCTTTTTCGATTTCAGAAATAATTTTTTGAAATTCAGGAAAATCTTTTTTTATTCTTAGTTTAAAATTATTATAGGCTTTATCGTCTATTTTCTTTTTTTCCGGGGATAACGATAAGACTAATTTTATATCTTTTTGCAATTGTTTATATTTTTTTTTAATTATTCCAATATTTCTTCTTGGTAAATTGTATTCTCTAATTATTTTTCTGTTTAAATTAATAAAAAAATTATTGATTAAATTAGCATAAAAGAAAGACTCAAATACATTCAAAGAGAAACTTTGCAGAATTGTTGATTTAGTATATTTATTGAGAAATTCTTTGATTTGTAAATATACTTTGTCTAATTCATTGTAAGATTTATTATCCATAATATTTAAATTTTCCATTTTATTATATAATTATTTTGCTTTGAAAAACATAAGTAGTCTTAGATCTCAAATAAATATAATCAATTCAAAAATTTCTTTTAAGGTTCTAATTGTGTCTGAAGTTGCTGAAGACGATTTGGGTGAGAGCTGAAAGCCCGAACCAGGTACACGCTGTTATGAAGAGTCGGCGCTAAATATTTTGTTGGCATCAACATTAAATCCAGCTGCTAATAATTCTCGAACGATATCATGTCTCCACCTTTCTTGAGTGTCCAGCTGTATAAATATCACCCCTTTATAATCAGATGGAATCTCCACTCCTTCTTCATATAGGGCACAGACTCTTGATCTACCAAGTTTACCTATAAAATAGCCAAGCTCAAAAATAACATTTTGACGTGCTCTAGGCTTAAAATCCCCAGAACTATCTTTTTCTTTCCCAATATCATCTGCTGTAAGTAAGACTATTGCAAAATGAACGTCAGAATAATCTGAAAATTTTTCAATAATCGTTCGCCCCTTACTCGGTTTTTCATGAAGAATGACAGCTTCCAAGTCTAATTTCTCAATAAATCTAGCAACAGCCTCCTTTATCCCTTGATTACGCCCATGAACAATAAAAATTTTATTCGAAGAAGATATCTTTATAGGAATAATTTGCTCATCTTTTTTTTCTTCACCTTCGGATAACTCTACTTCTGTTTCAAGTTGTTCGATACAACTACGTAACATTTTAATTTGATTTTTAATAATTGATGCCATATATATTTCAAATTCAGAATCTCCCATTCCTGCGTATAATCCCACACTACTCGAAGCGTGTATAACGGCATTTACATTCGGTGACTTCGATCCAAATGTCTTAATAAGGTAATCTCTTGTAGTATTATTCCAAGCAGTATGATCTGAGGTGACAATTGGTCTGTTTGTCAAAAAATCCTCAGCTTTTTTTATCTGTTTTTTCAAAAGTTGAATTCCTGTTTTGGAATCGACTGATCTTGGAATGTCAGATTCTTCTTTAGATTTTGTTCTTCGAGCCATAAATCTTTTTCTCCTTAAATGCGCTGATTTCGCCTAATGTTTCCAGCATAAAAAAAGTTTTTGCAAAGCAAAAATTTGAGTGAGGGCGTAAGCCCGAACCTTTTATACTGTGTTATCCACTGTCACGTGTTAAATATAATATCTAAAATCTTTGGGTAAAAACCTAGGAATATCTTCAGCTTGTTTTGATATCCTGGCTATTCTACTAGCAAAATCTATAGTCACTGGAAGTTTATTATAATACTGCAGATTATTCCAATTCATTTTTGTTAATTTCATAATATCTGTTGCAACTTCTTCCAAGGTATCGAGTCCATAAAATCGCTTAACCAATAATGGCTTTGGAATGTGGCGTTGTTCTTGGTAGTAGTTTTTCTCTTGTCCATTAGCCTGAATACCAATATTGCCAGAGGTCCACAAAAGAAAACTATTATCATCTAATTTTACTGCAGTACCTCTTAATACGGGATAATAATGAGCAGTTGTTTGATTCCATAATCTTATAGCTCTATATGGAGTTTGTTTCTGTATAAACAAAAGTTCCAGTCGGTCTATAGAGGAAAAAGCCTGCTTTATTCCTTTAAATTCTTCATCATTAAAGGGAGAATTTTTGTGAATTACAACTTTACTTGGTGGTTTCATTTTTGCACTTCTGTAAATTTCCAAAATTCGTTGAAATATATTTCTACTTGCATTTTCAGATAAATATGGATTCTTGGAAAGTTCGGTAAAATCAGAAGTTGAGAAAAGATCGATCCTAATGTTATTGCCCTGTTCATCAAATAATTGAGCAACCCCTATTAAAATCTTTTGAGAAGTCTTGAAAGGAACGATAGCATAGGAAAGTCCAATATATAATACTCTTTCGTTAAATTCAGCCAATTTATAAAGAGTCCCTCCAGCCTTTACATAAATTGCTCCTGACAACCACCATATACTTCGAAGCAGGTCTTTTCGTATATCAAGTTTTGGAATTCTTACTTCTCTGATTATTTGAGTCCTTATACTTTGGGTGGCTGCGTATAATTTTATCTTATCATGTAAATGAAAATAATAATTTTCTTTTTTTATCTCTAACCATTTTTCAAATTCAGATGGGATTAAAATAAGTAACACATCAAATTCGCATTTCGCCCTAGTTGATGATATCTTTCTGATATATAAATTCAAAATATCTTTTTCTGATTCACAAGAAACGATTTCTTCGTAATCAATGTACTCGTAAAATATCACCTCCCGATTGACACCGTAAATCTCTCGAAAACCTTTATAAGGTTTAAGATATATATCATCTAATTCTATCTCTTTGACGAGATTTTCTAAGTAGCTATTAAAAAACTTTTCCTTTTTTTTGGGTAATATTACTCCAAGCTTTATAGGGTTTGCTGGTTTTAGAGGGTTATTAGGGATTGAATTATCAAAAGGTCCCCACTTGAAAAGGCCTTCTATCTTAGTTTTGGAATAATACAACTGCTCTACATGAAAAGATAGAATAGGTTCTTTGATAATTGCATAAGATTGCCAAATATTATCGTATTTAATCATAGATACCTTCTCCAGATTTGTAAAACTTTGGCTGTATAAGAAAACACAAGGTATTGAAGGGGAATAAAATTTTAATAAATTCCCTTTCTTTATTTTTCAATACTTTCATCCAGTAAGTTAAATCTTCTAATACATCCTTATTCCACATATTCGAAATTAGCGTATTTTGTTGACTCTTATAAGTTTCTTCATCTAGAGATTGGAAATCAAAAATTAAATAGTAGGGAGTAAGTATAAATATCAACTTTCGATCTCTAAATTCCAAAGAGTATCTAAAAGCTTTATAATAATATAGGGTTTTTAAATATCTATCTAATTCCTTCTTATGCTTTTCTTCTCTGTAAAAAATTCTTTTATTACCAAATCTATTTAGACAGAGTATTTTTTCAAAATGCCGATTAAAAATTTTATAAAAAATTCCATATACGAATCCATATTGACTATTCAACTGACTTAAATCGTCATCTGTAAGTGTATAGTACTCAAAAGCACAACTATCATCAATATATTTATCAAAGGTTTCTTTTATTTCATTTTCATCCCCTATAGCAATTATTTTCCCTTCTCGGAAAAAACTTGCTATAATCTTCTTCCCATTAGTTATTCCATCTAACTCCTCCCAATTTTTTATATCTTTGAATTTAAAGGTTAAAAATGTTCTTGGATATTCAGTTATTTTCATAAAATCAAAAACTATGTAGTTTTCTCTATTTCGTAGGGCTGACCTGAATGGTTGTATTTCTTTATTGCTACTTAGCCATTCGTCAATTTCATTATCATTTTTACCTATTTGATTATAAATACCAATTAAAAAATCATCAAAGCTTGTTATTTTTACAAAATTGGCCTCAATTCCTTTTTTTTTCAATTTATCTATCAATGTTTTAATCCTTTGTTTCTCAACTTCTCCTTCTCTGATACACCAATAAAAACCATTGGTGAACATCCGGGTTTCATTTTCCACAAAGTTTTCTAAAAATGACATTACAGATTCATCTCTACCACTGTAGCCAACAACTATCAATCCAAGTGAGTCAAATAAATGAGTAAGTTCATTCATAACTGATTGATGTAATAATTGTGTTTCATCATCTGTATTTTTTAGCAAATCGTACCTAAAATCACCATGTAATTTAACTACAATAGGAGAAGTAGAATTTATTTTTATATAATCTTTGCATTTATTAATATTTTCTTCCGAAATTACTACTATATCTGGATATACTTTTTGAATTAAATTATCAAAATTAGTAGTAATGTAATGCCATATGATCTGCTCTTTGATTAAAAAATTTATAATCTTATAACCGATACTTGGTTTAGAAAATTTGAGCATTTCCTTTATATAATTTCTCCTATCTTGACTTGAAGAGAAGGTTTTCTCAAAGAAAAAACCATATTCATTTTTTGGTATATTGGTATATTTAATTCTTACCCAATTCTCAATTTCTTTTTCGAACTCATAAAATCTTTGCTCAATATTCGTTATTTTAATGCTCTTTTCAGAAGCATAGAGTCTTCTTTTGAAATCCCATATCATCTCCAATGCTGTCGGAACATTTGAATTTGCAGAAGCGCCAGCACCCAAGAAAAAAGCAAACTGTTTATTACTTGTTACTGAAAATTTCCTTACAAAATTATTCAAATTAATCATAATTTATGCTCCATGATTTTTTGAAAATGTCAGGGTCCCTTGTCACGCTCTGATAATAAATTACTCTTGATACTCTATTCTGCAAATAGAATCCATTTTTTTTCTAAAATTTTTTCTTAATAATTCATTTGTTGTATCTTTTAACTCTTCTATATATAACTTAATTACTTTTTTTAATTTCTCATGAAATTTTTTTCTATTAATTATCAATCCATCCTTTTCCTTAGTAAATTTTATTATTGGCAATTCATGGGATGTTTTTATTTTCGAACTTTCTTTTGTTTCAGCCTGATGTAATATGCCACATCTAATTTGATCATAAAACATCTCTGCTTTTTTATCATCAAAACCTTCTTTAAAACGAGAAATCAAAAATTTTTTAAAATAACATTTATTTTCTCTTCTAGGTGTTTCAGGAACTCCTTCAATAAACTGTTGGATTGTCTCAATTAACAAACAATCAAGAGCCATAATTAAAAATCCAGTATATTCTTTTTTCTCGAGATCAGAAATGGGATTTAAAAAACGCCCATATATTCGATCCCTAAATATATCTATACCTTTTTCCCAATCTTTCTCTTTACTAAAGTGTAATTCCTTCCAATCATTATCTTTATAATTTGGAGATATTATTATTTTTTACTCACTCCCTATTAATTAATTTCCATTTATTATTTTATTGCCAATGTAATTGAATATAATTATAAGCCTCTTCGCTATTCAATAATTTCGTTGTGTTTCCCGATCTTATATAGAATAATTTTGTATCTTTTTCCCTAACAAAAACAGGTTGGAGAGCTTTATCAATATTTATAATACATACATTTTTATTCTCTACATTTTCAAAGGTGATATTAATATACTGAGAATATTCTACGCCTAAATATTCAGAAATTAAGCCCATTAATAATTGCTGAAAACCATCAATATTTTTCTTCTTTAATGTAGAAATATCCTTATCTATTCCAATAATTTCACCGTTATCATCGATACCGATAAGTAGTGTTCCGCCCTCAAAATTTAAAAAACCATTAATCGTTTTGATTATTACTTTTTCTAATTCTTTATTAATTTTATTCTGATCCATATCCCATCTGACAGTAGACTTGTATTCGACAGTAGATGTTTCACCCATCATCACATAATCTTGTAGTGAAATTTTCTTTTCTTCTTTCTTTTCTGTAATAAAACTATCTAAATATTTGTTTATCTCATCCGCAATTATTGCCCTTCTTCTATTTAAAAATTGTTCATACTTATCTATTTCCCATAAATTCCTATCCATGGGGATTAATTGATCTACAAGTGCTTTTTCTCCATATTTTTCAATAATTATTGAGAAATATTCCTTAGGATTTCTATTACTTATAATTGAAATATTAGTATCAGCAGTTACAAAAGATCTATTGGCAATATCATTTACTATTATTCTATGTAAAGAATTATTTACTTTATATCTCCCAGTTTTCCAAAGAATCGATGAGGGGAAAATATGGTGACTTTGTATTGAATATATCTTTCCATATGTTACATCAAGAGGTAAACCATTAAACCAATCTATAGCACCTTTCGCTTTAATTGTTATATATAACATTCTATATATAGGATTTTGAATAGATCTTCCTTCTAAATCACCGGGCTCTAATTTTATCCTACCTCGTTGATCAATTATTGCATTTACTAAATCAGGCCAAGGATTATGATTTCTTGCAATAATATTGATATCATGATCAAGTCTTTGATCGGTTTGACTGGTATAACGAGCCCAAAGATGTGCAAAATATAACCACCTTATAGCACTTTTTAATGCTGTTTTACTAGGGAAAACGTTGTTATTTCTTGACAAATAAATAACAAGTGGTACAAAAATATTTGTAGTATTAACATCTTCAGCAGAATGTATATAAGCATACTTAGGAAAAATCGTTATTAGGTAATCTAATATTCTACTAAGTTTTTTCCAACCATCAATAATTTCATCTTTGGGTGTTTTGTGTATGGTTTCAAAAAGACCCCTACCTTTTACAATTCCCACTAAACATCTAACCATAAATCCTAGGTCGAAATAGAATTTTTTTTCTTCTAATTCTTTTATTTTTTGTTTTAGTACTCTCCTTGCTTCGGACCATTTTCCGGTAATATGGGTTAGCGCTAAATCTGCGTCTGATAATTTTGTTCCCAAGCTGTTAACTCTATCAAATATATCTATTGATTCATCTATACCTGCTTCCCCTGGTATATATTGTACGGGAAATTGAGTTTTCAATATATTTTTCAATTTTGTTAAATTATTATATAGAGTATCAGCAATTTCTATCGCCTTATCATCTTCTTTTGATAATTCTTTTGCGATAGCGATTGGGCTAACATTACTATTTTTCGAAAAACAATCAACAACTTTAACCCACAACGGATTGCTCCTCATTTCTTTTGGCTTATAATACATAAATTCACCAGAATCCAAATTAAAATACAAATGCCTTGGATCATGTTTTATATCTCTTTTAGTATAATATGGTGGAATTTCATTTTTAACAAACAAATAAAAGGTTGTGAGCCTTTGTTGTCCATCTAAAATGACTATAACACTACCTATTTTATCTTTATTTACTGCAATATTTTTAATTTCAGGTGGATTATCAGTATTCCAAAATAGGAATGCACCTACAGGATAATTATTGAAAACAGATACCATTAGTTGCTTTGATTGCTCTAATGTCCATATATATTCCCTTTGAAATTCAGGCAAAACTATATCTTTTTTTTGAATACCCCTTAAAAGATCATCAAGATCCATATTTTAGCTCCTTTCTAAACAAAAATAATATATCTCCTTATTTAAATTAAAGAATTATCTTTTTGTATTTGATTTATTGTTTTTATTTATTTGATAATTTTTCTAATTTATCCCAAAAATCTCTATTTTTCTTATTTGTTTCTGATGGTTTTAACTTTAAAAGCCCGCTCTTAATTTCTGTTTTTATCTGATCATTACTTTCGCTTTCTAGCTTTGCAAAAACATCATCAAAATAGGTAGGATATTCTTCATATTTTGGGTTTATTCTATTATCATTAAGAATTTCAAACCCTAATCGAATATTATCTATATTAATCCCCCGTTTTATTAGTTTATCAAATACAAAATCGACATAATCTTTTTTAACCGGCATTTCTAAAATATTCCAATTAATCAGCACACTCTTAACAGCATATATTTGTCCAGCATCAGATGATTGTAGTGAACGTAACCACTCTACGATTTCCCGAGTAATATCTCTTTTTACAGAATGTGAAAAATGTCTTGCTCCTTCAAAAGCAATATAGCCAATCTCTTGTTGACTTTTATCTATACTTTTTAATAATGATTTTATCTGTAAAGCGAAATCACTTCTTAATTTCGCATCATTAGCACATTTCATTTGATTGATTGCATCATATAAATTTTTCTTTTCATGAATCGCAACTCCCCCAGCAATTCGCAATAATGTTTCAACCACTATTTTTTTATCATCGACCTTATAGCTTAACTCTTTTAGTTTTTCCAAAGCCCTCTGTAGTTGAGAACTTATTAAATTTGTCATCCATTGAATACGAACGTCTTGTGGAGCCAGAGGATATAAAAAATTGAAGATAGGTTGATGTTGTAATACTCTCTGCTGGAAAACTCCTGAGTATTTTGTAACTAATTCTTTTTTCTCTTCTTCACTCAATTTATTAAAAACAAATTTAATACTATCAATATCTGCATTGGTAAAAAAGTTCTGAATTAGAGTATTAATATTTGAGTGCCAAGATCCTTCAAGCATATTTACTATCTTGAGACAAATAAAAATAAATATCTTTTTCTGATTCCAATTCTCTAATGCATTCATACCCTGGATAATTATATCTGCAAAAGAATTTAAAACAGATTTATCTGAAATATTTAAAATTTGATCATATAAAACATTCAAAACATCTCCACTGCAATTTAATAGATTTTCTTTCTCCTCACGATAAGTCTTCTGATTCTCACTTTTTAATAAATTCTGTAAAGATGTAATAATTGCTTGAGCTATTTCTGGAATTATAATTTCTCTAAATCTTAAGAGAAGTTTAACCTTTTCATTTATATTTTGTTTATTCTCTACATCATCATTTGAAAAAGTAGAGACAAATTTTGAAATGGTTTCTCCAGCAATAAAATACTTTTGTTCCTCAATGTTTTCACTAAAGAGGGAAAGTATTTTAGAAGAGGTGTAGTATATCTCAGTTAATATTTGTCTTATTTTTTCTCTTGCTTTTTGTTTTAGCCATTCTTTGTGTTCTAAGAATCCCTTAAATAAACCATACGCATAATCTATGGATATTCTTGGTTCTTTTTTGTCTTCTTTTTTACTCCCTAAAATATTAATATATTGATCAATTATATTCTCCCTATCTTCTGTATTACATTTAGTAAGTACTTCATTAAAAATTAAAGGGGATTTAAATCTTTCAAGCTCATTTTTGAGATAGTGGTCATTATTCAATAAATCTGCAACTTTATTATAGAATGTTTTATTCAGGCTTAAATTATGATGGTGCAAAACATCTAAGGAACAAGAAATAATGTTAGACAAAGGAGTTATTCTATTTGTTTTTTTATACCTCTCTATCAAGTTTAGAATATATTTATTTAAATTCACAATTTGGTCAGGATTTTCTTTTATAATTTTTATCTTTTCTTTAACCATTTCCTCCTTATAGTCAATTAATCCTAGTTCTATTTCTTTCACTCCTGGAATAGCAAGTTCTTCTTCTGATTGTTTTAAATATATAAATGGTCTAATATCATTAACTGCAATTGTTTTTGTAGCTCTAAGAAAATCTTTATACTTTTCGTCTTCTATATTTTCTATCTCATTAACATTTAAATGGGATTCTCGAATTTTTTTATATTCTAAAGGATATTTTTGGTAAATTATTAGAAATTTAGCTAAAAATGCAACATTTTCAGTAATTGTTCCTTTAGGAATAATTAAAGGCTCTGGGCTCTCTTCTCTTTCCTTGGCAAGATAAAAATTGGCAATTAAGATATTAATAAATTGTTTTATTTGGCGTGGATTTTCACGAAAAGCAGTTGTAATTACATAAAAAATATTAGGAGAACTAAATTGAGGTATATTAATTTCTTTTAGTAGATCTTCGGTATAAGTTTGAAGTTCTGTATCTATAAAGTCTGGTATTCGCAAAGAAACATTAAAAAACTTACGAAGAAACTCATCAGCACTAAAAGAGTCTTCAACACTCCTGTCGTTTTGATTCTTAATATATACACTTCTAAGATGTGCTTTAATTGCTTCGTCATCACAGGCTATAAGAAAAATACACTTATTATTTTCATATACTTCCGTATCTTTAGCCAAAAATGTTTTAATTGTAGAAAGAAGTTCAACTGCTTTACCATGAATACATCGATCTAAATTATCGATTATAACGAGTAGATTTTTTGGAGATATTTCCTTGGTTATTCTTCCAAACTCTTCCTCAAATTCATATGGATCTTGCAGACGTTCAGAACTAAAAACTGTCGTTTCTGATTTAATTGCCTGTTGTATTATCCAAACAAACAGAACTGAGAAAGATGTAAATCCACCAAATAAAATAGCAAGGTAGGTTCCAAAATTTTGAGGATATTTAAAATATAGAAATATCGATATTAATACAATAATTCCAAATAGACTTAATAACAATTTCCAATTGAATACAAATTTACCCTTTTCTATTATTTTTTGAATAGACTTTTCTAATCTTTCGTTTAATTTATAATTTTTAGGAAGATGAGATGTTTTTTGCAACTGCTTAACTAATTCTTTCAAAAAAGTTCTTCGTAGTGAATCTCCTTCATATTTCCATACATCAAAGTTCACTACTGCGATTTTATCTCCACTATTCTGCAATTTTTTCCTAAGAACATTAAGGATTGTAGTCTTTCCACTACCCCACTTTCCAAACAAGCCAATTGTAAAAAGAGAAGGACAATTCAGTATTATCTTTCTTAAATTATCTGCTATATCAATATGTCCAAAACGTATATCTTGTTCTTTATCTGCAGCAATGGGCTGATCAGAGAAAAATTTTATTTTTTCTAAGTTTACATTTTCATTTCTATTTTCTTTATTTCCCACTTCACTATCTCCTCTATATTTTCAGAACATATAAAGTAAATTAAAAGTATTAAAATATATGTAATCTCACTCTTAATATTTTAAGATTCTTCATATCATGCTAAATTTCACTATTTCAATATTATATTCAAGAAATAAAATCTAAACAAATTAATTTCAATTTATTTATATCAAAAGGTTCGAGCGCATCCTCACCATCCTCAAAATAAGAAAGCTCCTTAATATAACTATGTAAATCCACAACCATTTTCTTCCAATTCTTATGCTGTCCGTAATTTCTCCAAATTCTTCTTATCTTTCTCAACCTTTGGGGCGTCTGGTGAAATTCTCTTAATTTTTCTAAAGTAGTCTCCCATAATTTCTGAACTTCTTTATCCTCTGGAAATTCCATTAAATAATTATCTAATTCAAATTCTACGTCGTGGATTAAAGAATTAATAAATCTGCTACGCCTATCTTTTGAAAAAGCCCGAGTAGGAGTATCTTGTTCTTTCTGTTCTAATTGCTTATAAGTATTCTCTAAATCTTCAACTATTAATTTATTTACTTCATAAACTTTTTGGAAAAAGTCCGGGATAACCCTTCCTTCTTTTTCCTTACAAATTATAAAATCCATAATTTCAGTTTTATTTTTTATTATGTTCTCATCGTCCAAATTATATAAATACCAAAAATGGAAATCTTCACTATATTTATAGTAATAAAATATTCCTCTTATCTTATTTGTCTCTAATCCGCTAAATACTCCATCAGGTATCCTCTTAATCTCTTCTATTCCTTTTTTCTTTAAAAAATCTCTTAAGGGTTGATAGAATTTTTCGCCACCTCCAAATATTTCTCTTTCCAGTTCATCAAACAAACTACTATCTTTTTCTTTTATTCTTCTTATAGTCCCAAAAACTTTAGGATGAATAGTTTCTCCCAAAATAGTCTGGTCTAAACCAATCGATGAATCTATATTTCTTATTTTCCCCTGTAAAATACTTACCAATCTTAATAAATCTTCCAGCTCTTTTTCAGGGAAAAAATTGTATACATAAATTTTATCAAAGGGTGAGCCAATTCTATCAATTCTCCCCGCCCTCTGAATCATCCGGGTAGGATTCCAATGCAAATCATAATTAATTACAAATTGAGCAGTCTGTAAATTCATTCCTTCGGATAAAACGTCGGTACTTAATAAAATATCGATATTTTTATTAAAAAATTCATCTACGGTTTCTCCTCTTTTTACCGAAGAAACCTTTCCGGATATATTTACCATGTTAAATTGCTTAAACCGTGCATCCTCTTTTAAATCCTGGCTTATATACTCGAGAGTATCTGCATAATAAGTAAAGACTACAATCTGACCTTTATTTGCCAATCTATATAGTATATCTTTAAATTTTATTAATTTCGCATCTTTTTCGGGCGTAATTGGAGATACTTTTTTATAAATTTTCTTCAGTAATTGTTCATCTTTCTCAATATCATTAAATAATTCCTCTTTATCATAATCATCTAAATTGATATTTTCTAACTTTATCTTTATTTCTTCTGCGCTTTCTTCATCCAAGCCCACGACATATTTATTAAATAATTCTTTTCTCAGCAATTTCCCCTTTTTCAAATATCTTCCCAATTTTTCTAAAAATTTTATCTGGTTATCTAATGACTTCCTAAAGGCCTCTGCGCTGCTTTCTAATCTCTTTAGAAGGATGGTTTTGAATATCCCTTCTAAGGCGATCATTCTACCCAAAGCCATTTCTTCTTCTATGGTTAATTTTTCTGATTTCTTATATTTTAAAATTCTATAATAAGCCATAGTTAATTCTTCAGTAATGATTTTGGAGATATCCCTATACATTCCCTGGTAAGTTTTTTCTAATTCATAATCTACATTCTCTAAAATCCTTTCTTTAGGGAATTTTATAAGATTTCCATTAATCTCAGCATCAGGGTAATTATCTAATATAAAATTTCTAGTACGCCTAATAGATATTTCATTTAAAAGATCATTCAATAAGGTGGGGTCTTGCCTTTTTTCAACATTTTTAAAATACTCAAAAATTCCGGTTATTCCCTGTTTTAAAAAAGCCTTTTGGTCTGAATATACCAATAATATTATCTGCCAGTATAAATCCCATAAAGTATTATTGATAGGAGTAGCAGTTAAGAATAAAATATAAGGCTTTTTCTGACTTTCTTTTCTTATCTCTTCTAAGAGGTAAAATAAATTTTCCCACCTATTGGATAAGGGATTCCTAAAATTATGACTTTCATCTACCACTACCAGTGAAACTTCTTTTAAACTTCCTCCGCAAACTTTGATCGCTTGCTTTTTAAAATTATCTAAGGCTAAGGCCTCTTGCGATAAAATATTTTCAGATAATCGTAAATCTTTTATCTCTTTGGTCCACATTCCTCTGATTTGGGCAGGACAGATTATTAAAAAATTCCTTCTTTTATAAAATCCAAACTCTTCAATTACTTTTTTAGCAATCCAAGTTTTACCTAAACCCACCGAATCGGCTACTAAGACTGCGCTATACTTTTTCAATCTCGAAAAAACTCTTCTTACCGCATCTTCTTGAAATTCTGCTAAATTCACTCTGGTCTTGATATACTCTTCTTTTAATTTTTCTGCATCTTCATCAAATTTTAAATCTTCTTTTTGTAATTCGTACAAAGTTTTAATAAATATTTCGTAAGGTGAGTACTCTTTACTACCAAAACGTGAGTCTTCTAATATCTTGATGAGGTCTTCTTTAAAATCAGAGGCCTGAGCCCAAAATTTATCGAACCATCTCTTTCTGATATATTCAGCTTCTGATTCTAATGACACTGTATTTAATTCGGTATTAGAGGTTAAACCAGCCCGGGTAAAATTGGAAGAACCCACTACCACTAAATTATCAAAAATATAAGCTTTACCGTGTAAAAAATCTTTGGTATAAATACGGATCTCCACATTTTCTTTCTTTAAAAGATTTATTAAATCCCTTACTAATTCACTCTGGCTTTTTTCTAAATCAAAATCTTCTATCTCTTCTTTGATTTTATTTAAAAGTACTTCTCCTAAAGTAACCTCTTCTTTTAATTCGATGCTTTTTCCTAAAAGAAGCCTGAAATACTTTACACCTTTTATTTCTTCTTTTATTAGTTCATAGGCCTTAATATTAAAAAAGGCTGTAGCAATATCTAAATTTGTATCTTTAGAGGATTTTAAAACTTCTATTAAAAAATTTGCTAAGGTTATTTCAGAATTATCTATAACTTTTTTGGGAATATACATTGAAGCCATTATTTTTTCTTCACGCTCCTTGCTTTATCTAATCTATTTTTAACTAATTCAGCTGTAGCCCAATATACTTCTTTTCTTTCTTCTTCGGTTAAACCTAAGACATCAAAAACAATATCATCAAGAGCTTTGCGGTCAGGAAGTGGGTTGGGTTGTTGTTCTCTTGTGGGTTTTGTTGGATTAAATCCAAATTCATAAAAAACAGATCCGATATTTCTATTAAAATCAAAATTAACATTTCTTATGTTTTCTGTAGGGCTAATTATTAACATTTTTTTTATATCATTGCCATCAGTTTTTATTGCTCCCTCTCCATAATTCACTTTTCCAAATATTTCTCTAATAAACCAGATAAAACTACTATTAAATAGTTTTATCCAATCCATTTTATTATTAGGAAGCCAAATAGAATAAAAATTAGTAAATGGAAATAAATCTTTATTCCAATAAATTATATGAGAATCGTTAAATAATCTAGGCCATATGATTTCCGAATATTTGAATGCTTGTGAAGGTAAACACCACCATTTCGATTTATTTTGTCTACCTGACTTTAAATTATATTTTTTGTTTTCTCCCCATTTAATATAATTAAGAACTTTTTTATCCTTTATTTTATAATCTCTAGGAATCCTTAAAAGCCATACATTGCCGAGGTCATTTTCCCGAATTAATACTTTGTTTAATGTCTGGGGGGTCTTGATAAAATGCACAATTAATTCTTTTTCTGCAATAAAATTTGTGCTATCTTCCACATTATTTATTATGCAATAATTATTATCTATATCTTTTATTTTTTGTACAAAGAAGAATTTATCTGCCCCGCCTGTATTTAAGTAAGTCTCAACTTTACAAAATTTATTCAAACTTACCAACTTATTTTTTGCTTTTTTTAAAATAGTAAAAAATACATCAGGTGCTCTTAAATATTGTCCACCCCATTTTGAACCGGTATATTCACCAAATAACTTGTTTTCGAACATTTCATTCTTATCTTCTTTAACTTCTAATCCTTCCTTTAACAAATCTTCTTGTCTAATAGCATACACTCTAAAATCATTGGTCTTTAAAATATTACCGAATAAATTTTGATTATCAGGATTAAATTTATCAATAGTTATTAAATTATGACTGGAAATCACTTCATCGTAAGGTTTTTTAAGCATAATAAATTTCGAAACATTATATAAACAGGTAGAGTTAGGGTTTTTATCTTCTTTAAATTTTGGAGCGCCAAAAAATACTATTACTGTATTTATTGAAGCATGTTCGAAAGATCTTATAGTTTGATTATCATAGATTGCTTTGATAGGTACAAATTTAGCTAAATACTCTTGTAAAACTTTTCCGTAACCTACATCAAGCCAGGAATTAGAAGTGATAAAACAGAAAGTTCCCTTTGGGTTTAAAAGACTTAATCCCTGAAAATAAAAGTAAATATAATAATCGCATTTTTTATCAAATTTTTTAATAAAGGGATATTTTATTTTAATGCTATTTATAAGTTCGTCCTTATATTTACTTTTTTCCTTTAAATTAACCTCTTTTTTTGGCCTAAATGGTGGTGATATTTTTTCTTGTCTTATATAGGGAGGATTTCCAATCACTACATCAAACCCCTGTTTTTCTTCAAATACATCTGCAAAATCAATTTCCCAGATAACAAATTGTTTCCCCTTTTTTTCTAATTCATTATAAACTCTTTCTATTATTCCCTTTTTTTCTTCTAATAATTTTATCTCCTTTCCAAAATTTTCTTTTTCAGCTTTTTCTTTAAAGGTTTCACCAAAAATGTTTAATTGGCTTATCTTATATAATTTATTATTTAACAATTGGGTTTCTTTGCTTATACTTATTATCTCTTCTCTTAAAATTTCTTGAAAAATTCTTATTTCTTCTTTCTTTGCCTCTTCGCAATCTTTAAATTTTCTTGAAGGGTCGTTGCTGTAAAATTTTTGTTTTTCTTGTTTTAGATAATTAAGTTTCCTTTTTATTTCTGGCAGAATATTTAAGTTCTTCAAATCTAAAATAATATCTCCAATTTTTTGAACTAAACTATCACCTACTCTTAACCTTAAATTAAAATTAGGCAAAAGAGCTTCTTTCCTTCTTTCCTCTGGTAAGTCCGCTTCCACAATCATAGAAAGCCAGAGCCTAAGTTCAGCACAATGCAAGGCCCACTTCATTACATCTACTCCAAAAAAATTATTTCCAATAATATCTTTTTTAATATCAAAATCTTTCCTTTCCCTGCCTAAATGCCTATCAATTATTTGAGTTAATTCTACTAATACTTTTAAACAACCCAATAAAAAGGCACCGCTACCGCAAGCCGGGTCGACTATTTTAACATTTTCTGTAAGAAATTCCAGATTTTCCCATAAGTTGTATTCGCTCATATATTCTATGGCTTCTTTCTTATCTTCATCAAAAACAAACTTATAAATCATATCTTTAGAAATCTTTTCTAAATGATTGGCAAAATATTCTACTAAAGACCTTCTAACCATAAAATTAACTTCACTAACCGGAGTATAAAAAACTCCTAAGTCATTTCTTTCGTAGATTTCCTCGGCAATATTCGCAAAAGATTCATATAAATAACCAAGCATTTGAGGGTCAACCGCTACTTCAATATCTAAAGGCGAATCTTCTTTGATGGTAAAATTATATTTATCTAAAAAAACAAAAATATTATTAAAGGTAGAATCAGGAATATTTACACCGACTTTATCAAAATCTTCTTCATTAAATAAGCCGCCATTAAGATAGGGAAACATTATTAAATTATTTTTTAAATCAGCAGGAATATATCTGGCAATGCCTAAGCTAGGAAAAGATTTGTTAAAAACTTCAAAGAATAATATCTTTAACCAGTTTTCATAAAAGGAATCTTTGGGGACAGTGCCTTTATTTCTTTCTATCTTATACTCTTTGTAAAAATTACTTATGAATTTTTTATCAGAAGCTAACCATTCCTTTTTTGCAATGAAGTAGAGGAAAATAAGTCGGTTTAAAGTCTGCTGAGCAAATTCGTGGGATAGTTTTACATCTTTTATCTGATTAAAAACCAAACTTCTTAACACAAAAAATACTTTTTCGAAATCTTCAAAAAATTGGTCATTTACTCTTTCCTTGCTAAAAGCCTGTTGCCAGCAATTTCTCCAGATATCCCGGTAGGTTTTTTCTTGCGTAATATTTAAGGTCGAAATAACTTCTAAATCAGTACGATAAATTTGTTTGGTATCCACAATTAAAGTGGATAGTTTTAATTTTCTTTTTCCCTCATGTTTTTCATATTGAGGTAAAGTAAAAAAATAAGTTTGCCAATTATCTGTACAGATAAGAAGAATCCTGATATAACTATCTAAAAGAGATTTGGAGACGGCCTTTAAGAAGGGTCGAGAAATATTCTTAGTTTCAATAGTAAAACAGAATAAATGTTTTTCGATGTTGAATACAGAATACACATTCTCTATATTAGGAAGAATATCTTTTGGAAGGTTAAAATCAGTTTTATTTCTTTTGTAGGATTTGTCAAAAAGATGTTCTTTATATCCTAAAAATTCAAAAAGCTCAAAAATAGAATCAATGTCTTTTAGATTTTTTACTTTTTCTTCAATAGTAACTGGAATCATTATTTTTACTCCTTAAAAACTAATTATATTGTATACTTTTAAATTAATAAGGAATCATTCAAGTTCCCCTAATATTTTTTCATCAAGATTAATAATTAGTCTCCACTTAGCATTATTAATGCCTTTTTCCGGCATAGTAGGATCAAGTAAGAGATAATTTCTGGTATTTAATTTAGGAAGATTTATTTTTAGATTTAAAAGTTCGCTTAGATAACCTAACCTTCTAATTACTCCGGAATTTCCTATACGCTGGGCATAAGCTGCTAATTTTTTATTATTAAAAGTATTATTCTTTAAGGCCTTGGCAACCTCGATTACTCCGCCAGCATATTGAGGAAGGTCGAGACAATCTATTATAGTTTTTTCTTTGTCAGTAATGTTTATTTGATTTTCCTCAATCCATTCTTTTCTAATACCAAATATTTTGGTATCTTTAATCTTGATAACTTTATATGGTATCCCAAATACTTTAGGATTATTATTAAATTTTCTGGTATTTGTTTGAATAAAAACAGTATTTGGGATCTGTTCGGTTAAGCCATAATAATTAAGAGCACTCCAATAGGCAATAGAATATTTTTCCACCAACAAAGAAGCAATTACAAATTCATGTAGGGTATATTTTCCTTTTTCAGCTCCAAGGGGAATGATTATATACTTTCCTTTTTTAATACGCTCAACTGCTCCTATTTTTTGTAATCTATATAATGCCTTTTGTAAGCTCTTTGGAGATAAGTTACTTATTTTTAATGCCTCTTCAAAGGTAAAAAAATTTCCTTTTTTCGCTAATAAATTTAATAAATCAATTCTTCTCATTTTTTTATATGATACTCCCTTTATCCGTCTTTTTTAATATATCATATTATGAAATATTAAGCAATAAAAAATTATCAATGATTCGCAATGACAGTGATGGGTCGGATGAAAAAAATTATGTTGAAATAATAAATTAAAAAAGTATAATAATATTGTGAAATAAATAATATGAAAGTAATTGGCCAAATATAAAATATGAAAATATTTAAAAAGGGGGTAATTAAATATAAAAAAATAAATATAGAAATTAACAAAAACATAGGCTAAAACATTGTACTTAAATATATGTTTATCTACTTCT
>Ga0307378_10003754_pt1 | contig 22052 bp, 19 predicted proteins | sample UN1MG_FD_202238 | JGI IMG/M metagenome (GOLD analysis project Ga0307378, IMG submission 202238) | Soil microbial communities from Risofladan, Vaasa, Finland - UN-1 | ecosystem: Environmental > Terrestrial > Soil > Coastal area > Acid sulfate soil | place: Finland: Risofladan, Vaasa | collected...
GCTGCCGAGGCTCCAAAGGTTAAGGAAACCTTCGAGATCGGAAGCGATGCAACGTGTTTCAAGGATGGCAAAAAGACCAAGGTTCCTCCAGCATTCCAGCTCGTTACGCTCAGTCACAAGAAGCACTCTGATACGGCTGGCTGTAAAGAATGTCATCATAACATGAAGGACAATAAAGATACGCCTAATGCGAACAAATGCAGCACCACGGACTGTCATGGTGCAGCAGAGCATGAAAAAGATGGCAAAAAGTGCATTACATTGAAAGATGCTATGCACAACAACTGCTTCAAGGGTTGCCACAAAACCAATAAAGATGCTATTGCTAAAAAAGCTCCCACTAAGTGTGAGGGATGCCATGCTAAGGCAGCAGCAGCGAAATAATTTGGTTTTGAATGATTGACGTTTTTGAATGATTGACGTTATTGAAAAGGGGTAGAGAAATACTACCCCTTTTATTTTTGATAAATAACGTGTAACTACTTAGGTTCATAGGGGCAAAGGCACAAAGTTGTTTTGCCTGTTTGCTGCTGCTTAACTTCATTCTTTGTGCCCCTATGCCGCCTGCCAGAGTAGTTACAATAAAGTTTCTCAAATGGTCCACGTTGAAGGTTCTTGATCGATATATACTCAAAGAGTTAATTCCTCCTTTCGGATTAGGGATATTGGTCTTTACGTTTGTCCTGTTAATGGGCAACATACTTCGCCTGACTGAATTAATCATTAACAGTCATGTCCCTGGAACGACGGTAGTCCTGCTGCTTCTCTATCTTTTGCCATCCCTCCTGGTTTTTATCATTCCCATGTCTTTTCTGTTCGCTATTCTCATCCTATTTGGCCGGATGTCATCAGACCATGAAATCATGGCCCTGCGAGCGGCCGGGATACCTCTTTACCGGATAATAGCTCCGGTCCTGGCGGCAGCCGTCATTATCTTCGGAATCACCCTGGCTGTTTCCTGCGTTCTTATTCCGAAAGGAAATGCGGCATTTCATCGGTTGGCTCTGCACGCTACCTGGAAGAATGCCACCTTGAGCCTTCACGAAAAGAGTTTTAACGACAGCATCGAGGGCCTGGTTATCTATGTAGACGAAATTTCCGGCTCATCGCTTTCCAAAGTTATTGTATCGGATCAGCAGAAAAAAGATGAAATAATCACCATTTTTAGCCGTAAAGGAAAATTAATTGCTGATGATCGGGTATTTAAGCTGGTCCTGCGCCTTAAGGATGGAACAATTCACCGGAGTAACCCTGCCGACCCGAAGGAATATCACCGGCTCTCTTTTTCAACCTATGATATTTTAATTTCCAGGGGTGGCATGATGGGGGAAAAGGGTGATTTTCGTACGATGAGCATGAAGGAATTTTATCGCGAGATTCAGAGGCAGAAAAAGACGCGGGCAACCTCTTATGATAAGCTTTATAATAAGCTTTTAATTGAATGGCATCAAAGGTTTTCTATTCCTTTTGCCTGTATCGTCTTTGCCCTGGTGGGATGCCCCCTTGGGGTCCAAAACCGAAGAGGCTCTCGATTCAGCGGATTCGGCTTGAGTTTGATTATCATTTTGGTTTATTACACATTTTTGGCCGCTGGTAATGCCGTGGTTTACGAAAAATGGCTACCCGCCTGGCTGGCTATGTGGACGCCAAATTTTCTCCTAATCCTGTTGGGAGTTTACCTACTCAGGAGGTTGGAGCAATGAGCGAGATGCTGGATACGGGTGGCCATTACCAGGCACTAACGCGCAACCCGCAACCCGTAACTCAATGATTCGGAAACTACTATGCGCATCTTAGATCGATATCTGATAACAGAATTTTTCCGCTCACTCGTGCTTACGATTGCGTCCCTGCTTGGAATCTATTTAATTATCGAGTTCTTCGAGAAGCTCGACGATGTGGTCAAGTCCGGGTTCACTTCTGGTTATGTTTTGAAGTATCTGGGTTACAGCGTGCCGGGAATATTTTTTCAAATCCTGCCTGTGGCGTTCCTTCTGGCCGTTCTCCTGACTTTGGGGCTGATGTCGCGTAATCGGGAACTTTTGGCCATAAAAGCAGGTGGAATCAGCCTCTACCGGACTACCTCAGTTCTTTTGATCATCGCCGCTCTTGTTTGTGCCTTCTCCTTCATCTGTCAGGAGACGATACTTACCAGGAGTAATCAATTGGCGGTTTATTACAAAAGTGTTATGGAAGGGAAAAGCCCCAGGAAGGATGTGCGGCAAAGTCAGACCTGGTTTTGGATAAGCAAGGACCGTGTTTTTAATATTCGATTAGTGAATAAAGAACTTCAGGAAATTCACGGTATCATATTATTTGAACTGGATTCACGGTTTCGTATCATTCGCAGAGTGGATGCCCAGCGGGGCGACTATCGGAATGGCATCTGGTGTTTTTATCATGGAGTTGAGCGCATTTTCAGCCCTGATAATTTTTTAAAGATGACCTATCGGGAGTTTGAGAAAGAACCATTTCCCATATCTGAACGATTCGAGGATGTATTCGCCCTGCAGAAGTTACCGGAAGAAATGACCTATCAAGAACTATCTCACTATATTGAGCGGTTGAAAGAGGCAGGATATCGGACGGATAAGTATCTGGTGGATTTGCATGCAAAGGTTTCAATGGCTTGTATTACCTTTATCATGGCCTTGATCGGCATATCTTTTGCGGTAAAAATTGATAGAAGTGCCCGGCTGTTTAATATCGGGCTCGGATTACTGATCAGCTTCATATACTGGGTCATCTTTTATATCTGCATCTCTCTCGGTCATACAGGAGCGATCCCCCCGATACTGGCTGCCTGGTTAGGAAATTTGATCTTCTTGTGCTTCGGGACTTATCTGTTTATAACTATTCCAACTTAACGTATTGAAAAATAAGGTAAATACCTTGTTTATTTTTCTTGACATCTCTTCGATATCATGTTATCTTCTAGTATGTAAATATATACAATATGCTGGGAAGGGTATAACTCAACGAGGAAAGAAAGAGTAGTTTTATTATAAAGTATCGTTTTTCTGAAAGGATTTAAGAATCGGATTGGAAAAAAAACAAGTAATGAAAAAAATTGAATACGAGGATAATAAAAGCCTTGCGGACTTTTTTAGTTGCCAGGATAAAAATTTACAACTGGTTGAGGGTAGTTTTCATGTCCAGATTTCAACCAGAGGAAATCAGTTTTGTATCCTCGGTGAGGAAAAGGATGTCGCGAGGGCAACGAACTTTATCCCAAGACTCCTTAACTTAATCAAGGAGGGAGCGGTAAGTAAGGGAACTGATATTAAGTATATTATTCAGGCTTTTACCGAAAATGAAAATGCAGACCTGGAATCAATTTTTTTAGATCAGATCGAAGTACCGGGAAGAAAGAGGTATATACGCGCCAAGGGAAAAGTTCAGCAGGAATATATTCAGGCCATACGGGATTACGATATCGTTTTTGGTATCGGCCCTGCCGGTACAGGCAAGACGTATCTGGCTATGGCCATGGCCGTATCCTGGCTGATGAAAAAGCAGGTGAGCCGTATTATTCTGGCCAGGCCTGCGGTAGAGGCGGGAGAAAAGCTGGGATTTTTGCCCGGTGACTTGCAGGAGAAAGTGAATCCTTACCTGCGTCCCCTGCACGATGCTCTCTACGATATGATGGATACGGAGAAGGCAAATCGACTTATGGAAAGGGATGTGATTGAAATTGCTCCCTTGGCTTATATGCGGGGAAGGACCTTGAACGATGCCTTCGTTATTCTGGATGAGGCCCAAAATACCACTTCCGAGCAGATGAAAATGTTTTTAACCAGATTGGGGTTCGGGTCCAAGGCTGTAATTACAGGTGATATAACTCAAATTGATTTACCACTCGACCGGTCTTCCGGATTGGTTGAGGTCCAGTCTATCTTGAAAAAAGTTGTGGGTATCAGGTTTACTTACTTTTCGGAAATTGATGTTGTTCGCCATAATCTAGTTCAAAAAATTATCAAAGCCTATGAGGATCATTTACGCTATCAGGAAAATCCCAGGCAAAACAAGGCCTTTGAGGAATCTGCTCATAAAAGGAAAAAATGTTTGACAAATGGAGAAAAGGAGCCACAAAAACCGGTGGCAAAAGAATTCTCTTAAAAGATAAAAAATCCTCCTCACCAAAAACTCGTACTCAATACATCGCCCAGGTTGTAGGGTTGTGGCTGGTGACGACTCTTGCTTTGACCTATCTGACGTTTCCCATTATCAGTGTTCCGGTTATTTCCATGCAGGCTGGTGATATCAGCCCCCAGGACATTAAAGCGCCTAAGGATTTCCAGGTTGAGGATAAGGCTACGACCATAAAGAGGCAATTCGAGGCGGAAGCCAAAGTCCTGGCCATTTATGATTTTGATGATCGGCTGCTGGTGAACATCGATCAGAAGTTAAATCGTGCCTTTGATCTCGTGGCAAAGGAGAATCCTCCCTCGCCCTCTGTGCAACCACTGGAAAAGCCAGCGGTGGAAAAAAAAGCGGCAGGGGCAAAGCCTTCGTCAAAATCGGGGGCAGAGAAAAAAGCATTAGAGCAGATGCCGCCGGCAAAACCGGATTCGCAAGAAGTCCCCCCCCCTAAACCGTCCATTGAAGAGCGATGGGAGCAATTCAAAAAAGAAACGCATCTTATTTTATCGTTAGTTGAATTTGAGTACCTGGTTAATTATCCTGAGAAAGATCAACTCAGAATATCCATCCGCCAGCTTGTCAATCAGATGATGTACGTGGGAGTTTTGGGAAGCTTGAATTTCCCTTTGGAAGAAGAGAGAAAGGGGTTTATTAAGCGAAATATCATCACCGGCCAGGAGATGATCATAAGTAATACGAGCGAAGTATTAGACGAGCAGGGGGCTAAGGAGTATGCCCAAAAGACAGCAAAATCCCTTTTTCCCCAGGAACAAAAAGCGTCCCAACTGGTGGCGGAGATCGTAAAGGGACTTGTCTATCCCAATATGACTCTCAACTTGAGTGAGACGAGGTTTCGAAAGGTGCAGGCTATTGAGAGTGTAAAGCCATCATTTTTTCAAATAAAAAAGGGAGAAATGATTATCAGGGAGGGGGAAAAAGCTACCGAAAGCCAGGTGACCAAGCTGAACGAGCTGATAAAGATCATGAAACAGGAAAATGTTTTCCTCTCCTTAGCCGGGTTATCCATGATCATTCTCTTGACCATGCTCATGCTGTTTCTCTTTATTCAGCGATGTCGGCCAGCGATAGCCAGGAATATCAAAACCTTAATTTTGATCGCTCTGATAATTCTCGTAGCCGTTTTCTTCAATAAGACGCTGGTGTATATAGTCAATGGCTTATCGGCCACGGTTTCACAAATAGAGCATTCCTCCTATTTTTATGCCTTCCCCTTTGCCGCTGCTGCCATGCTGACGGCTATCCTGCTCGATACCCAGGTAGCGGTGATGGTAGCTGCTGTCGTAGCCATCCTTTCCGGTCTCCTGATAGGCAAAAATTTCTATTTTTTTCTGGTGGCTTTTTTCGGCGGTCTGGGATCGATCTACGGCCTGGTGCATAAGGCACGGAGAACCGCTGTTGTTCGCGGGGGGGCTATGGTCAGCCTGATTAATCTGGCGGTAATTATTCCGATCGATCTGACCAGGGGGACCCTTTTAAGCTCCCAGGGAATTTCCGATTGCATCTTTGGAATTGTGGGGGGGCTGGCATCGGCAACTCTGGTTTCGGCCCTTTTGCCGATCTTTGAATCCGTATTCAAGGTGACTACTGATATTAAGTTGCTGGAACTTTTGAATATGAATCAGCCCATCCTGCGTCGCCTGGCTATGGAGGCACCGGGAACGTATCATCACAGTATCGTTGTCGGCAACCTGGCTGAGTCAGCCTGCGAGGCTATAGGAGCAAATTCACTTCTGGCCAGGGTGGCGTCCAATTACCACGACATTGGCAAGGTGAAAAAGCCGCGATATTTTGTTGAAAATCAGATGAATTTTAAAAACGAGCATGAGCGATTGGCCCCAAGCATGAGCGCATTGATTCTGATCTCTCACGTGAAAGACGGGGTTGAATTGGCCAGGCAAAATAAAATCAGTCCTGCTATTGTGGACATTATCAGCCAACATCACGGGAGCAGCCTCATCAGGTTCTTCTACAAGAAGGCGAAAGACCAGGAGGTACAGAAGCAGCAGGTGATTAAAGAAGAGGATTACCGGTATCCGGGGCCTAAACCTCAAACCAAGGAGGCGGGAATTGTCATGCTGGCCGATGTGGTAGAGGCTGCTTCAAGGGCTCTGACCGAGCCGAGTCCCTCCCGTATCCAGGGGCTGATTTTGAATATTATTAACAATATTTTCAAAGATGGCCAGCTCGACGAGTGCGAACTGACCCTGAAGGATCTGCATCAGATTGCCGGAAGCTTTAACCGGATTTTGACCGGAATATTTCATCAGAGAATTGTCTATCCTACTATTCAGACTGGAGGAGAGGAGGGGAAAAGGGAAAAAGGTGGAGATCCAAATTCAAAATCAGCAAAGGATTCTAAAAGTCAGCATCCCTTTGTGGAAGAAGGTAACGAGGAAAATTTTAAACGCCTTGGGATTTCAAACTCAGGAGGTGAGTATAACACTCGTAACCGATAAGACTATCAGGGAACTGAATCAGCAATATCGAGGGATAGACTCGGCAACCGATGTCTTGGCGTTTGCCATGCAGGAGGGAGATTTTAAGGAAATTACCCCCGACCTTCTCGGTGATGTGATTATTTCAGTGGAAACTGCCCAAAGGCAGGCTGAAGAAGCAGGGCATTCTCTGCAACAGGAGTTAGGGATTTTATTGATTCACGGTCTTCTCCACCTGGCCGGCTATGACCACATGACTGACGAAGATGCCGAATTAATGCAGGAGAAGGAAAAGGAACTGTGGCAACATATTCCGAATTAACTGATTATGCTTCCTGACCGCTCGACAGATACCTTGATTGAAAAGATGAATTACGCCATTGAGGGGATCATTTATGCAGTCAGAACGCAGAAAAATTTTCGTTTACACTTTCTGGCTGCGGCTTTGGTATTAGTGGCCAGTGCCATTTTGCCTATTACCAAGATAGACCTCTTGTTGATCGTGCTGGTCATTTCTTTCGTTCTGGTGTCGGAGTTACTGAATACTGCCATTGAAGAGATGATAAACATGATCAGCCCTGATATTAATGCTCAGGCGAAAATTATCAAGGACATTGCGGCAGGGGCGGTATTGATTGCAGCGATTGGGGCCATAGCCTTGGGAAGCATGATTTTTATCCCTCACCTCCTTTCACCTGCTTTCAAAACAGTGGGATTTTTTCACCACTTGGGCGAAAACGAATTCGCCGCTTATACGGTTCTTTTTTCCCTTCTGGTGGTTATTATTCTTATCGTGATTGCTAAAGCCATATACGGCAAGGGAGAGCCATTGCACGGCGGCATGCCCAGCGGGCATTCTGCTATAGCCTTTTCCATCGGAACAGCCATAACCTTCTTAACCAGCAATGCAATCGTTATTATGTTGGCCTTTTGTCTTGGCATTATGGTGAGTCACAGCAGATTGCTCTTGAAGATCCATACCCGCCAGGAGGTAATTGCCGGGGCACTCCTGGGAATCCTTATTACGGCCGCTATTTTTATCTTGTTTCGCCGCTGCTTTTGAAATGAAGGAGGTAAAAAGTAACCATTTATAAAAGGATATTTTTGAGGAAAATTTATGGACAAAATTGACGACCCCCCTTTGGAACGTGAAGAGAGCCTGAAAAAGAGGTTTCATCTCACGTTAAGGGGGATTTTGACTCGCCTTTGCTTTGGAGGAGAAAGGGCTCCTGTCCAAAGCGAAGAGGATCTTAGAAAGCTGATAGATGACGGAGAAAAGCAGGGTGTGATCGAGGAAGAGGAACATGAGATGTTCCGGAGCATCCTGAAATTTGGGGATACTATTGCCCGTGAGGTCATGGTCCCCAGGATTGATATGCTCTGCATCAGGGAGGATGCCTCTCTTGAGCATGTGATGAACTTTATCAGTGAGGATGGCCACTCCCGGATTCCGGTTTATCGGGAGAGCATAGATAATATCGTAGGGGTTCTCTATGTGAAAGATCTTATCCGTTTGCTTTACACGGAGAAAAAAAATTTTAAGGTTTCCGATATCATGCGGCCCCCTTTCTTTATTCCCGAAACAAAAAAAATCAGTGAGCTGCTGCGGGAATTTCAACACAAAAAAGTCCATCTGGCTATTGTGGTGGATGAATATGGCGGAACTGACGGGCTGGTAACGATTGAGGATCTTCTGGAAGAACTGGTTGGAGAGATCGAGGACGAGTATGATACTGCCCCGGAAAGTATGCTGATCGTGGATGAACAGAATAAACAGGCGGTCTCCGTTGATGGACGATTAGAGATAGATGAGTTGGAGGAGTATTTCCAAATCCCGCTCAAAGAGGACAATTATGAGACGGTAGGCGGTCTTATTTTTACTCTCCTGGAAAGAATTCCCTACCAGGGGGAACAGATTACTTTTAAAGGTTTGCAATTTACCGTTGAAAAAGTAGATGAGCGAAGAGTTCACCGGGTAAAGATAGCCAGGCTCAACGCGGATTCCCTGGAAAACCTTTCACCTTCCAGAGAAGATGAAAAAGGCTGATAGATCGCTTCTTTTCCATGAGTCTCGATTCGCCGGAGGTAAGACCGGAATGCTGAAAAAGGTCCTGCTTGTTGAAGAGGAAGCAGCAGTTAAAGAGCGGGTAAAAGAGAATTTGCAAAGAGCTGGATATCTGGTCCTGGAGGCCAGTCATGGAGCGGAAGCCTTATCTATTTTAAATGAGCAGATTCCGGATATCATTATTTCGGATGCATACTTGTCATCCATGAGCAGTATCGAGTTTTGTCGCCAGGTCCGCGAAAAACCGCTCACTGCCGTGGTTCCCTTTGTATTGCTAATGGATGAAGGAGATGCCGAGGACTCCATGATGCGGCTGAAAATTGGAGCCGATGATTACATCCTCAAGTCCGCCAGCGCAGAGGAGGTAATCGTCCGAATCCAGGCCAAGGTGGATCGATTTCGAACCCTTCGGGAACTGGTCCATATCGATTCCGTCACCCAGCTCTACAATCGCTATTACTTCGACAAGACATTGGCTGACACCTTAAAGATATCCGAGCGCTATCACCACGATGTGTCTCTGTCTATTCTGGATATCGACTATTTTAAAGAGTTTAATGATACCTTTGGTCATCAGACAGGAGATTTTGTCATCAAATCCGTAGCTCAATTCATCCGCGACAGACTGCGGGAAGTGGATATCGTAGCCCGCTATGGGGGAGATGAATTTGTCGTGGTTATGCCGGAGACCTCAAAGGGGAATGCAGCCAAAGCCATGACCAGGATACAAAATGAGCTGAGCAGCACATCATTCCATTGCGATGGAGTCCAGGAGCCCCTGCAGGTTTCCATTAGTTTAGGTATTGCCAATTACCCAACCGAGGCTGCTTCCGATTTTGAGCTGATCCAAAAGGCTGACCAGGCACTCTATGCCATCAAGAATCTCAAGAATAAAGCACTGTGGTCTCATTCAAAGCGGACCCAGTAGGAGAACCCTAAGAGACCAGGAAATAAAGAGACCAGGAAATAATATAGGTATGATCAGTCTTTATGGCTATTGACAGCTATCAAAGAGGCTTTTGATATTTGGCTGGATTAATGCCGCACTGCTGAAGTGTCTCTGGTGTGGGAATGGGGAGCTTGATGGTAAAGATCGTGCCAAGCCCCACTTTTGATCGTACCCGGATGCTCCCTTGATGTGCCTTGATAATTCCGGAACTGATGGAAAGACCCAGCCCACTACCTCTGCCGAGTTCTTTCGTAGTAAAGAAGGGCTCAAAAATTTTATCCAGGTAGTTTTTCGGGATTCCATCTCCGGTATCTTTGATGATAATCGTCACATTTTTTTGATTTTTGTCTAATTTCGTTGAAATGGTGATCTCATCCCCCACATTCGTGGCATCAATGGCATTGATGAGCAGATTGATGCAGACCTGCTGAATCTGGCTGGCGATTATGATAACCGGAGGCAGGTCATGGGCATACTGCTTGACCAAACGCACTCCCTTAGTCACGGTTTGCGTCTCGAACATCGAAATGGCGTCTTCAATAACCTCATTTATTTCATAGAGATACCTGGGCGCCTCTTTTTGTCTGGAGAAGGAGAGAAGGTTGTCCACAATCTTCCCGATGCGGTCACATACCTTTTTCATGCTGGCGAAATTATGCCGCAATTCTTTGTTATCTTCATGCCGTATGAGAAGTTCCTGAATCCGTCCGGAGAGAACGGCCAGAGGGTTGTTGATTTCATGGGCAATACCGGCCGAGAATCTCCCCATGGCTGCCAGGCGATCCGAATGAAGGATGTGCTCATGGATCTTTCTTTCCTGGTCTTCGATTTTTTTCTTCTCGGTAATATCCCGAACGGTAGTCAGTGTGACCCAGTCTCCGTTTGCACAGACATTGGAAGTGGAGACTTCCAGGTCAATAATTGTCCCATCTTTTTTTTTGGCCTTGATTTCGAAACGGGGAGGATTTGATTTGCCCTGCCTTCTCCTTTCTATGCGATCCTGAAGAACATCCCATGCCTCCGAAGGGTGCATAATCGTTAAATTCTGGCCAATCAGCTCCCCAGGGTCCTTATATCCCAATATCCCGGCTAAGCTTGGATTTACATAGGTAATGGTTTCTCCTTTTGAAATCCCAATGCCTTCCAAAGAGCTTTCTACCAGGGCATAAAAATTCCTTTCCCATTCCTCCATCCCTTTGGCCTGTTTTTTGGCCTCTTCTTCTAACTCGTGCTCAATGGATTTATATTCGGTAATGTCTTCCAGACAGATCAGGATGAAATCGACCCGACTTTCAGGGTCCTGGCCCTGAAGTGGAAAAACGCTTAGGTTATAATACACCGTAGAGTCATTTATGGTAAGGTGGGGATTGGATTTCTTAAAAAAAGGCTTTCCTTCCTGCAGAACACGTTTACAAATTTCCAGCAGTTCGACCGTGGTGGTATTGTTTGGAAAGATTTCGAATGCGCCCTTCCCTAATACCCGACCGGTCGGGATATGAGTTATCCTTTCCATGGCTGGGTTCCAGAGACGAATGTCAAATTTTCTGTCCAGTACATAGATACCGATAGGCACAAAATTGATAATCTCTTCGCTCAGCCCATTGAGCTGGCAAATATCGTGCTCTATGCGGCAACTATTAATGATTTTTCGAAGGTCAGTACTATCCATGAGTTGGCGTGACTTGGGTCTTAACAGGTATGTGTAAGCGTACCATATTATTTATTCATTATATTCATTGCTAGTTAGTTGGTAATGAACAAATAGTAACACATTTTGGAAAAGAAAGCCAGGATAGAATCGGGAAAGCTGGAAATCGGTAAAAAAAATGTCTTTATTTGCAGTATTCCGCATACGCATTGTCCGATTCCCATACCCGGACGGAGGCTACCTGTACCGAGAACCCCTTCAACTCCTCGGATGCCTTTTCAAAAATATACCTGGCAATGTTTTCAGAGGAAGGATTTTGGTCCTGAAAAGGTGCTAAGGTATTCAAATTGGTGTGATCAAGGGTTTGTAAGATGTTGTGCAGGCACTTCTTCATATCGGTAAAATCAAGAGCCAGCCCTATCTTATTGAGCTGTTCAGCCGTAACATAAAGCTGAACCCGCCAGTTATGCCCGTGGAGCGATTCGCACTTTCCCGCGTACCCTCGCAATTGATGGGCTGCTGCAAAGCTGGCATTGACCATAAGTTTATACATGTTTTTTCTCCATTTGGTTATAATTCAGCTCTCACCTTCGCCAAAAGCAGAGCGAACCGGCGCTTTCTGGCTTGCCTGGTTGATACTTTTGTCATGCCTTTGGCTTTACGGCTTCAACGGTTTTATGGCTTCTATAGTTGCCGAAACCACATAGTCTTCGATCTTACGCCCAGGCACCCAATCACGGATAAAATCTTTGCTTTCATCTTTTGGTTTAATCCGGATTCCCTCGAAACCAGCTTGAGCCAACATCGATTCAAGTTCCCGGATAGGAGATGCCCCTGCTATACATCTTGTATAGAGTGTTAACTCTTCTTTTACCTCATCAGGCAACTCGGCCGTAGCGACAATATCAGAGATCGCCAGCCTCCCTCCCTGCTTCAATACACGGAATGCCTCGCTAAAGACCTTATCTTTTTCAGGGGATAGATTGATAACACAATTTGAAATGATGACATCGATGATCTCGTCATCTACCGGCAAATTTTCGATCTCACCCAGGCGAAAATCGACATTACTCAATCCTGCTTCACGAGCATTCTTACTGGACCTGCTGATCATTTCCGGCGTCATGTCGATGCCAATTATATGACCCCGTTCTCCCACGGCTCTTGCGGCGAGGAAACAATCAAATCCTCCACCACTGCCCAAATCGAGAACCGTTTCCCCAGGCTGTAATGAGGCAATCGCCAGCGGGTTTCCGCATCCCAGCCCCATATTCGACCCTTCCGGCGCAAAGGAAGCCTCCTCACGGGAATAGCCCAGGGCATTGGAGTTATCCTTCGCAACAGGTGCTGTTGCACCAGTGCCAGCACAACAGCCACCGGCACAACAAGACGATGGAAGACATCCACAACCGGCGGCTCCTGCGTTGGCTACATCAGCATAATTTTCTTGAACAGCTTTGCGGATTTCATCTTTTTTAAATCGCTTCATTTTAAACCTCCTCGACGAGGTAAGCGTTCAGTTTGAAAAGTATTTCTTTTTTCCCTAATCCCTAATCCCTAATCCCTAATCCCTTAAAGTTTAGCGCCAGTTATCTCTTCGATCAAGGCGATCAGAGCTGGAAAAAGGTCTTCTTCCCTGCACTTGTCTATAATTTTGCCATTTTTAAAAAGAACCCCGACTTCCCGTCCCCCTGCAATTCCTACATCAGCCTCTTTCGCCTCTCCGGGGCCATTCACCACACAGCCCATAATGGCCACTTTTAATGGATGAGGAAGATGCGAGATCCGCTCCTGAACCTTGCGGACCAGCCCTTGGATATCGATTTCACAGCGTCCGCAGGTTGGACAGGAAATAATCTCAGGGCCTCTGGCCCGAATACCCAGTGCTCGCAGGATTTCGTATCCTGCACGCACCTCCAGGACAGGATCTGCGGTCAGGGAAACCCGCACAGTATCTCCGATCCCTTCAAAAAGCAAAATGCCTAATCCTACGGCGGATTTGATTCCTCCGCAAAAAGCATCCCCCGTTTCGGTAATCCCCAGATGGAGGGGATAATCCATTTCCTTGGCTATCAGCCGGTAAGCCTCGATCGTATCCAAAACTGAAGAAGATTTCAGAGAAATTTTAATCTTTGAAAACCCCATAACCTCCAGGAGCTCAACCTTGCGCCGGGCGCTTTCCACCATAGCTTCGGGTGTTGCGCCTCCATACTTTTGGTAGAGGTCTTTTTCCATAGATCCGGCATTGACCCCGATGCGAATAACGGCTCCCCGCTCTTGAGCCAGCCGGACCACTTCCTGCACCTGTTCCCGCGACCCGATATTGCCCGGATTGATGCGCAGTCCCTCGACACCTCCTTCCAGGGCCATGATAGCCAGTCGGTGATTGAAGTGGATATCGGCAATGACCGGGATCGGGCTGTGTTGCACGATATACGGGATTTTCTCCGCCGCCTCCTGGTCAGGTACCGCCACCCGGATGATCTCACAGCCTGCCTTGGCTAAGCGTTCGATTTGGGCCAAAGTTGCCTCTTGATCGCGGGTATCGGTTTTGGTCATGGATTGAATCGAAATGGGGGCACCATCACCTATTTTAACATCTCGCAACCATAAGGGTCTAGTCTTCTTTCGTTGAATATTTCGTTGTATACTTCGTTGTATATCTCGAGTATGCTCAACGCCTTCCGGCATCGAGGGGATATTCATCATAATCACCTTCTATCGTAAAAAGAGCAGGCTGCGAAACCTGCCCAAAATTTTCCGTGATTCCTTTCCGCACGCGGAAAAGATTAATCTTCGAATCTCCGGTCCCTGATGCTCCAGGGTTATTTTTATGTGGTCATCAGGTAAAATTTTTTCTATTTTCTCCGCCCATTCCACCAAAGTGACTCCTTCGCCGTAAAAATATTCCTCATACCCCAAATCTTCCATCTCTTCCGGGCCTGACAAGCGGTAGACATCGAAGTGATTAACAGGCACCGATCCCCTATATTCATTGATAATAGTGAACGTAGGACTGGTAATGTAGCGGTTCTGCACCTTAAGGCCCCTCGCTATGCCCTGGACCAGGCAGGTTTTGCCTGCTCCCAAGTCACCTGAAAGGGCAATCAGCCGTCCTGCAGAAAGAGACTCCCCCAGACACACTCCCAGTCGGTGGGTTTCCTGTGGACTTAAACTGAATAAGATGAGGCGGGAAATTTCCTGGTTTTTCATCATGCTGTTACTTAAGGTGAAAAGTGAAGGGGATAATTCCCCATTCCAGCTCGGCCCTTCTTGCTGTGCCTGCCAGCGGCTCAAACTTATATTGGCGCAGATAATCGGTAGCTACCGAATCCAGGCGGGGGTCTAATTTTTGTATCGGTCTTACCTGAATGACATCCCCTTTACTGTCTACGCAGAATTCCAGCCGGATTCTGCCCTGAGTCTGACCCTGGTAGCCTTCCGGATAGCGCGGGGGGTGGTCAGGTCTTCTCGTGATTCGACGGGGTTTACCCCGCCACTCGATGTCCGACATGATAGAAGGGTCGCCCACTTGCGTAATTTTCTCTTCCGGCGCCTCTTGATCAAAGTCTTTCTCCTCCGGAACCGGCTGTCTCTCCTGCTCTTGTCTTATGGTCGGAACCTCCCTGGGCTGCGGCGGGGTTTGAACTGCAGACGGAGACCGACTTTGCTGGGCAACCACTTCATCTCCTAAATCATGGTCAAGAAAATCATCTTTTAAGGCTGCATCCGAAACTGGCTGTATTTCTCTTTGCTGAGGCCTTGGCAAATTAAAAGAAGGCATCGGAACATCACGGACTGTCTTCATCCGGTCACGGACTTTTGAGTCCATTTCAGGAACGGGAATGGCCTTTTGCTCCTGAGGCTGAGCAGGAACATTTTTTTGCACCTGAGGCTGGACAGGAGAGAGTTCTTGTGCCTGCTGCTGGACTGGAACGGCCTTTTGCTCCTGTTGCTGGGCTGGGACGGGTTTTTGCTCCTGGGGCAGGGGGCGTTTTCCAGGTCTTTTCGTGGGAACCGGCGAGAGGGAAGACTGGATGAGCTGAACTTGAGTATAGGAGCCGATTTTTTCTTTATGCTCTACTGGTCTTGGTATCAGGTAAATGAAAAGTGCATGCAACAGGAGAGAAATGATCATGAAAGTATGAAGGCTTCTATTATCTACCATATACCTTACCCATATACCTTACCCATCTAAATCAAAATTCAAAGAGTCAAAATTGCTGAATAAGTGTATTCTTTGCCGCATTCTGCATTCTGGCTCCTGCATTCCGGCTCCTGACTCCTCTCCCCTTACCTTATTCATCTTCATTCATCTTCGGGCCGTGTAGCTATGGCCAGATTTTCAATGCCTGACTTTTTGGCTATGTCCATAACCTGAACTACCAGACCGTGAGGAACCATTTCATCTGCTTTGATAATCAGGACAGATTTGTTCCCTGGCTTTTGTGCTTTGATCAACCGGTCAGACAGCTCAGAAAGAGAAACAAGGTCTTCGTTCAAATAAATCTTCTTATCTTTGCTGATAGTTGCCGTCATTTCCTTTTCCGGATGAAGGTCTTTGGTGCTGGCCTTGGGGAGCTTTACGTCAATACCGGTCTGGGCTATAAAGGTAGCGGTAATCATAAAAAAGATTACCAATTGCAAAGTCACGTCGATCATAGGGGTGAGATTGATATCCAGCTTAAGACCAGGTTCATTATTATTAGAAAAATTCATATTTCCTTCCTTTATCTCGAAGTATCCCTGCGGATAAAATTTTTCTGACCCTCATCATGTTTCAAAATGTCCAACAGCTCCATAGAGGTATTTTCCATCTCCGAGATGTAGCCATGTGCCTGCTTGTAAAAGTAATTGTGGGCCACCAGCGCAGGAATACCAATGATCAATCCCGCAGCAGTGGTAATCAGTGCCTCTCCGACTCCTCCGGCCATGTCCTTAGGATGGCCAACCCCTATGGTCGCTACAACCTCGAATGCCTTAATCATTCCGGTTACGGTCCCCAAAAGTCCGAGAAGCGGAGCAACAGTGGCTACTGTGCCAAGAGGAGTCAAATGTTTTTGCAATTTTGTTGATTCTCTTTTTCCTGCATGTTCGATGGCTTCTTTAATCTGATCGCGCGAGGCATCGATTTTCATAATTCCTGCTTCTATAATCTTCGATATGGAGAAAGAGCTGTTACCGCAAATAGCGATAGCCTCATTAATTTTCCCCTCATTAAGCAGTCTCTTCACTTTAGAAACAAAATCAGGTGGATGAATCTTTGATTCCCGCAGGTTGTAAAATCTTTCGAGCACAATAGCCAACCCTAACACTGAGCAGAATAGGATGGGAGCCATTACCCATCCTCCCTTGATAATATAATTAAGCATATATTTCCCTCCCTTTTTTCAAAACTGGAACTGATCTATTTCTTTTTGCGAGATTGAGGTCCCTTTTTTTCCTTTTTCATTGCAGAGAGCACCCCTATTCTCCTGAGTGCCTCTTTGTGTAATTCAGAGTCACGGGTATCCTTGACTACCTTTTGATAGGCGTTTTTGGCCTGCTCGTGGTCTCCCTGGCGCTCGTATAGTTCCCCTACCCGGTAGTAAACCTTGATTTTCCACTCTTCCTCCTCCGGATACAGATAGGGGATCTTCATAAAGTCAGCAACTGCCTGAGAATAATTCCGCAACTGGGTGTTTGCCTCTCCTAATTGGAACAGCGAATTGAGCCGTAACTCCTTGCTCGCTGATTTGGCAGAATCGCTAAAGGCGCGTGCTGCTTCTTCATAGCGGGCCTCATTGAAAAAAACCTGGCCAAGCTTGTATTGGACCTCATGAAAGAAAGGCCCTTCGGGAAATTTTTGCACCAGTTGGAGATAGCTCTCTCTGGCCGCGACAGGGTCCTTCAACTTCTCAAAGGCTGCTCCGCGGTAGTAAAGCGCCTCATGGAGCATGACTTCCGGCTTTTGATTCTGTAAAACAGCATCGCATTCTTCAATCGCTTTCTGAAATTTCTCCAATTGGAAATAAGCTTTAGCCAGACCAAGATGAATATCTATGGCCCGCGTGGTTTGGGGAGACAGAGAAAGAAGCTGACTTAATTCATCGATAGTCCGCTGGAATTCACCCGATTGCAGGTGAATGGAGGCAACCTTGTACATGGCCTCATCCAGCAGCTTTCCCTTGGGGAACTTTTCGATAAGAGTCTGGTAATTTTGAATTGCCTGGGGAAGATCTCCTCGAGTGAAGAGTGTCTCTCCGATCTGAAACTGAAGCTGCTCGCTGATAGGATTATCTTTATATTTCTCGATGAAATTCCTGGATGTCTGAAGATACTGATCAAGCATGCCGAGCCGATCATAGCACAAAATCGAACCATATTCTGCCTCGACCCCTACCGAATTGTCGGTAAACTTTGTACTCAACTCCTGATATTGACGCAGTGCCTGAGAATATTGTCCTGAGTTATAGAGGCAATCCGCTATTCTGATCTGAGATTGATTGACAAAGCGGCTTCGAGGATACACAACCAGGAGCTTTTGAAATTCCTTAATCGCTTCTGCAAATTTACTGTCCTGGAAAAAGGTCAATCCTATATAGTACTGGCTCTGATCTTTTAAGTCACTTAAGGGGAATCGCTGAAGCAGTCGGCGAAATTGCCCGATCGCTTCTTTCATCTCACCCATTCGGGAATAGGTCAGTGCATATCGAAAAAGGACCGTATCCATGATAGACGCTTGGGGAAATTTGGCTATCAGCCCCTCAAGACATTTCTGGGAATCTGAATAGCTTTTCAGGTTGTAAAGACACTCGGCCTGGCGAAAGAGAGCATCCGGCACAAGCGGGCTGCCCGGAAAATAGGTAGCCATCCGTGAAAATTCTTTTCCTGCCTGGCCCCAGTCTTCCAGGCGGTAGTAGGCCCACCCGATCCCATGCTGTGCTGGTGCGCTCCACTTCCCTTCCGGATAATCATCCAGAAGCTCTGAGTAGCTTTGAATGGCTGGCTTATAATTCCCCATGCGGAAATAGGACTCGGCAATCCAGTATACGGCCTGATCGGCAAGAATAGTTGAAGGATGGTCATTCATCAGCTTTTGCAAATCCTGAACAGCCTGCGGATAGTGCTCCAGAAAAATAGAGCATATGCCTGACCGGAAACAGGCTGTTTCCGAGTATTCATTTTGAGAAGCAGGAGGTATTAATTTTTGGTAATAGGTAATGGCCTCCGAGTACTGTTTCTGATTGTAGCAGGTTTCGGCCAGCATAAAAACCGCCGAGGTCCGCAAAGGCTCATCACTTCCCGCCAGACTAAGATGATCGATTAATTTTTTCAACCGTTCAGAGGCGGCATTGTAGTCATTTGTCTTGAAAAAAGACCAGGCGATGCCAAAGAGGGCTTGATCATACACAGCCGTATTGGGGTAGTCGGTCAGAAGTTTGTCATAGGTCTTCTGTGCCTGCTGGAAATCATTCAGCATGAAGAAGCATCGACCTTGGCGATACCTGGCCATGGGAATCAGGCTGCTTTTCGGGTATTTTTCCTGCAAGGTCTGTAAGCTGTCTATGGCATCCTGAAACCTGGACGTCTTGAAATAGGTCCAGGCCAGACCATACATGGCTGAATCCGCCAGGCTGTGAGAGTCATACTTGGAAAGAAAATCACGGTAAAGATTTTCACTGGCCTGGAAGTCATCAAGATTAAAGGCACACTCAGCTTGCCAAAATAAGCTTTGAGAGGAAAAAGCGCTTTGAGGAAATTCCCTGAGCAACTGCTGGTAGGTACGTGCCGACTCCTGATATTTTCCCATATGATAGTAATCCCCGGCCAGTAGGTAGTAGGATTTTTCCCTCAAGGGACTCAACCCGAACAGGTTGATTACGGACTGAAGATACTGGCTGGATTGCTGAAAATCTTCTTTTTGGGCATAGATCCAGCCCAATGAATAAAAGGCATAGTCAGCGCACTGTGACTGGGGAGATCGCTCAATGACCCGCTTGTATGAGGAAATGGCCTTATCAATACTGGAAAGGTTAAAATATGACTCGCCTGCCCAATAAGCAGCTACTGCCTTATAGGAGCTGTTCGGGTACTTGCGCATCAAAGTTTCAAAGGCTGAAACGGCATCTTTATAATTTCCCGCCTGGTATTCGTGCTTTCCGTACTCATAATACCCTTTATCCTTAAGGATGATTCGAGAAAAAACTCCTCCCAGGGGCAAACCGAAAAGGCAGCCCAGCCTGGGCTTGACAGCAGGTTTCACCTTTTCTCCGTCGCCTATGACCGCCGGAGCAAGACCTGTTTTGGATGATTCGCTGGGAACCTCCTTAACCCCCAGAGCTGATATAGTCGGGAGCCGCTGGGTTTTGTTTTCTTTAAATTTTAGTTGGTAATCACCAGTTACCACCACTTCCGGCAGAGTGATGCCTGGTTTGGTTTCCCCATCGGTAGCCAGAGAGGATGAAGGCAAAATCAAAGAGATCGCTGCCACACAAGATAAACAGATACAAAGTGTTATAATCCAATGGCTGATAATCCGAGGTCTGATAATCCAAAGTTTTATGTACGCGGGCCATTGCCCCTGGCGGTTCACTCGCATAAAGGGTTTCCATCCTCCCTTCAATAAATGATAATGAATGGGACCAGATTTCAAATCTGTCCCCATTCGGTGACTCGTTTTAATCATGGTGCCTCGTTTTGTTCATAGGACTGGTTTTGTTCATAGAATAAGGCCAAAAAAAGCTGCAAACTCTAAGGAATTCCTTTGATTTGAGAAGGAGTCCCTTTCATTTGAGACTGTAATTTTTCTATTCTTTGCTGGGCGGACTGTTTAAAATAATTTTCTTTTTGGTTTTTTGCAACCTTTTCGTACAGCTCTAAAGCATTGGAAAATTTTTCGAGATGTTCGTAAATCCCGGCAGCCCTCATGTGCGCCATAATTGCCCAGTTATCGATCCCATCATATTGCTGAGGAATTTGCAAAAAGGCATAGAGAGCTTTATCATAATTTTTTTGACTTGCATATGACTCCCCCAGCCAGTAGAGTGCCTCTGCCGCAACTTTTTGATCGCTGGAGCCTGATGCACTCTGATAGGCATCGCAAGCCTGGGAAAACTTCTGAGCCTGATAATAGAAAGTCCCCAGTTGCAGCCAGGCGCTGGCCGAAATCGGGCTGTTTTTACACTCCTCGGTAATAAGGCTCAATTGCTTTTCAGCAAGATCGTGCTTCCCCAGCTTCTGGTTACTGAGAGCAAGATAATACCAAGCTTCAGGTACATACGCGCTTTCCCTGTAATTGCGAATGAATTCATCCAGTTGGGCAGACGCCAGAGAATAGTTTTCCCGCTTGAACTGCATAAACCCGCTCTGGAAGGTCACGGATTCCGCCAATTCATCCTTTGGGTACTTTTCGAGAAACTGTTTATATATGGGCCCGGCTTTTAAAAACTGATTAGCCTGGTAAAAAGACAGGCCCTCTCCATACAAGGCTGATCTGGCATCAGGGGAATCAGGATAGTCATGGACAAATTTTTGATAATCCTCAGCCGCCTTTTCGTAATCTTTGAGCCGGTATTCAATATCCGCTCTATTCAGAAGGGCCTTAGAGATAAGTTGCTTACTCTGGGGATACTTGGCGATCAATTCCTGAAAAGCTTTTATAGCCAGGGTATCCTCCTGCAATTTCAGATAAGCCAATCCTAAGCCATAAATTGCTTCAGCAGCATGGCTGTGGCCAGGGTACTTTTCTATAAATTGCTGATAGGATTGAACAGCCTCCCTCCATTTTCCTGCCTGACTGCTTGACTCCGCAGACCAGAACAAAGCATCTGCAACCAACTGACTGCCTGGATATTCACCGAGCAGCCGTTTATAAAAGTTATTCGCCTTATCATATTCTTTCTTGAGAAAAGAGATCTGACCAATTCGATACAAAGCCCTATCAAGAAGGTCGCTCTTTTGCGGATATTGATCAAGCAGTTTCTGAAAATGAGAGAGAGACAGGTCATATTTTTTTTGTTTGAAATACGCTTCTGCTATGCGAAATTGAGCGTAGGGGGCCTTGGAAGAAGCAGGATACGACCGCAGCAATTGGGAAAACTGATCAATAGCCAGATCAAAAAATCCATCCTTATACGCGCCAAGAGCTACCGCATACAGGCTGTTCTCGTCACTGATCTGAGCAGAACAAACCCTTCCAGACACCCATGCAGACAGAGTGAGAAAGATACCGGCAACCAGCAGAATAGAGATGCCAGCAACCAGCAGAGTAAAGTAAAAAGGCAGATTAGAGTAACGATGCAGAAAGGGAATTTTCCAATCAGTCATGGCATTAAATTTCCCTATAAGTAAATTTCCCTATAACTATCTTAGCGTTATGGATATCGCTTTTGGAAAAAACTTTATCTGTCAGTCTAGCATACTTTGCACCGAAATTCAAATTTGATCGGGCAGATTGAATTTGCGGTCTTCCCTTTAGGTGGGGGTGATTGGAAGCACGAGCCTCTTGCCTATGTGTATCCCCCTCTCTCAAGTCCAGTACCCCAGGGGAGGGAAGTTTGAAAAGGTACATGGAACAAAAAATCTGCCATTGTCAGGGGCGGGGAAGAGAGATTTTCCCTTTATCGCCCCTATCGTAGGGCCCTTGTGGCAGGAGCCGCCCCCCTACAACTGGCCGGGAAATTTCCGCGCCGTGTACTTAGTACTACAACGAGACATTTATTTTGCATCAATAGTGCGTAAAATATGGTATAATTTTGCCCTGACCTAAAAGGGGGGCAAAATGACACAAGTAATAGAAACAATACCAAA
>Ga0307378_10003755_pt1 | contig 22050 bp, 22 predicted proteins | sample UN1MG_FD_202238 | JGI IMG/M metagenome (GOLD analysis project Ga0307378, IMG submission 202238) | Soil microbial communities from Risofladan, Vaasa, Finland - UN-1 | ecosystem: Environmental > Terrestrial > Soil > Coastal area > Acid sulfate soil | place: Finland: Risofladan, Vaasa | collected...
AAGAAAACGGCACAAACTGCCTTTACCATTTCGGTTGGTGCCACCGCCTCCGCTTTTAGTGCCTTTAAGGAGGTGATACCAAAAAAATAAAATAAAAACTTGACAAATTTATATCCCTGTGTTTAGAATTGAAGCGGGATAAAAAGGCGGTCAGTTGCTGAAACGAGAGTTTTGGCTGACCGCCTTTTCTCTTTATTCAGTAACTATCCCGCCAGCTCAAAAACGGGGCAAGCAACCTTCCCCGGAAGGTTTGAACGGCTTGCCCCGTTCCTTTTTGGTGAGGGTTGCTGCCCCAGAGTAAAAGGAGGGTGACATGCCCAATAAGCTTCCGGAGCCAACAACTATTATTAGTGCCTTAGGAGGCGGAGCTATTGATCTGGTCGAGGGACCGGTAAGAGTTGCCATCAACACCGCCGAAGCCGCCCAGGAATTTGCCAATAATGTCAAAAGTAACATGGACAACCTCAAGAGTCGGATACCCCAAGACCCGTCAGCTATACCTGATTTTGCGGTGAGGGCAGTCACGCACACGATTTCTGACGGCTTGGGTTTCTTCGAGGGCCTCGGCAAAGCGGCAACGCAAACTTTTGAAAGTGTCCGCGGTGAGCTCAGGAGAATCACAGGTTAAGGAGAGGAATATGCCGTACAAGAATCCAACAGAATTATTGGTTGACGCAACCAAGTTGCCAGCGGCGATAGAGGCGAAGCTGCCCGCGGGCGCGCCCAAACTTTCGACAACGTTGGTGAACATAGCCACCAAGCTTCCCAAGGTTCCCGATTTCCCGATGGAGCTTCCCGACCTGCCGGCGCCGCCAGAGCTGCCCGAACTGCCGGCATCCCCTGGGGCTGAGCTGCGGCGCTATGTCACCGGTGTCGAGGTGGCGCCAGTGGTGGGTGCGGCTGTGGTTGCGCCAACGCCAGCGCCAGTACCCGCCAGACGGGGATTGGTTCCCTTTGTCTATGAATAAATTTAGGAGGAGGACATAGGAAAATGGCTGAAATTGTTGGGCCAGCATTTGCAAAACTAAATCTGATGGCAGGCACCGCCAGACTTCTGGAGCAAGTAGACCTAAAGCCAGACGACTTAATGGTCTTCAATAGAGACTTCGACCTGCTTGTGAAGGAGCTGTCAAAGGTTGACCCTGAGTTGGGGCACAATCTGGCTGCCGAAAAAGAGTTTTACCTCGGTGTCAACCAGATAGCCAAAGGCTACTTCAACATGAAGCCCTTTGGCGGATTAAAGTCTTCAACCGGGCAATATGGTATGAACATCATTTCGCCCCAGAATCTGAAGACTGATGCAGCCGGCGCAACCCGCCGATATTTGAGCTGGGCGCAGACGCTTAGCGTCACCATTAGCGGCACCCATCAGTTTATACTTGGGACTTCTGCTACTGCAGAGTGCTATGCCTCTGCTGAAAGTGAGAAGAAGGAAGTTATTGGCTTTCACGCCTTCCTCAGCTATAAGCCGGACCCGAAGCTCGTTCTGCTCCACTTGGAAATCAATGATTACCCCTATCCTACCTGGAATGTGGAGCCATATGCCAAGATTACCAAGGCCGATAAGCTATTCAAGATTCTGCCTATTCCCGGTCGAGTAATCCTGCATCCGGGTGGCAAGTTCGCCCTTCAGGGTTTCTTCGACATCGGCAGCAGCATGGCCGCCGCGGTTTCTGTTGACGTTGAGATATGTCCATTTGGCCTTTGCTTTGCCGAATACGACCAGTTTGAATCCAGCAACATACACTAAAAGGAGGTGACTAAATGACGACAAGTATTTATAAGTTCGAGCAGGGTCGCCTCCTGGTCCACGAAGAGAGAACGTTAGAGACGGGCTATCCAGCCGTACAAAGTGGCGTCCCGGTCAGGATCGGCCATGTCAGGGCAATAGACCAAGTTCTTTCTATTGATACCAACTATAGTAGGTACGGCCTTATCACTCAACTCGACGAGGTGAGAATCAGCGGCAACGAGATTTTCGTGGTGATGCGGCGGGGTGACATGGGTACTGTAGTTACCAGTGGCCTCTTTAGTGGTATTTCACCTGCGGGTCTCAGCGGAATGGCTGCCCTCGGACTCATGAGCGGTATCACCAGCGGGCTTGACTGGCGCGCAGAGCTGCTCAGTGGAGTAGGAATTAGCGGCGTGGTCAAGGTAACCGCTAACGTCATTGGCTACTAAGGTCGGCTTTGCCCCCTGAAAAGAGAAAAGAGATGGAGGTGGCCCGATGTTAGAACTGCGGCCGATTGAGGTCTTTGAGCAGGTATGGCCCAGACCGAAGGTCTTGCTACCGGGGCACAATGTCCAGTTCAGCGACAAGTTCCCCGACGGGCTGGACTTCGTCAAGGGCAAGACTTTCCGGATTACCAAGACGGCCCAGGTAAGATATGAGCTGTCCTGGATTCTGCCCGCCATCAACTACAAGGATATAAACCTGTCGAATGAGAACGCCGGGGAGAAGCTCTATCCCGAGGCTAAGGATGAAGTCTACGAGACCCTTATCGGCTTCAAGCCCGGAAACTACTTTACCCTTATCTACTTCCCCGCCGAGCAGCCCATCTACCGGCTTGGCTACTACACGATGACGCCGCTTATCAGCAGCGCCTCCCTGAAATACCTTGGCGCCATCAAGCCGGAAGATAGCCCGGTAAATAACCCCACCCTCAAGATATACACGTTCTTTAAGCTTAACCCGTTCATCTTCAGGATCGCCGTTGACAACGGCGTGGATTACGAAAAGATGACCTGGGAAATCTGCGTCAACAAGTGCAAGCTGGAAACGATTGCGGCCCCGGCGGAGCCGGTTAAATACATACCCTATATTGACGAGCTGAAATGGTAGGAGGTGAGCCGTGGCAACTAAGATAGTCAACGCCATAACGACCGGCATGGACCTGTGGGCGGAGCACGAGCACAAGAAGGGGCACCTGCTCGGGCTCAAAGTTGATAACAAGCACTCAGCGCCCGAGACCATCAGACTCATGGACAACTTCACCACCGATGCCGGCTACACCTCCGGCGGCTCGGCCTACAGCGCCGAGAGCCTCATCAGCGGCTCCGCCATACAGAAGTTCCAGGTAACGGTCCCGGCGGGGGACTCGATTTCCCTTGGGGAGGAAGACTGCAAGGGTCTTGAGTTTCTGGGAAGAGCTGCAGCCCTTGGTTCAGCAACAGCATCCGGTTGCATAATCACCGCCCAGTACAAGCTCACCTAAGGAGACAATATGCCAATAACGGTAATAAAAGGGCCTGAGGGCGTCCGGACAGTATTTAGTGCTGTTGAAACTATCACGCAGCTTAGAACTGTGCAGATTGCCTCCGGCTTTACCAGATCCATAATGGAGGCTGTTTCAGGTTACCCGGAACTGGGCTTGGGAGTGGCCGCTGAGAGCGTTGCATCAGGGGACTTGGCGAGGATAATAACCGGGGGCTATGTTAGCGGTGTGATATGCGCCTCTGGTGTTAGCTTTGGCGATATTCTCCAGGCCTTCGCGGCATCGGGACTGGGGTCTGGCACAGGGCATGTGGCGCCACAGCTTTCCGGTCAGATGATGATTGGTAAGGCAGCGATGTCAGGTGGAAGGGGTAGCGGAATAGGTATGATAGTTGATTTCGGTCCAAAAGCAGTACCGTAATTTAGCCTTGGCGGCGGAATACCGCTCTTTGTTTGGGCCGTTTGCCAAGGCTTTTTTGGGGGCAATGTCTGAAGGAATTTTACTATAACTATGCAGCAGACTGTTGAAATCCCGCTCGGCACTATAAAAACCTACGGCACCGTGAGTGGCTATATCTATCTTCACATCCCGAACTTCATAGCCAAGCAGTTCAACATTACCCCCTCCACATGCTTCTTTATCATCTACAAAGACAGCAAAATAGTGCTTGAGCAAAAAAAGGAGAAATAATAATGGGTTCCTGGGAACGGCAGAAAGTAAAGGAAAACAGAGTACTCTTATCTACTATCTCTCCCCCTGATGGAAAGGTTTCATATCAATGGGCAAGAAGCTGGAGGGAGCTCCAATTACCCCAAGAGTCGGATAACTTGATTGTGCAGGGCCTGCCTTACGGCGTTGCTAGGAATTACGCGGTGAAACAGTTACTGGAACAGGGGTTCAGCTGGCTCTTCTTCCTCGACAGTGACATCACTCTGCCACCCAACGCAGTGATGCGACTGCTGGAAACCAAACTGCCCCTGATAGGCTGTTATTATACCCACCGTTTCCCCCCTTACGAGCCTTGTTTCTACGGAGCTAAGCAGGATGAGCAAGGGAAAATCCAAAAGGTTGCCCTTACCGGGTGGAATTTCGGGGATATTGTGCCGTCTGTATTTTTGCCGGGTGGTGCTTGCCTGATTCATCGTTGTGTGTTTGAAAGGATGTCGGCGGCAGGGATTAGGAAGTGGTATGAATGGACGCTCGATGTAGATGAACCAATAGGGATTTCAGAGGATTACTCGTTCTCGTTAAAAGCTTATTCATTGGGGATTACCCCCATGGCGCATACAGGAATCCAAGCTCGCCATGAATGCCTCGCTACCTGCGGGGTGAGAGGAATAGAGGCAGTAACGCAATGAAAGCAGAAGATTGCCCCAAGGTTAAAATGGACGGCAAATTAAAAAGCTTGGAAGAACTCACTGAAATAGTTCAAGCATTGAAGGAACAAGACAAGAAAATCGTCCATTGCCACGGGGTCTTTGACCTCCTCCATCCAGGCCATATCCGCCATTTGAAAGCGGCTAGTCGTGAGGGGGATGTGCTTATAGTAACCGTGACCCTGGACAGATTTGTCAATAAAGGATCCGGCCGCCCCGTTTTTAATGAGGAACTCCGTGCCGAATCTATCGCTGCCCTACACTGTGTGGACTTTGTGGCCATTAATGAGTGGCCAACAGCCGTTGAGACAATAAAGAAATTGAAACCTGATGTCTATGTTAAGGGGAGCGATTACATTCACCGTGAAAATGACCCAACCGGGGGGATATATGAAGAGGAGGAAGCCATTTGGTCCATTGGCGGGCGAATTCACTTTACTAATGAACTCTCCTTCAGCTCAACCGAGTTACTGAACGGTAACTTTAGCATCCCCAAACAGGCACAGAAATTCCTTGAGCAGTTCCGTTCCATATACTCGGCAGATGATGTTATACAACGACTAAGAGAGCTGGCAAAAACGAAGGTGCTCGTCATCGGCGATGCGATTATCGATGAGTACCACTACTGCGAACCTATGGGAAAGTCCCCCAAGGAGAGCATCATGACGACAAGATATCTGCGCGAGGAGGCGTTCGCCGGGGGTGCCCTGGCAGCTGCCAACCACGCTGCTGGATTCTGTGAATGCGTTCACTTGATTACCTGTTTGGGGGCAGAGAGCAGCCAAGAGGGATTCATTAGGAGTCACCTCAGGTCAAACGTGAAGGCAAAGTTCTTTTACCGTGAAGATGCCCCCACACCAACCAAGCGCCGCTATATTGACCCTTTTCTAGCCAAGATATTCGCTGTCTATTACTTGAATAATAGCGATTTGCCTCTGGCTATCGAGAATGAAGTTTGCCAGTATATAGAGGCAAACGTTGGGGAATACGACTTAGTCGTCGTAACCGATTTCGGGCACGGATTTATTGGCTCCCGAATCATAGACTTGGTATGCAACAAAGCCCGGTTTCTGGCTGTCACCGCCCAGACTAATAGTGCCAATATTGGCTTCAATCAGATAACGAAATACCCCAGAGCTGATTATATCTGTCTTGATGGGTTAGAACTTCGACTCGCCTGTCATGACAAATGTGGTGAGTTTGAAAAACTAGTGCCTAGAATAGGGCAACTGCTTGAATGCAACAACATTGCCGTTACCCGCGGCAATGACGGTTCACTGACTTACCTGGGCCAAGGTGGCTTCTTTGAAGTCCCTGCCCTAACTGACAAGGTGGTGGATAGACTCGGCGCCGGTGATGCTTATCTCGCCATTACCGCACCCTGCGCCGCCAAGGGTTACCCTATGGACATGGTAGGTTTTATCGGGAATGCGGTAGGTGCTCTCCAAGTTCAAGGCATTGGTAACAAAGAGCCGGTGGCGGCACCTGCTTTGTTTAAATTCATTAAGGCGTTGCTTAAATAATGGATAATTTAAGGATTGATTCGCATAAATTGCTTTATCACCCAAAAAGGGTAGCCCAGTGGCTCAACGAGGAGAATGTCTACCCGCTTTATCTTGAGATTGGGCCCTCAGGCAGGTGTAATCACTGTTGCATATTTTGTTCCTTCGATTACCTAAAGTACCAAGGCCCGTTTATTGAAAAGGGTGCTCTGGCTAGCTTTATTTCCGAGTCGGCCACAGTGGGAGTTAAAAGCGTTCTCTATTCCGGAGAAGGAGAGCCACTACTACATGAGGATGTAGCCGAAATTATCCTGCAAACGGAGAAATTTGGCATTGATGTAGCACTCAGCACCAATGGTGTTCTCTTTAACAACAGTCTTGCTAGGCAAACTCTGGGCTCCCTTACTTGGATAAGATTTAGCCTGGATGCTGCCACCAAAGAGACACACGGTAAAATTCACCGTTGCCCAGAAGGGGACTTTGGTTTAATCATCAAAAACATCTCTGATGCCGTCAAAATAAAGAGACAGAATAACTACGCCTGCACCATTGGCGTTCAGTTTCTTTTGCTCCCGGAGAACCACCACGAAGCCATCAAGCTGGCAGCAATGACGGGAGATATGGGAGTTGACTATTTAACAATAAAACCCTTCTACAGGCGCCCGATGAGTTATCATACCCCCGATAGGGACTTCCATTATACTGATCTCTTAGCCCTTGATGACGACCTTCAGGAATTGGCAAGCGACCAATTCAAGGTAATTTTCCGTGCCCGCGCCATGGAGAAACTTGAAGATGAGAAGAAGGAGTACGAGCAATGTTTGGGATTGCCCTTTGCCGCTCATATTGACGCCAAGGGAGATATGTATACATGCAGTGCCTTTGTCGGGGATAAAAACTTTTGCTATGGCAATATCTACCAGAGTTCCTTTTCTGAAATCTGGGAAGGGGAAAAGAGGAAAGAGGTATTGCTGAGAGTAGCTGAAATGGACATTAGCCAGTGCCGTAGGAATTGCAGGCTGGATGAGATAAACAGATACTTGTGGAGCTTAAGGCATACCGAACAGATTCCTCATGGAAAATTTATTTAAGATGAAACGCAGATTTGTCATAATCGGCAGCAATTCTTTCTCAGGAAGCACCCTGATTGACCTTCTCCAGCAGGATGAGGGAAATGAAGTAGTTGGTATCAGCCGGTCAAAGGAAAAAGACCGCCTCTTCCTAGCTTATAAAGGAGGCTTACAATTCCATCAGATGAACCTGAATACTGACCTCGATAAAATGCTTCAGCTCTTTGATAAGTATGAGCCTCACTATATTGTTAACTTCGCTTCCCAGAGCGAGGTCGCACCAAGCTGGGAATACCCGGAACAGTGGTATCAAACCAACTGCATGAGCATTGTAAGACTGAGCAACGAGCTTAAAGACAGGAAATACCTCAAGGGCTATGTCCATATTTCAACACCAGAGGTATATGGGAGCTGCCCTAAAGTAACTGAGTCTGCTCCCCTCAACCCCAGCACCCCTTATGCAGCATCAAGAGCAGCCGCCGATATGTTCTTACTCTGCCTAGCGAGAAACTTTGACTTCCCGCTCACCATAATCCGCTCCACCAATGTATATGGTGCGCACCAGCAACTTTGGAAAATCATCCCCCGGACAGTAATTTACCTGAAGCAGGGGAGGAAAATAGAGCTGCATGGGGGAGGTGACCAAATAAGGTCTTTTATTCATATTCGAGATGTTACCCGTGGTATTCTTAAAGCTATTGAGTTGGGTAAAGCCGGAAGTATTTATCACCTTTCGCCCCAAAACGGCTGCAGTATCAAGTGGATTGTGCAGCGAGTCTGCGAACTGATGGGCTATGATTTTGATAGAGCAACTGTCTCTTTTGGCAAGAGGGCGGGACAGGATGCGTGCTACATCATAGACTCCTCCAAAGCCCGCACTGAGCTGGGGTGGCATCCGCAGATTCCCTTGGATGAAGGCCTTAAGGAGGTTATACAGTGGGTGGGGGAGAACTGGGAGGGAATTTCAACGGCGCCGCTGGAATATATCCACAAGGCGTATTAAAGAAGGTGGGGCCATGAAGGTATCAGATTATATAGTCGATTTCCTGAGCCGGCAGGGAATCAAGCACGCCTTTGTAATTACCGGAGGCGCCGCTGCCCATCTAATTGACTCTATAGCTAGAAACCCGGAGATGGACTATATCTGCACCCAGCATGAGCAGGCGGCGGCTATGGCCGCTGATGCCTATTCAAGGGTGACCGGCAATTTGGGGGTGGCGGTGGCAACCAGCGGACCGGGGGCAACAAATCTGCTGACTGGCATTGGCTGTGCATACTGTGACTCCATCCCTGTAATCTATATTACAGGGCAAGTTGTTACTCATCGTTTGAGGAGTGGTACCGGGGTCAGACAACTGGGCTTTCAGGAAGCGCCTACTGTTGAAATCTACAAACCAACCACCAAGTATGCCGTCCTGATTGATGACCTTAAAAGAATCAGATATGAGATGGAGAAAGCAACTTATCTGGCCAAGTTTGGAAGACCAGGTCCGGTCTTGATTGACATTCCTGATAACCTTCAGAGGGAGCAGGTTAACCCTCATGAGCTGGAATCATTTGTCCCCGAGGAAAGCAACGACCCAAAATTGGATGAACAGGTCGACCAGTTCATTCAACTTCTTGAGAGGGCGAGAAGGCCTGTTGTTATACTTGGCTGGGGGATTCGGTTGGCCCAAGCCGAAAAAGAGGCGAGAGAATTCATAAACAAGTTGCGCCTCCCAGTGCTACTGACTTGGGCAACGATGGATATGCTACCCTCTAGTGACCCGCTGGTTGTTGGCTCGTTTGGGCAACATGGCACCAGATACGGAAATTTCACCGTTCAGAATGCCGACCTCGTTCTAGCCATAGGCAGCAGATTGGACACACACTTAACCGGGGCTTCCATTACCAGCTTTGCCAGAGAGGCTAAGAAAATCATTGCCGATATTGACTTGAGCGAGTTGAATAAATACAAATTACTCGGCATGGATGCGGATTTGCTCATCAATGCCGATGCCAAAGGCCTGCTCCGTGTTATGAACAGCAAAGTCGATGAAATGGTTAAGCCAGATATCTCAGAATGGAAAAGGAAAATTGAAACTTGGAAAGCCAAGTATCCTATCTGTCTACCTGAGTACTACCAGCAGGAAGAAGTTAACCCCTATGTCTTCGTAAAGGCTCTCGCCAGAGAATCGCCACAAGGGAGCACATTCCTCGCCGACACCGGTTGTGGACTGGTATGGCTGATGCAGGCATTTGAGTTTAAACAGAATCAGAGATTGTTTAGTGCCTTTAACAATACTCCTATGGGATATTCGCTGCCAGCCAGCATTGGGGCCTGTTTTGCCCTTGGGAAAAAGCCGGTAATCTGCATTACCGGGGATGGTGGCCTTCAAGTTAACATCCAGGAGATGGCAACCATCATAAGGCACGACCTGCCAGTCAAGATCTTTCTTATCAATAACCGCGGTTATTCGATGGTAAGGCAGACGCAGGAACAATGGTTCGGCTCAAGGTACGAGGCTTCAACCGTGGAAAGCGGTTTGCCCGCGGTGAACTTCGTGAAGGTCGCTGAGGCTTACGGTTTTAAGGCTCTCACTATTACCACCAATAGAGAATTAGGCCAGCGAATACGGAAGGTACTGGATAGTGAGGGGCCAGTCTTCTGCGATGTTAAGATTAACCCAAATCACCGGGTCATCCCTCAGGTAAGGTTTGGGAGACCTATTGAGGATGGTGAGCCTTTCTTAGACAGGGATGAGCTACTATCGAATATGATTGTGAAACCAATGGAGATTGGAGAGAAGTTAGCATGAAAGACAACAAAGAAATTAGCGAGCCAAAAGTTGTTCTCTTAATTTCCATCACCAGTGACATCGGCACGGCACTGGCCACGAGATATGCCGGTGAAGGTTTCACCGTTGTCGGCACATACCGTTCGACCAAACAGCTGAATAAATTGACGAACATCCCAAACTGTCACCTATTCTCCTGTGATATCAATGACCGACAGAGTGTTGCCAGATTTACCAAAGAATACGTTGAGCTAGGCTTACCATGGGACACTTTTATATCTTTACCCGCTAGTCCGCTGCCCCTGAAAGCTTTTTTCAGATGTGATTTTGACGATTGGGCCGTTTCCATCCATATCAATTCCATTGAGCAGCTACGGGTACTTCATCAACTTTATCCATTTAGGAATAAGGAGCAGGTATCAAATGTTGTTTTCTTTGCCGCCGGCGGTGTTAATAATGCAGTGGTAAACTTTTCGGCCTTGACCGTTTCCAAGATAATGTTAAGCAAGATGTGTGAATTTCTGGACGCGGAAAATGAAGACCTGAACATATTTATAGTTGGTCCCGGCTGGACAAAAACAAAAACCCATCACCTAATATTAGAGCACGTGGACCGAACCGATGAGAGATATCAAAAAACCATTAATTTTCTGGAAAATGAAGAAGGCACCAGTATGGATGATATCTACGGCTGCATAAAGTGGTTATGTGAACAAGGTAAAGAAGTAAGCAGTGGCCGAAACTTTTCGGTTGTGAATGACAAGTGGAAAGGACAACCAAGTACTAAATTAGCATCTGAACTAAGGTCTGATATCAATATGTACAAGTTGAGGAGATATAAGAGCGATTTCCCCCAATGAGCATGGAGGTTGGCTCAATGAAAAAATTAACACAAAAGGAGGCGTTTGAAAAAGGCGCTCAATATCAAATTGACACAGAACCCGTGTCTCTCGGGCCATTGACTTCATTTAGTCTGCTGGAGGATCCGAAGCACATGTGTTTTGTTTTGTCCCGATATAAGTTCTGTTCCAAAATACTGGAGGGTAAAGAAAATATATTGGAGATTGGTTGCGGTGATGGTTTTGGGATACCCATAATTGCCCAGAATGCAAAATATGTCCTGGCCATAGATTCCTGTGATAGGCTAATTGTCGGCAACAGCCAAAGACTGAAAAAAATAAAGAAAGTCCAATTTAAAAACCTTGATATTTGTAAAGCTGTTCCCGATAAGACCTTCGATGGCGTATTCTCAATAGATGTGATTGAACATCTGGACCCCCATCTTGAAACACCCTTCATGGTGAATTCGTGCAAATGCCTCAAAGAAGATGGGATATGCATTGTTGGAACCCCTAATATAACTGCCAGTAAATATGCGACTCCAAGAAGCAGAGTTCAGCACATTAATTTGAAAGGTCATAAAACATTACGAGATTTAATGAGTAAATATTTTGAGAACGTACTAATGTTTTCGATGAACGATGAGGTGATACATACCGGGTACGATCCAATGGCACATTACTTGTTTGGTATTGGGGTTGGCAAGAAGAGAGGAAGTGTGTGAAAGTAAAGGTATCGGAAATGATGGGACAGGAAATTAATTTGCTCAACTTGTATCCCCGCTTCAAGCGCCCGATCGAGGAGCGCGGCAGGCTGGCCACGGAAGAATGCCGGGAAGTCGCCCGCCAGTTCGGTAAAGATTTTTTTGACGGTGACCGTCTATACGGCTATGGCGGTTACTACTATCACCCACGCTTCTGGCAGGCGACCGCCAAGCGATTTCGGGACTACTACCAGCTAGCTGAGAATGCCAGTGTGCTGGACGTAGGCTGCGCCAAGGGATTCATGCTGCATGACTTCAAGGAACTCTTGCCGAATCTTACCATCGCTGGCATTGATATTTCCGAGTATGCCATCGAGAACGCCATAGAGACTGTCAAGCCCTTCTTGCGTGTGGGTAATGCCAAGGAATTGCCCTACGGGGACAACTCATTTGACCTGGTGATCTCCATTAACACCGTACACAACCTGCCCCTGGAGGAGTGCAAGCAGGCGCTACGCGAGATTCAGCGAGTTAGTCGCCAGCATGCCTTTATCACAGTAGATGCCTGGCGAACTGAGGAGGAAAAGGAACGGCTTATCAAGTGGAATCTAACCGGGTTAACATATATGCAGGTAGATGAGTGGAAACGATTATTTGAAGAAGTTGGATATCAGGGCGACTACTTCTGGTTTATTGCGGAACATGAAAACTAAAGCTGCCGTATTATACAAGATTGGTAAACCTTTGGTCATTGAAGAGTTGCAAATACCCGAGCTGCATCATGGTCAGGTGCTGGTAAAGGTGCTATACAGTGGAGTATGCCGGAGCCAATTGAACGAGATAAATGGGTTAAAAGGTGAAGATAAATATCTCCCTCACACACTGGGCCATGAGGGTTCAGGTATAGTTGAAACAGTTGGGCCGAGCGTAGGGAAGGTCAAGTCAGGCGACCATGTTGTGCTTACCTGGATTAAAGGTGATGGATTGGATGTTCCGTCCGCAATTTATCGGAGAAACAATGGGGCAGTAGTGAATTCCGGAGCGCTTTCCACCTTCATGGAGCATGCGGTTATATCAGAAAACCGGCTCATTGCCATTCCAAAGAAAATGCCGCTCCGTGAAGCGTTATTGCTTGGGTGTGCAGTTCCTACCGGCGCCGGAATAGTAATGAACACTTTGAAGGCCAAAGAAGGTGACACAATCGCAATTTTGGGGGTTGGTGGAGTAGGGTTAAGTGCCGTTATGGCCTCCAGCCTTATGAACGCCACTACTATTATTGCCATCGACGTGCTCGAGAGAAAACTTGAGCAAGCCCGTCAGCTTGGTGCCACACACCTGATTGATGCTCGCCAGCAAGACCCGCTGGCAACCATCTTGGAGATTACTGGCGGTTGTGGGGTGGACTACGCCATTGAGGCGGCTGGGCAGCGTGAAACCATGGAAACCGCTTTTCAGGCTGTGCGCGACAATGGTGGGCTCTGCGTGCTGGCTGGCAATCTCGCCCGGGGGGAAAAGATTTCTATCGACCCCTTCGCTTTAATAAAAGGCAAAAGAATAATTGGAAGCTGGGGTGGAGAAACTAACCCGGATAAAGATATACCACACTACGTAAAGCTCTATTTGTCTGGCAAGATAAAACTGGGAAGCTTAATCAGCCATCAATACAGCTTAGAGGCAATAAATGATGCCCTGGCCGCGTTCGAGGCTGGGGAAACTACCAGGGTTCTAATTGAGATAGGCGACAGTGATAATGCTTGATTTGTTTACTATAGTCTGGGGAGAAATGGCAGATTCTTATCTGGAGTTCACCTTGCCTTCTATGCTGCAAGAGGGAAATATCCCGGCTGCCAGAGAATCAATTGGTAGCTATACGTTCTACGCCAGCGACGAAGCGAAAAGCGTAATCACTGCCGATAGGTTATACCCGCAGCTAGAAAAGCTAGTGCCTATCCTTTGGCAACCACTACAAAAGGGCGAGTGGGAGCTTAACAGCAATATCCTCTCCCAGATGAAAGCCAGTGCTTCAATGAAAAACTATATACTACCTTTGCCGCCTGATGTAGCACTGGGCAACAAGTCCCTGTTAAATCTTACCGGCCTTATTAACCAAAAATTTAATCCAATCCTATATAGCATCCCCCGAATCACGGAAGAGGGCTGTGAGGCCTTAAAGTCATTATTGAAGGCGCAGGAGGTGGTCAGCAATAGAGAGATGGTCTCCCTCGCCATGAAATATTTTTGGAAGAGACCTTACCCCATAGTCGACAAGGGAGACTACTGGCTGGTATCATTTCCTCTCCCAGCGCCCTGCCTTTTACCAGATAGGCAAGTGATAGAGTTAATTGCTGAAGATACTTCAACAACAGGCTATTGCTACGATCATACCATCCCCTTCAGCATGATTGAGAGAGGTTACCCTTGGAAAGTCATAGAACATAGCGACATATTCTTCGGAGTAGAGAGGAAAAATCAAATACTCCTTAAAAAATCCGCAGAACTTGGCATTTGGCGTCGGGAGCGGGACAGCGACCAAGACAAAACAAGACAGGCAGAAGTATTTTTCGTGAGACAAAGCGTACAAACTTGGCAGGGAGTCAGCGGGAGTAGAAAGGCACAAGATTTTGTAAGTATAGTAATCTGCTGCGTAGACATGATGGAGGCCACCAAAAAGTGCCTGGAATCAATCTGGGCAAATACTCCCCCTCCGTATGAGATTATTGTCATCGCCCAAGCCTGTAAGCCTGAGACATTGAACTGGCTTTATGGCCTTAGGCAGAGTGACAAGATAGAGCTTTTCCAATCCCTGGAGCCGCTAGGAGCTGCTACCGCCTTGAATGTAGGCTTCAGAGGAGCCAACGGGGATTATATATTTACCATGTCCAATTCCAGTGTTGTTAAAAAGGGCTGGCTATACCCTTTACTGGATACCCTTAAAAATCATCCAGAATACGGTTGGGTTGCCGCTAAACACATACGCCCGGGGATAGTAATGAAGTTCAGCGCCGGGGCACTGTTCTCTAAAAAGGCGCTATTCGAGGTAGGACTCTATGCCGAGGACTTCTCTCAAGGGATTGGCTTTGAGGATGATGACCTACTCAGAAAATTCTGGAAGGCAGGCTACCAGCCGCACGCCGTGGATGAAAGTGCTACCTACCGCGAGCCACCGGGAGGGTCAACATATAAGATGATTCATGGCGATAAGATGCCAGAGATGTTCAGGAGAAACCAGGAGCTTTTCTCCAAAAAGTGGGGCGAGGAGGGAACAGATTGGAACGCCCAGCCAGTGATGCCAACCGTAGACCCCAGGGAGGTTGTCCAGGGTATGCACCGCATCGACTGGATTAGAGGCAAAGTAAACGTAGAAGATACAATCCTCGAAGTTGCTTGCGCCGAGAACCCAGTGTGGGCGGGTACCCAATTTAAGGTGACCACCCTTGACAAAAGTACTAGGCCGGAAGAGCAGTGTTTCCCTGGTGTAGTTGGGGAGGCGGAGAGCCTCCCCTTCGCCCCTAACTACTTTGACGTCGTTTCAGTAGGGGAGCTACTTGAGCACGTGCCTGACCCCCAAGTAGTCCTCAGAGAAGCAGCTAGGGTAGCTAGGAAAAAGGTTATTGTAACCGTACCGGACGAATATAGCTGGCCAGATGAATTTAAGCCATTCTGGAACCCCGGCCACATTAGATTCTATACCTATAGCACCTTCCAAGATGAACTCAAAAAGCTAGGGCTGCCTTTCAAGATATGGAATGTTAAATTTAGAGGCTGGAGCCACTGGTGTGCTGAGATTTACTGTGATAACAAACCTGAAAAGCCAGAGAGATTAGATGCCTCTTATTACAACGAAGACTACTTCAAGCCGGGGCCAAAAAGCGCCTATGGTAAGCCTTTCACTTGGGAAGTGGAGGGGGAGGAATACAGGGAGACAGCTCGGTCCCTTAAAGATACTTTCAGACCGAAGAATGCCCTTGATGTGGGCTGTGCCAAAGGTTTCTTATGCAAAGCTCTGCTGGAGATAGGGATAGATGCCTATGGGTGCGACATAAGCGAGTTTGCCGTCAATAACTGTGAGCCTGAGGTGAAGGGCAGGTTGAAGGTCGCTGACATCAGGGATGGCCTGCCTTACCCCGACAGCAGCTTCGACTTGGTCTGCTCATTTAGCACGCTGGAGCATATTGAGATGGAGTTTCTCCCCTATGTGGCATCAGAGATGGCCAGGGTGGCCAAGAAGCGGGTTATTATCAACATCCCAGTGACTATGGGGGATGAAAACGAACCCTGGGGAGACCCCAGCCACAGAACCTTCATGCCAGCCTCATATTGGACTTCGCTTTTCTATAACCAAGGACTTCACTGTGATTTGAGAACTTCTCGCCAAGAAGGTGACGACCCCCTCCAGTATGCTCAGCTCACTTTCTTGAAAGGGGAATTACCACGTGATGGAGATAAAACTGTGAAAACTGAGCAAGCGAAAGAGGAGGAGACGATGGAATATCCCGCCAAACTGAAGGAGTTTTTTGAATCTGAGAGATACTGGCATGGGGATTGGGGGTACCGTCAAGGCTACCAGGATTTCCCCATCCATGAGCAGGTTGTGGAACTTATCCGATCACGCAATCCAAAGAGGGTTCTTGATGTCGGCTGTGCCATGAGCTTCATAGTGAAAAGGCTGAGGGAAAAAGGAATCGATGCCTGTGGCGTGGACATAAGCAATTATGCCATTTCAAGAGCGCCGGAGGAAGTCAAACCATATTTGCAGGTGGCATCGGCCCATGACCTTCCCTTCCCTCCCCAAAGTTTCGACCTGATCTACTGCGCCAGTGTGTTGGAACACATCCCGGAGGATTTCACTGACAAGGTGATAGCTGAGTTCAAGAGGGTGGCAAAGAGAGCCATTCTGGGAATCGCCTATAAAGACCCCTACAGCGCGCTGGATGCACATGGTGACATTAGCCACGTGAATATAAAAGATGAGATTTGGTGGCGTGAAAAGCTGCCACCCGAGTTTGAGATGATTGATGTCTGCGTTGAGGATGGGAAGCCCTACACAAGGGGGTTAACAAAACTCAACCTGGGCTGTTTTGGAGACTATTACCCCTCCTGGATTAACATCGATATACTGCCGTTAAGGGAGCAGCTGCCGCCGCACATACGTTTCAAGCAAGCAGATTTAAGGAGAGGCCTGCCTTTTTATGCCGACAGCTCGGTTGACCTTGTCAGGATGAGCCACCTCATTGAGCACCTTACCCTTGAGGAGGCTCACAATCTGTGCCAAGAGATTCACCGGGTTCTTAAGCCGGGTGCCCTAGCCAGAATCAGCACCCCAGACGCTAGTGTTATTATCGAGCACTACACGAACCGGGATATGGGCTACTTCAATCAGATTCAGCCCCCGGAGTATATCCAAGCCCCGACTGAGGGGGAGAGGCTCTCGCGCCTGCTTTTCAGCGGCGACTACCAACACAGGGCGGTTTACAATTTCGAGATGCTGAAGAATTTCTTGGAGCAGGCGGGGTTCGTAGAAATTGAGGCTGTATCGCCAGGCTCCGGCCGCTCGGAAGTGATGAGAAACGAGACAAAGGACCAGCATGTGGAGATAAGCCTTACCGTGGAAGCCAAGAAAGAATCTGGCCCACCATCGGAGATAGAGCAATTTATGCAGGAAAAGGCGGAGGGGATCCCCGCCTCAAGGCCAGCAGAAGACGTTCCAGAGTACTGGGGGCGGTTCGCCGCCGGAAACAGAATGAGGAGATAAGAGATGGCGATTGGTGATATTGGCTCTGTAATTGATACCTTCCAGTGGCTATCTGGAGATCCCACCTGGCCTTGGCTGTCGCACACTGTTGGCGATATCTACTTGAGTACTGTTGGAGAATATTTCACTCCTCGTTCATTCACTATAGACGGCTCAGGAAACATTGGAGATTCAATAATTGACGCTGTCAACTTGGAGCCAGGAGGCGCTGGTGGCTCGAAAGATATCCTACATGTTTCTGGAGATGTTTACGCTGTTGCCTTCAGGGGCAACACACAGAATAAAATCGTCACCTTCACCTGTGACTCATCGGGGAATCTAGGAGCCGCTGAGATAGACCATATTGACCTTGGCGCTTCCAATGCCAATAAGGGCTTCTTCCCCCATCTCATCCTCAGCCCACATGACAACATTTACATTGTGGCCTACACCGATAACCTCGATGACGGCTGGCTGGCGACGGTCAGAATAAACAACGATGGCTCTATAGACGAGCCGGTGCTTTCCTCCGTAGAAATAGAGGCCGACAGTGGCAAATATCCATGGATTATTCACATTTCTGGCAATATGCACGCCGTGGTAATCAGCTCGACAGGCAGCAACCGTTCCCGAATTCGCACCTTTACCGTCAGCGCCGCGGGCATTATTGGCATGGTTGCCTCTGCGCTATTTGACGGCAACACCAATAGCGGCAACGGCGGCTGCATACGCCATGTCTCCGGGGACGTCTATGCCATATTCTGGACGGGGGCCGACCTCGACGGCTGGATCTACACCTTGAGCATTACCGCTGCCGGTGCTATATCCGCAAACATCGACACCTGGGAATTCGTGACTACCTACTGTACCGTCCCTAATGCCCGGCTGGTTTCCGAGAACCAGGCAGCCAACGGCCAGGTTTTCGTGGTGGGCTACAGCCAGAATGGTGCTACCGCACCACAGGTATTTACCGTTCAGATTCTTAATAACGGGACAATCTCCAAGTCCTTTATAAGCGAGCTTACTCTCATTCCCGGTGATTACGCTCACGACCTCAGCATCGTCAGGACCGGCAGCGGTATTTACGCCGCTTGCTTTGAAGACTTTACTGGGTCTAACACGGGGAAGGCAAAGACCTTTGCTATAGAGCAGAAAGCATCGCTCCCCACCGTTACCACTGACGAAGCCACAGCTATTAGACCAACCTCAGCCACTCTCAACGGCACCCTAGATGCTGACGGTGGAGAGGCTTGCGACTGCGGCTTTGAGTGGGGTGAGACCATTGCCTATGGTAATACTACACCAACGCAAAGCAGAACAACAGGACAAACTTTCGCTCAGATAATAACCGGGCTGGACCCCAACAAAACCTACCACTACAGGGCCTTTGCTACTAACGCAGCAGGGACAAGCTATGGTAGCGATCAGACTTTCACGACGCAAACGGGGCTGCCTACCGTATCCACGAACCCGGCAACCTCAATCGAGCAAACGACCGTAACCCTCAATGGTACCTTGGATGATGAGGGTTTAGAAGCTTGCGACTGCGGCTTTGAATACGGGGAAACTACAGACTACGGGAATACAACTGCGACTGAAAATAAAAGTACGGGCGAGACCTTCTCACAGGAGGTCCGCGGTCTGAAAAGTGGAACGGTCTACCATTTCCGCGCTGTAGCCACCAATTCGGCGGGCACGAGCTACGGCGCCGACCAGTCCTTCCACACCGAGGCTCTCAGTGCCGAAGCGCATCAAGCACTGGGTAAGGGCCACGCCCTAGGGCGAGAGGATATATAAAGACAAAAAGGAGGGAGAATGAAAATCTTAGTAATAGGGACAAGCGTGTTTACTCTGCCACCAAAAGGTTACTCCGGACTGGAGGCACTTGTCTTCGAATGGTCATGCCTCTTCCAACAGGCCGGGCATAATGTAACCGTTGTCTGCCCGGAGGGCAGCTGGTTCCCGGAGGGCATAGAAATAATACCGTCAAAGCCACGCAGCGACGAGGAGCAGTCATACGCCTTATATAAAGACCGGCTGCTGTCTGGCGAGTGGGATGCTGTCCTCGATAGTTCATGGTTATGGTACACCGTTCTGGCCCAACAGGAGAACCAAAAGCAGTTGCCGGTGATTCACAATTACCACTCCGACCCTCAATTTCTGGGTTCGCCACCGCCTATCGAGTATCCCTGTATCGTCTCACTATCCGAAGACCAGGGCAGACTGATCAGCATGAAGTGGTCCCCAAGGTGGATATATCCAAAGTGTCGCGTCGTGTATAACGGTATCGACTTAGAGTTTTATAAACCGAACCCCAACATCACCCAGAGGAGTGACCGATGGTTATGGTTAGCCAGATATACCCCCGAGAAGGCGCCGCTTGAGGCTATTCGCCTGGCTAAGAAATGCAATGTTCCTCTCGACCTGTACGGTGACACCACGATAATTGCTGACGCAAATTACCTTAACCAGGTAAAAGCCGAATGTGAAGGAAGTCAGATAGTTTTTCATGAAGGCGTGTCAAGGGAGGAAACGGTAAAGCTATTTCAAAGCCATAAAGCAATCATTCACATTGTGGCCTACAATGAGGCTTTTGGCCTTGTCCCGGTGGAGGCAATGGCCTGCGGTATGCCCGTTATCGTCAACCGGCGCGGGGCGCTTCCAGAACTGGTGGTCAACGGCAAAACGGGCTTCGTGGTGGATTATCCGGAAGAAGTTGAGTCAATAATACGAGAAGATAAGGTATCTGCCATAAAACCGGAAGATTGCATTGAGCAGGCCGCCAAGTTCTCAATAGAAGCCAGTGCCAAAGGCTATCTGAAGCTTTTCGACGAGATGATAAACCAGAACATCTACTGGTAGCAGACTTGACAGGGCCCCAGTATAGCGTTAGACTTTTTTACACAGTATACTGCGAATCGTCTCTAAAAACGGGGCAAGCGACCTTCGTCGGGAAGGTGACTTGCCCCTTACTTTTTGGTGAAGGTTGAAGGAAGATAGGAAAATGGACATCGGGATTTTGCTTTTCAAGGATGACTATCCTTCTCGTCAGTTCCCCAGCCTGGCAGTGGGCAGCGGCGGCATCTTGCTACAAACGCCGGTGAGCAACAAGGAAGTTGTGTACGTGTCTACCACTGAAGCCGGGCTTGAGCAGCCAGAGAATAGATACATGCTGTTCCCGGGATCTCCAGCGATTAGGGTTTATCCCACGGCCAACCTGAACGAGCTGTTCGGCTCCGGCAAAAAAGGGGACCTTGTCCAGTACTGGGTCTAGGCGGCGAGGTTCGGAGGTTGACCATGGCTCAGGAGAGAAGAATACACCCGCCACCTCCACCGTCGACCCCGGAGAGGGCACCGTGGGAAGACATGGCGCTGCTAATCGACCGGATTAGTCGGCTGATAGAGCTGTTTGAGGCTTGGGCAGTAATAGCACCTGGGGCACCGGGAGTCCCCGGGGTTCCAGGAGTACCCGGTCCACCGGGTGCGCCAGCGGTGCCCGCGCCAGTTGAGGTAACCGCTCCCTGGGGGGCCAAAGACATTGAGGAAATTTTCAAAGAATCCATAAGGGCTGCCGGCACATTTTACTGCGCCAAGATGGTTGACTGGTCGAAGGGCAAGAGACTGGTCCTGAAGATACACTCCACACTGAACCAGTCAGCCCAGATAACGGCCGTGGGCAATATCCGCGACAGCCGAACGGGTGTCGTCGAGATAGGGCCAGCGGTTCCCTGTGCTGCCAACAGCGACATCACCATAGGTCTTGCCTGGGACGACTGGATGCCGTATATCGGTTGCAAGATAGTCGTCAGCACCGCGCCTACTTCCGGCGAATTAGAGGTGGAGGCGGTGGTGCAGGAATAAACGAGGATATGACGAAGCAAATGGAGGGGTGAGGCAATGGAAAACCGGGCACACGCGCTAGCGAGAGAAGAGTTAGTTAGAACCTTGGCCGCCTACAGTGGCACCACAACCGCCGACGGGTCATCGGGCAAAAATACCCTGATAGACAGCGCCCTTATCGGCAAAAACGATTTTCTCACTGGCAAAAGCGTCCTGATCATGTCGGGCGACGCACAGTACGAGACCGCAGGCATAAGCGACTTCAACTCCACCACTGGTGAAATCACCTTCACCGCCCTGAACGCCCAGATAGTGGCTGGCGTCTCGTTCCGAGTCCTGAATGTCCTGCCTGAATCCGTTCACATTTCCTCTGGGCAGGTTCAGATACAAGGCTATGACTACGCTTCTGGCGAGTATAGACTTGTGGCAGTAAACGAGTCAGGCCAAATAGAGATTAAGGCCACTGTTGCCGACATAGTGACGGCTAGGGTTTCAGGAGTTGTGGCGGTTGTTTCCGGTGAAATCCACGTCATGTCTGGACAGATCGATGTCTTCATGATGTCCGGAGAGGTAGTAGCCAAGGTCTCAGGGGAAACCGTTATCGCTAAGATTTCTGGCGAGACAGTAATAGCCAAAGTGAGCGGCGAGGCAGTCAAGATTTCTGGCGAAACCGTCATTGCCAAAATCTCAGGCGAGGCGGTGCATGTAAGCTCAGGACACATCACCATTGACTCTGGCCAAGTTATCGCCAAGGTCTCCGGTGAAGTTATGCAAATTATAGTCCCGACCATAATCAAGACCGGCCCCGTCAAGACGCTTAGTGATGCTTCTGGAGGAGTTGTTCTGCACAGTGGAGCCGTGAAAGCAGCAGTGGTGAAGGCACTGACGGCCAACAGTGGTGTTGTCCTGATCGGCGGCTCGGGTGATAGGCCCTGGTACGAGGCGGCTGGCTCAGCCCAGGGTATGATTCTGGCCGCTGGCGAGGCGCAGTCGAAG